>Ga0257121_1000067_pt1 | contig 84233 bp, 68 predicted proteins | sample SI106_100metaG_FD_190180 | JGI IMG/M metagenome (GOLD analysis project Ga0257121, IMG submission 190180) | Marine microbial communities from Saanich Inlet, British Columbia, Canada - SI106_100 | ecosystem: Environmental > Aquatic > Marine > Inlet | place: Canada: British Columbia | collected...
GGAATGCCATCTAAAATATAGGTGAAAGGTGTAATCACATTGCTAAGCATATTAATAGCAATACGACCATCTGAATCATCCCAACAATTTACATTAGTAGAACTAATCTCTAATTGGATAGGCATAATAGTATCAGAAGATGCAGAAGTACCTGCACACAATGATTCTAAAGTCATATAATAAAATTGTGTTCCTAATGGAATATTAGCCGCAGAAAGTGAAGTGACATCAGCAGGGTAATTTACTATTGAAAGCAAATTAAAAGGCCCACTGATATTATCTGATCCATAAATATTATAAAAGGTTGAGCTATTTGCTACTGGATGATGATTCCAAGTAACTGATACATCTCCAGTACTGTTTTCTGTTACACACTGAAAAAGTGGCGCTGGCTGAGTTGTAGCGGGAAGAACGGTTATTGTTAAAGTTGCAATACGAATAGCATTTGCAGGACAAAAATCATCTACAACCTTTACTAAAAAAGTGAATATATTCGTTGTATTTCCACAACCTGCAGCTGACATAATTTGGGCGCAGTCTGTTTGCCAACTAAACGTACCTGAAACTAAACTAGGAGCGGTTATAATGCTATTGCCATTTCCATCACTAAAAGTAGCACATGGGGGATTATTACATGGAGTAACCTGTCCACCAGAAATAGTCATAGTCAAGTCTTGGGGAATACCACCCACATATAAATCAGGGTCAGTAGCATTAATATCAAAAGTAACAACCTGACCAGCATTAATTGTTGTTGAATAAGACGGTAATCCAGATGCACCTATTGTTTGGTTCCAAGTTTGATTACCTACAGGAGCTGCTACAACTGGAGGATTATTTTGCCCACCACTAGCCAAAGCACCACAATTAATCAAAACTGCAGGAATATCTCTAAATATTTCAGACACTAACTGGCCACACTTATAAGCCTTAACACTAATAGTTGTAGCAAAAGTTCCTGCAGTATTAGAGTGATATGATATTTCTCCAGTTATAGGGTCAAGCTGTACGCCTCCAGCAGTAATAGAAGGTATAGGAGAATTAAAAGTATAAGGAGCAACAAAAGGAAGTGGCGCTGGAAGAACTGGAGGGTTATAAGCTCCAAAAAAATCATCTAAAGGCTCTGCCCATTGGTAAGTAATGCTATCTAACTCTGGGTCAGATGCATTATGTGAATAAGCAAAAGGATAACCTGTACAAATAATTGTATTTGGAGATTCATTAAAAATAGGAGATGAATCAAAACAAGGACCAACAGGAACTTGAATACCATTAACAAAATACGGAAACATAGATGCACGTAATGTGTATCCTGCACTTGATGGATTTGTTAAATTAACTACTGAATTTGGTCGACAACAAGAATCCCAAGTAAAATGCCAACCCGCTAAAGGAGGAAGTCCTACAATTGCGATAGGTTGTGAAATATAAATATATTCTTCAAGAGCTCCAACTGGATTATTAATACAGTCCAAAGCGGCATAACCACTATTTGTTACATCACATAATGGAGAAATATCAACTGCAGTATCAAAATCAAGAGTAATGGTGGTAAAAGGAGCTCCTGCACCCCACATCTCTAAAGTTTGTGCTGCTTGAGATAATGTTATACCATCACAATCTCTATATAATTTCATAGTAAACACATATTCACCTTGATTAGGGCCTGATGTAAGACACTCCCAGGTAATTTCTCCTCCTAATAGATGAGATGCATTAACATTAAAAAATGTAAATGATGCAACTAAAAGTAAAATAACTTTTTTCATATTCTTAATTTATTTAATTCTATTTAATATTGCAAAATTATATAGTTCTTTATTATTTGCAATATTGAAAAGAATAATACCTTACTCATTCAACAATTATATTACTCTATCTTAACAACGTGATAGAACCTTCTTCTATGTATGTATCACCCAATGAACCAGTAGCTTCCATTGTGAAAAAGTACACTCCTTCGGGCATTAACTCTCCATTAAATCCTCTTCCATCCCAACTACCCTGTACATTATCAAAACCAAATACTTGCTGCCCCCATCTATTGTAAATAGCAACTCTTAATTCTACTAACATGTTGTCTCCAAAATGATATTCATCATTTACACCATCATTATTCGGGGTAAAGACATTATTAATATCATAACCTTCAATATTTATGTTTAAGCTTGCGGTATCATTACATATCACTGATAAATTATTGTTACTAGCAATTAGTTCAATTACAAAATTACCTTGTTTATTATATTTATATGTGAGTTCAAATTCATTAGAATTATTGGAATTATCACCAAAATTCCAAGAAAAATCACTTGCTCCGGAAGATAAATTAGTAACTGTCACTGTACTCCCTTCAAGAATTAGATTCTCATCAATAGAGAAATTAGCAATGATTTCGGAAGGTTGATCCACTGTAACTAAAATACTATCTTCACAATTATTATAATCTGTTACCTCAAAATAATAGTCTCCCTCAGATAGATTTTCTATTGTTAAAGAATCTGATTGCTGAAAAACAATGCCATTGTCAAAAATTCCAGTACTATTGCTTAGCTGATAGTTATATGGTGCAACACCATTTTCAAAGATCAGATTAATATTTCCATCATTTGATTCAAAACAACTTGAAGGAGTTACAAGAGAAGTTAGCTGAATCTTACCTGGTTCGCCTACTTTTTCACTCATTAATTTAACAGATAAGCATCCATTAGCATCCTTAACCCATACATTATAACTATCAGAAAATAAATTAGTAAATATATTGGATGATTGAGAACTAATAATACCTAGAGATGATTCAATAAAATAGGTGACATAATTTGGTGTTCCTCCATAAGCAGATAGAGCTATAGAACCTTGTGAATCTCCAAAACATAAATTATCAAAAATATCATCAACTTTTAAGCTAATAATCGAAGGCTCTTCAAAAATCACATCAAAAGAACCTTGACAATTATTAGCATCTGTAACTACTACTGTGTAAGTTCCTGCAGGAACATTTGAAATAGTAGAGTCTGTACTTAAACCTACTGACCATGAGTATTGATAAGCTGGAGTACCACCAGAAACTGAAATAGAGCCATACGCATCTGAGCTACCATTACATAAGGCGTCAGAAATTACAACAATAGATGATTGCAATGGATCTGGCTGAAAGATATTAACCGTATCATAAGCTAAGCAACCATAATCATCATTTATACTTAAAACATAAGTGCCAATTGTTAAATTAGATAATGAAGGTAAACTTGCTCCATTATTCCAAGAATACGCATAAGTACCACTTCCTCCCAAGACACTAATATATACCTGCCCATCATCACTTTCATAACAACTTAAGTCAACAATACTGTCATTAACAACAATCTCATCTAGTTCCATTATTGTGTAAGTGTCCTTAATAAAGCATCCAAATGAATCAGTGATTAAAATATTATATGTATTGGCACTTAGTGAACTAAAAATACCTGTGCTGTTAATTAAACTGTCATTAGTATTTGATAAGTTTGAATCTAACTCAAAAATTAATGGATATAATGCTGAGTCATTCATATAAAATATAATATCACCATTACTTGCACCATAGCACAATGTATCGGATCCTACAATAGAATCTATACTTAAAGGGTTATTAACATTTAGTGATGTTATTCTTATTGAATCAATAGGAAACCAATTCGTTGAATGACACCCATTAGCATCAGTCAATGTTACTTTATAAATGTCAGTAGTTAAACTATCAAGAATATACACTGAATCAATACTACTGATACCATCAGAAGAAATACATCCACTACAATATTGAGCATAAGCAGTGTATGATCCTACTCTGGAACTATCAGAATTAATCCAGTTGAAGACATAAGGGCCTGACCCTCCCCTTACTTCATAACCAACATGTCCGTTATAAGAATACCCATAACAAGTTTCCTCTGATTCAAATCCGGGCACTCTTCCATATAACTCTAATTGATCTGGAGCACTTGAAATAAAAGCAGAATCTACTGCATTACAACCCGTACTATCAGATACAGTTACAAAATACATACCTTCTAGCAAACTATCAACAAGTTCAGTATTACCCACAATAATAGAAGTAGAATCGGTCCAAACATAATCATAAGCACCAATACCTCCATGTGCATACACCTTAATAGTTGCATCAGAACTATCATGACAGGAAATTGTTGTAACTAACAAGGAATCAATATATAATGAATTATCCCCAACTGAGATTGTATCTTTAACAATACAATTATTACCATCTAAAACTTGAATCTCATAATCCCCAGGACACAATCCTTTAAATATACTATCTGTTAATATTGGCCCTTGGAAATAATTGACAGTGGAATTAATTCTATTAATATAATACTGATAGACTGTATCATTTAACACCACTGAAGTATCATAAACACCTCCAATAGGTGAGGTTGGCAACCAAACAGTACCATTACAAGCCCCACCGTCAATAGCAAAACCATCATTTAAACAAAAAGCTGCAGTACTTAAAGGAGAATCATATGAAATAATATCTGGCTCAATAATCTGAAAAGTATCAGATCTTCTAACACAACCAGCAAACTCTGCAGTAGACATTGCCTGAATGCCATAGATACCCTCATATAATTCATTATAATAAACAGAAGTATCTGGAAAAGAGATTGAATCAATTGCAATTAATAAAGGATTAGCCGTATCAGAATAAAGCAATAATTCATAGCTGTAACATGCATCAGGATATAAAACTTTTATAGTTGCATTTGTATCCTCAAAGCAAACAATATCAGTATATGAATAAGACATATCTATCACATAAGAATCATCAATAGATAAATGAGTATTAATACCAGAGTTACCATTAGCAATAAAAGCACTATAGTCAACACTGTCAACACAACCAAATTCATCTTCAACATAAATAGAATAATACCCTCTTGTCAAAGAATCAAAATATGGATAACTTTGAGATTTATTAAAGCTGGTAAGATAAGATTCGGATGGCCAAACGGCATTATCAATTGTGTAGGGATAAACATTATTAGCGGCATCAATTGTAATTTGTATTGTATCAAATTCTAATGTATAGGTTAAATTAACCCCATCACCTGGATTAATATTTACCTTAATTGAACCATCATATCCACAACAAGTTTCTTTCACTTTGGTTAAAGGTAATAACGTAAAAGGTACAACTTGAGCAACTACAAAAGTATCCAAATACACACACATTGAGTCATCAGTTATTTCAATAAAGTAAGTTCCCGCAACTAAAGAATCAATTAAAATTGAATCGATAATATTAAATCCTGAATTTATATTCAAAGGAGTACTAAAAGGAATCTGTTTTGATAAAGTAAAGCTATAGAGCCCTTGTCCATTTTCTACTAAAAGGTTAATCTCTCCATCATTTTCTCGACAACTTTCTTTAATGATAATCTCTTCAATTGAAGTATTTACAATCTGTTCAGTCATTACAGGAGAATTCCAGTGGACTTTACACCCTTTAGCATCTTGAATATAAATACTATCATAAATTACACTGTGTGGAATATTAAAGATTCCTGTTGCATTCGTAGCTCCATTAATAAAAAAAGATACCGGTATATTAGATATATTTGTGAAATCTATGTCAATGGTTAATGTAGCTGAAGAAACGCCACATACCTCATCCGTAGTCAATACATCTTGAATACTTAAATCATACTCATTAATAACAAAAGGAGTAGCGGAGTATCCAGAGCTATTTAAACAAGATGACAAACCCATACCATCATCATATTGTAAGACTAAATCATAATTACCAGAAGCTAAATAGTTGTTTGTAGTATCACCAATGAATTGAGTAGTACTTGGATTGAAGCCAGATACGATAGAATAGTAGGTTATACTTGCGTCAGGATTATAAATATTAACCAATACTCTACTTGAATCTCCAGCACATAGATTATTACCATTAACTGCATCAACAATATAAATATCATCAATGATTGGTTCTAAAATTTCAAAATGAATTGTATCGACAGGACATGATAAAGGAGTCAAAGAATCTAAGCGAAAATAATAAAGTCCAGTTACCAAACCTCCTATTGAATCCATATTAGGAGTTCCCAATGGATTCCATACAGAATCATAAAATTGATAATCAGTCCAACCATTCAAATAATTAATCTTAGCACTCCCTTCATTAGATCCTGGACATACATTGTGAGTAATTGAACTATCAGCATCACAATTTTGCCTCAATCCCATAACTAACGTATATGGTAAACTTTCGCAATTATTCGGACCATTATCAGAAATTACAACTGAATAACTACCTACACCTAAATTAGACAAACTATTAAGAGAAGAATCTTGTAAAACATTACCTAAAGAATCATACCAAATAAAATTATAAGGCATTCCATTGCCACCTTGAATTACATTTAAAACAATACTACCATCTAGCAATCCAGTATCTGAAACTGAAGAAATAATTGTATCAATTACAAATGGATCACCATATCTATCTACTTGGTACGGTACATTTAAAATACTACTATCAACACAGCCAGAAGCATCTTCAAATTTAACAAAATAATCACCCTTAATCAGATTATTAAATAATAATGAAGAATTACTAATAATCGTATCTTCATATAATAATGACGAAACGTATCCTGGTAAATATGGATTAGCAGTATCAATAATAAATGCAAAAGGATAAACACCAAATGCATTAGAGATAGTAATTTCACCGTCAAAAGCAAGATAACAAGTAACATTACTAGTGACTATATTGCCCGCACTACAATTACTTATTGCGGTTAAAGTGAAAGTTGCATTACTAGAGCAAATATTGGTGGAATCATAAACTGTTACATTATAATTACCTGGAGATAAATTATTGATATCTTGTGTAGAAAATCCATTACTCCAGGCATAAGCAAATGGAGACACTCCACTAACAGAAATATCAACAAATCCATCATTAGAAAGTGGAGTTGTTGGGTTATTAACTAAAATCGTATCTATCTCTAAGACTGGCGGATCAACTAATATAAAAGAATCAATATCTAACGTAGCGCCAGAAGAATCAAGCAAACTAATTCCATAGGAACCAGGAGATAAAGATGATAGTGACCATGAAGTATATAAACCAAGACCACTATTAGTGAACGGTGAATTCCATAAACCAGTAGTTGGATTGATCACTGATAATGTCACCTTAATACTATCTAAAGGTGTTGTTTGACTAATATTAACAGTAAGATCACCATTATTATCTCCAAAACAAAGAGGATTAGTATAAGTTATGCTTGAAATTAATGGTGTGATTGGAGCAACTACATTAATTACACCTACCATACCCAAACCTACATGTGGATCACACTGGTAATTATATTGGCCAGGAATAGTGAATATCCACTGAAAAGTCCATCCAGAACCAATAGAATTTCCAAAACCTTCAGGGTTACTAGGATAAGTTGCTAATGTTGCATTAACATTATGAAAACCACCTGTATTATTCCATATTACAGTATCTCCAATGTTAACTGATAAAGTAGCTGGAACAAATGTATTTCCAGCGGTATTAATTATATGTTGAGTTGAATATACATTTTGTGAGATAAAAAGAGAAACTATTAAAGTCGCTATAAAAAGTAATTGTTTTTTCATACAATAATTTAGTTTTTAAAAATTTGTTTTTAAGAGAAAATCCCTCTAATTTGCAAAGATACAAAAATATTTTAAGCCCTACTATATATACAGTCGATTAAACTGTACTTTTGAAGACCAGAAAAAATACCATGGAAGACTATTTACAAAAATTAAATCCAGAGCAAAAATTAGCTGCGCAACACATAAAAGGCCCCTTAATGATAATTGCCGGTGCAGGTTCAGGCAAAACAAGAGTCCTTACTTACCGTATTGTACATTTACTAAAAACAGGAGTAAACCCACATAATATTCTATCATTAACCTTTACCAATAAAGCATCCAAAGAGATGCGAAACAGAATAGAGACTATTGTTGGGCAAAGCAATTCAAGAAGCCTTTGGATGGGAACTTTCCACTCAGTATTTTCAAAAATATTACGCTTTGAAGCTGAGAAATTAAACTATCCTTCCAATTTTACAATTTATGACACTGACGATTCCAAAAGCTTAGTAAGAAGTATCATAAAAGAACTTAATTTAGATAAAGACATTTATAAAGTTAATGTTATCCGAAATAGAATTTCTTCTTTAAAAAATAACTTTATCAATCCAGTAAGCTACTCTAATAAATCAGAATTATTACAAACTGATAAAATTGCAAAGCGAACAGAATTTGGAAGAATTTATCAAATGTATGTTAAGAGATGTGAAAAGGCGTCTGCCATGGATTTTGATGATTTACTAATAAAAACTTATCAATTACTTGATAACCATCCAGAAGTACTATTAAGATATCAGGGGAAATTTAAATACATTTTGATTGATGAGTATCAAGACACTAATCATATACAATACCTGATAATTAAAAAACTTGCAGCCCTTAACGAAAACATCTGTATTGTTGGTGATGACGCACAAAGTATATATGCTTTTAGAGGAGCAAATATACAAAACATCCTTAATTTTAAATTAGATTACCCTGACTTCAAAACCTATAAGCTAGAACAAAATTATCGATCTACTTCCACAATAGTTGAGGCTGCCAATAGTATCATAAAAAATAATGAAAAGCAACTGAAAAAGAATATCTGGACTAAAAATAGCAAAGGAGACAAAATAATTATTTGCAAAACAGGTTCAGACAATGATGAAGGTAGATTGGTTGCAAACACAATTGGTGATATTGAATTGCGCGAACAAGCCCATCATAAAGAATTTGCAATTTTATACAGAACAAACGCTCAATCTAGAGCTTTTGAAGAATCATTACGAAAAAGAAACATAGCATACAAAATTTATGGAGGACTTTCATTTTATCAAAGAAAGGAAATAAAAGATTTACTAGCTTATTATCGCTTAGCAATTAACCCTAATGATGAGGAGGCTTTTAAGCGAATTATAAATTACCCAACAAGAGGTATTGGAGCTACAACCATTCAAAGACTTAATGTTTTTGCAAACGAACATGATAAAAGTATTTGGGAGGTAATCAATCATTTAGATGAGATTGAAATTAACATCAATAAAGGTACGCAAATTAAGCTAAAAGAATTTGCAATTATGATTAATAGTTTTATCATAAGCACCAGAAAAAAAGAAGCTTATATTGTTGCAGAGGAAATTGCAAAACAAACCGGATTATTTAACGATTTATACTCAGATAAATCACCTGAAGGAGTTAGCAGATTTGAGAACATACAAGAGCTCTTAAACGGAATAAAAGATTTTAGTGAAACAGCCGAAAAAGGAGTTAATAAATTACCTGATTTCATGGAGGATGTCGCCTTACTAACGGACCAAGATAAAGAATCTGAGGAAGATTTTAATAAAGTAACTTTAATGACTGTTCATGCGGCAAAAGGATTAGAATTTCCATATGTATTTGTGGTTGGGCTAGAAGAAAATCTTTTTCCAAGTATGATGAGTGGTGAAAGTCAGGAGAATTTAGAAGAAGAAAGGCGTCTTTTCTATGTCGCTATAACAAGAGCTGAGAAAAGATTATTCTTATCTTTTGCCTCCTCACGTTTTAAATGGGGACAATATACGGATTGTGAACCAAGTCGATTTATTAGCGAACTGGACGAAAGTTTTTTGGAAAAACATGAAATCACACCAAAAAATAAGAAGGACTTTAGTCCTCATAAAATTTATGCTAAAACTAAGTTTAAGAAAAAAGAATACTCTGCTGCTACCAAAAAATTTATCCCACCAAAAAATTTAACGAATATCAATAGAGCCAAGAATATTAGCATTAACGAAAGTGACCTTAGTAAAATACAAGCTGGAATGAAAGTGAAACATGCTCGATTTGGAGAGGGGAAAGTATTGACTATTTCAGGAGAAGGATCTGACAAAAAAGCAGGAGTGTTTTTCAGTGGCTTTGGGCTAAAACAACTATTACTTAAGTTTGCCAAACTGGAGATATTATAATAGCTAAATAATGAACTTAAGTGAAAATTTAAAATTTACTTTCTTGCATTATTATTCTCATTTATGATTGATACATACTTCCTGCAATTATTTTCATCAATCTTTAACTGACTTTGTAAATCTTCTAATGAATCAAACTGTTCTTCATCTCTAATTCGTTTTAAAAACTCAATTTTTATTTCGGAATCATAAACATCAGCTAAAAAATCAAAAATATGTACTTCTACTGTATGTTTTGCCTCATTCAAAGTTGGTTTTTTTCCAATATTTAACATGCCAAAATATTGCTTGTTTTCCAATATTACTTTAACTAGATACACCCCATCATCAGGCAATAATTTCCATCTATTTTCAATCAAAACATTAGCAGTTGGGTAAGCAAGAGTTCGGCCAATTTCATTCCCTTTCACTACGACACCATTAATTGGATACTTATACCCCAAATAAGTATTAGCTTTTTCTATATTTCCAGAAGACAATAACTTCCTTATTTTTGTCGAACTAATAGTAACTTCTGCCTCATCTTGTGGTGGAATTTGTTCCAAATTAAAATTATATAATTCAGAAAGTTCTTTTAATTCATCATAAGATCCCTCTCTGTTCCTTCCAAAATGATGATCGTAGCCAACAACCATATGTTTCATTTTAAGTTTATTTACTAGTAAATCTCTAATAAAATTAACTGATTTTGTTCTTGAAAAATCTTTTGTAAACTCATGAATAACAAAATGCTGTATTCCTGAGTTTTCTAATTCTTTTATTTTTTCCTCAATCGTGTTTAACAATTTCAGTTTCTGGTCCTCTGGCTGCAAAACATGCCTAGGGTGAGGATAAAAAGTAAGCAAAACACTTTCCCCACCTTCCTTTTCAGCAATTTCATTCATACGTTTTAAGACATATTTATGGCCTTTATGTACGCCATCAAAAGTACCTAAAGTTAATACTGAATTAATATCTGATGGAAACTGATCTATTGAATGATAAACTTTCACTTATTTTTTAATTTTAGGTATGTTGAAAAAGTGTTCAAAATTAACAATTAATTTAAACCCATTAATATTAGTCCAATACAATTTAAAAATAGTAAATTTGCATCCGATTTAAATAAATTATTTTAACGATTTTAAAAGATAAAAAATGTCAACAAACACTGGAAGAGTATCGCAAATTATTGGGCCTGTCATTGATGTTTCATTTGAAAACAATGAAGCTGGATTACCTAACATCTACGATTCATTAGAAATTACAAGAACTGATGGAACGAAATTAGTATTAGAGTGTCAACAACATATTGGAGAAGATACAGTTAGATCAATTTCTATGGAAACTACTGATGGTATTAGTAGAGGAACTAAAGTAGTTGCAACTGGCTCACCAATCAAAATGCCTATTGGAGAAAATATTAAAGGTAGAGTTTTTAACGTCATTGGTGATGCTATTGACGGAATGGAAAACTTAGATAACACAAGTGGATTACCAATACATAGAGATCCTCCTATCTTTGAAGACCTATCAACTGCTACCGAAGTATTATTTACTGGAATTAAGGTCATTGACTTAATTGAACCTTACGCCAAAGGAGGTAAAATTGGTTTATTTGGAGGTGCTGGTGTTGGAAAAACAGTATTAATCCAGGAGTTAATTAACAATATTGCAAAAGGACACGGTGGACTTTCAGTATTTGCTGGTGTAGGTGAAAGAACACGTGAAGGAAATGATTTATTAAGAGAAATGTTGGAGTCAGGAATTATCAATTATGGTAAAGATTTCAACCAATCTATGGAAGAAGGAGGATGGGATTTATCAAAAGTTGATAAATCAAAATTAGAAGATTCTAAAGCAACATTTGTTTTCGGACAAATGAATGAACCACCTGGAGCAAGAGCAAGAGTAGCTTTATCAGGACTTACTATTGCTGAATATTTCAGAGATGGAGATGGAGAAGGAAAAGGAAAAGATGTATTATTCTTTGTAGATAATATTTTCCGTTTTACTCAAGCTGGATCTGAAGTTTCTGCACTTCTTGGAAGAATGCCATCTGCTGTAGGTTATCAGCCAACATTAGCAACTGAAATGGGTACTATGCAAGAACGCATTACTTCTACTAAAAACGGATCTATTACTTCTGTACAAGCAGTATATGTGCCTGCTGATGATTTAACTGATCCTGCTCCTGCTACAACATTTGCTCACCTAGATGCAACCACAGTGCTTTCCAGAAAAATTGCAGAATTAGGAATTTACCCTGCAGTTGATCCATTAGACTCAACTTCTAGAATTTTAACTCCTGAAGTTGTTGGTGATGAACATTACAAATGTGCACAAGACGTAAAAGAGTTATTACAGAGATATAAAGAATTACAAGACATTATTGCAATTTTAGGAATGGATGAATTGTCTGACGAAGATAAATTAGCCGTACACAGAGCAAGAAGAGTACAAAGATTCTTATCACAACCTTTCCATGTTGCTGAGCAGTTTACAGGACTAAAAGGATGTTTAGTTGATATTACAGATACTATTAAAGGATTCAACATGATTATGGACGGTAAAGTGGATCAATATCCTGAAGCAGCATTTAACTTAGTTGGGTCTATTGAAGAGGCAATTGAGAAAGGAGAAAAAATGTTAGTTGACGTTAAATAATTAAACAATGATATTAGAAATAATAACACCAGAAAAAGAACTCTTCAAGGGAGAAGCAACATCCGTAAAATTCCCAGGAACAACTGGAGAATTTGAAATGCTAAATAATCACGCTCCTATCATTTCAACTTTAACTAATGGAAATATTAGGGTAATTACTACTGATAATAATACTGAAAATTTTGCAATAAATGGTGGTGTAATTGAAATGCAACAAAACAAAATTATTGTTTTAGCTGATTAATTTACAAGCATTAAATTGAGAAAGAGGGTTACATTGTAGTCCTCTTTTTTTATGTTATTTTTGAAAAATGAAAAATTACTTTTTTATTATCCTATTTTACAGCATTTTTTTAAGTTCGTGTTTACAGAAAAAAAAATTTGAATTACAGGAGGGTGATTTACTATTTCAAGATTTAGATTCTTCTCCCCTTTGTGATGCGATTGAATTGGTAACACCCGGATATAATGGAGCAAATTTTTCACATATCGGATTAATAGTTTCAGATAATGATACACTTAAAATATTAGAAGCTATTCCTCCAAAAGTTGTTTTAACAGACATGAAATCTTTCTTTAATCGATCATATGACACAGAAGGTAGATCTAAAATAATAGCAGGAAGATTAAAAGATGAATTTCAACATACAATTAAAGATGCAATTATTTATGCTAAAAACAAAATAGGAATAAAGTATGATGAAGTATTCCTAATGAACAACAACTCATACTATTGTTCGGAGCTAATCTTTGAAGCATTTGAAAAAGATTCTATTTTCACTCTAAAGCCAATGACATTTTTACATCCAGAAACTAATGACACATTAACTGTTTGGAAGAATTACTACTCAAAATTAGGTATTAAAATTCCACAAAACGAACCAGGAATCAACCCTGGAATTATGTCCTTATCTGACAAAATTGGGATCATCTATTCTTATGGAATACCTGATGGAATGGAACAATAGCAAGCCCTACTTATTATTTGTAATAATTATATATTTCCCAAAAATCTAGCATATAAATAATCTATTTAACAATAAGCATGTAGATTTTGGCAATATACCTCAACCAGGAAGATGGATGCGAGCTGGAGTAAAAATTACAATCTAATTAATAATTTAATTTTTTATTGCTCTGGTTTCTATCGAAATTATTCTTTATTTTTAGTATCAATTAGTATAGTTACAGGCCCATCATTAATAAGGTTCACTTTCATATCCGCACCAAATTCCCCTGATTGCACCTGTTTGCCAATTGCTAAAGCTAAATCTTCTTTAAAGTGTTCATATAAAGGAATTGCTTGTTCTGGTCTGGCAGCTTTTATATAAGAGGGTCGATTACCTTTTTTAGTTTTAGCATGCAAAGTAAATTGACTTACCACAATTATTTCTCCACCTGATTCAGTAATGGACTTGTTCATCACTCCTTTTTCATCTAAAAAAATTCGGAGTGACGCAATTTTACTGGCCAACCACAAAGCATCTTCTTTTGTATCTTCAATTTCAATTCCTAACAAAACTAAAAGTCCCTGTTCAATTTTTGCAATTTCTTTTTCAAAAATTACCACTGATGCTTTTTCTACTCTTTGGATGGCAGCACGCATAAATTAATAATCATTTGTCCTAAAATTTTCCTCCTCCTCCACCAACATATTCAAATAGTTTTTATGCCTACTTTCAGCAATTTCACCATTATCTAATGCTGACTTAACAGCACATTGTGGTTCGTTTTTATGGATACAATTATGATATTTACATTGGGATTTCAACTTAAAAAATTCAGGGAAATAACTACCTAACTCTGCCACCTCTAACTCCACCAAACCAAAACCTCTAATTCCTGGCGTATCAATGATTGACGCACCAAAATCAAGTTCATGCAATTCAGAAAATGTAGTGGAATGTTGTCCTTGTCTGTGCGTATCGGAAACCTCCTTAGTGTCAATATGCAAGTCAGGTTGCAAGTAATTTACTAGGGTAGATTTTCCTACACCTGAATGACCTGAAATCATATTTACTTTACCCTTCATCAAACCTTTTATGTGTGACAAATCATCATTAATTACAGAAATAGCAAAACAAGCATACCCTATCTTTTCGTATACTTTTTTCAGATTTTCTTGTTCAGCTTTCAACTCATTATCCAATAAATCCACTTTATTAAAAAGTAAAACTACCTCAATTCCATAGGTATTTGCAGCCACCAAAAAACGATCGATAAAACCAGTAGTCGTTACTGGGCTATCCAAGGTAATCATAAGTAGGGCTTGGTCAATATTAGCCGCAATAATATGGGTTTGTTTGGAAAGGTTTACTGATTTCCTAAGGATGTGATTTTTTCTATCATGCAGTTTTACAATCATCCATAATTCTGATTCTTGTACCACCTCAACTTTATCGCCCACCACAATTGGGTTTGTACTTTTTATACCAGCAATTCGGAATTTCCCCTTCAAACGACATTGTACAATTTCGCCTACATCCGTTTTTACGGTATAGCGTTTCCCTGTTGTTTTTATAACTACTCCTTTCACTTTGCAAAGATAATGGATAATGTAACAATTTGATAATGTAGTAATGCGAAAATTTCCATCCAAAGAAATGAGCAATGTCTGTGTTTATTTTTTGTACTTTAGCATTAATGGAGCAACTCAATTTTTTAATGTTATTTGAAATTATTGCATTTGCAACTGCAGTATTTTTAGGAATACACTACCTTAGTTCAAGCCAGAAAAATAATCGTTTTTTAGGGTGGTTTCTTCTTTTGGGTTTCCTGCCTGATTTAATCATTTATGTTCTATACTTTTTTAATAAACATGAATTTGAAATTGAATTTCCAAATACTGCCTTCCTATATATTCCCTTTCTGTTTTTCTACGCTCAAAACATAACCGCTCAATTTTCTAAAAAAAGTTGGCGACTATTATTTCCAGCATTTTTTACAACTGTCTTTCATTGTATTTTCCAGTTTACAGAGTGGGAACTCTTCGTTATAATTGAAAGTATTTTATCTTATCTTTTTAGCATTTATATTTGTTTTATAATTTTAAAAACTGTTCATACACATCAAAAAAATATAGCGCAATACTTTTCTTCATTGGAAGATAAAACATTAAATTGGTTACGCATACTTAGTATTATTCTCATTGCATTTAACCTGTTTTGGCTAGTAGAGGATTTAATATTCATATTCACTCCATGGGAATTTTATTTGCCACAAATTTCTGCTTTTGCTACTATTATCACTATTTATTGGATAGGGTTTAGTAGTTTAAAACAACCTACTATTTTTAAGGAAGAGCAAATAGAAACCGAAATTATAGAAGAAAAAGAGTTAACTAAAATAGAAATAGATATATTTCAAATAGTAGAAGAAAGTATGAAGGCAGGTGCTTTATATAAAAACAAAAATCTGAACTTATCCGATTTAGCACTTCATCTTAATAAAAACGAAAAAATACTTTCCCGAATAATAAATACTGCAACAAAAGATAATTTTTACCATTATATTAATAGTTACCGTATTCGTTTTTTTAAACAATTACTTGAAGAAAAACAAAAAAATCATCTTACTTTATTTGGTTTAGCACAGGAATGTGGATTTAATACCAAATCCACTTTTTACACTGCTTTTAAGAAGGCGGAAGACTGCACACCAAATGAATGGTTACAAAAAATAAGTCCGAATAACGGTATTCGTACTTCAAAACGACCTTACAAACACTTTTAAATACTTACTCTGGTTATTATTGCAGTATTAATTTAAAAAATAATATCATGAAAAAATTACTCACCCTTTTATTTGCCTTACCACTTTTGGCAAATGCACAAAACACAGTTTGTTTTACAATAGATCCTAATTCTATAAATGGCATTGCTTTTAGCGGATTTACAAAATATGTAGATGTTTTAGGTTGCTTCTTTATTGTTGCAGAAAGCACAATTCCAGATGCAAAAGTATTACATGCAGCTGCAGTTGCTGCAGAATTGTTAGACAATAATGAAGATGGAATTGTTGACGACCCATTAATTGAATCTCAATTGCAAAACGAACAAGCATTTATACCTATTTTCTCTTCTGAAGGAAGTAATGCCGAAAATTTACTTTTTAGTAATTATAATGGCAATGGCGCAAGTGCAGTACTTTATAAAAATGAAATGGACCCATCACAAACTGGACATTGGGGAGATGATGCTACAGTAGAGGAAGTAATACACACCATAAACCATGTAGGCCATACCAATATATATCCTAATGCCTTTAGCATGCAGCCTAATTTATCTTTAATGTCTACAGCTATGGATGTAGCAAGAGGAGGTCAATTTATGACTATTCCGAATCCTTATCCTGCTTCTGCATGGTACCATTATGATGATTGGACTTGCAATTATGAATGCATGATGATTGAATATATGTACTGGGCAATTGTGAGTTATATGGGGATATTGGATGACGCCCAAACTGCACAAGGAATTTCTAATGAATGGGAACCTTACAATGCTACACTTTTACAAAGCACGGATATATTAATGTATGCATTAATAACTGATACTCAATATAAACTTCCTTTATTAGCTCCTGACGGAAACTACTGCCCTAACACTAGCTCAGTTTCAGAGATAAATACAAATAGACAAGTAGTGCGAATTACAGATGTTCTTGGAAGAGAAACAAAAGAAAATAAAAACCAAACACTCTTTTATCTGTATGATAATGGAAGTGTAGAAAAGAAGATAATTATTGAGTAATTCTTTTCTATCTTTGTCCTATGTCAATCGCAATACAAAAGGTCAATAAATTTTACGGAAAGCAACAAGCACTTACTGATGTTTCCTTTTCACTAAAAAAAGGGGAAGTAGTTGGTTTCCTTGGCCCAAATGGAGCAGGGAAATCAACCCTTATGAAAATTATTACTTGTTACCTACAACAAGATAATGGAAAAGTACATGTCTGTGATTTAGATACTGAGGAACAATACTTACAAGTAAAAGAAAAAATTGGTTACTTACCAGAACAAAATCCGCTTTATACTGATATGTATATCAAGGAATACCTCAACTTTGTTGGTGAGATTTATAAGGTCGATAATCTTAACAATCGTATTGCTGAAATTATCAAACAAACAGGCCTAAACTCTGAGCAAAGCAAAAAAATTGGAGAACTTTCCAAAGGATTTAAACAAAGAGTAGGTTTGGCAGCAGCACTAATCCACAACCCTGAAATTTTAATTCTAGACGAGCCAACAACAGGATTAGATCCTAATCAATTGGTTGAAATAAGAAACCTAATAAAAGAAGTTGGAAAAGATAAAACGGTATTGCTCTCTACACACATAATGCAAGAAGTTGATAAGATGTGTAACCGATTCATCATCATCAATAAAGGGAAGATTGTTGACGACCAATTGATTTCCAATTATCAAAAGAATAATATTGATTTAGAAGAACATTTTAGGAAATTGACTGCCTAAGCAAAACCCTCAACTATCTTCTGCACATTGTCCGATTTCCCCATAGTATAAAAGTGAATACAAGGCGCCCCAAACTCAATTAATTCTTTTGTTTGCTGTGTTGCCCATTCAACTCCCACTTGCCTTACAGCTTCATTCGTTTTACACTTTAGCACTTCATCCACTAAGGGATTAGGTACATTCAAATGAAATCTTTGTGGTAATAATGACAATTGTTTTTGAGTAGAAATGGGTTTAATTCCAGGAATAATTGGAATAGTAATATCATTTTCACGGCATAAGTTTACAAAATCGAAATACTGCTGATTGTCAAAAAACATTTGTGTTACAATATAATCCGCCCCTGCTTCTACTTTCTTTTTTAGGAAATGAATATCCGAATGCATATTAGGTGCTTCAAAATGCTTTTCAGGATAGCCTGCAACCCCTATGCAAAAATTAGTTGGAGCGGAATTTTTTAGTTCTTTATCCAGATAAATCCCATTATTCATTTCATTTACTTGCCCTAATAATTCTGAAGCATATTTATGCCCATCTTCTTCAGCTGCAAAATAAATTTCTGACTTTATGGGGTCGCCCCTTAACACCAACACATTATCAATTCCCAAGAAATCCAAATCAATTAATGCATTCTCTGTTTCTTCCTTACTAAAGCCTCCACAGATAATATGAGGCACAGTATCCACCTGATATTTATTCATAATAGCAGCACAAATCCCAACAGTTCCTGGTCGTTTACGAACTGCTCTTCTTTCCAATAATCCATCTGTTCTTTTCTTATAAACAAACTCTTCCCTATGATAAGTTACATCAACAAATGAAGGATTAAACTCCATTAACGGATCTAAGGAATTATAGATAGACTGTATGCTTGTCCCTTTTAAAGGAGGTAAAATCTCAAAAGAAAACAATGTCTTTTTTGCGTTTTTAATATGTTCTGTTACTTTCATAATTTCATTTTATATATTTGACCTTAGCCATTTTTCTACTTGTGCTACACTCATATTCTTTCGTTTAGCATAATCTGCTATTTGGTCGTCTTGTACTTTTCCAACACTAAAATATTTAGCGGAAGCATGTGAAAAATAATAACCACTTACTGTTGCATTCGGACTCATAGCCATGCTTTCTGTAAGGCTTACTCCTATGCTTTTTTCAGCATCCAATAATTTAAATATTTTTAACTTTTCGGTATGATCAGGACAAGCAGTATAGCCTGGAGCAGGACGAATTCCCTTGTACTCTTCCTTAATTAAATCTTCATTTTTAAACTGCTCATCAGCAGCATAACCCCAAATTTCTTTACGGATTTTTTCATGCATATATTCCGTGAGGGCTTCTGCCAATCTATCCGCAATTGACTGTAGCATAATACTATTATAATCATCATGATCTTTTTCAAAAACTGCCAATTGCTTCTCAATTCCTAAACCTGCTGTGCAGACAAAAGAACCCATATAATCTTGTTTACCATAAGTAAGTGGCGCTACAAAATCAGCCAAACATCTGTTTGCTTTTCCTTTTTTCCCTTGCTGACGCAAAAAATTATATACAGCAATTTGATTTCCATTTTCAAATAATTGCACATCATCCCCTACTGAGTTGGCTTGCCAAATACCAATTACCGCTTTTGCCTTTAGCCAATTATTTTTAATGATATTATCTAGCATTACATTGGCGTCATTCAATAATTGTTTTGCCTGTTCTCCAAAGTTTTCATCTTCCAGAATTGCAGGATATTTCTTACGCATCTCCCAAGTAAAAAAGAAAGGCGTCCAATCAATATAGTTACGAATGGTTGCTATATCAATATCTTCAAAAACTTGTATTCCCAACTGATTTGCAGTAGGAATAGTTAAATTTTCCCAATCCGTTTTGGCTGCATTTTCCCTTGCACTACCAATACTTACATATTCTTTATCCGATTTTCGCTTCAAATAATTTTCCTTAATTGTATCGTATTCAGTGCCAACATCTGCTCTGAAATTTTCTTTATCTTTTCCTATTAATTTGCTTGTTACCCCAACTGCTTTGGAGGCATCCAACACATGAATAACCGTATTGTTATTGTAATGTTCGTTGATTTTTACTGCCGTATGAATCTTGGATGTTGTAGCCCCACCAATCATAAGTGGTACTTTAAGATCATTTCTTTGCATCTCCTTTGCCACATCAATCATTTCATCCAATGATGGAGTAATCAATCCACTCAATCCAATTACATCTACCTCCTGTTTTCTTGCTTCTTCCAGAATTTTATTGCCAGGAACCATTACGCCCAAATCAATAATTTCATAATTATTACAGCCCAAAACTACACCCAAAATATTTTTCCCTATATCATGTACATCTCCTTTTACAGTAGCCAAAAGCACTTTTCCTGCTTTGCTACTTGCTGTTTTTTCTTTTTCAATAAATGGAGTAAGTACAGCCACTGCTTTTTTCATTACTCGTGCACTTTTTACTACTTGTGGCAAAAACATTTTTCCTGCACCAAAAAGTTCTCCAACAACTCCCATTCCATCCATTAATGGCCCTTCAATTACATCCAAAGGACGCACTGCTTTTAAGCGTGCTTCCTCAGTATCTTGCTCAATAAAAGCAACAATTCCTTTTACCAAAGCATGCGACAACCTCCCTTCAACCGATTGCTCACGCCAAGACAAATCTTCTACTCTTGGCTTTCCTTCTCCCTTTATATTTTCTGCCAAATCCACCAAGCGTTCAGTAGCTCCATCATCTTTATTCAATAGTACATCTTCTACTGCTTTCAGTAAGTCTTTAGGAATATCTTCATACACCTCAATCATTCCTGCATTTACAATTCCCATGTCCATCCCATGATTAATAGCATGAAATAAAAAAGCAGAGTGCATAGCCTCACGGACAATATTATTTCCTCTGAACGAAAAGGACACATTACTTACACCACCACTTATCTTAGCAAATGGCAGGTTTTCTTTTATCCATTTTGTAGCCTTGAAAAAATCAACTGCATAATTATTATGCTCTTCAATTCCAGTAGCAACCGTTAATATATTCGGATCAAAAATAATATCCTCAGCAGGAAAACCAATCTCATCCACTAAAATACGATAAGCTCTTTCACAAATTCTAATTTTATCATTATAGTTCACTGCTTGCCCCTTTTCATCAAAAGCCATAACAACAACTGCAGCTCCATATTTTAATATCGTTTTAGCATGCAGTTTAAACACTTCCTCTCCTTCTTTTAAGGAAATAGAATTAACAATTCCTTTTCCTTGTATGCATTTCAATCCTGCTTCAATAATATGCCATTTGGAAGAATCTACCATAATAGGTACTTTAGATATATTAGGGTCTGATGCTATTAAATTTAAAAAATGTGTCATACATTCCTTTCCTTCCAACATCCCATCATCCATATTAATATCAATAGCTTGTGCCCCTCCTTCTACTTGATGCAATGCTACTTCAAGAGCCTCTTCTAGATTATCCTCTTTAATTAATCGCTTAAATTTTAAGGAGCCCATCACATTGGTTCGCTCACCAATATTTGAAAAATTACTCTCCTGTGAAATAGTTACCGCTTCCAATCCACTAAGACGCATAGCCTTTTTAAGTTCTGGAATTTCTCTTGGAATATATTTATTGGCAAGACGTGCAAATTCTGCAATGTGTTCAGGGGTTGTTCCACAACAACCTCCAATAATATTAACCAAATCACTTTGCATAAAATCTTCTAATTGAACACCCATTGCATCTGGGCTTTCATCATATTCTCCCATTTCATTAGGCAAACCCGCATTAGGATATGCACTTACATAAAAAGGAGCTTTTTTTGATAATTCTCTCACATAAGGACGCATAGCTTTTGTGCCCAACGCGCAATTAAAACCAATACTCAGCAGTGGGATATGAGAAATAGAATTTAAGAATGCCTCTGCCGTTTGTCCAGAGAGTGTCCTTCCACTTTCATCCGTAATGGTTCCTGAAATCATAATAGGAACGCGAAATTCTTTTGTTTCAAAAACATCTTCAATTGCAAATAATGCAGCCTTGCAATTGAGGGTGTCAAATACAGTTTCTACCAATAACACATCCACCCCACCATCTAATAAAGCATTTACTTGTTCAGTATAAGCATCCTTCAATCCATCAAAAGTAATGTGCCTGAATGCAGGATTTTCAACATCAGGAGAAATAGATGCTGTTCGGTTTGTAGGGCCAATAGCCCCAGCCACAAATCTTGGTTTATTGCTAGTTGAACACGCAATAGCTACCTCTTTTGCAATTTTGGCAGATTGAAAATTTAACTCGTATACAGAAGATTCTAAACTATAATCTGCTTGGGCAATAGTAGTTCCACTAAAGGTGTTGGTTTCAATAATATCTGCCCCAGCATCTAAGTATTCTTTATGGATTTCCTTAATAATATCAGGGCGCGTGATGGAAAGTAAATCATTATTTCCTTTCAAATCATAAGTATGGTTTTTGAATTGTTCTCCTCTAAAATCTTCCTCAGAGAGTTTATATCTTTGAATCATAGTTCCCATTGCTCCATCAAGCACAAGGATTCTGTTAAGTAATAATTGTTCTATTTTAGGTCTCATATTTTAATAAGACTTAGCAAAAAAGATAGGGTGGAAAAATTTTATGTATTCCGCTCATCTTCCTCCATAATGGAGTGGGATTTGGCACCTTGAATTTACAAGGTTGCCAAGACATCATAGGGCCCATCCCTCCGTCTTTCTTGATAAGTATGGCACAAATAAAACCAAATAAAACCAAATAAAACCAACGATTTTAAAAAAATTTATAAATTTGCAAACTAAAGTGGATAGATTTGGCCTATTGCAACCACTAAAAAAAATGCTAAAACAGTATTTCCTTTAGCGCTTTCGCCAAATCTTCCTTAAATAAATTATAAACTTAAAATTTAAGAACATGTCTTATTATTTCACATCAGAGTCCGTTTCAGAAGGACACCCAGATAAAATAGCCGACCAAATTTCAGATGCATTATTAGATAATTTTTTAGCCCAAGACCCCCACTCAAAAGTAGCTTGTGAGACACTAGTAACTACAGGATTAACAGTACTAAGCGGAGAGGTAAAAACAGAAGGGTATGTAGATGTACAGAAAGTAGCGCGTGAGGTAATTCGTAAGATTGGATATGTAAAATCAGAATATCAATTTGATGCTGATAGCTGTGGAGTTATTTCAGCAATTCATGAACAATCAGCTGACATTAGACAAGGAGTAGTTGAAGGAGAAGGACTTAATAAAGAGCAAGGTGCAGGTGATCAAGGAATGATGTTTGGATATGCAACCAATGAAACTGAAAATTTGATACCTTTGGCTTTAGATATCTCTCACAAAATATTGATTGAATTAGCGGCAATTCGTAAAGCAGGAAAAGAAATGACTTACTTGCGTCCAGACTCTAAATCGCAAGTTACTTTAGAGTACAATGATGACCATACCCCTAAAAGAATTACTGATATTGTTGTTTCTACGCAACATGATGATTTTGCAGATGAGAAACCAATGCAACAACAAATTGAAGCTGATGTAAGAAACTTATTAATTCCAAAAATTAAAGCTCAATTATCTACTGAAAATACTGCTTTATTTGGAGAAGAAAAATACCATGTAAATCCTACTGGAAAGTTTGTAATTGGAGGTCCTCATGGAGATACAGGGTTAACAGGAAGAAAAATTATTGTAGATACATACGGTGGAAAAGGAGCTCATGGAGGAGGCGCTTTCTCAGGTAAAGATCCAAGTAAAGTAGATCGTTCAGCTGCTTATGCAACAAGACATATTGCTAAAAACTTAGTAGCTGCCGGATTATGTGACCGGATATTAGTTCAAGTTTCCTATGCTATTGGTGTAGCAGAACCAATGGGAATTTTTGTTGACACCTATGGTACTGTAAAAGTTGACAAAACAGATGGAGAGATTGCAGAAACTGTTAAAAACATGCCTTGTTTTAATTTAAAGCCAGCATCAATTATTAGTAGATTAAAACTTAAGAACCCAATATACTCTGAAACAGCTGCATATGGACATATGGGAAGGGAATCTGAAAGTAAACAAGTTACATTTAAAATAAATGGACAAGAAAAAGAATTTGAAGTAGAAACTTTTACTTGGGAAAAATTAGAGTGCCAAGAACAAGTGAGATCTGCTTTTGGGTTATAATAAAAATATACGATTTTTAAGGTAGCAATTATGCGGCCTTTTTTTGCATTAATTATATGAAACAAGTACTATTCCTACTTTTTATTACTTTCCAACTTTCAGTTTTTTCACAAGTGGAAATGAGATACAATTCAAGCACTAAAGATTTACCGAATTGGGTGCAACTAATGTATACAGAAAATCCAGATGAAGGAGCTGTGATTGAAGCCTACAGAAGTTATTATAAAAGCCATAAATTAGTAAAAAACCAACATACCCAATACTATAAAAGATGGGTGCGAAATTTAAGTAGGACTACTACTCTACCACAAACCAAAAAAAACTCAAAAAGCAGTAACCAATGGGAATGTGTAGGTCCTTGGGATTTTGATAAAGATGCAGCAAGTAGAAGTTATGCTCCAGGTGCAGCACATGTTTATACAGTAGAGCAGTCAGTCAGTAATCCAAATGTTTTATATGCAGGAAGTGCAACTGCTGGAGCTTGGAAAACTATCGACAAAGGGGCTAACTGGAACTTAATAACTAGGGATTTAGCGCTAAATGGAGTATATGCAATTGAAATCGACCATACAAACCCTGATATTGTTTACATTAGTGGCAATGGAGGAATCTACAAATCATATGATGGTGGTGGAAATTGGACAGTTATTGGAGATTCCGCTTTTACCAACCTTTCCCATTCCACTAAAGACATAAAACTAAAACCCTCAAACAATCAAGAGCTTTTTGTAGCATCTGATGAGGGGTTATATCAGTCTTTGGATGGAGGAAATAATTTTGTGCAAGTAATGAGTGGGAATTTCTTAGAAATTGAATTCAATCCTAACTCTACTGATACCATGTACTTTGTAAAGCAAGATGGAGACAGCACCCTGTTCTACCGATCAAATGATGGAGGGATTTCTCTAACAAACTTCACAAATGGATGGCCCAATCCTGGAGTTGGAGATGATCAAAAAAGAACTGAGATTGCAGTTAGTCCTGCGGCTCCAAATAAAGTTGTTGCACTAGCAACAGGAAATGCAAATGGTGGAAGTGGCCTTTATGGAATCTATATAAGTGATGATAAAGGAGAAAATTGGACATTTCAATGCTGCGGCCCTCAGCCTGCTGGCGCTCCTGACACCAACAACATCAATATGATGGGTTGGCAACCAACAGGATTAGATGATGGAGGACAGTATTATTATGATCTAGCATTGGCTGTAAATCCAACAAATGCAGATATTATTCATGTTGGGGGGGTTAATCATTGGATATCCTTTGATAATGGAGTGAGCTTTTCTTGCCCTTCAAAATGGAGTACTCCTCACAAAAAAGGATATGTACATGCTGATATTCATGATATCAATTATTTTGGAAATGATCTTTGGTTTGCTTGTGATGGTGGGATATTTTATTCTGATAATGATGGAGATAGTATTTATAAAAAACAATACGGAATTGCAGGAACTGACTTTTGGGGATTTGGAGTTGGATTTAAAGATGGAGAAGTAATGTTAGGAGGGACCTATCATAACGGAACACTATTAAAAGATGGGAATACTTACATAAATGATTGGATATGTACTGATGGTGGTGATGGGATAAGAGGATTTGTAAACTTTGGCAGCCCTAGAGTTGCTTATAGCGATTATGGAGGAAAAACACTTTCAGGTGACAGAACTATCGATATCAGCACCTTTTCCTTAGGAAAAAAACCAAATGCATCCTATATTGTTGGAGAATCCTCACAGATGGAGTTTGATCCAAGGTGTTATAATTGGAATTATATTGGAAATGACAGTACTCTTTGGCTTTCCAAAAACAATGGAGCTTCATATTCTGCCGTTCATCATTTTGATGATAAAGTAACTTCAGTTGAAGTGGCTTGGAGCAACCCAGATGTAATTTATGTAGCTACCTGGGAAAGCTGGTGGGGCGATAAAAGAATCTACCGGACTAATGATGCCGGGCAAACTTGGACGGATATCACTCCTACAAATATAAACGGACAAGCTTGGATTCCTTACGATATCACCATCAGTAGTTATGATGAAAATACACTTTGGATTGCAAGGTGTAGTATGTATGGTGGTGTACAGGATGCACAAGGCTATGAAGTGTTTAAATCAACAGATGGTGGGTCAATTTGGATAAACTGGAGTACTCCTACCCTTGACAACATAAACGCAACCAATATTGAACATCAAAGAGGGAGTAATGGTGGAATTTATTTAGGGACAAGAGATGCTGTATATTACAGAAACAATAGCATGACTGACTGGGACATCTATGATGATAATTTACCAAAAAGTACTTTTTCCACTCAACTTGTTCCTTATTACCGTGAAGGATTATTGCGAAACGGAACCAATAGAAGTGCTTATGAAATTAACCTTTATGAGAACACTCCTCCATCCGTACAGATTGCCGCCAATAAATTAAGTATCAATTGCATGAATGATACGGTTCAGTTTGTCGACTATTCAGCAGTTCGTTTAAGTAGCGCCTCTTGGCAATGGACTTTTCCAGGAGGAACACCAAGCACCTCAATTTTAGAGGATCCAATTGTAGTGTATGGAAATCCTGGAAGTTATGCTGTTACTTTAACTGTAACCGATGCGTTTGGGATAAGCACCCAAACCTATACGGATTTCATTACCTATACCGATTTTGTTTTTCCAATTACAAATACAACTGCTTTACAGGAGGGTTTTGAAACCGGAAACTTCCCTCCAACAGCCTGGCAAACACCTCCAGCTTCTTTTGCTTGGCAAAGTATTGTTGTGGATACAGGAATAAATTGCCAACCCAATACGGTTGCTTATGTAAATCATTATTGGATTCAGCAAAATGGAAAGGAAGCCAGTTTAATTTCAAACAAAGTGAAGTTAGGTGGAAGTAGTACTGCTCAGAATTGGCTGACTTTTGACTATGCTTATGCCGGTTATGCAGCAGGCTATGATGATGGTTTACGTATAGAAATTTCTAGTGATTGCGGAACAACTTGGGATTCTATTTATGGAGCAATTGGCCCTGATTTACAAACTACTGCTTATGTAGGGAGTCCTTGGTATCCTACTTGTGATTCCTGGAAAACTGACAGTATTAACCTAAGTAATTGGGGTTTGAATGGCGATACGATTATGGTAAGCTTTGTAGCTATTAACGATTACGGAAATCGCTTTTTCATGGATAACGTAAATATTAACGGGCAAAATATTCTTGCTATTGAAGAGGGAAAAAACACGAATATTTACACATCAATTTATCCGAACCCAACTAAGGGAATTTTTAGTATTCGTACTGATGCTAGTTATATGAAAGTGGAGATTTATTCTACCCTTGGCAGATTAGTAGCCAATGAAATAATTAATGGTGGCTTACAGCAGATTGATCTTAGCAGACAACCTAGAGGAGTTTACTTTGTAAAATTAATGCATAATGGAAAAACTGAACAGAAAAAATTGATTCTTCAGTAAATAAAAAAGCCAAGCAAATGCTTGGCTTTTTTATTATTCATATTATTTAGTAATCTAAATGTGGATCACTTCATCATAAGCATCAGCAACAGCTTCCATCACAGCCTCACTCATAGTTGGATGCGGATGAACGGCTTTTAATACTTCATGTCCTGTAGTTTCTAATTTACGAGCAACTACTGCTTCAGCGATCAATTCCGTAACATTGTATCCTATCATATGGCAACCTAACCACTCCCCATATTTAGCATCAAAAATAACTTTTACAAAACCATTTTTATGTCCTGCTGCAGACGCTTTACCTGATGCTGTAAAAGGAAACCTTCCGACTTTAATTTCATTCCCTGTTTCTTTGGCTGCTGCCTCAGTCATTCCTACTGATGCAATCTCCGGGCTAGCATAAGTACAGCCTGGAATATTCCCATAATCAATTGGTTCAGGATTGTGTCCTGCAATTTTCTCTACACAAGTAATTCCCTCGGCAGAAGCAACATGGGCAAGAGCTTGAGTTGATAATACATCACCAATCGCATAGTAGCCATTTACATTTGTGTTGTAGTAATCATCTACTAAAATTTTTCCTTTATCTGTTTTAATTCCTACTTCTTCCAATCCAATATTCTCAATATTTGCAGCAATCCCAACAGCAGAAAGAACTACATCACACTTAATGGTTTCGTCCCCAGTTTTAGTTTTTATAAGTACTTTACATCCAGCACCTGTAGTGTCTACTTTCTCCACTGATGAATTAGTCATAATCTTAATCCCTGACTTTTTGAATGATCTTTGTAATTGCTTAGAGATATCAACATCCTCAACAGGAACAATGTTTGGCATAAATTCAACAACTGTTACGTCCACTCCCATTGCATTGTAGAAATAAGCAAACTCTACACCAATCGCTCCAGAACCAACAATCACCATTTTTTTAGGGACAGTAGCTAAGGAAAGTGCCTCACGATAACCTATTACTTTTTTGCCATCTTGTGGTAAATTTGGCAATTCTCTACTTCTAGCGCCTGTTGCAATAATAATATGTTTACCAGAATAATCAGTAGATTTTCCATCAGCAGTAACCGAAACGTTATTTCCTGGTTTTACTTTTCCAAAACCATTGATAACCTCCACTTTATTCTTTTTAAGTAAGTAGGCAATTCCGCTACTCATTCCATCAGCAATATCTCTACTTCTTTTTATAATTGTAGGAAAATCAGCATCTGCACTTTTTACAGTAATTCCGTAATCTTCAGCATGATTGATATATTCAAAAACCTGAGCAGATTTTAAAAGCGCTTTAGTAGGAATACATCCCCAATTTAGGCAAATTCCACCAAGATTTTCTTTTTCAACAACAGCCACTTTCAATCCTAATTGTGACGCACGAATAGCCGACACATAACCTCCAGGACCACTTCCTAATACAATAACATCATAGTTCATTTTACTATTTTTTTAAGTTCTTATTTAAGCCTACAATATTAGATAAAACATCTTGAACGGAGATATCGTTCATACATCTTTTTTCACGGCTGCAAGAGTTTCCAAAATAACAGTCGCAACCACTAGTAGGCTCAATAATCACCCCTCTTCCATATAACTCAAATTCATGGACATTAAAGATGTTATGAAATAGCATCAATTGCTTTTTAAGTGCCAAGGCAATGTGCATCATCATGCTTACTGGTGTTACAATAATATCTGTATTATTTGTAATTGCTATAAACTCTTCCAAGCTAAAAGTACCTAAATAAGTTGCTCCCGTTTTCGATTGATAATAACGATTCGTTTCATCTTCATCAGGGCCACCCATTAGCAAACAGAAATAGCCTTGTTTTTCTAAATCCTTAATGAGCTCCACCCAATAATCCTTTGGCCAAAGTCGTGTTTTCCATCTAAGTCCACAGCCGGTATTAAGCCCAATAATAGTTTTTCCACCCGCTAATGTTTTAAATTTTTCTTTCCACTGATTACTCAAATCCTCATTTAAGTTAATCACATACTCTTCCTTATTGAATTCGAAATGACAAATTTCGAATATCTCCTCTAAATAATTCTTAGTGTTCTTCTTTGAAATATGGTCAAAAAGACCAGTAATCAGTTTATGTTCTGCTTTATCAGTAGCAATGTTAATATGTCCATCCTTCCATACAAAACCAAATTTATCTTTAGAATTTATTTGAGAAAGCAACATACAAGCTTCTTTGTCTTTATCTAAGTTTATAGCAATATCAAATTCTTGATTTGACAACAAAGAGACAGAAGATTTATTCCATTTATATATTAAATTTACCTTATCCTTTGGGACTACTTGAGGGCTATGTGTAATCCAACTAAAATGACAATCATCATATTCATTTTTGTACTTTTCTATTAAAGGTGTGGATCTAATAACATCACCAATTGCCCCTAACTTTATAAATAAAATCTTGGTTACATGCTTTGGTATTATAGGTTTTTCTGTTACTATATTTTCTTTAGTAAAATCACAAATCTTATAAATTTCTTGCAATAATGATTTTTGAGTATCTAAAAAAATAATAGAAGATGTATTCTTATCATAATGGGAGCAATTATCACATTGCACATCAAATTGTTTGTTCGGTTTACAAGGGATATGCCCTTTAAAATGACTACAATCGTATTTTACATCTTTTGACCTCATACTTTCTTTAGGTTTAATTGCAAATGTAAGTAAAATGTGTCATTTGTTATAAGAGTCCGAGAACCTTAAATTTTGTAAGTTTGCAACTTAATTCTTTTAAGATGCTTAACTACACTATTTCTTATTCAAATCCACACAGACACTTTGTTGATTTTGAATTTATTGCCAAAACAAACGGTGCAGATAAGATGCAGTTTCAGCTTTCTGCTTGGCGTCCCGGCAGATATGAACTTGCTAATTTTTCACAAAACATTCAAAAATGGGCTGCCTTTGACGAAAACAATAAGCCACTTGCATTTCAAAAAATCACAAAAGATTTATGGGAAGTTGTTTCTGAAGATGCTATGGAAGTTACGATTACCTATAACTTTTACTCTAATCAATTAGATGCAGGCTCCTGTTATTTAGATGAACATCAATTGTACATAAACCCTGTGCATTGTATGTTTTATATTATTGGAAGGAAAGAAGAAAACTATACTTTAAATCTAGAAATCCCTAATTCTTATAAAATTGCTTCCTCTATGGAGCAAGAAGGAAATACCTTAACAGTGAAAGGTTATGATTTGTTAGCAGAATCTCCAATTATCTGTTCAGACAGTTTACAGCACGGAACTTATGAAATGGATGGAATTACATTTCATATATGGTTTCAAGGGGAATGTAAACCTGATTGGGAAAAACTTAACAAAGATTTTATAGCTTTTACTGAAAGTCAAATAAAACACTTTGACGGATTTCCTGTTGATGAATATCATTACCTTTTTCAAATCACACCTTACAGAAGTTATCATGGCGTGGAACATACCAAGAATACCGTTTTACTATTAGGACCAGGAAATGAAATAATGGACAAAAGATATGAAGATTTATTGGGAGTTTGTTCGCATGAATTATATCATACTTGGAACATAAAAGCTATTAGGCCAGTGGAAATGTATCCTTACGATTATACTAAGGAAAACTACTTTAGGACCGGTTTTGTTGCTGAAGGAGTTACTACTTATATGGGAGATATGATGCTGTATAATTCTGGAGTATTTAGTTGGAAAGAGTTTATTAAAACTCAGAATCAGAATTTAGAACGACACTTAACTAACTATGGAAGATATAATTTATCTGTGGCTGATAGTGGTTTTGATAATTGGCTAGATGGTTACAAATTGGGATCTCCAGATAGGAAAACTTCTATCTACCCTGATGCTGCACTGTGTATGTTAATGGTGGATTTGGAAATCATCAGAAATACAGATGGAGGAAGTAGCTTACATTCTGTTATGAAAGAATTGTATGAAGAGTTTGCACAAAAAGATAAAGGATATTCTGAAGATGATTTTAGAAATATATGTATGAAGTATGGAGGATTAAAAGTTGCTGAGATTTTTGAAAATCATATTTATGGAACTGAAAATTATATCCCAACTTTAAAAACGGCTTTGGAAGTAGTTGGTCTGGAATTGAAAGAAAAGACAAATCCCAATCTTTCTGCTCAATATTTTGGATTTGCAGCTGTAAAAGAGAATGGCAAAATCATTATTAAAAAAGTAGAACCGAATTCGGTTACTGATAAAAATGGAATTGCTCCTGAAGATGAAATCACAAAAATAAATGGGGAAAAGATTGAAGGTAAGTTAGCTGATGTTTTGAAAGATTGCAAAGGAGAAGTGAACTTTACAATTAAGAAAAAATTCTCTGAAACAGATATTGCTCTTGCAATAGGAAATCACTACCAATTATTAGAATTTGTTAGATCCGAAAACACAACAGAAAAGCAAATTGTTTTAAGGAAAGTATGGAGCAATAACTAGAATGGAAGACATAAAACTACACGACAAAACTTTTGAGGTTTATATTTCTGAAACTGAAATAGCAGAGATTGTTCAGAATCTTGCAGAACAAATAAACATATCAAGTATTTCCCATCCTCTTTTTATAGCTGTACTGAATGGTTCTTTTTTATTTGCAGCTGATATAATGCGTAAAATCATTATTCCAAATTCTGAAATTTCGTTTATAAAACTGGCTTCATATGAAGGGACAAAAAGTACAGGTTCAGTAAATGAACTTATAGGTTTAAACCAAGATTTAGAAAACCGAAACATAATAATTCTTGAAGATATTATTGACACAGGAAATACATTAGAAAAAATTATTGAACTCTTTCAAAACAAAAAAATAGCTTCATTAAAAACAGCTGCTTTACTCTACAAACCAAAAGCCTATAAAAAAGATATTCCCATTGATTTTATTGGAAAATCTATCCCGAATGATTTTGTTGTTGGATATGGCTTGGATTATGACGAAATTGGCCGTAATTCACCACATATTTACAAATTAAAAAACTAAACTAAAAACCAATGTTAAACTTAGTATTATTTGGCCCGCCAGGTTCCGGGAAAGGAACACAATCTAACCTATTAATTGATAAGTATAACTTAGTGCATTTATCAACTGGAGATATCCTTAGAGGAGAAATTGCTGCAGGTACTGCTTTAGGATTAGAAGCAAAAACACTAATGAATAAAGGAGATTTAGTTCCTGATGAAGTAGTAATTGGTATGATCTCATCAAAATTAGATAACAACCCAAAAGCAAACGGATTTATTTTTGATGGTTTCCCAAGGACAGCTGCTCAAGCTACTGCTTTAGACACTCTTCTGTCAGGGAAAGGAACTGCAATTTCTACAATGCTATCTTTAAAAGTTGAAGATGCTGAGCTTATTAAAAGACTACTTGAAAGAGGGAAAGAATCTGGAAGAGCAGATGATAAAAACGAAAATATTATTACCAACAGAATTAATGAGTACAACAATAAAACTGCTCCTCTTAAAGAATTTTATGCTGCACAAAATAAACTTTCTGAAATTGAAGGAGTAGGTTCGATTACTGATATTGCTCAAGAACTAAACATTGTTATTGATAGCCTTTAAATGAGAGTTAAAAATTCCAATTTTGTTGATTATGTAAAAATCTTCTGCCGTTCAGGAAGAGGAGGGGCAGGTTCTGCTCATTTTTTGAGGGATAAAACTACCGCAAAAGGTGGTCCTGATGGTGGAGATGGAGGGCATGGTGGAAGTATCATTATAAGAGGAAATAAGCAAATGTGGACACTCCTCCACTTACGTTACAAAAAACACATTTTTGCTGAACATGGCGGTATCGGTACTGGAAACCATAGCTTTGGGAAAGATGGGAAAAGCAGTTATATTGATGTTCCACTAGGAACTATTTGTAAAGATGCAGAAACAGGAGAAGTGTTGTTTGAAATCACTGAAGATGGAGAAGAGTATGTAATGGTAAAAGGAGGAATGGGCGGTAGAGGAAATGCTCATTTCAAATCACCTACCAATCAATCACCAAGATACGCACAGCCTGGTGGAGATGTAGTAGAAGGCTGGTTTATTTTGGAACTAAAAGTATTGGCAGATATTGGTTTAGTAGGTTTCCCAAATGCTGGAAAATCAACTTTATTATCAGTAGTTTCTGCTGCAAAACCTCAAATTGCAAACTACCCATTTACTACTTTAGTTCCCAATTTAGGAATTGTTTCTTATAGAGTAGATAAATCTTTTATCATGGCTGATATTCCAGGTATTATTGAAGGTGCTTCTGAAGGAAAAGGGCTAGGATTACGATTTTTACGCCATATTGAACGGAACTCCACTTTACTATTTATGGTTCCTGCTGATGTAGATGATATTGCAAAGGAATATGAAATTCTATTAGAAGAATTACAAAAATACAATCCTGAATTATTAGATAAAGACAGGATATTAGCTATCAGTAAATCTGATATGCTAGATGAGGAATTAATAGGTTGTATTAAAGAAGAACTCCCTACTGACTTGCCTTGTCTTTTCATCTCATCTGTAGCACAACAAGGAATTACTGAATTGAAAGATTTAATCTGGAAAAAACTAAATGAGTAATGGGTGGACTTAACTGGCATAATGCTATAAATATCGTTACTTTTCATTTAATTAACGAAATGGGATTTGAAGCCATGGACCCTATCATGTTACTTATCAGTAATAAGTTTACATTCATTCCACTTTACCTGTACCTACTCTATCTTTTATATAAAAACAATCCTTCTAATTTTATTTGGACACTAGCAGCAGTTATTACACTTATCTTTTTTGCTGATACAGGAAGTGTTCACTTGTTTAAAAATCAATTTGAAATATTACGACCTTGTTACACACCAATAGTTATGCAAGAAATGCGTTTTGTAACCGATTGCGGTGGGCAGTTTGGCTTCATATCTTCTCATGCATCCAATTCCTTTGCTATTGCATTTTTCATTTCCTTGTTGCTGAAAAGCAAGAAAACATTTTTTTGGCTTTTCAACTGGGCAGCACTTGTTGGACTTAGCCGTATTTATCTAGGATTACATTTTCCTTATGATGTAATTGGCGGAATGTTTTGGGGACTTTTTGTAAGTTTGTTGGTCTATAAAATATTTAAGTCAAAATTAAATGAAACAGTTCGATAAAATCTGGTGTTTATGGTTGCTATTAGTTGCAATCTGGAATTTTGGTTGGCCAAGTGTCCCTCCTATTGCTGATGTATTAGCTGCGGTAATTTTATCAATTGGAGTAATGATCATTAAACATAAAATAAAATGAAGAAAATCATATTAGTTATAGTTATCCTTTTTACAGGATTTCAATCTTTTACACAAGAAAAACCAAAATTGGTTATAGGTATTGTTGTTGACCAAATGCGTTACGATTACATCTACCGATTTTGGAACGATTTTGGAGAAGATGGTTTTAAAAAATTAGTAAATGAAGGTCATTTTTTCAGGAATGCACAATTCGGCTATGTACCTACTTATACAGGTCCTGGTCATGCTAGTATTTATACAGGAACTACTCCTGCTGTTCATGGTATAATTGCAAACGATTGGTACGACAAAAACTCTGGAGATTATATCTATTGTGCAGGAGATGGGGATATGCATACTGTTTGTAATTGTGAACAAAAAAATGTAGATGTGCAATCTGCAGACGGGAAGATGTCACCCCATCATATGCTAACAACAACCTTTGCTGACGAGTTAAAACTTTTCAATGAAGAAAGTAAGGTATTTGGAATATCTTTAAAAGACAGAGGAGCTATATTACCTGCAGGACATACTGCTAATGGAGCATATTGGATGAGCAGTGAGGGAAAATGGATTACTTCTTCTTTTTACATGGAAAATCTTCCTGATTATATTCAAAAAATAAATAACAATAATACTGCACAAAACTATTTGAAAGGAGAATGGGAATTTAAGGGGGAATTCAATCATAATTTAGACTCCTTACTAATGCAAAAAGGAGGAAGTGCAATAAAAAAGACACCATTTGGAAATACTATTTTAAAAGATTTAGGCCTTGAAATACTTAAAAAAGAAAAATTAGGACAAGGAAAAAACACTGATATTCTAACAGTGAGTTTTTCTGCTACCGATTATATTGGACACCAATATGGCCCTCATGCTTCTGAAATTAAAGACACTTACATTCGATTAGATAAAGATATAGGCAAACTTTTAAAAACAATTAATAGTAAAGTTGGTTTTGAAAATGCAGTTGTATTTATAACTGCCGACCATGGTGTAGTTTCAGAACCTCACGAGCTTTTAGAAAGAAATATTCCTGCAGGTTATTTTGATGGTAGCCTTATGAAAACTGAGTTATTATCTCATTTAATTATCACATATGGAGAAGGAGATTGGATAAAAAATTATTCCAACAATCATTTGTTTTTAAACCATGATTTGATTGAAGAAAAAAACATAAGTTTGGAAGAAATTCAGAGAAATTGTGCTCAATTCTTCTTAAAATATGAATGGGTAAAAAATTCTTATACAGCAACACAATTACACGAAAACGAATATTCTAATTCCTTTCATTCCTTAGTGCAAAGAGGTTTTAATCAAAAAAGATCAGGAGATGTCATTGTAAGTTTGCAAACAGGATGGCTTTCTTCTTACTGGTCTAATGGAGGTACAACTCATGGCTCATCTTATAGTTATGACACTCATGTGCCCCTTATTTTTTGGGGAGGAAGCATTCCTCAAGGAAAAACTGACAGAAAAGTAAATATTCGCGATATAGCACCAACTATTAGCACTATTTTAGGAACTGCTTACCCAAATGGTTGTACCGGAAACCCTTTACCTGAAGTTACTCAGTGAAAGAAATAGCTTCATCTGATTACTCTATTTGGATAGGTGAGAATTCCCTTTCTAAATTAGATGTTTCTGGATATTCCAAAATTGCAATTTTAGTAGATGAAAACACAAAAAGAGATTGTCTACACAAACTTCCTAAGTTTAATGATTTTATAATTATTGAGATAAAATCAGGGGAAGAACACAAGAACATTACTACTTGTAATTTTATTTGGGAAGAGCTAACAAATAATCATTTTGAAAGAAACTCACTTTTAATAAATCTAGGAGGAGGAGTAATTGGAGATATGGGAGGGTTTTGTGCTTCTACCTATAAGAGAGGAATTGACTTTATTCAAATCCCCACAACATTACTAGCTATGGTAGATGCTAGTATTGGGGGGAAATTAGGAATTGATTTTAATGGATTGAAAAACCAAATTGGTCTTTTCAATAATCCTAAGTCTGTTCTTGTAAATCCTAAATTTCTAAAAACACTTCATGATAACAAATTAAAATCAGGTTTTGCTGAAGTAGTGAAACATGCTCTCATTTCAGATAATAATTTATGGGAGGAATTAACCTCTACTCCTTTTGATATTTTAGATTGGGGAGCAATTATTTTAACTTCTATTCAAATTAAAAACAATATTATTTTATCTGACCCTTTTGAAAAAAAAAATAGAAAAAAACTAAATTTTGGACACACTTTCGGACATGCTATTGAGAGTTATTATCTTGAAAAAGGGACTCCAATTTTACATGGTGAAGCTGTTTATATGGGAATGATATTAGAAACAGAATTATCTCCTATACCAAAGGAAGATAAAAATGAAATCAAGAATTATATCTTAAGTAATTTTACATTAGCACACACCCCTAAGAAATCTAACTTACTGCCTTTTTTAATGAATGACAAAAAGAATGTTCAAGGAAAAATTAGTTTTTCACTGCTAAACGAAATTGGAGATTGTAGTATTGACAATTTATTTTCTATTAATGAATTGTAGAATCTCACACCCTAATAGGAATATTAATTGTGAGATTGATTTACCTTCTTCAAAAAGTATTTCTAACCGATTATTGATTATTCAAGCGCTATGCAAACAAGAGTTCAAAATTCATAATCTTTCTAATTCTGAGGACACTAAATCTTTAAAAAATGCTCTTAATTCAACTAGTAACATAATAAATATTGGTGCAGCTGGAACTTCTTTTCGTTTCTTAACTTCTTACCTTTCCACAAGAAAAGGAGAGGGATTTACGCTTACAGGAAGTGACAGGATGAAGGAAAGGCCAATAAAACAATTAGCAGAATCTTTAAGAGAATTAGGGGCTGAAATTGAATACAAAGAACAAGAGTTTTTTCCACCTCTAAAAATAAATGGCAAAAACCTAAAGGGTGGAAAAGTGCAAATTGATGGAGAAGTAAGCTCTCAATTTATTAGCGCTCTATTATTAATTGCTCCATCTTTAAATGATGGGTTAGAACTAACAATCACTGGGGAGTTAGTATCCAAACCCTATATAAAAATGACTTTAAGTTTAATGCAAGAATTTGGAATTTCATATTCTTGGATTAACAACATTATTAAAATTGAAAATCAAAAATATATTGCAAAGGATTCTACCGTTGAAGCAGATTGGTCGGCAGCCTCATTTTGGTTTGAAATTGCGGCATTCACTAACAATTGCAATATTAAATTAAATGGACTTTCTGAAAATTCTATTCAAGGAGATAAAACAGTAATGGAGTTGTTTGAAAAATTAGGTGTGCATTCAATATTTGAAAAAGGAACTTTGACTTTAACAAAGAATAACAATTTCAATTTTCCGAACACTCTTGATTTATTAGAAACCCCTGATTTATACCAACCTTTAAAATGCACACTTTTTGGGTTAAAGAAGAGTGTGGAATTTTCAGAACTTGATACTTTAAAAGATAAAGAGACAGATAGAGTAGCTGCAGTAGAAAATGAATTATTAAAATTCAATTCTACTAATATAATCAAAACTTATAAGGACCACCGAATGGCTATGAGCTTTGCTCCTCTTTGTCTTAAGTTTGGGGAATTACAAATAACTGACATGAATGTAGTGCATAAATCTTATCCTAATTATTGGAACGATTTGGAAAAGGCAGGGTTTATAATAATGCCTTTAGCTCACTAAGACAAAAAATCTCATGCACAATATCTGTATTATGTTTTGTTTTATTGGGGTTAAAAAAGATTCCTTGTATACCCATCTGTTCTGCTCCTAATACATCTACTTCCAAATCATCACCAATCATTATGCATTCTTCAGCATTTGCTTGTTGCAAAGCATATTTAAATATCTTAGGATTTGGTTTTTTCACTCCCACTTGTTCTGATGTAATGATTTTATCAAAATAAGAGCTAAGACCAGCATGTTTCAATTTAATGTGCTGTACCTCATGAAAACCATTGGTTATAATATGTAGTTTATATTTTACCGATAGGTAGTTTAACACCTCAATGGTATGAGGAAATAGTTTGTTTTTTTTCGGACAAGTTGCTACATAATCTTCTCCAATTTTTTCTGCAAGAGTGACATCTTCTATATTATAATCAGCAAGTGTTCTTTGAAACCTTTCTCTTCTCAAATCCTTTTGAGATATTTTATCTACTCGGTATAATTCCCACAATTTATCATTATGAATCTTATAGTTTTTTATAAATGCTTCATAGTCTGCAATTCCTTTATCTGACAGATTATGAGAAATGCAAAGTTCCAAAAGAGTTTCGTGAGAACTTGCTTCAAAATCCCAAAGGGTACGATCTAAATCAAAAAAAATATCTTTTATCATTAATCTAAAAAACAGTAAAAGCTACCGAAATCACTAAGGACCAGCATACAACTGAGGTAATAAGAATAGGAATTGTTTTTTTCTTATCAGGGAAAAAGTAAAGTGCTAAATAAGTACCAATAGGAATAGAAAAAAATATAGGCGTTAAAAAGGCTATACCAAATAAACCATATTTACGAGCAGTTTTAATAGCCAATATATTCTTCATATTTCTTTTCTTCACCTTATTTCTTCTTCTTGATGCAATGAATTTGTATATTTTATCGCTTAAAAAGGAAAAGACAAAAATACTCAACATTCCTCCTGCAACAGAGAAGATAAGAGTTTGAATAAAAGTAAAATCATATTTAATGATAGAGAGTGGTATAGCAAACATAAATTTGATACCACTTAGGAAAATTACAACTAAAATTTCTAATGCTATTGACATAATTACTTTTCTTCCTTCTTAACGCATATTACTTGAAAAGGGTGCTAATTTCGTAAAAAAAATGACAGCAAACAATTGTATTCAAATTTTCTCACCAAATGCTAAATCTCCAGCATCTCCCAATCCAGGTACAATATAGGATTGGGCAGTCATTCCCTTGTCTTCAGCTCCCAGCCAAAGAGTACAGTTCCTGAAAGGTGAATTTTCTTTAAAATATTGTACCCCTTCAGAACTAGCAATAGTTACCACCACATGAATGTGTTTTGGTTTTCCTTTTGAAAGCAGTGCTTCCATAGCCAATACCATTGAACTACCACTTGCCAACATAGGATCACACAATATAACCGTCTTACCTTCTAAATCTGGAGAAGACATGTATTCAATTTTTATTTCAAAATCACCTCCCTTTTTATTCTTTCTGAAAGCAGAAATGAAACAATTTTCTGAGCTATCAAAATAATTAAGCAAACCTTGATGTAATGGTAATCCCGCACGTAATATAGTAGCCAACACTGGCTTTTCTATCATTAAACTTTCTGAAGAAATGCCAAGTGGAGTAGTAATATCATTATTTTTATAAGTCATTTTTTTACTGATTTCGTAAGCAAAGACCTCTCCTATTCTTTCAATATTTCTTCTGAAACGCATAGCATCTTTTTGAATATTTACATCTCTTATCTCACGAATAAAATGATTGAATATTGAATTCTGTTTTTCTAGATTAATTATTTTCATTTTTAAATATATATTAATTTAACTATATCCTCATAAACATTACGCCAACCTTTCCATACCCCTACATCACTAAAAGTATCATTATGCCAAATGCTTATTAACGTTCCATCTACTTGTTTTACTTCATTTATAATTTCAGATAATTGTTGAACCACATCATCAGGATTTAACTGCATATTAAACTTTAAAGTATCATCAACTATTGCAAAAGGATGAATTTTAATAGGCAAAACCTGTTCCATGTCTAAGTTGTAGAATGTAAAGGAACTAGTAATTCCTGCCCTAAATCCCAAAACAGAAGCATAGCCCATTGTATAATCATTAGTAATACCAACCTCTAACAAACGTTTATATGTTTTAGGAAATGATAATTGCAAAAAGTGTTGACGACTAAAGGTAACTTCTCTCTTTTGAATATCCTCAAGGCGTTTTATCTCAATTGCTAATTTGGTTTCATTAATACTTGAACCAAAAGAAGGGTGAATGCCCACTGGCGTCAAATCCGATAAACCTTTGACTAAAGTTTGAAAGTTACTGTTTGTATGTGAAATGTTTTTATCATTCAAACCATAATCTCCTAATAGCACAAAATAACGCACATCAAGATTATATTTCTTCTGCAAATTCAATTGCAAGGAAAAAGTATCAAAAGGATCTTTCCTTTTCTTAGAGATAACTGTTACTGCCATTTTTAAAGAATCAATATCAAACCTTAACATTGCTTTTAATAGAAACGCGATTGAACGCATAAAACCTTTGCCTTTATACAGGAAAGCATTATCAATATCAATAGTTGAAATATACTTAAATCTTGGGTGTTTTATTTTCAAATACGGGAACTTATCATCAATAACACTTATTAATTGCTTAGCCCAGATATTAACAACTGGCTTTTGTAAAAAGTTATGTTTAAAAGCTAAACTTTCTTCTGCTTTAAACCGATTATATTTATCTTTTAAGTGAGGTAGATATTCCTCATACCTACTTACTAAATAGAAGCTTGCTGCAAAAATATCATATGCAAAAGCACTTTCATTTGAAGTTTGAAAAAAAACTGGGCAATTTTTATACTTCCCTATTTGGATTGACACTTGATTTATTCCTCTTTCATTTAATAAGGAATGTGCCTCAATAAATATTTCACGCTCACAAATAGGTGATAGTGAATAATTCAATTTTGAAGTTTGAGCAGTTAAGTAGGTAGGCTTGTCATCCGTTAACTTATAGTCAATTTGATAAATCTCATTGAAAATTAGCTCAAAGACATACTGGTGCCTAGCTGTAATTTTAGGAATATATATTAACAAGCTTTGCATTAGACAAATATAAAAAAAAGGGCTTATCGCAATGATAAACCCTTTCTAGATAATTATTTTCTTATTTATGCTAATGCATTTACATGCTTAGATAATTTTGATTTTAAATTAGAAGATTTATTCTTATGAATAATATTTCTTTTTGTCAATTTATCCAACATACCTGCAACTTTAGGAAATAACGCAGCAGCTTCTTTTTTATCCGTTAAGGCACGCAAAGCTCTAACTGCATTTCTTGCAGTTTTATGCTGATATTTATTTAACAATCTTTTTGTTTCGGATTGTCTTATTCTTTTTATTGCTGACTTATGATTTGCCATAGTTTTAAATTTTAGTAGCCCGACGGAGAATCGAACTCCGGTTACATGGATGAAAACCATGCGTCCTAACCACTAGACGACCGGGCCATAATGTTCTCAAAATTGAGGTTGCAAATTTATATTTTTTTTTAACCCAAACGAAAAATTAATCATTATTTGTTTCAAAAGAAAATTTGTAACCCATTCGTTTGGCTGTTTTTAGTTTTTGATTGTTATTCACATCTAGTATTTCATGAACAGACACAATTTCAACATCATTGAAATTTGGTGCTTGTAAATCAAAATTCAAAGCATAAATCATTATTTCATTAATAATTTTATCAATCTGTACAGCATTTATTTGTTGATTTACAAAATCATTAAACAAAAGATCTAACTGTTTATTACCCTCAACAAAAAAATGTTTATCCTTATTGATAAATACACGAGCAATTAAATAGCCCGCATCATTCATACGGTTATATTTAAAGGAATCCGAAAGAAAATTATAGATATTAATCACTCCGCAAAAAGATCTTAACTCATCCTCTTTAACATATTTTGTTTTATGAATTGAATGCGAATTTGGAAAATCAAATACATTGGAATGCATATAAAAGAGTAAAGTATCTCCTGAAAATTTTAATTTTGATTCAAAATCGCCAGCTGAAGAATAAATAACTTGCACATCTTTATCAGCTAATTCATTATTGACAATATCTGATTTAATTTTTAAATACTGCTGAAATTCAGCAAAAACTCCCTTAGTTTTTCGAAAAACCTCTTGCTTTGCGCTAGCTTTAGTTTTTAATAATTCAACAATTTTTTCTCTATTATTCATTTTTTAATATGCTTTTGCAAACAACACTCTTTTATCAGAAAGCTTCCCAGAGAATAAACAAACTCCATTTTCCATCTTTACATCCAGAGGAATACATCTTATTGTTGCTTTAGTTTCTTTTTTAATTAATTCTTCAGTTTCAGAAGTACCATCCCAATGCGCATATACAAAACCACCTTTTTCAATTAACTTTATAAACTCTGCTTTAGAGTCCGCTTTATAAGTTCTTTCTTCACGATAGGTTAATGCTTTTTTATATAAATTATCTTGAATATTCTCTAACAAATGTTCAATCTTATTTTCGATATCTATTATCTGATAAGTTTCTTTTTCCAAAGTATCTCTACGAGCCACTTCAATAGTCCCGTTTTCTAAATCACGAGTCCCTAATGCTAAACGCAATGGCACTCCCTTCAATTCATATTCTGCAAATTTCCAGCCGGGCTTATGTGTATCTCTATTATCGAATTTAACTGATATATTTTTTTCTTCTAAAGCTTTCTTCACTTTATTAGCAACCCGTGAGACAGCATTTAATTGTTCATCTCCTTTGTAAATTGGTACGATAACTACTTGAAATGGCGCTAATTTTGGAGGTAATACTAAACCATTATCATCAGAATGTGTCATAATTAAAGCGCCCATCAAACGAGTTGAAACACCCCATGATGAAGCCCAAACATATTCTTTCTTACCCTCCTTAGTTGCGAACTTCACATCAAATGCTTTTGCAAAATTTTGTCCTAAAAAATGAGATGTACCTGCTTGTAAAGCTTTCCCATCCTGCATAAGCGCTTCAATACAATAGGTTTCTTCAGCACCTGCAAAACGCTCATTGACTGATTTCAATCCTTGAACAACTGGCATTGCCATAAAGTTTTTAGCAAAATCAGCATAAATATCTATCATCTGCTCAGTTTCCTCTACTGCTTCTTTTTTAGTAGCATGAGCGGTATGTCCTTCTTGCCATAAAAACTCGGTAGTACGTAAAAATAATCTTGTACGCATTTCCCATCGAACTACATTTGCCCATTGGTTTATCAAAATTGGCAAATCACGATATGATTGTATCCACTTTCGGTAAGTATCCCAAATAATGGTTTCAGATGTAGGGCGAACAATTAATTCTTCTTCTAATTTAGCTGTTGGGTCAACTATTAACCCTCTACCATCCTCAGCATTTTTTAAACGATAATGCGTAACGACAGCACATTCTTTTGCAAATCCCTCAACATGAGCAGCCTCTTTACTTAAATATGATTTTGGGATAAAAAGAGGGAAATAAGCATTCACATGTCCTGTTGCTTTAAACATCCTATCTAGTTCTGCTTGCATTTTTTCCCAAATTGCAAATCCATAAGGCTTGATTACCATACAACCTCTTACTCCAGAATTCTCTGCTAAATCAGCACCTTGTACAATTTCATTATACCATTGTGAGTAGTCTTTTTCTCTTGATGTTAGTTTTTTTGCCATTTTGCTTTAAAAAATGTAATTTTGTAATGTTATTTTCGTTAATTTATAAAAGTTGTACAAAACTAACAAATTAAACTAGCATAAGTTTATGCCTGTCAAACAAAAACATACTAATATGAGACCTTTACTTTATACCTCTATCGTTTTACTTTTTTTATCTTCTTGCATTACATCCACCCATATCCATTATAGCGACCCTAATTATTTGGCTAGTAATGAATTCAGTAGTTATGATGATATTGTAACAGAACCCATAGCTGAAATTGAGCAAACACAATATACAGACACAATAACTGATGATTATTATAGCGAATATGATGTTGCTGATGATTATTATGATTATAGTTTTTCCTCAAGAATAAGAAGATTTCATAGACCAATGTATTACAGTAATTATTATGGAGGACTTTATACTGATTATTACTGGTATAATAATGATCCTTTCTATTGTGGAACAAGCATCTACTTCGGATACAATTGGAATTCTCCTTATTATTCATACTATTCTTATTCACCTTATTACTACAATAATTACAATAGCTATTACACTTATGGGTATAGCAATCATCAACATCATACGCCAAATTACACTTATTATAACAGCAATAATAACCACACAACAGGACATAGAGGTTCCTTATCCTCACATTCTATCGGAAGAGGGGTGAAAACCAATACTATTATACCAAATACTGTTGTAAATACATCAACTTTAAACATTAAGAATGGGAATACTTTGAAAAATAACACCAATTCTATAATAAAGAATACCTCAATAACAACCAAACCTTACAGGGAAAACACAAGTATTAAAACAAATACTAACAGGGATAATACTACTACCAAAACAAACAACTCTTATAGGGTAAATACATCAATTAAGACTTCTACAAAAAAAGGGAATCGTTCCTATACTGCTCCAAGATATAACTCTAGTAAACGAAATTATAACTCAGGAAGCAGTAAATCTAACAGTGGAAATAGACCCTCAAGAAGTTCAAATAGAAGAAGTGTAAAACCAAGAAAATAACAAATGAAAAAAGGATTATTAAACCTAACAATTATTGCGCTAAGCAGTATTACTTTATTAGCTCAAAACGAGATTGATGCTTTACGTTTTTCAAAAGATGTATCATTAGGAACGGCTCGTTTTTCAGCAATGAGTGGTGCATTTGGCTCTTTAGGTGGAGAGTTTTCGGCACTAAGTCTAAACCCTGGAGGAATTGGTATGTATCAATTTTCTGAGTTTAGCTTTACTCCAAGTTTCAACTTAAATAGCACTACTTCTTATTATGGAAATAAAGAAACTGACTACAAATCAGGATTAAAAATAGGCAATATAGGACTTGTATTTTCAAGTCCTAGAGAAAATTCAGAATGGAAAAGAGTCAATTTTGCTATTGGCTGGAATCAATTAGCAAATTATGATGGTAATATTAGAATTCAAGGTAAAAACAATACCTCCTCAATAGCTGATAATATCTTAGCTATTTCTCAAGGTAATTCTATTGATGAGTTAAATACACTTTATTCTGCACCTTCTTTTTGGACTGACTTAATTGACTTAGCTAACAATAGTATAGATACAACAACTAATTGGTATGCTCACGATAACGGAAATTACATTTCCAATGTTAAAGGAAATTCTTCAAAAACTCAAACTAAAAATATTCATTCCTCTGGAGGAAAAAATGAGTTCATTTTCTCTACTGGAGGCTCTTTTAACGAACAATTATATTTAGGAGCTACAATTGGAATTCCTACTCTGGATTATTATGAAAAATCAACTTATAGTGAAACAAATTTTGAAGACACAATTAATGGTTTGAAAGGATTTGATTTAAATGAGGAATTAAGCGTTTATGGAGCTGGACTAAACTTAAAACTAGGCGCAATACTGAGAGTAAATGACAACTTAAAACTAGGTGCTTCCCTGCACACCCCAACAGCTTATAGCATTGAAGAAACCTACAGCACAAGCTTAACAACTAATTTCAATGATACAAGCTTTACTGAACGCTCAAATACTAATTACTTTGAATACGATTTAATTACGCCTTGGAAAGCAATTTTAAGTGCATCATCATTGTTAAACAATAATATTCTATTAAGTGCCGACTATGAAATAGTTGACTACTCTTTTTCCAACATGCATTCTAGTCAATACACGTTTACTGATGAGAACACTGTTATCCAGGAACTATATACTAAAACTTCTAATATCCGCCTAGGTGTTGAAATGAATGTAAAACCTTTTGTCCTTAGGGCAGGTTATTCCAAGTACGGAAGTGCGTATGTAAAGAAGGATTATAGTCAAGAAAATTATAGTTTTGGTTTAGGAGTAAATAATGGAGGGTATTATTTTGATGCTTCTTATGTACTTTCTCAAGGAAACAGTGAACACCTTTTATATGATGAGGAGTATATCAGCCCTATTGCTTTAGCAAATACAAATCATAACCTTATTTTTACTTTAGGATTTAGGTACTAGTTCGAAACCCGATTTAAACCTGCTTTTGCTTTTTGGTGGATTCCTCTTTCATAATCAAAATTAGAAAGGGATAAGCATTTTTCAAAATAGATTTTTGCCTTAACACTTTCATTTTGCTTTTCGTAAATCAGTCCTATCTGCAAAGCTGACATAGGTCCATAATAAGTAGTCGATTCTTTTCCTAAATCGTAAGCATATTGATAGTTAGCAATTACCTCAACACTTTCATAATCAAGCTTAGATTTGATGCGCGCTAAACGATACCAATATTCATCATAGAATCCAAAATAGTCTTTTATCATCTTCACTCCAGAAAGATATAATAGTGCCTTTTCATAGTAACCACCATCATAAAGCAACCTTGTTCTTAGTAATCTAGAATGAGTATAATATTTATTTTTTATTCCTGATTCAGCATACTTCACAGCTACTTTATCTTCATCAATAAAAGCGTTTCCTGTAGAAATTACTTTTTTAAAATAAGCGATCTTCTTTTCAGGTTCCTGTTGTAAAAACGAAATCCAAGCCAACTTATGGTAAGCCGATTTTATGTAATTATTGCCTTTAAAATTAGCAAGAAAACGTTTAAAAAAACCCTTAGATTTTTCATATTCCAGCTTGTATAAGTATGCCATTCCCAACAAATAATCCAGGTAATGAAATGGATATTTCCCCTGAACAGACGGACGATTTTCTAATACCTTAATACATAATTCATTTTTACCCAAGGAATGAGCAAGACGAGCAGCAGCAAAATTCAATAAATAATTATAAGTATAACCCTCTCCTATTTTAGACAATAACTCCTTACAAGCCACCTCATCATTTGTCATGTTCAATTGTAAGAAAGCAGTTAAGAATAAAATTTCTTGATGATACATTTTCATTTCATTATCTTCTAACAAAGATTTTAATTTGCCTAAACCTTGTAAAACATTCCCATCCATACCTAATAGAGACGTTACCCATTGATAATTTTCAGGGATAGCCCCAACCAAAGTATGTAATAGTCCTAATCCTTTTTGATTTGGCCTAAAACTAGGAAATAGCTCTTGATTTTCTTCTAGAAGAGAATATGCTTTTTGAATTTCATAGGAAGCTGTTAGGTATTCCTCAAATTTTAAACGAGCAAAAGCCCATTGCAAATGTATCTCAGCCTGAGCATATAAATAGTACGGAGATTTTTCATCCCCTTGCTGAATCAAATCAATTCTATCTGATTTTTTATTCTTTGCTGAAACGAAATATTCCTCATCCTCCCCAATAAGTATCGTTAAGAAATCAATATAATTATACTGAAGAGAAATAATTGCATTTTCAGGATTCTGCTTATTCTCAAGTTCTAATAATTGATTAGCAGCTTCAAATTCCAGGTTGATGATATGTATATAAGATTGCTGCATACGTTCATTTATTTGAAAAGAAGCAAAAATAGAGGTGCTTAAAAAAAGAAATAGAAGTGTTAAAATTCTCATTGCATAAAAAAAGGGATTCCAAAAATATGAAATCCCTTTAAATTAAGTTCGTTTATTGTTAAGCTTCTTGCTCTTCCAATATACTTGAGTTAACCATAATTCTACCACAATGCTCACAAACAATTACCTTTTTGTGCATTTGAATATCTAATTGTCTTTGTGGTGGGATTTGGCTAAAGCAACCTCCACAAGCATCACGATCAACAGAAACAACTGCTAAACCATTTGATACTTTACTTCTAATTCTCTTATAAGCGTTTAATAATCTTTCTTCAATTATCTTTTCAGCTTTTGCAGAATCCTTCATTAAAGCAACTTCTTCTTTTTCTGTTTCTTTAATGATTTCATTCAATTCACTTTGCTTTATTTTTAATTCTTCTTGTTTTTCAGTGATTTGAGCTGTACAAGCATTGATAATTTCAGTTTTATGCAAAACATTAGCTTGATTCTGAATTTTATTCTTTTCAGCAATCTGAACTTCTAAGTTTTGAAACTCAATTTCCTTAGTTAAAGAAGTAAATTCACGATTATTCTTGATGTTTTTCAACTGTTTCTCGTATTTTTCAATAGCATCAGTTGCTAATTCAATAGAGTTTTTGTTAGCAGCTATATCGTTAGTTATAACAGTTAACTCACCATTAAATTTCTCTAAACGAGTATTTAATCCAACAATTAAATCTTCTAAATCTTCAATTTCCAAAGGCAATTCACCTCTGATAATTCTAATTTTATCCACTTCAGTGTCAATTACTTGAAGTTGGTGTAAAGCTTTCAATTTATCTTCAACAGAAGCTCTATTTTTTTTTGTCATTTTTTCCATTATAAGTACTTTATCGGATTTGTATTCACTTTTGATAATCGGACGGCAAATTTAATAAAATTTTTGACAAGCAAATCATAAATTAAATCCTTTGTAAATTGCTCACTTTCATAGTGTCCAATGTCTGCAATAATAATCTTATTTTCAGCATCAAAAAACTCATGATATTTAAAATCAGCCGTTATAAAAACATCCGCTTTTGCAGTTATTGCATTTTTTAACAAAAAACTACCACTACCACCACAAACTGCAACGGTTTTAATCTGTTGCTTTACTAAAGGAGTATACCTCACACAATCTGTTTGCATATTCAGTTTTAAATTTTTAAGAAATACTTGCGCATCAACAGGCACATTTAATTCACCAATAATTCCTGAACCTATAATATTTGTATTTAAATCTTTTCTTGGCAACAAAACTTTACAATTTACTAATCCTAATTTTTCCGCAATTTTAGCATTCACACCATTATGCACATTATCCAAGTTGGTATGTATAGCATAAATAGCAATTTCATTCTTTATCGCTTTTATAACCGTACTCTCAATATAATTAGATCCATTCAGCTTTTTAAGTCCACTAAAAATGATAGGATGATGAGCAATTACCAAATTGCAACCTGTAGATATTGCCTCATCAATTATTGCTTCAGTACAATCTAAAGTAATGAGCGCTCCTTTAACCTCAGCATTGGTATCTCCAATAATTAAACCGCAATTATCATAACTTTCTTGATATTCGAATGGAGCAATAGATTCTAAAAAACTAGCTACTTGTTTTATTTTCATTTTTCAAAAATACAAAACAAAGTCTATTCCTCAAATTCTAGTATCTCAAATCTAAATCTTATCTTTGCCATATGCGTTATTTACTTTTCCCATTATCATTCATCTACGGTAGTATAACTAGCATGCGTAATTTATTATTTGATTATGGAATTTTAAAAGAGAAAAGCCACCCTATACCTATCATCTGTGTTGGTAATTTATCGCTAGGGGGGACAGGGAAAACACCACACATCCAATACCTTTTAGATATATTAAAGAACAACTATAAAGTTGCTGTACTAACTAGAGGATATGGGCGTAAAAATTCCAGATTACAACTTGTTGAAATTAAAAGCAATGCTTTTGAAGTAGGTGATGAACCTTTACAACTAAAGCAAAATAATCCAGAATGTTTAGTTGTGGTGGAAAAGAACAGAAACAAAGGAGTGCTGCATATTCTAAAACATTTTCCTAAAACAGAAGTTATATTATTAGATGATGGATATCAGCACAGATGGATAAAAGCAGGATTTAACATCATTGTTACCCCCTTCTCATCTCCTTTTTACAATGACTACCTTATGCCATTTGGCAAATTAAGAGAAGGAAAGAAAGGAGTTATAAGAGCAAATGCTGTAATTTTTAGTAAAACCCCAGAAAAAACCAATCCTACTTTGAAAAAAGGAATGCTAGAAAGATTACATCTTTTTGCGCATCAAAAAGCTTATTTTTCAGTAATTGAATATCATCAATTCAAATGCATAAGCAATAATACTGAACTAGAGGGAAACAATCCCTACAGCATCACCTTAGTTAGTGGTATTGCAAATGCAAATCCTCTTATTAAATACCTTAAAGAAAAAGGGCACAGTATTAATCATTTAAAGTACTCTGACCATCACAATTACACCAGTAATGATATTGATGATATCTTAACAAGATACAATGCTGAAAAAAGCACAAAAAAACTTATCTTGACCACCGAAAAAGATGTTACAAAACTAAAGCAATTTTTACCTTACTTTAAAGATGTTAATTTCTATTATATCCCTATTAAAATAAAAATTGAACAGTCAGAAAAATTTAAAAAACAGATACTTGATTATGTTGAGAAAAATTAAAGAATCAACAGAATTCTTACAAAAGAAAACAAACCGAAATCCTCAAGTCGGCATAATACTAGGGACAGGACTTGGTGGTTTAGTGAATGAAATTGAGATTGAATATTCCATTTCTTATGAGGAGATCCCTAACTTTCCTTTCTCAACAGTTGAGGGGCATTCAGGACGATTAATTTTTGGAAATTTAGGAGGAAAACAAGTAGTTGCTATGCAAGGTCGCTTTCATTTTTATGAAGGATATACTATGGATAAAGTTACTTTTCCTGTACGAGTAATGAAATTGCTTGGTATCAAAAATCTAATTGTTTCCAATGCAAGTGGTGGAGTAAACCCTAATTATCAAGTGGGTGATTTAATGATACTTAGCGATCATATTAACTTAATTCCAAATCCTTTAATAGGAAAAAATATTACTGAGCTAGGCCCAAGATTTCCTGATATGAGTGATGCCTACTGTTCTACTCTTATTGCCAAGGCAGAAGCTATAGCAAAAGCCAATAATATACCCATAAAAAAGGGTGTTTATATTGCCTTAACTGGCCCTACTTTGGAAACACCTGCCGAATATAAACACATGCGCATTATTGGAGGAGATACGGTAGGAATGTCAACTGCTCCTGAAGTAATTGTAGCGCGCCACATGGATATTCCTTGTTTTGCCATGTCAGTAATTACTGATTTAGGCGTTCCTGGTAAAATTAAAAAAGTAACGCATGCCGAAATTCAACAAGTATCAGAAGTGGCCGAACCCAAACTAACCTTAATTATTAAAAAACTTATAACTAATATATAATGAAAGAAATCATCTTATCTTTTAGCATAATACTACTTACTTTTAGCAGTAATGCGCAGCAAACAGCAACACTTTTATACCATTGGGAGGACACAACATTAGTTGGTTCATATGCTTATAATAATGCTTATAATGAATGCTGGGGGTTGGTGGTAAATGATAGAGAAATTGCCATAATTGGCTCTACTGAAGGAACTCACTTCTTTGATATTACTGACCCAGCAAATAGTTCAGAAGTTGCCTTTGTTGCTGGAGCATATACTGGAGGAGGAGTAATTCATAGAGATTATCATGATTTCCAAGGGTATTTGTATGTTGTTTGTGATGAAGGAAGCACAAGTACACTTCAGATTATTGATATCTCTAACTTACCAAATTCGGTAAATACAGTTTACGATTCTAATCAATTATTTATACAATCTCATAATATCTTTATTGATACGGCAACCGCAAAATTATATGCTTGCGCTTCTAATTCAGCAATGGATATATATAGTCTAATTGACCCAATAGATCCGACCTTAATTTATTCATACAATGCTGTAGGCCATGTTCATGATGCTTATGTTCGTAACGATACAGCATATCTTAATTGCGGAAATGATGGATTTAGGATTATCGATTTTCATTATCTTGATTTATTACCAGGAACAGCTTGGGTTGAATTAGCATCATTAACATCTTATCCAGATGCTGGCTATAACCATTCAGGTTGGCTAAATGATGATGGAACACTATATATTATGCAAGATGAAAACCATGGTTATGATGTAAAAATACTAGATATTGCTGACCTTACCAATATTTCAGTTTTAGCTACTTTTAATTCGGGAGTTGATCCACAATCAATGGCCCATAATGGAATTATAAAAGGAGATTTAGCCTACATCCCTTATTATCATGATGGCTTAAGGGTATTTGATATTTCTGATCCAATCAATCCTGTTCAAACTTGGGAATATGATACTTATGCTCCTAATAGCCATGCTTCCTATAAAGGGGCTTGGGGAGTATATCCTTATCTTCCTTCTGGAAATATTATTGTGTCTGATATGCAAACTGGTTTGTATGTTTTTCAATGCGGAACACCTACATCAACAATAGAGGAAAAACTAAATATAAAAATATTCCCTAATCCTGCAACAAATCAATTTACACTTTCAAATACCCATGCTGAAACCCTAATTTTATACAATACATTAGGAATAAAAGTAAACGAGCAAAAATTAAATGCAAATCAAAATATAATTTACAAAGGAAATTTAGCTAATGGTTTATATTTTTACCACTTAAATAACGGGAACACATTAATTGAATCAGGAAAAGTAATCTTTGAATAACTACATGAGTTTAAGAGAAAAATATGAAGTTGTAATTGGGCTTGAAGTGCATGCTCAGCTACTTACCAAAACTAAAGCTTATTCTTCTGATGAAAATATTTATGGGGAAGCTCCCAACACTAAAACATCAGTTATTTCATTAGGTCACCCAGGAACATTGCCTAGGAGTAATAAAAAAGTAATTGAGTATGCTGTAAAATTAGGGATAGCAGTAGGAAGTAACATCCGAGAAAGAAATGAATATGCGCGTAAAAATTACTTTTATGCCGATTTGCCAAAAGGCTATCAAATCACACAAGACACTACCCCAATTTGCAATGGAGGAACTATTCAAATTAAAGATGATAAAGGAAATAATAAACAAATTGCTATAACCCGTATCCATATGGAAGAAGATGCCGGCAAGAGCATACATGATTTAGATCCCTTCAATACCTTAATAGATTTAAACAGAGCAGGCGTACCTTTAGTTGAGATTGTTTCCGATCCTGATATTCGTTCTTCAGATGAAGCATATCAATACATCAATGAAGTGAGAAAATTGGTGCGATATTTAGATATTTGTGATGGAAACATGGAAGAAGGGTCTTTAAGGTGTGATGCTAATATTTCAGTAATGCTGAAAGGGGCTAGTGAATTTGGGACTAAAGTAGAAGTAAAAAATATGAACTCTACTAGAAATGTAAAACGAGCTATTGAGTTTGAGATAGATAGACAAATTGCCTTAGTAGAAGCAGGCAAGGAAGTAAGTCATGAAACAAGAAGTTTTAATTCAGCAAATAACTCAACTATTTCAATGCGACACAAGGAAGAAGCAAATGACTATCGTTACTTTCCTGAACCAGATTTGCAGGCAGTAATTGTTACTCAAGAATATATTGAAAAAGTAAAAAATAGTCTACCTCCCCTACCAAGCGAACTTTTCCAAAAGTTTACTACTGAATTTGGTTTATCAGATTATGATGCCAATATTCTTACTGATGATAAAGAAATTGCACTATACTACAATGAATTATGCAGTTCAACCAAGAACTATAAGTCAGCTGCTAATTTTGTGAACGGAAGTGTAAAATCTTACCTAAATGAAAAAGCAATTAGCATTGCCAACTTCAGTATAAACCCTAAAAGATTAGCAAACCTCATTTCTATTGTTGATCAAGGAAAAGTAAGTAATACAGTTGCTACATCGAAAGTATTTCCTACAATGCTTGCTTGTAATGATACAGCTGATAAAATAGCAACTGACAATAACTGGACACAAGAAAGTGATAGTGATGCTTTAGATCATTATATTAAACTAGCAATCGCTAAATATCCAGAGAAAGCAAAAGACTATAAAGAAGGTAAGAAAGGATTAATTGGTTTATTCATGGGAGAAGTAATGAAACTTTCGAAAGGACAAGCTGATCCTAAATTAGCAAACCAATTATTAAGAACTCAACTAGAAAAATAATTTTGAAGAAAGAAAAAATATATTTTGCTTCCGACTTTCATTTAGGAACCCCTAATATGGTAGAAAGTCATAAAAGAGAAAAGAAGATTGTCCAATGGTTTACTGAAATTGAAAAAGACGCAAAAGCAATTTATTTAGTAGGCGATATTTTTGATTTCTGGTTTGAGTACAATAAAGTAGTCCCTAAAGGATTTGTTCGTTTATTAGGGAAAATTGCCAGTCTAACAGATAATGGAACGCCCGTACATATATTTGCAGGCAATCATGATTTATGGATGAGAGATTATCTAGAAACTGAAATAGGTGTAAGTATACATCGCGGAAATATCATTATTCAAGAAGGAAATAGAAAAATACTTATAGGACACGGAGATGGATTGGGAGATGGAGATTATTTTTATAAAATTCTTAAAAAAATATTTACTTCCAAAATCTGTCAATGGATATTTTCTCGTTTTCACCCTAATTTTGCATTTACTTTAGCGCATATTTGGAGTAATAATAGTCGTAAAAGTGGTGATGAAATTCAGTTTAGTAGTAAAGAAAAAGAAATTCTTTTTGGGTATTGTCAACAGCAACAAAAGCTAAACCCTCTTGACTATTATGTTTTCGGACACAGACACCTGCCGCTTGAATTAATGATAGATGAGCAGGCTAAATATATTAATACAGGCGATTGGCTACAGTATTATACTTATGCTGTCCTTGACAATGGGAAACTTGAATTAAGAACCTATAATAAATAAGCCATCATTTCTGATGGCTTTCTTTTTATATTTATTTTGATTGTTTTAGGATTAATTTATCTGTCATAACTATATCTCCATCAGCAACAACCTTAACAAAATAGATTCCTGTTTCAAGATGAGATAAATCAATATCATTGACCATATAATAGTTGCTTACTATTTCTCCACTAAATAAATTCATTATTTCTGCACCTAAAATATTTACCAACCTAACCTCAACCTTTTTATTGGATAAATTATTAAGTTCAATAAATGTTTTCCCATCTGTTGGGTTAGGATAAATTGAAACTCTTGAAGCAATTGCAGAATTAGGAAGCATTAAACTAGCAGCTTCTCCTATTTTAATATTATCTAAATAGAAATTATTTGCACTACCATTAGTAATATATTCAAATTTGAATTTAATATTATCATTTTTTAATTGATTTTTTGTCATAACGGTATCATTCCACTCATCTGTATTTGGTTTGAAATTAGTGGAATACAGGCCTGCATTAGCAACTTGCACATTAGTTAACGAACCCAGAATTCTCCATACTTCTCCACAATCATCTGAGTAATATACATTAACCTCATTGACAGGAAAAGTATTTAATGAAGCTCCTGAATATGAGAACTTAATTGCTGGACTTGTTAAAGCACTTAAATCATAAGCTATTGAGATTAATTCATCCGTTCCTAAAGTCAAATTATCTTTATCTATCATTAATCCTGCTGAACCAGAAACAGCTACTCCATTTATCCATTCCCAAGAAGAATTCTCAACTGCATTAAAACTCCAATCTCCTTCCGATAAACCTTTTGTTACTTGCCAGTCTAACGATAATTCAGAAGCATCCTCAAAGTCATAGATGTAACTTCCTGCAGTATTTGAAGATGATGTAGAAGAGATAGTAATTAGAGAGTCTTTTACAGTTGTTGAAACACATGTATTAGTATAATAAGCAATATAAGTTTTTTTCTCTACCTCACCTCTATAGAAAAGGGTATCCATAAAATAAGCATCAAAAGATTCACTTTCATAATTACCATAATAGTAAGTTAAAGTATCTCCTAAAAAGAGAATGGAATCTTTTTCCCAAACAGAAAAACATAGAGCTAACCTATTATATTCTTCAATTTCTAAAGAATCACCATAAGGAGCACTAAAGGTCAATAAAAATGTGTCTAATCCAAGTGCAAAAGAAGAATGAGCACCAATAACACTATCTTCAGGGGCATTAAGCTTCCATAAAGATGCTATACTTAAAGAATCTACATCTAAATGCAGTACAATATTTGAAGCATTCATAGCTAATAGTTCAGTTTCTTTTCCCTGCACATTTAAGGTCTCTACAATAGAATCATAAGAAGTTGCATTAACTAAATCTAAATTAGACAAACTAGCAGCTCTAGACTCAGTAGTTTCATTGTATGCAATTGTTAATGAGACATCATAACTACCAACCGTTGAATAGGTATGTGCAACTAAATTAGAATTTGAATCATCTGTATCTCCATCACCATAATCCCAAGTTAGTGCATTAACTGTTCCTGATGCAAACTGAGTTTTATTTCCCTTTAATACAATATTCTCACCTAAACACATAAAATATTTTCCTGTAGAACTTGCAAAGTCAGCATTTTGCTTACAAGTTGGCGTTACAAAACCATCAACAGTACCAGTAAAATTAATATTTTCTACTGACCACATATATTCTCTAAAACCTATGCCAGTTGTATCATTCTCAGTATCATATACTCCATCTAAAGTTTCATTCATTACATCTACTTGACCTGCTGAAAACATAGTAACATAATTATCATTAGTATAGTCCATGTAATTCATATACATCTCACCTGCAGGGTTTAATGAATCTGCAACACAACCATTATCCATGAAACCAACATGATAAGGAAAAGTTGCTGGTGAAGGAAATGGACCTGGATTTTCTCCAGCACCATTTGAATATTTATGAGTTGGCGTATCTTTTACTCCGTCATCTCCACAAGTAGCATCTCCCCAAATATGTCTTAAGCCTAGCCAGTGTCCTACCTCATGCGTTAAAGTTGTTGAGTTTACATCTGACATCTCTCCTGCTTTCAAAACAACACCATCAGTTGACATGGATCCTTGGGAGGGAAACTGAGCAAATCCAAGTAACACACCTCCATCATCCTGCGGAGCAAAACGTTGAAGTGTCCAAATATTTAAGTATTGGTACGAATTCCAATAACTCAAAGCTTTAACAGCATTTCTATTCTCAGGCTGATTTGTCAGTTCTGATTGAACTCTTAAAATACCATTTGTAGGTCTAGCTGTACAGGTATCACAATTAGGATCGACTGGAGTAAGTTTTGCTAAACGGAACTCAATATTTGCTACACCCCGTACTGAAGCAAAGATTTCAGGAGTTAAAGGATAGCCATTTGATTGACCTAAAAACTTATCTGATTGACCGTTTATATTTTTATTTAAAGCATCTATTGCTCCTTGAATAGCAGCGTCAGATATATTTTCTCCTCCCAAATTATGAATAACATGAACTACAACTGGAATGATTTTTTTACCATCCTCAATCTTAAGATGTGTCATTTTACCTAAAGCAGATTTGTGGTTAGCTTCTAACTCAGCATTTAAAGATTCTAACTCTTGAAAGAAAGTAGGGTGTTTTTGTTTTTGTTCTTCTAATGACCCTTCAAAAGTACCACACTTTTGTGCATTTACTGAAGTAACTGTTAAAAAAGATAAAATTAAAGTTAAAAGTCTATTTCTCATATCTAATGAATTTGTTTAAATTTTTAGGTACAAATATAATGTTTATCTATTAATAGACATCACCTTAAAGAAAAATATAAAAACCAGTTAATTACTAGTGAATATGCTTTTCAGCATGGTAAGAAGAACGTACCAAAGGGCTACTTTCAACATGCTGAAAACCAAGCGAAAGGCCTAGCTTTCTATACTTATCAAATTGTTCGGGCGTAATAAATTTAACTACTGGCAAATGCTTTTTAGATGGCTGTAAATACTGTCCAATAGTCATAATTGAAACACCAACCTCTAGTAAATCATGCATAGTTTCAACTACTTCATCTTCCGTTTCACCCAGGCCAAGCATAATTCCTGATTTTGTTTTAATTCTCCCTTCATTTAGGTATCTTAATACATCCAAACTTCTATCATATTTAGCTTGTATTCGCACCTTCTTAGTCAATCTTCTTACCGTCTCCATATTATGAGAAACTACTTCAGGTGCCACATCAATAATAGGCTGAATATCCTTTAATCTTCCTTTAAAATCAGGAATTAAAGTTTCCATTGTTGTTTCAGGATTTTCTTTTCGTATTTCATTAATCGTTTCCACCCAAATACTTGAACCTCCATCTTTCAAATCATCACGATCAACTGAAGTAATAACAGCATGTTTTACTTTCATTAATTGAACAGAACGTGCTACTTTTTTAGGCTCTAAAATATCAATTACTAAGGGGCGACCAGTCATTACATTACAGAAACCACATGAACGTGTACAGATATTTCCAAGAATCATAAAGGTTGCTGTACCAGCACCCCAACATTCACCCATATTCGGACAATTTCCGCTTTCACAAATAGTATGCAAATCATGAGATTTCGTAATTCCTCTAACAGCCTTGTAAGCTTGCCCAGTTGGAAGTTTTACCTTTAGCCATTTTGGCTTTCTTATTTTCTCTTGTATATCCAAAGCAAGTATTAAGCTGGTAAAAATGAAGGTTCAACTATAGCCACACCAGGACATTGATCAGGATAAAGAGCGCAAGAAGAAAGAAAACTAACTAAGACTACTGCAATTGCAAAAAACACTACTTTTTTCATTGAAAATAATTTTTGACAAAAATACATTTTTAAAACAGATTAGTTATCTTTGAAATAATAAAATGAAGACTACAAAAATACATCTCAATCGAGAATGGCAAAAATTTTTGAGAGAGGAACTGAATTCAAATAATTTTCAAGCAATTAATAGAGTTCTATCAATTGAAAGAAAAAACCATATTGTTTTTCCTGAAAATAATGCAATTTTTAACGCTTTTAATTTGACAACACCTAACAACATTAAAGTTGTAATTTTAGGCCAAGACCCTTACCATGGAAAAGGACAAGCACATGGGCTTTCATTTTCAGTTCCTAATGGCGTAAAAATACCACCATCTTTACGAAATATATTCAAAGAATTACAAAGCGATCTAAACCATTGTATTCCCTGTAATGGAAATTTAGATTTTTGGGCAAAGCAAGGCGTACTCCTATTGAACGCTATATTAACTGTTAGAGAAAAAGAAGCTGGCTCTCATCAGAAATTAGGCTGGGAACTCTTTACAGATAGCGTGATTAAAAAAATATCCGGCAAAAAAGAAGGAATCATTTTTTTACTTTGGGGTGCTTTTGCTCAGAAAAAAACAGTGCTGATTAATACAAAAAAACATCATATTTTAGCGACTACTCACCCCTCTCCTTTTTCAGCATATAAAGGTTTTTTAGGGTGCCAGCATTTTTCAAAAACAAATGAAATACTCTTAAAGAATAATCAGCAACCTATTAATTGGAAATTATGTTCAGAATCATAATCCTTATTTTAATTAGCCTTATCAGTTTAAATACAATAGCTCAAAATTCAATAATTGAATATGTAAATAATTATTTGGATATCAAAGATACCTTTAGAGATGAAATTCTTTATGTTTCCATAAAAGAACAAAAACTATACCACATACAAAATGACAGCATAGTTAAAGAGTATATTATCTCAAGTTCGGCATACGGAATAGGAAGCAAATCAGGTAGTAATAAAACACCAATAGGACTACATAAAATAGCTAAAAAATATGGAGAGAAAACTCCTGTTAATGGCAGAATGATAGGCAGAGTTTTCTATGGTGATATTGCCACTATATACACAGATGATACAAAAAGTAAAACTGATGATGTTACTAGCAGAATATTATGGCTAGAGGGCATGGAAAAAGAAAAAAATAAAGGAAAGGGAATTGACTCCTTTAATCGATACATTTACATACACGGAACTTCAGAAGAAGGAATGCTAGGGAAGCCTGCCTCACATGGCTGTATAAGAATGAAAAATAAAGAAGTAATTGATTTGTATAAGCTAGTAGAAGTTGGTACTTTGGTCCTCATTTTATAATTCAAAAAACCATTTATGGAATATCTAGTTTTAATAGTATTAGTTGCTGGTTTTGCATTAGTTTATTTCAAAAAAGAATCCACTACTGAAGATAATTTGGAGGAAGATAAAAAAAGAATTCTAGAATTAGAAAAATCACTTATATCCAAAGAAATTGAAGCAAAACAACAACAACAAAATATTGATATTGCCAATGCTAAAACTACTGCTTTTGAACAAGTAAAAACTGAGAACACTACCCTTAAAGAAAAGCTTTCTAATATCGAGCAAGAAAGAAATAATCTTAAAAATGAAAATATCTTTCTGAAAACAGAAGAAGAAAACAGAAATGAAACGCTAAGGAAATCAATTGAATCAACTAATACCTTACAAGAAAGTTTAAGCAAAGAAAAAGAAAGGCTTAATGACGATAGGGTAAAAGAAACAGAAGATAGGCTAGAGAATATGAAATGGACTTGGGGCGAGCATGAAAAAGATATTGAAAATCACTTGCAACTTATTTGCCGCAATCATGTGATAAATTACATCAGCCAAGAGGATTTTCCACATTCAAGAAACAAGCCTGATAATTCCATAGAAATAATGGATCAACTTATTGTTTTTGATGCCAAAAGCCCTGCGAATGATGACTTAAGCAACTTTCCAAAATACATAAAACTACAAACTGAAAGTCTTAAAAAATATGCAAAGCATGGTGATGTGAAGAAGGATTTATTCCTAGTTATCCCTTCCAATACACTACATGTTATTAATCAGTTTACTTACAATATTGGCGATTATAATGTATACGTCATTACTAAAGATGCTTTGGAGCCAATCATTCTAAGTCTTAAAAAAATTGAAGAGTACGAATTTGCTGATAAACTAAGCCCAGAAGAAAGAGATAATGTTTGTAGAATAATCGGGAAATTTGCTCATACCACTAAAAGAAGAATACAGATTGATCAGTTCTTTGCAGAAGAGTTTTTAGATACTTTAAATAAAGCAGGAACACAATTACCAAGAGAAATTTTGGAAAGTGTTATTCAGTTTGAAAATGCTGAAAAGCTAAATCCTCCAATGGAAAAAAGAAAAAAACAAATCCTAACCAAGGATTTAAAAGCTAAATCAGAAGAAATCAAAAAAGAAATAGAGCTCAGAAATATACCTGAGATTACTACTCAAATTAAGTTCAAACAAGATAATAATGAATAACACAGAAGAAAAAAATTATATATTTGGTATCCGTTCCATAATTGAAGCAGTAGAAGCAGGAAAAACTATTGACAAATTATTTATCCAAAAAGGACTGCATAACGATTTATTTACAGAACTCTGGAAGTTGGTGCGTGAAAAGAGAATAAACTACAAGCATGTTCCATTAGAAAAAATCAATCGCTTGACAAAAAAAAATCACCAAGGTGTTTTTGCATTTATCTCTCCTATCGACTTTCATAATATTGAAGATGTTGTTCCAAACCTTTACGAACAAGGAAAAAATCCTTTAGTATTAGTTTTGGATAGAATTACAGATGTAAGGAACTTTGGAGCAATTGCCAGAACTGCTGAATGTGCAGGGGTGGATGCAATTATAATTCCTGAACAAAATGCTGCTGCCATTAATGCTGATGCAATAAAAACTTCAGCTGGGGCCTTGCATAAGGTTACCGTTTGTCGAACTTGGAACTTGAAATTGGCTTTACAATTCATGAAAGAAAGCGGCATACAATTAATTAGCTGTACCGAAAAAACACAGGAAGATATATATAAACCTAATTATACAACTCCTACTGCTATCATTATAGGTTCAGAAGAAGATGGTGTTTCGCCTGAATTTTTAAAAATGTGTGATGGTCGAGCTAAAATCCCAATGAATGGAAAGATTGCTTCTTTAAATGTCTCCGTTTCCACTGGTATTATTTTGTATGAAGCGATAAGACAGAGAGGGAAACATGACTCTTGACCACTTCAGAGAACATTGTATTTCTCTTATAAGGTGCAACGGAAGAACTTCCATTTGATGAAAATACTTTAGTTTTTAAAGTACTTGGGAAAATGTTTGCTCTTTGTAATATGATGAGTTTTGCGTTTTGCAACTTAAAATGTGACCCTGAAAAAGCAATAACGCTAAGAGAAGGATTTTATGAGATAACCCCTGCTTGGCACATGAATAAAAAACACTGGAACTCCGTAAGTTTTATAGGAGATCTAAGTGATCATCAAATTGAACAGTGGGTAAAAGATTCCTATAATTTAGTAGTTAAAAGTATGCCTAAGAAATTACAACTAGAATTAGATGAAATCTAAATTCCACCTCTAAGTCCTTCCTTTCATTATTTGCTCGTAAGCTTCTTTCACTTTCAAAAATTTCTCGTCCGACAATTTTTTAATATCCTCACTTACTCCCTGTAATTTGTCAGGGTGGTATTTTACAGCCATTTTTCGGTAAGCTTTTTTAACCTCAGTATCTGTTGCCTGTTTTGTAATTCCTAACATTGTATACCAGTGTTCAACATTACTACTTCCACCAGCCAGAAACATTGATTTGATAGATTCAAAATCATAAGGATTGATATTCATATAAGTCGCAATTCTTTGTATCTGCTCTATTTCCTTAGGGTGAATCTCATTATCGGCAGCAGATACACCAAATAGGAAATGAATAATTTCCAAGCGAGAGGAATGATTGATATGGGAGTTTAATTGCAAACACATCTGCCTAAGTTTAGACGTCAAATCCTGTTTATTCAAACTATTAAACATTCTAAAATACTCGTTCGATTTTGTGGTGCCAAAAGTATTCGTGAAGAATTTTTTTACATAATCCAATTCTGATTTCAATACTTTACCATCAGCTTTTATTACTACTGATGAAAGAATAAGCAATGAAATTTCAAATGCTTTTTTATTATCCACTTTCGAGCCGAAAAAGTTTTTCGCTACATAATATCCAATTATCCCTCCAATTGGCCCTCCAAAGAACCAACCTGCAGCAGCTCCAATCCATTTTGTGTTTGACATTTTCTTAAAAAATTTATTTGGACAAAATTATTATAAAATAATTTATGAAACACTTAAAACAGGAAAATCATTAGTTCTGAAAAAATTGTACTTTAGCATCATACAATTAACCCACGATAAACCGTTTAACTTATCTTAAATCAGAAATAATTATGAGTTGGTTTGCAAACTGGTTCGATTCCTTCTATTACCACACTCTCTATAAAAATAGAAATGAAAAAGAAGCGCAATTTTTTATTGATAATTTAATTGATTATTTACAAATACCTAAAGGAAGTAAGCTTATAGATATTGCTTGCGGCAAAGGAAGGCATGCAAAATACTTTAATCAAAAAGGAATGGATGTGGTTGGGATTGATTTATCCCCAAACAGTATAAATACTGCTAAAAAGGATGAAAACAAAAACCTGCAGTTTTCAGTACATGATATGCGTGATAATTATCAGGAAAACACCTTCGATGTCGTTACTAATCTATTCACCTCTTTTGGTTATTTTGAAGATAATAAAGAAGAACAAAAGGCCATTAATGCTATGGCAAGTAATCTAAAAAAAGAAGGTATACTGATTATTGATTTTATGAATGCAAAAAAGGTAATTGCTGATTTAGTGCTCAATGAACAAAAAACGATTGACGGCATACAGTTTGAGATCAAAAGGCACGTAGAGAATGGATATATACTAAAGGATATTCGAATTATTGATAGAAAAGAAAAACAACAGTTTCAAGAAAAAGTAAAAGCAATTACTTTGGCTGATTATTCTGAATTTACCGCTAATGCAGGACTAAATATAATTGATATCTTTGGCAATTATAAATTGGATAACTTTGATGAAAAAATTTCTGATCGTTTAATACTAATTTGCAAGAAATGAATTTAACAACACTAGGATTATTGTTTGCTTCCGTAATTACGGGTGCAATTGTGGTCGAAATTTTTAAACCAAAGAAAAGCAAGAACATACAATTACTCCTTACTTTTAGTGGTGCATATTTGCTAGCTGTAAGTGTATTACATCTATTACCTGAACTGTTTGAACACAATACAACTCAGCATATCGGATTATTCATTTTGGGTGGCTTTCTAATCCAGATATTGTTAGAGTATTTTTCCCAAGGAATAGAGCATGGACATTTCCACAAAAGCAATGTAATTCCTTTTTCTGTACTCATTAGCCTTTGTTTACATGCTTTACTTGAAGGAGTTCCTTTAGGTGGACATTTACACCAACATGCCCACAATGCTTTACTTACTGGGATCGTTTTACATAAAATGCCAGTCGCTATTGTACTTATGACTTTCTTTTTACAAAGTAATATGTCAAAACAAAAAGCATATTTCTATTTACTGCTTTTTGCATTGATGGCGCCACTAGGAGTTTTTGCCGGATCTTTTTTTACAACTCTAGCAAATTATCACAATGAAATTATGGCTATGGTTATTGGAATATTTTTGCACATTTCTACTACTATACTATTTGAAAGTAGTGATGGACATAAATTCAGTACTCAAAAGATTTTAGCCATAATTGTTGGTGCAATTATAGTTATGTTAAGTCTTTAAAATGAACCAAAAACACATAATTACTGGCGCTCCAGGAACTGGGAAAACAGCTATTATTAATATCCTCATGCAAAAGGGTTACTCATGTGCAGAAGAAATTTCAAGAGAGATTATTGCAGAACAAATAATGATTGGAGGAGATATTTTACCTTGGAAAAATCAAATTGCTTTTGAAAACCATATTGCTAACTTACGTAAAGATCAATATTTAAACAGTTCAGAAAATGAAAATTATTTTTTTGACAGAAGCAGTATTGATTGTATTGCTTATCTAAAGTTAAATAAGTTAGAAATAGCAACCGAAATAAACGAAATTATAAAACATTGTGTTTTTAATAAACAAGTATTCATCACTCCTTTTTGGGAAGAAATATACATTAATGATGGTGAAAGAAAGGAGGATATAAAAGCAGCTATTAAAATTGAAAACTCATTAATTGATACTTATAAATCTTTTGGCTATACTTTAGTGAAAGTTCCCAAACTCTCCGTAAGCGAAAGAGTCAATTTTATTCTATCCAAAATAGAATAATATCTCTTAATTTTGTTTAAATTTGCATCCGTTTTAATAATCAATAAAAGAAAATATTATGTCAATATTAGTAGGAAAAAAAGCACCTTCATTCTCTGCACAAGCAGTAGTTAACGGTGGTGAATTTGTAGAAGGATTTTCATTAGAGCAATTTGTTGGAGAAAATCCAGTTTTATTTTTCTTTTACCCAAAAGATTTTACTTTTGTTTGTCCAACAGAATTATTTGCATTTCAAAATAAATTAGCTGAATTTGAAGCAAGAGGATGCGCAGTCGTTGCTTGTTCAACTGACACTGAGCAGTCACACTGGGGATGGCTACAAATGCCAAAATCGGAAGGAGGAATTCAAGGCATTACTTACCCAATAGTTGCCGACACTGACAAAACTATCTCAGCAAATTTTGGTGTTTTATGTGGTAATTATGAATTAGATAAAAACGAAAACATGATAGCTACAGGGCCAATGATTGCTTTCAGAGGTTTATTTTTAATCGACAAAAAGGGTATAGTACAACATCAACTAATAAATAATTTTCCATTAGGAAGAAATGTTGATGAAGCCTTGAGAATGATAGACGCTTTACAGCACTTTGAAGAAAATGGAGAAGTTTGTCCTGCAAATTGGAGTAAAGGAGAAGATGCAATGAAAGAATCGCATGAAGGAGTTGCAAATTACTTATCAAAGCATTAAGTTTAATTACACTTATATAAAACAAAGAAGTCTGCAAATGCAGGCTTTTTTATTACTTTTGATTCTATGTTTAGACAAAAAATTCTACGCTTTGCACTCAATATTTTTCCACCTCTTTTATTCAATCGGATTATATTAAAAAAAGTATCAGATGATTACACTGAATTTAAAGTAGTTCTTAGAAGATCAATCCTAAACATGAACTTCCATAAAACTATTTTTGGAGGGACAATATTCTCTGCTTTCGACCCTTACTTCCCTACTATGTATTATAATATTTTTCAGCAGAAAGATAGAAAATTAGAGATTTGGTTGAAAAGTGCAAACATAAAATACAAACGACCTGCTAATACTGATCTCCACATTACATTTACCATAAGTACTGAAGATATAATAGAGGTTGAAAATGCTTTAAATAAAGTTGGTAAATTTGAAAAATGGCATACCGCACAAGCCATCAACACTACAGGTATAGTTTGCGTTGAAGCAGAAATGCTTATTTACTTAAAAGACAATAAAATTAAAAGTAAAATTAGGTTTTAAATCTTGTTAACTAAAACTGTTGCGTAAGCTGAAACTCCTTCTTCTCTACCAACAAAGCTTAGTTTTTCTGTAGTAGTAGCCTTGATGGAAACTTGGTCAACAGCTACATTCATACAAATAGCTAATATCTTTTGCATTTCTGGAATATATGGTCCTATTTTTGGTGTTTGCAAACAAATAGTTGAATCAATATTACCAATTTCATAGCCTTTATTTCGAATCAAAAGCATTACCTCTTTTAGTAAAATTTTACTATCAATTCCTTTATACTCAGTTTTAGTATCAGGAAAATGTTTGCCGATATCTCCCAAATTAGCAGCCCCTAAAAGTGCATCACAAATAGTATGGATTAAAACATCAGCATCAGAATGACCAAGACCTCCTTTTGTGTGAGGAATAATTATTCCTCCTAACCAAAAATCTAAACCTTCTTTTAATTGATGTACATCAAAACCGAAACCTACTCTAAAACTCATAATTATCTTTCTCTCATTGCTCCAAAATCAAACACTAATGTAAAACGCATAGTGTTTGCTAAAGGATTATTACCATTAATTGCACGACTAGCATTTATTAAGTATGAGAAATCAAGTGCAAAAACATTGTATTTAACTCCTGAACCAAAAGTAAAGAACTTTCTCCCCCCTTTAGTATCATCTTCAAAAAAGTAACCCGCACGTATAGCAAACTGATTAGCATACCAATATTCTGTACCTATAGAGTAGTTAATTTCACGAAACTCCTCTTTTGTACCTCCAGGTGCATCCCAAAAAGATTGAAAAATACCACTTACTACAGAAACATCAGGATTCATACCAGCAATTCTTTCGCCATTATCATATAATGGAGGAGTAGGCACTAACAATTTATTAATATCAAAAGCAAAAGACATTTTGTTATAGTCGTCAAATTCGGTATCTATTGCTGTTCCTAATCTTAAGTTAATTGGAACAAAATCTTTAACTGACGTTTCAGTATAAGAGATTTTACTACCAATATTGGATATATTTCCTCCTACTGCCAAGTCAAAATCTTTATCTCCTATTCTGATAGAATTTGTGTAATATCCTGCAATATCAGCAGCTATTGATTGTCCTGCAACTGTAGGGATTCCTCCTGCTGATTGCCCTCCTGTTAAATTAGAATAAATATATCTACCTGAAATAGCCAAAGAAAAATTATCAGATAATTTACGAGAATAGGAAGTTCCTAAAGCAAATTCACTTGGCTTATATTGTCCAATTGTAGTTCCCAAAATATCAGTAAAAGTAATATCTCCTAATGAAAAATATCGCAAATCAAGTCCAATGCTTTCATTGTCATTTAACTTTTTATATCCAGCTAAATATGATAAGTTAATATCCGGAACTAATGCTCTAAGCCATGGAACATAAGACATAGAAAAACCCATCTCATCATCAACAAAAGCCAATTTTGCAGGGTTCCAATGCATTGAATTTGCATCAGGAGTAGTAGCCACACCAACATCACCCATAGCTCCTGCTTTTGAGTCAGGAGAAATCAACAAAAATGGAACAGCCGTAGTAATGGTATTTAAACCTCCTGTTAATTCATCATAAGAAGGATCCTGAGCAAAAACACTAAATACTATTGATGACGCACAAATTATTCCTATTATTTTCTTCATTTCTAAAATTTAGTTTGCAAATATACTTCTTTTTTATGTCGACTTGAACGAATCTATTGAGGTAATAGTATAATTCGGATTGATTTTGAAGTAAAATCACCATCAGAACTACCAACACCTAATTTAGCAATGTACATTCCCGCACTTAATTGCCCTCCATATTCATCTTTTCCATTCCATTGTATAGGGCCTATTCTATAACCATTATCATAATAACTTTCTTCTTTTCTTTTCACTAAAGTTCCTGTTATAGAATAAATTTCTAAAACTACATCTAAATTTTGATTTGCCTTATTGTGCTGAAAATAAATATCAGTAGTATTAGAAAAAGGATTAGGATAAGCACTATAATCAGAAATAGCAAACTCATTTTCATCAGCTACTACAAAAGTAATAGTCGCCTCTGAAGAATTATTAAATACATCCCATACCTTTAAAGTTAAAGTATGCTCTCCTTTTTCCAAATTATAAAAGGGAAATCTTATGGTACCTTTAGTATAATCATCTTTTTTTGCTTCATAAAAATCGTTCAACACAAAAGGATTAGCAGTATTTCCATCTAATACAGCTGTAATATCATGCCCAATACCATTACCAACTGTATTAATACCACTAAAATCAAAAACATCTGCCAGTAATACAGGGTTTTCATCCGTAATTCCTCCGTCTGAGAAATTTCTTGTATTTATATATAGGTCAAGTTCTGCACTCTCATAATCATATACAATATCATCAGCCGTACCACCAATTACAAAACCTGCATCACTTCCTCCTGCATCTAACGGATGCTCATCATCAGAAACTGCATAGTAAGAAATTTTTCCAGCACCATAATTATAAGCAATATCCTTAGGGACGATAAATGAAAAAGAAAAATCTCCGTTTGTAACTGTAGCCGCTCCCTTATAAAGTATGTTGTTTTGATCCCGATAAGGCATAGGAGTACAAGATTCCTGACCTAATGTGGTGCGAATGATTTCTTTATCATAAATCGTAACATATACAGTTCCGTTAAAAGAATCTAAAGCGACTAAATCATCTTGAACTTCACCAGAAACATTCACCTCACCTAAAGCTTTTAAGGTATCTAACATACTAGTTGTTTGCACCTTATATTTAGGATATGCCAAGCAAAGTGCAGGATCACCTAAAAGTGTAAAATTTCTATTATTTGCAGAAGTTCCACTCAACACTTTTGTTTGCTTAAATACATCTCCAAGTCTTGGAAATTCGCCATCTACCTTCTCAAAAAGTGTATTGATGAATTTGGTGTTTAAATTATAATTTGGAGCAGAATACACTAAACGAGTAGTACTTAATAAGGCAATGGCACCTCCATTTGGATTTAATAAAACATGCTCCCCTGCTGAAGTTTGTTCAGGGTTATCAAAATATGAAAATTTGCAAGTAGCGGTCATAAATAAAGGCAATTTCTTCTCATTATTCCAAGCATTAATTTGATCTAATTCCAATATTCTTTCCTGCGTCCAACCTAAAGGCCCACCATGACCCGAATAATTAATTAATAAAGCTCCTTTTTCTATTCTATTATTTATAGCATTATTTGTTGCTTCACTTCTTGGACCACCAGGAGTTGATTCTTGCAAATAATTATCTAAATAAATCTTATTAATATTGATATTTTTATAATTATCTGCCACAATATTTGCCAAACTATCAGCTTGCCACATGTGTGTATTACCATCATTTGCATCCCCATCATCTGCAACAAACACAATATCATTTCTCCAACTTCCAAATGAATCTTTTTCATAATATTTTAGCACCTTATTCACTAATACATTTGCTTGTGAAAGATTAGAAGCAGGAAATCTTCCTATTCCAATATCAACTAAATCATTATTAAACTCACCCTCATCATCATCTAACAATCCAAAATAATCATCCGTAACATAAGAATATATCGGATGAGTAGAATTTAGCGATTGGTAGGTTGGAATGAAATTCGTATTATCAATTACTCTATTTTTAGGATCATAAGAACCATCTCCAAAAAGCAAAACATATTTCAATTTTGAATTTGGTCTTTTATATAAAAATCTTAAAAAATCACGAATAGCACTCACATCTTGTACTCCAGAAGAAAACTCATTATAAATCTGCTCTGGAGTTACAATAATAGAAGCTATATCATCTTCTGTTTGATGAAAATTAGCTAAACGATTAGCAGGAACCAAAAAGTTGGGATGTGAAACAATCACATATTCAACATCAATAGGTGTATTGTGTAAATTCTGATTAACTACTTCACCCAAAATAAAAGGAGTTAAATAAGCGCTATTATTGAAGGCAATATATTCATGTAATTCATTAACAGAATCATTAAAAGAAAGTACATTAGAATTTATTGATGTTGGCATTTTCATAACAAAAGTCGGATCAGTCACATCCCACACACTAATTCCAACATTAGCATTAGAAAGCTCAAAAGAAGCTACTTCACTGCCAATTGATGCCACATCTCTAAACAACATGGAATTCCCTGACATTCTCAATTTTCGTCTTACGTTTACTTCTATATAATTTAACCAAGACAATGCACCATTATCAGTTGAGCTATATTCTATATCTATTGAAAGGTTAGATGATGAAGCTATATACTCTGAAGTCTTTGAAGACATTTTAGCATATTCTGTAGCGTAAGTTGAAACAATATTCTGAACTGAAATAGATTGTAATGGATCTGAATTTACAGACACTGAGAACACTGAAGAATTTAATGAACGCGCAGCAACAGCAGTTTTTACACTGACGGGAGAAGTTATTTCTAAATTAGGAAAACTAAAATCGAAAGATTGACTATTTTGACTATTAAATCGTTCTCCAAACCACTCTCTTCCTGAATGTATTAAATTTTCAAGTTCAAGCTCATGGAAGGAGAATGCGTTAAATGATGATATCGTTTTAGTAGGATTTTGGAAAGTTTGTTTTTGCTCAATCCTCTTTCCATTCGACTGATTATCAATTGTTAAAAAATAATTCACTTCATCAGAAAATAAATGTGTTTCATGTTTAAATAAACTTGATTGAGCATCATATTTCCAACTATGTGGAGTTTGGCCATAAAACAAAATGTAATCTCCGTTTTCAAATACATCATTATTATTTGAATCATAAATAGTTATGGCATTTTCAACTAAATCATTATGTCTAAAATCAGAATTTAATTTTGACAACATTCCACCTCCATTTCCATATAATTTTATACTTGAAATTTGCAAATCATTTACCACCACACCTAAAGACAATATACTAGAGTAATCCAACTTATAAATTCCAGCTTTATGAGTTGATATTTTAAACCATTTTCCACTAGACAAAACAGAATTATATTGACCAAACAAACTAACCGTAATAAGAAAGAATGATAAAGTTAAAAATATTTGTTTTTTCATTGTTGCAAAGTTATATAATTTTACTAAACAGGGATAAAACGCAAAAAAAATACAATTATTATAGAATTTCCTTACTAGTAAAAGTAGATAGTTAATAATTTGTTTATTTTTGTGAAATTGAAATTAAGAAAAAACCCATTTATGTTGAATAAATTTTACAAGATTTTTATAGCAGTATCCGCTTGTATTTTCATGAGCAATGAAGCAAGTGCACAAGATCCTGCTTTTAGCCAGTTCTATGCTAATCCATTATATTTAAACCCTGCATTTGCAGGAGCGACTCCTAAAGGTTGCCCTAGAGCAAATTTAAACTACAGAGATCAGTGGCCTGGAATTGGGAGAACTTATGTTACAACTTCAGCATCATGGGATCAACACATTAATGCCATTGGAGGTGGTCTAGGAATTATGGTAGCCCAAGACAGAAGTGGCGCAGGGGCTTTAAACACGACACATGCATCTTTACTTTATTCATACCATTTAGAGGTAAATAGAAAATTTTCAGTAAAGGCTGGTTTTGAAGCTTCATATAGATCGATAAGTTTAGATTGGAGTAACTTAACTTTTGGCGACATGATTCATCCAAGAGATGGTTTTGTATATAGCACACAAGAAGATATACCAAACAATGCAACAACTAAAAATTTTCCTGATTTTTCAGCAGGTTTTTTAGGTTATTCTGAGAATTTATTTTTTGGATTTGCTGCTCATCATCTAACAAGTCCTAATCAAGGTTTTATCAGTGAAAGTGAATTACCCACAAAAATAACTGCTCATATTGGAGGAGACATTCCTTTAAGCAAATACAGTAATAATGTAACTACTATTTCACCAAATTTCTTATACCAGAAACAACAAGATTTTCAACAGTTCAATTATGGTGTATATGTAAATAGAGGACCTATGGTTGGAGGATTGTGGACAAGACATAGTTTAAAGAATATTGATTCCTTTATCCTTATGCTTGGATTAATTCAAGATTCATTTAAATTTGGATATAGTTACGACATTACATTAAGTGAGCTTGGAAATAGTAACACTCTAGGTGCTCATGAGTTATCATTTACATTATTCATGCCTTGTCGTTCAAAAAGTAAATCTTTTAATACAATAAGTTGTCCGCAATTTTAGTTAATAGCTAGTTAAATAATCATAAAAAAATCAATGATGAAATCAAATAAAATAATAATCGCATTAAGCAGTGCACTAATACTTGCTTCATGTTCAAGCGAAAAATCTACATCTACAGGTTGGGAATACAACAACTCAAAAAATGGAGGTTTTGAAACTAACAATTTGTTTCAAGAACAAATTACAGGCCCAGGACTTCTTTTTGTTGAAGGAGGATCATTCACAATGGGTAGAGTAGAGCAAGATGTGATGTACGATTGGAATAATGTTCCAAGAAAAGTTACAGTATCTTCATTTTACCTTGATGAGACTGAGGTTAGAAATGTAGACTATTTAGAGTACTTACATTGGATAAAAAGAGTTTATGGTCAATCTTATCCTGAAGTTTATAAAAAATCTTTACCTGACACCTTAGTTTGGAGGGATAAATTAGGCTATAATGAACCTTTTGTAACTCAATACTTAAGACATCCAGCATTTAAAAATCACCCTGTTGTTGGGGTAAGTTGGACTCAAGCAAATGACTACTGTATATGGAGAACTGATAGAGTAAATGAAAGAATACTTATTAATGAAGGTATCCTAAAAGAAGATCCTGAACAAGTTGATGATAATACTTTCAATACAGAAGCATACCTAGCGGGGCAATATGAAGGCATTGTTAGAAGGAACCTTAAGAATTTAGACCCATCAACTGGAGAAAAGACAAGACAAGTGCGTATGGAAGATGGACTAATACTTCCAAAATACCGTCTTGCAACTGAAGCAGAATGGGAATTTGCAGCCCTAGGGTATGTTGGGAATACACAGGAAGAAAACACTAATGAAAGAAAACTATACCCTTGGAATGGTTCTTCTCTAAGAAATGGAAATCCAAAAAATCAGGGAGAAATAATGGCAAATTTCAAAAGAGGAAGAGGTGATAATATGGGTGTTGCTGGGAATTTGAATGATAATGCTGATATTACTGCTCCTGTACGATCATTCTGGCCAAATGATTATGGTTTATATAACATGGCTGGTAATGTAGCAGAATGGGTAATGGATGTTTATAGGCCTGAAATTGAACAAACAACAATTTCTGACCACAGAAACTTTAGAGGAAATGTGTATACTACACCAAAAACTGATGAAGATGGATTTATGGCTGAGAAAGACAGTTTAGGTAGAATTACTATGGTTCCTGTTGATATTCAAGGAAACGTATACAGAAGAAACTATAAGAAATCTGATAACATTAATTACTTAGATGGAGATATTGAATCTCAAATGGGAATTGATTGGAATAACTTTTTAGAAGAAACAACAACTTCAGATACTGCAAGAGTACAAATTGATAAATGGAATCAAAAAGCTGAACAATATAAGGACAATGCTAAAACAGGAAATTCTAGCGAAATGTATGCTTATGGTGAATCCTCTTTAATAACTGATAGAACTCGAGTATTCAAAGGAGGTTCTTGGAAAGATAGGGCTTATTGGTTGAATCCTGGGACAAGAAGATTCCTAGACCAAGATCAATCAACTGATGCTATTGGGTTTAGATGTGCTATGGATAGAGTTGGATCACCAGTTAGTAATCAGAAAGAGAATACTAGAAGGGGAGCTGACTACAGTAAAAAAAATAACTAAAATATAATTATATATTAATAATAGAACCCCATTAAACATGGGGTTTTGTTTTTTATAATAATATGGAGATTAAAGAAATATATTCACTTTTTCAAGAATTTTCTGCTATCAGTACTGATAGCAGAAAAATCACGAAAGGGGCTATATTTATTTCTTTAAAAGGAGATAACTTTAACGGGAATAAATATGCTCTAAAAGCTATACTAGATGGCTGTTCTTATGCTATTGTTGATGAAAAAGAATATGATGTTCATCAAAATACAATTCTTGTCAATAATGGACTAAAAACCCTTCAGGACCTTGCTACTTATCACAGAAATCAACTAAATATTCCTTTAATTGGAATTACTGGAACCAATGGGAAAACAACCTCAAAAGAAATTATTCATGCAGTTCTTAGCAGTAAATTAAATTGTTATGCAACTAAAGGAAATTTAAACAATCATATAGGCGTTCCTTTAAGTCTCTTAGAAATCAATAAACAACATAAAGTTGCTATAATTGAGATGGGAGCAAACCATCAAAAAGAAATTGAGTTCCTCTGTAATATTGCCCAACCAACTTACGGGGTAATCACAAATATTGGCTCTGCTCACCTAGAAGGATTTGGGAGTCTACAAGCAGTAATTGATACTAAAAAGGAATTATATGAATTTATCAGCCACAATAAGGGTCATTTATTCATAAACTCTGATGATGAACAATTACTTAGTCTTTCTAATGGAATAATGCAAACACAATACGGAAAATCAGAAGACATTACAGCCCTAGCTAATGACAAAACACCATTACTTAGCATAAAATATAATAATGAGATAATTAACAGCCATCTTATTGGAGATTTTCAATTTAGCAATATCTTGTTAGCTATTTGTGTCGGTAACTATTTTAATATTTCTACCCAAAACATAAAAAAAAGTATTGAGAATTATATACCTACAAATAATCGTTCACAGCTAGTTAAAACTAAAACAAACACATTAATACTTGACGCTTATAATGCAAACCCATCAAGCATGAAGGCTATGCTAAATTCATTTGCGAATCAAAAATACAAAAATAAACTTTGCATACTTGGCGACATGCTTGAATTAGGAGGAGAAGCAAATAAGGAACATCTAGATATCATTAAATTAACAAATCAGTTAGGGTTGGACTGTTTATTTGTTGGTGGAATATTTCATTCCCTCACAAAGAATAGTTTTAAAAATAAACGAGAGTTAGGCAAATATATACAAGAAAACAATATTCATAAAAAAACAATCCTACTTAAGGGCTCAAGAGGAATTGGTTTAGAGCAATTAACTGAAATTCTTTAATTTATTCTGACAAAGCATCCTTAAATAGCTTTCTAAAAACAAAAAAAGCAATAGAAAGAAAACCTCCTAAAAATGCTCCTAGTAAACCAAAAACTATTTTAGATTTATCATTTTCTTCAATTGGAAGGATTGGTTTATCAATAATCTGAATAATTGGCGTTTGATTTAATAATGTAAGTTTTGAAAGCTCTAAGTTTTTTACAACCTCTAAATACATAGCATTTAACACCTCAACCCTTCTCATTAACTGAAGTTCTTTTAAGCGACCTGATGCTTTAACAATTCGTTGGTTAATATCTTTAACTTTCGCAAATTCTTCTTCAGCTATTTCCAATTCTATAAAAACTGAATCGGACCTAGACGTCAAGAAATTTAGGGTATTACTTGCTTGAGCAGTTTGATGAGAAATATACATTTTACTCATTTGGTCAATTAATGCTTCAACAAATGTTTTTGCAAACTCCTCATTTACTGAAGTATAAGATAAATTAATGATATTCGCTTCATTTGATTGTAACTCAACCACTAATTTCTCTTCAACAATACTCATCCAAACACCTCCACTAACACTATCATTATCTTGGGTTAATATTCCATGAAATGAAACTGGAGTAAGCTCTTTATTTTTTTTCCAAGAATCTTTTATCTTATTAAGATAAAGATAGTGTTCAATTAATAGGTCATCTGTTTTATTAATTTTTCTATTCTGCATTAAGGTCGATTCAACTACGCCTCTTGATTTTAACAATTCTATAATATTATTCTGACTAAATGTTGTACTTGATGAACCTCCAATATCAAATCCAAACTGACTCGCCATTCCTGACATAGCTCCTAAAGCCCCACTCATTTGCTGCTGATCCTCAATTACAAAAGTAAGTTCTGCAGTATATGTTGTATCAGAAAAAAGTGCAAATACAATCCCCGACACAAAGAAAAGTCCTGATATAACAATAATAGCAAACTTCTTTTTAAGCAAATAAGCTTTATACTCTGATAATTTTATCAGAATATCTTTTAACTGTATTTCATCATTATACTGATTCATTAAAAGGAATTATTCACCCTATCTATTAATAACCATAAAGACATAACAGCTGTAATCTTTGTAATCACACTCTCAATGTGTTTATTGTAATCAATATCCTCTTTTTTCTTTCGCTTTACTTTATGTTCACTAATAACTTTAATGGTTGAGCCTGGTTTTACTTTTGGAGAAATAGAGAATAAGCCAAAATTCATTGCTTTTCTTGTAACCCCATTCGCATGTACCACTAAAGTATTTGACTGTTGATTATCCTTAGAATATCCTCCCGCAAAGTTTCTAATGTAGTAATTTGCTCGTTTTCCAAAGAATGGAGCGCTAATTGAGTTTCCTTCTATATTATTTAATTCTCCTGTTATCTGAACTATATCTAGTGCTATAGGAATAATAATGCTATCCCCTTCTCTTAAAGCTAGATTATGTTTAGAACTAGGATTAGATATTGCCCTTTTCATGTCAAAATAAACAATATCATACATAATACTATCAAGATTCAAAATTTTTGATTTTTTTCTTTCTATATCTAATAATTCTAAATTATATACACTAGTCAATTCTGCGTTAGTGAGGATTGAATCCAATAGATTATTAGGAATATTCAATTTGTCATCATTAATTATTGGTGATTTAAACTGTCTATACATTTTAATTCCATCTACAAAAGCATAATTAGTTAAACCTCCTGCTCTTTTGATTACAGATGAAATATTTTCATTCTTTGAAAGCAAAGAATACGTGCCAGGGTATTTTACTTCTCCCATTAATACAATGTTTACTGGCTCTTCATAATTAGAATTTTCTCTAACAAATACCTGATCAAATGGTTGTAACATAAATGCTTCCGCTTCAGAACTTAATATTAAGTCGTTACCAATTTTTATAGTTTTAATTACTGCCCTTCTTGGTTTTAATTTATTTGAAGAAATATCATAATCCATAATTCTACTTACCTCTACTCTACTACCTTCAGCCTGCTGAGTTAAACCTCCTGCTTGCAAAAGTATATCCTGTAAAGTCATTCCGTTACCAAATTCAAATTTACCAGCACCTCTTACAGCTCCTTTTACAGACACAAAAAATTCATCATCAAAATCATCAACTGAGAGGACACGTATAATGTCATATTCCTTTAATAATATATTATCTTTATGACTTGAGTCATTAATAACTGATTCCAAGTTTATTGAAATATGTGATTTAGTTCTATCCTCATTCAAGCGAACAACATATACTTTATCCAAGAAAGTCTTTTCATCAATACATTTTGCTCTATTTAATAAATCCAATAGATGCTCTCCTTGCTTAAATTCATAATCACCCGAAACGCCAATACTACCTTTTACACTTACTACATTCGATAGTCTATTAGATATAGTATTTACAATTATTTGATCTCCATTTTGAATAACAGTATAATTAGTGTGATCTTTATGCACATCATTTACTCTTATTGCATTGTATTCAATCCTCTTTAAAGTAATTACATCAGTAAATGCATTAGTTGTATAACCACCTGCAAATTTAATAATACTAGCAACTGATTCTCCTGGCTTAGCCTCATAAGTATATGGACGATTTACAGAACCACTCACCTCAACAATATGTTTTGCAGGAGGAACAAATAAATAATCCCCATCCTGCATATAAATATCTTGTGAACGTGTAGGATTAAATAAAAACTGATAAACATCCAATGAATCAACAGTTTTACCATCTCTTTTAATATAAATATTTCTAACCGTACCCAACTGATTAGGTCCTTTTGCTGCTATCAAAGCATTGAATGCAGTATTTATTGCTGGCATTGCGTAAGACCCAGGATGGTAAACTTCTCCAACAATATTTACAGTAATCACTCTAGAATAAGAAAGTGTAACATCTATCTCAGAATTTTTCATATCTAAAAAAGATGAAAATTTACTTTTAAGTAGAGAGCGCATCTTTTTAAAAGTTAATCCTTTTACATAAATTCTTCCATAAGAAGTTGGTGTAATATAACCTCTATCATCTACTAAAAGTGACTCAGAAAACTCAGAATATCCCCAAACAGAAATAGAAATTTCATCACCACTCCCTACTTTATAGTTTTCAGGAGCTTTTGCATCTAGCGACTTCTGATAAAAAGATAATTCATTATTTCTAAAGATATCTTGACCATAAATTTTTGCTTTAGGGTAAATAGTTGGATCTATTTCAAGAGTATCTCCAGAATTTGCATAAAATCTTGAAAGATTAGTACTCCTTCCAATTGTATCTTGAATTCCTTGAGCATATTTACCTTTATTAAATTTATAATCCATCGCTTCAGAAATTTCAGCATTTGATAATCCCATTTGTTTTAATACTTGTTCTGATGGGATATCAGATGGGCGCAAATCCTCAGGATTTGCATTTGAAGGCAAAAACTTTAAATATGTAGGGTTAATTTTTGATTTATTAATATCAATTTGAGCGCTTACTCCATAAGTAAGTAAAATTAAAAATGATAGTAAGATTAGTTTTTTCATAATAATTATTTTAAAATAGACCGAGAGATTACAATTCTTTGAATCTCAGACGTTCCTTCATAAATCTGTGTGATTTTTGCATCACGCATTAAGCGCTCCACATGATATTCTTTTACAAAACCATAACCACCATGTACTTGTACGGCTTCAACAGTAGTTTTCATTGCTGTTTCAGAAGCAAATACTTTTGCCATTGCTCCAAGCGCATCATAATTTTTACCATTATCTTTAAGCCAAGCAGCTTTTAAGCACAATAATCTTGTGGCCTCAATTTCAGTAGCCATATCTGCTAATTTAAATGCAATTGCTTGATGTTTAGATATTTCTTTCCCAAATGCTTTTCTTTCTTTGGAATATTGCAAGGCCAATTCATATGCACCTGAAGCTATACCTAATGCTTGTGAAGCTATACCAATTCTACCTCCTGACAAAGTTTTCATTGCAAAAGTAAAGCCAAATCCATTTTCTCCAATTCTATTTTCTTTTGGCACTTTCACATCCGTAAACATTAAAGAATGAGTATCAGAACCTCTAATCCCTAATTTATTTTCTTTCGCTCCAACGATAAAGCCATCCATGTCTTTCTCAACAATAAAAGCATTAATTCCTTTGTGTCCTTTCTCGACATCAGTCTGAGCAATTACTAAATAAACAGTTGCTGTATTTCCATTTGTAATCCAATTTTTTGTTCCATTTAATAAATAATAATCTCCTTTATCAATAGCTGTAGTTTGCTGAGATGTAGCATCAGAGCCTGCTTCAGGCTCTGACAAACAGAAAGCGCCAATTATCTCTCCACTAGCTAATGGTTTTAGATATTTTTCTTTTTGCTCTTCATTTCCAAATGTTTCTAAACCCCAACAAACTAATGAATTATTTACTGACATAACTACTGAACAAGAAGCATCTACTTTAGAAATCTCTTCCATTGCCAAAACATAAGAGATAGTATCCATTCCCGCTCCTCCATATTTAGGATTAACCATCATCCCTAAAAAGCCAAGCTCTCCTAATTTCTTTATTTGTTCAGTTGGAAAAGTTTGATTTTCATCTCTTTCAATTACTCCTGGTAATAATTCTGTTTGAGCAAAATCTCGTGCTGCATCCCTAATCATCTTATGTTCTTCCGTCAATTCGAAATTCATTATTTGCTTTTATTAAAATTTACGCAAAAATACATTTTTTAAACTATTTTTGGAAACTGATGAATGAGAAAATAAAATACACAGTTTTAGGTGTCATGTCTGGCACCTCAATAGATGGAATTGACCTTGCTATATGTACTTTTACTAAAAATCAGAAATGGAAATACAAAATTGAAAAATCAAACACTCTAAAATATCCTTTTTCTTGGAAATCAAAATTAAGAACTATACACACCCAAAACAAAGCTATAGTTGAACAAACTGATATTCAATTCGGACAATATATTGGACAAACAATCAATACATTTTTGAAAGGTGAGAAAATAGATTTTATTGCCTCTCATGGTCACACCATATTTCATCAACCAGAAAACAATTATACACTACAAATTGGTTGCGGAAAAACTATTTCTCAAGAGACAAAAATAACAACCATTAATGATTTTAGGAGTCTAGATGTTTCCCTTAATGGGCAAGGCGCTCCTTTAGTTCCAATTGGTGATTTATTACTTTTCCCAAAATATAAATATTGTATTAATCTTGGAGGATTTGCTAATATATCCATAAAAAATAATGGGGAAATTATTGCCTTTGATATTTGCCCGGCCAATATAGTATTAAATAATCTTTGTACAGAATTAGGTATTGAGTACGACTATAATGGGGATATCTCTAGAGAAGGAAAAATTGTCCCAACACTTTTACAACAACTTAATCAATTAGATTTTTACATAAATAAAGCTCCAAAATCATTAGGAAGAGAATGGGTAGAAGAACATGTTTTCCCAATCCTTAAAAATCATAAATCTGAAGATTTGCTCTGCACATTTTGTGAGCATATAGCAATTCAAATAGGTATATTTCTAGCAGATGAATCAGCACTATTCACAGGTGGTGGGGTGTTTAATTCTTTTTTAATGGAACGAATTACATTTCATTCTAAAGCAAAAATACTTGTACCAAACAAAGAATTAATTGAATTTAAAGAATCCTTAATTTTTGCGTTCCTTGGCGTACTCAGGGTAAGGAGTGAAGTAAATTGCCTACAATCTGTTACGGGTGCCGATAGAGATAATTGTGGTGGGGTTATTCATCAAATCTAAACCTAAATTTAATACATTTGCAAAAAAATATAACCGAGAAGATGGAAGAATTATTAAAGAAATTTGAAGACAAAAAACCTGAAATAGTTTTTGAGTGGAAAGATGAAAAAACAGATGCTGAAGGATGGATAGTAATAAATTCATTAAGAGGTGGTGCAGCAGCTGGAGGAACAAGAATGAGAATTGGTGTCACAAAAGATGAAGTGTTGGCACTTGCAAAAACTATGGAAGTTAAGTTTACAGTTGCTGGGCCTCCAATTGGTGGCGGAAAATCAGGCATCAATTTTAACCCTAAAGACCCAAGGAAAAGAGAGGTATTGAAAAGATGGTATGCAGCTGCAAAACCATTATTAAAAACATATTACGGTACAGGTGGCGATATGAATGTAGATGAGGTGCATGAAGTAATGCCAATGTGTGAGGAACAAGGGATTTTATTCCCATTGGAGGGAATTGTAAACGGGCATCATAGAAGAGATGAACAGGGTAAAATGAAAATCATTAATCAACTAAAAGTTGGTGTCCCTTTAATTGTTAGAGATGAAAATTTAACACCTAATTCAAATAAAGATTATTCTGTTGGCGATTTAATTACGGGTTACGGTGTATCAGAAACTATCTTACATTACTACACTATTTATGGTGGAGAGATAAAAGGAAAAAGAGTAATCATACAAGGATGGGGAAATGTTGCTGGAGCAGCCGCTTATTATTTAGCACAAGCTGGCGCTATTATTGTAGGAATTATTGACAAAGCTGGAGGAGTAGTAAAATCTGAAGGATATTCTTTTGAAGAAATAAAATCATTGTTAGAAAACCGTTCATCAAACTTTTTAGAAGCTGAAGGCATTTTATCTTTTGAACAGGCAAATGAAAAAATATGGAATGTGGGAGCTGAAATATTTGTTCCTGCTGCGGCTTCACGCTTGCTTACTCAAGCTCAATTAGACACTATGATTGATAACAAACTAGAAGTTATCTCTTCAGGAGCAAATGTGCCTTTTGCTGACAAAGAAATCTTTTTTGGACCTATTTCAAAAAGCGCTGATGAAAGAGTGAGTGTATTACCTGATTTTATAGCAAATTGCGGGATGGCAAGGGTTTTTGCTTACTTGATGGAAGATAATATTGAAATGACCGATAAAGCTATTTTTGCTGACACTTCAGATTGCATTAAAAACGCATTAATAACATCACACACAATTAATAATAGTAAAACGCACATCTCAAAAACAGCTTTTGAAATTGCATTAAAACAATTGGTTTAAAAATTAAATTTAAATTATGGATACACAATTCTTACTTACCGAAATACTCGGCAACACAATTCAGGATTACGCTTGGTTTATAGGGGCAGTTCTTTTAGGATTTATTTTTAAAAAATTAATATCAAAGTACTTAAGTCATCTACTTTTTAAAATTGTAGGAACAAAAGGGGCTGAAGTGGGGGTTGATAAATTTGATGCTTTACTCACCAAACCAATTGGATTCTTCATAATGCTTTCTATTATTTACTTAGGAAGTTCACACATCAACTACCCTGAAGTTTGGGATTTAGCTACAGAAAATGAAGTAGGATTAAAAATGCTAATCAACAAAGGGTTTTCTCTTATATATGTGTATTCTATTTTTTGGATATTCTTAAAAGTAATAGACTTTATAGGATTGATTCTGAATAAAAGAGCAGAAGCCACCGAAAACAAAATGGATGATCAACTAATTCCTTTTATTGTTGAGATTGCAAAAATTATTACTTATATATTTGCATTAGTAATTGTAATGGGTAATGTTTTTGAAGTAGATATTACAGCCTTAGCTGCAGGTTTAGGGATTGGAGGTATTGCTTTAGCTATGGCATCAAAAGAAAGTTTAGAAAATTTACTAGGCTCTTTCACTATATTTTTTGACCAACCTTTTACTGTGGGCGACACTGTTACGGTTGGAACGGTTACAGGTACTGTGGAAAAAGTAGGATTTAGAAGTACCAGGATCAGAACTTTTGACAAAAGCTTAGTGACTGTACCTAACAAAAAAATGATTGATGCAGAGCTGGATAATTTAGGAATGCGACCTGTAAGAAGAGTTAAGTTTAATATTGGTTTGACTTACGAAACTGCTCCTGAACAAATAAAAGCAATTGTAACTGATATTCAAGAAATGATTAATCAACATCCAAAAACAAA
>Ga0257121_1000076_pt1 | contig 80681 bp, 68 predicted proteins | sample SI106_100metaG_FD_190180 | JGI IMG/M metagenome (GOLD analysis project Ga0257121, IMG submission 190180) | Marine microbial communities from Saanich Inlet, British Columbia, Canada - SI106_100 | ecosystem: Environmental > Aquatic > Marine > Inlet | place: Canada: British Columbia | collected...
TGCACATGATATTAACGATTATAAATTGGGAGATAAGCACGGACTTGAATCAATTAACATACTAAATGATGATGGAACTTTAAGTGAAGAAGCTGAATTATATATTGGGAAAGATAGGTTTGTTGTAAGAGAAGAAATTGCAGTTGATTTAAAAGCAAAAGGATATTTAGTAAAAACACAAGAGTATCAAAATAAAGTTGGTTTTTCAGAAAGAACAGATGCTGTAATTGAGCCGAAACTTTCTATGCAATGGTTCTGTAAAATGGAGGAATTTTCAAAACCTGCTTTAGAACATGTAATGAATGATGATATACAATTTCATCCTCCAAAATTCAAGAACACCTATCGTCATTGGATGGAAAACATCAAAGATTGGTGTGTATCGCGTCAGCTTTGGTGGGGACAACAAATTCCTGCTTATTTTTATGAAGGTAATAAATATGTTGTAGCAGAAAGCAAAGAAGAAGCTTTAGCATTAGCACAAAAAGAAAACCCATCTGTAACAATGGCTGACTTACGCCAAGATGATGATGTATTGGATACTTGGTTCTCATCTTGGTTATGGCCAATATCAGTTTTTGATGGAATCCGCAATCCTGACAATGAAGAAATAAACTACTACTACCCTACAAATGACTTAGTAACTGCACCAGAAATTCTTTTCTTTTGGGTAGCTCGTATGATTATGGCAGGGTATGAATACAGGCAAGAATTACCTTTCAAAAATGTTTATCTTACAGGATTAGTTAGAGATGAGCAAGGTAGAAAAATGAGTAAATCATTAGGAAACTCACCTGACCCAATTACATTCATGAAACAATATGGTGCTGATGGAGTAAGAGTTGGAATGTTGCTTTCCTCTCCTGCTGGAAACGACTTACCTTTTGATGAAGGGCTCTGCGAACAAGGGCGTAATTTCTCTAATAAAATATGGAATGCTTTCCGTTTGATTAAAGGATGGGAAGTTGCTGAAGTTGAACAAGTAGAAAGTTCAAAACAAGCGATAGATTGGTTTGAAAACAAAATAAGTAAAACCATTACTGAAATTGATGATTCCTATAGTAAATATAGAATTTCAGAAGCCTTAATTAGTACTTACAGATTAGTTTGGGATGATTTCTGTTCATGGTACCTAGAAATAGTAAAACCAAACTATGGTAGCCCAATGGATAGCATTACTTATGTTAAAACGATTGAGCAACTAGAAAATATACTAAAACTATTGCATCCGTTTATGCCTTTCCTTTCAGAAGAAATATGGCACTTAATTGATGATAGAGAAGAAGATATTATTGTTGCTGATTGGCCAAAATCAACAAGTGTAAACGAGCAATTATTAACTGATTTTCAAAAGACAGCTGAGGTAGTTGCAGGAATTAGAACAATAAGGAAAGAACAAAATATTGCAAACAAAGAAAAATTAGAACTATTGGTAATCGACAACCAAAAATCCAATACTAATTTAGATGCTATTATTTCAAAATTAGGAAACCTTACAAGTGTAAATACTACGGCTGAAAAACCAAATGGTGCTTTTAGTTTTATGGTAAAATCAAACGAATACTTTATCCCATTAGGTGAAAACATTGATGTAGCAACAGAAATTGAGAAACTAGAGAAGGAATTGAATTATATCAAAGGCTTCTTAGAATCGGTGGAAGGAAAATTAAGCAATAATCGCTTTATAAATAATGCCCCTGAACAAGTAGTTGTAAATGAAAAGAACAAAATGGCTGATGCTAAAGCAAAAATTGAAATACTAAACACTAAAATTAAGGATTTAGCCAGTGCTTAGAATTCTTATCTTACTACTTATCAGTAGCCAAATTTTTGCCTCATCGCCTATAGAAAAGAAAGAACTTAGTGGGCACTTTGATTTAGGCCTGAATTATACCCAAAATATTGACAAAACTTTGCAATTTAACAATGTGTTTTTAGCTAAATACAAGCATAAGAAATCAGTAATAAGTCTGAATAACAATATATCTTTCATTAGTAAAACAGGAGAAGAGAAAGTACTAAACAAAGGGGTTCAGGATTTAAAATACTCATTAAACACAAACAGACTAGGTGCAAACTTAACTCTACAGCATTTGTATGATATTAATCGTTACATAAAAAGAAGATGGACTACAGGTATAGGAATTTCTTATGCAGTAATAAAATCGAATATTGAAAGGGCTCGTTTAGGCATTTCACACCTAAGAGAAAGAGAAACACCAATGGAAGGAGAGCTAGAAATGAATACTCGAATGAGTGGTGGTATTGATTTCACTATCAAAATTCTAGATAATGTAGAGCTTATAAGCAAAAACAACTACCAACCCAACATTGAAAATATAGGTGATTTTAGATGGAAAATTAACCTTTCATTAAGGATAACAATTAATTCTCATTTTCTATTTAGCTTAAATAATACTTTTAATTACGATAGTTACCCTAAACTTGATATTCCTGAAATGGACTACCAACTTATTAATAGTTTTTCGTATACTTTTTAGACTAAGAAAAAGTTTGGTAATAAATTATCTTAATTTATAAAGGATTTATAGAGATCAACAATCGCTTTCGTCTTTTCATTAATCACCTTTCTACTAGTCAAATTCAATACAAGCTTTTTATTAATCTGTTTATCATCTTCATTCAGTTCGATGCCTATTAATTTATAATCTTTTTTTAAATCAAAAACAATCATTCCTTGATCTTTCAAAAAACTATATGTTATGGATTTACAATTAAGAAACAATCTCATTCCTTGAAATAAAGACATAAAAATGTTAGCTAAAGCTTGTTGTCTAATATGATACATTATTACCGTATTACATGAAAATGTTAATTCTCTGTAGTCATGCAAGTGCATAAAATTTTCTATTGGGATAAAGTTTTTATTAAAAATTCTTCTGCCTTCTGAAATAATATGTGCTTTATAGTCTTCATAATCATACGCACCATAACTAAGAGGAACAATAATATCCATGTTAGTAGTACTTTTAATAATCTCAAAAACATCAAGATGATTATTGGTGGAAGTTGCAGAATTACCCACTAAAATTGAATTTCCTAAACTTTTATTAGAAAACTTATCAAAGTTATTTATACCATAATTATAATCAATATACTCAGCAACTAGATTAAATTCATTTTTTATAACTTTAAATTCGTTTGGTAAAACAGTAATAACATAATTAATCAATTGCGCTAATTCTAACTCTTTTCTTAAAGGTTTTACTCTATATTTTATCAAATGATAAAAAGTAAAGAAATAAGAATCTTTAAGTTTTTGAAATAGAGTGTTTTTTTGGATAACACCCGTTAGTGGCTCAAAATTATTTTGAACTTTAAAGTGATCATACGCATCAGAGCCCCAAACAGACCATATAACTTTAACATGATTAGGTTTATGTTTTAAAATATATAGTTTTAAAGGGGATAGAAAATGAATTATTAATAATTGACAATCTTTATACACTAAATCAAGATCTAACTTATAACTAGAATTTGGTAATATTATCACATCTTCTTTGCTAGATGCATAAGTAAGTTTTTTATTATTAGAAAAAACAATGTACTTATTTAAACCATTTGAAACATTCTCAAAATTCTCAATAGTAATGTCAACAAATTTTTGATCTTCAAATAAGTGAACTATCATTTGAGCATAACTGTAAATTATTTATTTTCATTAATAAGACTTAAAGGGTACTCCAGACATTTTATCTTTATATTCTTTTTTCCATTTTGCTGGAACACCAACATAAACACCAGGCTTTTCAATAGTGCCATTTAACACTCCCCCGGAACCAACTAAAATAATATTCTGAATAATACAACCAGCAGACAATACAACACCAGAACCAAAGAAACAATTATCACATATTTTAACGCCACCACCTAAAGAAACATTATTAGCAAAATGATTGTTTTTACCAATAACACATCCATGACCTATTAAGGTGCCATGAGCCATACAAGTTCCTTCTCCTATAATGGTATTTTCATTAGCCGAACCTCTAACAATTGTAACATTAGAACCAATTTTACAATGTTTCTCAATAACCACACCTCCTAATTGATGTAGATATACTCTCTCTTCGTCATTCCACACCCACATTATGCCTTCAGCACCAATAACAGAATTTGCCTGTATTAAAACATCTGATTTAATCTCAGTTTCTGCATAAACAACAACATTTGGATGAATAATTACATTATCACTAATTGTGCACTTTCCAATAACACATCCTTTTCCAATAGATACATTTTCCCCAACAACTGCATCTTTATGTAAATAATAGCCATTAATAAAAACTAACTTACTTTCTTCTAAATAATCTTTTTTATATTTAATAGATAATTTATAAAATTCTAATTGAGGATTTTCACTTTTAACAAGATTAACTTGATTTAATATAGGATTAAAATTAGGCTTACAAAATAAAGTGCAATTTACTAAATGCTTTACATCTTCTGTATTATCCCCAACATAGTAAGTAATTGCAGATTCACCTGCATTAGATAAAACTGACAAATATTCTTCATTTTTCACTTTTAATTGTTTTTCTTAAATAATTTAGCTGGATTCCCATACCATATCTCATTATCTTTTACCTGAGATCTAACTTGTGAACATGCTCCAATAATACAGTTCTCTCCAATAGAAAATCCAGGCATTAAACAAACATTAGCTCCAATTAAAGTGCCATTACCTATCCTTCCTACATTTTTTTCATGACCTTTGGTTAAATCAGGAGTGTCAGTCAAAACAAAACTATATTTAACTGTAACATTAGAACCAATAATAGCATTAGCTGAAATAGTACATCTACTACCCATAGTAGTATTATCTCCAATTATAACACTATCTCTAATTTCACAATAGGCAGTAAATTTACAATTCTTACCAATTTTCGCGTTCTCTCTCACTATACAGAAAGGACCAATATGAGTGTTATCACCAATTTCTGCACCTTTTTCAATATATGCTAATGGGTGAATTTCAACATTTTTACCAATTTTCGCTTCATTTGAAATCATAATATTTTTTATAAGTTATTGATTAAAATTTCTATAATATTTTTTTGCTGCTCTTCTTTTAACTCTGGATACATTGGCAAACATAATATTTTATGGCTTATATGTCTAGAAATTGACATGAATTGCTTAGGCTTTATATAACCTAAAGTATCTAAAGAAGGGTAAAAGTATCTTCTTGGGTAAATATCATGTTCATTCAATGCTTTTTGCACTTTTAACAATTGTAATTCACTTTTCAATACAATTGGAAAATAGCTGTGATTTAAAGTTACGTATTCATTCATCTCTTGAAGTTGAACTTTTCCAACTAATTCCTTCTCATATAATTCAAACACTTTTTTCCTAGCTGCAGTTACAAGCTCTATTTCATCCAACATACATAAGCCCATTGCTGCTTCAAACTCATTCATTTTTGCATTTGTACCTAATTCTTGTATTGATTCTGTATTCTTAATACCAAAATTAATTAAATATCTTGCTTTCTGAACAAGAGTATCATCATTAATAATCAATGCTCCGCCTTCAATAGAATGAAATAATTTTGTAGCATGAAAACTTAAAGTAGAAATATCTCCATAATTTAAAATACTTTCATTTTTATACTCTACCCCAAAAGCATGAGATGCATCATATATTACTTTTAAGTCATTCTTTTTTGCAATAGCATCTATTTTCTCAACTTCACAACCATTTCCAAACACATGAACTGGAACAATAGCACTTGTATTTTTCGTTATCATATTTTCAATATTATTAGCCTCAAGGTTTAATGTTTCAGGATCTATATCTAAAAATATTGGATTTAAACCATTAGTTACAAGCGAACTAGTCGTTGCAACAAAACTGAATGGAGTCGTTATAACATCTCCTTTAATTCCCAAAGTCCTATATGCTATTTCTAAAGCAACAGTTCCATTACATACAAGAACAATATTCTTTACGCCAAGATATTCTGCTAGCCTTTTTTCTAATAATTTAACCATTGGCCCATTATTAGTTATCCAGCCATTAGCATAAATCTGATCTATGTACTTTTTGTATTTTTCTTTATCAGGTAAATATGTTTTTGTTACATTTATCATTTTAATCAACTAATTCATCAAAATTATTTTATTCTTATTGCAAATTTAAGATATTTTTTATTGACATTTGCCATAATATATCTAATATTAATCGCAACAAGATAACAGGCTATTGAAAAAGATAAATAGAAAAATTAAAAAGATAAAGAGAGGAATTAAAGATGATTTATTATCTAATTTTATTGTTCGAAAGATTTGGTCTATTTTTTCAAGAATAAACCAAAAACCATTATTTATCTTAGGCAATTTCAAGAGTGGAACGACTATTATTGCAAACTTATTAAGCAAAGCCACAAAACAGACTTTAACTTCTGATATTCACAGTGCAATAAAGCATGCTACCTTACAATTAGATTTTAATATACTAAATTGTGATGATTTTATAAAACAACATAAATATGAATTCTCTAAAGAAATAATTAAAGAGCCATTTCTTTCCTTTTATACTGAAGAACTGATAACATCCTTTCCTAATGCAAAATTTATTTGGATAGTTAGAAATCCTTATCAAAATATTAGAAGTATATTAAATCGATTAAAAATTCCCGGAAATTTACCAAAAATTAACTTTAATAACTTTGCTGAATTAGAAAAGAACCCAGCATGGAAATTAAATTTGCAATCAAAAATGTTTGGCTATAATAGCTCTAATTATATTGAAGCTTTGGCTTTTAGATGGAATTATGCAATTAATATTTACAAACAAAACATAGATAAAATCATATTGGTTAAATATGAAGATTTTATAATAGATAAGAAAAAATATATTGACGGTCTAGCGTTAGATCTAGGCTTTACTATACAAACAGATATTAGCAATTATGTTAATATTCAATATCAATCTAAAGGTAATGCTGAAATAGATTTAAAAGAATTTTTTGGAAAAAAGAATTATAAAATTATTGATAGATTATGCAAAGAGAATATGAAAGAATTAGGTTATTAAGATAACAACTTAGCCTTCAACTCTTTTAGTATTGAAGTAATATCCTTAGATAAATTAAAATACATTACAGATGGAATAGAAAAGATAACTACAACTATTGATTTCCAGATAATATCTGCAAAAGCATAGCTGGAATTAGGAAGAAAATTAAGTGCAAAAAACATTGCAAATAGCAGTACAATAGTTTTGATTGTTTGCAAACTAAACGGATGCATATTCATCTTTACTTTTATCAGAATTAATCTAATAAGATTAAACAGTAAAACAGAGATTGCTGTAGCGAAAGCAGCTCCATTTATCCCAACAATACCATAAGAAGATAAGGGACTACTCTCTGGTATCAATAAGTAATTAGAGATTAGAGTAATCACAACTAAAAGCAAATTAGTATATAAATCGTATTTATAATATTTCGAATTGACAATAATTGCACCATTTACTCCAGCAGCAGCACTAAACAACTGTGCTAATCCTATACACAATACTACCCATTTTCCATGAGAGAATTTTTCAGGAAGTATGCTAAAAATTGCATCAATATTAATCCAAACACATAAAAAGAATAGCCCTCCAATTATTAATTGATTAATTGAAGATTTAGAATAAATAGTTTGAATTTGTTTAAAATCTTGCTCCTCCCAAGCTTTAGCCAATAAAGGAACTGAAATAGAAATGATAGATTTCCCTGGCACCTTTATTACTGAACCAATATAAAAAGCTAAGGTATAAAATGCTACATGCTCCAAGCCTAATAAAGCTCCAATCATAATCAAATCTAGTCGACTTACAAATATTACAGACGCTCCTCCTATTAACACATAAGCACCATACACTACAATTTCCTTAATTTTTAAAGCTCCTAACGAAAGCTTAATATACAAGTTTCCTTTAAATAATTGAAGAATAAATAATAACAAAAATTTAAATAAAAATCCGCATACATAAAGTTGTAAAAACGTAGTGAAATCAAAAAGTTTATAACCATGAAGAACTAGCAGGATTAAAGAATAGGATTTTAAAACTATTTCATTTAAAAAAATAGGAGTTGAAGCATCTAAATAGGACCGAGATATAGAAGTTAATATATCATAAAAACTAATGAAAAATACAAGTGAGAAAATATAAAAAAAATTATCTTGTAAAAGTTGGCTTGCATTTAAAAGCACAAACAATTCTTCCTTAAACAACCAATAGCCTAAACAAGAAAGTAAGAAACCAAACAAAGGTATAATCAAACTCAAAAAATACAACTGTCCTTTTTCCATAATTGCAGGAAAAAAACGAATAAATGTTTTAGGAATTCCTAAGGAAGAAAACGTTCCTATTAAAGTAGCATAGGCAACTAAAATACTCAAAAGCCCCCAATGTTGAGGTTGATTATTAAATACATTAGGATAAATTAAAATAGTGTTAAAAGCCCCTATTGTCATACCAATATAGAAACTTATAGAATTCTTAATGCTTTGATTTCTAATAATTCCCACTAGCTTAAGTCATTTAATAGGTTAGCTAAATCATAAGTTAATCTTTCTCTTGAGAAACTTTCCATATTTTCAAGCTCAAAATTATTTGGATTATTAAACAAATCTAAAATATCAATTTTTAAATTTTTCTCCTCATAAGAGAAGTACTTTCCTGTGTTTGTTTTTTCAATCAATCTTTCGGAATCACTGCTTATAGGGCCGAAAGCCAAAATTGGTTTTTTAGCAGCAAAATACTCAAATATTTTACCCGGATAATTACCTACTCCACTTTTGGAATTAAATAACAAAAGTAGTAACACATCAGCTTGATTATATTGTTCTAAAACCTGAGCATGAGACAAGTACCCTAAGTGTTTAACTTTTCCTTTTAAAAAAGAGAAAGACTCAATTTCAGCAATAACTTCAACATCAATATTTCCCGATAAATGAATTTCCAGTTTTGAATTAAACGTTTTATTCTCTTCACATAAATTAGCTAGTGATTTCCATAAATTTTTAGGGTTTCTTAAATGATTTAATAAACCATAATGTCCAATGATAAATTCATCATTCATTTTTGGTTTTAGCTCGAAATCATCCGCATCATAACCATTAGTAATAAGTTTAACCTTATTTGCCCCCAAATTTTCTAGATTTTTCAACCAAGTTTCGCTAACCGTTAAAATTAAATCAGCTGTTTGCAAAACTTCTTTTTCTAAATCCTTATGCTTCTTCCTTGAAGAATTACTAAGCTGAAATTCATTTAATAGATCTAACTCACTCCAAGGATCACGAAAATCAGCAATCCATTTTAAGTTAGGAATTACTTTTTTTAGGCCTAATCCAATCAAATGCATAGAATGTGGCGGTCCCGTAGTTACAATATGATCAATATTTGCTTCTAGTATCTTTTTAAGCAATACTTTTATTGAAGGCTTTACCCAATATATTTTAGGATCAGGAATAAACACATTACCTCTCACCCAATTTAACACCCTATTTTCCAGGGATTTTTTATTAGTAATAACTCCAGCACTTTGGGATTGACTTCCCTTACCAAATAACTTATCTTTTAAAGCATAAGGCTCCCAAATTGGTGTCTTCCAAATTTCAGCTTCAGCAGGAATATCATTTAGCAAAGCCTCATCCTGCACATCAAAATAAGGATTTTCAGGAGTATAAATAATTGGTTGCCAATTGTATTTTGGCAAATACTTTGTAAATTTTAACCATCTCTGCACTCCTGAACCTCCAGCTGGCGGCCAATAGTAAGTAATAATTAAAACCTTCTTCATTATGACTTTAATTCCTTAACCGAAACAAAAGCAAGTAGTAATAATAAAATAACAGAAGATGCTAAAGCAATCCGCTCAGAAACATAATAAACAACAGGCTCAAACTTAAACTCAATAACATGATTTCCTGCTGGAATTTTCATTCCTCTTAGCACATAGTTTGCTCTAAAGTATGGTTTCAATTCTCCATTAACATAAGCGTTCCATCCTTTATCATAATAGATTTCTGAGAATATGGCTATTCCCTCTTTTGTTGTAGTAGAATTATATTTTAAATAATTTGGCTTGTATTCAGTTAAAGAAATACTTGCCCCAATATTATCAAATCCAACAATCATTTGCTCACTAAACCTAGTGTCAACAATTGCTGATGTTGAAGGATTAAATCCATCTAATGCGGTAATTTCAGCATCAGCATTTGCAACAATATTAATTTCGTTTACAAACCAAGCATTGCCCATTGCTCCAGGATTTTGTTGTGCCTGACCTTTTGGAGTAATAAAATACTTGGTGTTTAACATATTTAATACCGCCATATTTCCTTTTGCAATATGATTTTCAATCAATTCTTGGTAACGCTTTAACTTAGCGCCATGATATCCTCCTATTGATTTATGAAAATAAGAAGTACTTGCATCATTAAACGTACTAACGCTCTGATTAAACACTCTAAAATTCGGATCCATATCTCTTAAAATCTGTTGGTCAGCAGCAGTCGCTTGATAAGGCACCTGTATCTTACTCTTTCTTGCAAAATTATCGTCATTTAAATAACGCTTATTAATTGTCCACATATCAGTCAATACCAATACTCCAACAATAAGAATAACATATTTGCTACTGATTTTATTCTTCAAGAACATCCACATGGATCCAAAAGTAAGTGTGATGAAAGTAAAGGAACGCCAAGCATCAGCACTTAAAAGCCCTACTCTATCTGCTTGTAAAGCATCAATTGGCCAACCATTTTTAGCTAAGTTAGCATCTTGCTCACCTACAAAATCAAAAAATAGAGTTGGCATTAATGCAAAAACTAAAGTCAAACCACCCACAATATAAAAAGCTAAATTTAATGATCTTAACTTCATGCTTTTTACTACAAGATGAGATACTTTCTGTGTTTTAACATCTTTTACCTTTTTATTAGCCTCATAATCCTCATCTTTTTCTGATAAAAATTTATTTAAAGCAATAAAACCTAAAAGAGGCAAAGTAAATTCTGCAATTACCAATATCATAGATACCGCTCGAAACTTATTATAGCCAGGAAAATAGTCCAAAAATAAATCAGTAAGATGCATGAAATTTTTACCCCACGCTAGCATAATAGACATAATAGTCGCTAATAAAATCCAAACTCTCATCTCTGATTTTACAAATAGTAAACCAAAAATAAAAAGGAAGATTACTATTGACCCAGCATAAGTAGGTCCGGAAGTAAAAGGTTGGTCACCCCAATAAAGTGGTAATTGCTTAATAAGCTGCTTGGCATTAGGAGCTCTTCTTATTGCCTGATAAGTTTCAGAATCAGTGGTTAACTCTCCTTGTGAGGCACCTCCATAAAAATTGGGTATCAATAAGGTAAATGATTCAGCAATACCATAACTCCATGAAGTAGCATAATCCTTATCTAAACCTGAAGTTTTATTATCTAAATTATTAGTTAATTCTGACTTCCCTCTTGTACTTTCTGTCCCATATTCCATAGTTGTACTTAAGCGAGTAACTGCAGTAGCAGAAGCTAATAAAGCCGCTAAAATCAATATTCCTGATCGCTTTGAAAAATCAGAAAGATTATTAGCTTTAAGATCTTTTATGAATTGAACTAAACCTATTAATATCAGCATCAATAACAAATAATAAGTAATCTGCAAATGATTAGCAAAAAGTTCCAAAGCAACTGCCAGTGCCGTTAATACTCCTCCTAAAAGCATCCTCCCTCTGTAGGTGTACAACACAGCAGCAACTACCATTGGTACATAAGCTATTGCGTGTGCTTTCGTCATATGCCCTGCCATGATAATAATGAAAAAATAAGAAGAAAATGCAAAAGCAATTGCACCAATAGCTGACAGACGATAATCTACTTTTAAACTTAATAACAATAAATAAAATCCTAATAAGTACAAAAACAACATGTTGGCTGGCCTTGGAATTCCCAAGGATATAGTTTTAGCTACATACTGAATTAAGTTGCCATTTGATCTTGTAGAAATTTGATAAGCCGGCATTCCTGAAAACATAGAATTAGTCCAAAGTGCTTCTTCACCAGTTGCTTCACGAAAATCTGTCACCTCTTTACTCATTCCTTTATGATGAGTAATATCTGCCATATTTAGCAATTCACCTTGTAATACAGGTGAAAAATAAGTAAAAGAAATACCCACAAATAATAGAATAACGACTAAATGTGGGCTGAGTTTTTTGAATTTTTCCATAATTATATTTTATTCTTCAACTTCTTCAAAGTCGACATAATCACCTAAATTATCCGATTTAGATTTTGTTGAAGTTTTAGTTTTTTCTAGTGTCACTTTACCTTCCTGTTGTTTAGGAGGTTGTTGATTCTGATGATGCTGATTAAATTGCTGCTGAAATCTATCCTGCATCTTATTTGCAAAACGCTTCATTAAGATAGGAGCAAATAATCTAGTAAGTATCTTTATTAAATAAGAAATACAGAAAAACCAGAATATAAACTTAAGTAATCCCATATTACCTACTTAAATATAAGTTTCTTTCAGAATACACTTTTGTAAAGTAATCATCCTGCAAATCATCGATAAAATAAATGGCTTCTCCTGTTGATTTCATTTCTGGCCCTAATTCCTTATTTACATTAGGAAATTTATCAAACGAGAATACTGGAACCTTTATTGCATAACCTTTTTTAGTTGGATTAAAGTCAAAATCCGTTAGTTGTTTCTCTCCAATCATAACTTTGGCAGCATAATTCACATAAGGCTCATCATAAGCTTTAGCAATAAACGGAACAGTTCGTGATGCCCTTGGGTTGGCCTCAATTACATAAACTACTTCATCTTTAATTGCAAACTGAATATTGATTAAGCCTACAGTTTCTAAAGCTATAGCAATTTTATTGGTGATATCAATCATTTGTTGGCGAACATTATCACTTAAATCAAAAGTTGGCAATACAGCATACGAATCTCCTGAATGAATTCCACATGGCTCGATATGCTCCATCATTCCAATAATATAGACATTCTCTCCATCACAAATAGCATCTGCTTCTGCTTCAATTGCTTTATCCAAATAATGATCTAAAAGCACTTGATTTCGTGGCATATCATTAAGTAAATTAACAATATGATGCGCTAATTCTTCTTCATTAATTACAATTTTCATTCCTTGACCACCTAGCACATAAGATGGTCTAACTAATATTGGAAAATTTAAAGTTTTTGAAATTTCAATGGCCTCTTCAGCTGTTTCAGCAACTGCAAATTCTGGATATGGAATATTATTTTTTTTAAGTAGCTTCGAGAATCTTCCTCTATCTTCAGCAACATCTAAAGCGTTATAAGAAGTTCCCATAATTTTAATACCATAACGCTCTAACTTCTCAGCTAATTTAAGTGCTGTTTGCCCTCCTAATTGAACAATCACTCCCTCAGGTTTCTCATGACGAATAATATCATAAATATGTTCCCAAAATACAGGTTCGAAATAGAGTTTGTCAGCTGTATCAAAATCAGTAGAAACTGTTTCAGGATTACAATTAATCATTATAGTTTCATACCCACATTCTTTAGCTGCTAACACTCCATGAACACAAGAATAATCAAACTCAATTCCTTGCCCAATTCTATTGGGACCTGAACCTAAAACAATAATCTTTTTCTTATCGCTTACCTCACTTTCATTTTCAGCAAACTTTTTACCATCAACCTCTTTTGGCATTTCAAAAGTAGAATAATAATAAGGTGTCTTGGCAGTAAACTCTGCCGCACAAGTATCTACTAATTTGTAAACACGCTTAATATTTTTAGCATTTCTTTTATCATACACTGCACTTTCCAAACACCTTAACAAATATGCAATTTGTCTATCGGCATATCCCTTCATTTTTATTTCTAACAACAAATCAGTTGGAATAGTTTCAATAGAATATTTTTCAATCTCTTTTGCTAACACTACCATTTCTTCAATTTGATGTAAGAACCAGTAATCAATTCTTGTTATTTCATGAATTTTCTTAGTTGGAATACCAATTCTCATAGCATCATACACTCTAAAAATTCTATCACCACTTGCATGCTTTAGCTCGTGTAAAATCATGTCTTGATCTGTTTTACCTTTTCCATCAGCACCAATACCATTACGCCCAATTTCTAGTGACTGGCAAGCTTTTTGCAAAGCTTCTTGGAAAGAACGTCCGATAGACATTACCTCTCCAACAGATTTCATTTGTAAGCCTAACTCAATATTAGATCCTGAAAATTTATCAAAATTCCATCTAGGAATCTTAACTACTACATAATCCAAGGTAGGTTCAAAAAAAGCAGAAGTTGATTTAGTAATTTGATTATTCAATTCATCCAAAGTATAACCAATTGCTAATTTACTAGCAATCTTAGCGATAGGATAACCCGTTGCCTTTGATGCTAAAGCTGATGATCGAGAAACTCTTGGGTTGATCTCAATCGCAATAATATCTTCAGTTGAATCAGGATTTACAGCAAATTGAACATTACAACCACCTGCAAAATCACCAATAGAACGCATCATTTTAATGGCCATATCGCGCATCTCTTGGTAAGTAGTTTCAGCCAAAGTCATTGCAGGTGCAATTGTAATTGAGTCACCAGTATGGATTCCCATAGGATCCAAATTTTCAATATTACATATAATGATTACATTATCATTATCATCCCGTAAAAGCTCTAATTCATATTCTTTCCAACCAAGTACAGCTTTATCAATCAAAACTTCATGAATTGGTGAAGCATGTAGGCCTTTAGACAATAAATCTTCAAACTCCTCTTTAGTATGTACAAATGCCGCTCCACTACCACCAAGAGTAAATGAGGGTCTAATTACTAAGGGAAATCCTAATTCTTGCGCTACTTCCTTTCCTTCTAAAAATGAGGTTGCAATACGAGCAGGTGCAACAGGAATATCAATTCTTTTCATTAACTTACGGAACTGCTCTCTATCTTCAGTAATATGGATTGCAGCAATATCAACTCCAATAATATCAACCCCATATTTCTCCCAGATTCCTTTTTCATCTACTTCAATGCAAAGATTTAAGGCTGTCTGCCCTCCCATTGTTGGCAATACAGCATCAATATTTCTTTCTTCTAATATCTCAATGATTGATCCGATAGTAAGGGGTTTTAAGTAAATATGGTCAGCAACTACTTTATCGGTCATAATAGTTGCAGGATTGGAATTGATTAATGAAACTTCAATTTCTTCCTCACGCAATGACCTAGCAGCTTGTGATCCTGAATAATCAAACTCACAGGCTTGCCCAATTACTATAGGCCCACTTCCTATAATTAGTACTGATTTTAATGAATTATTTTTTGGCATGTTATATTTATATAGTATGCAAATTTACAATTTTTTGTTTTTTATAAAAGGGGGAATATATGAATAGATATCAACAAGATATAACCCTTAAAAAAACCTAAAAAAAAGGTGTTGCAAAAGCAACACCTCAATTATAATTTTATATCAAATCTTATTTATGGCCAATTTCGTCAGAAACAGTTAAACGGGTTCTTCCTTTGGCTCTTCTTCTTGCAATTACTCGTTGTCCATTAACAGTTGACATACGATCCATAAAACCGTGTTTATTTTTTCTTTTTCTGTTTGATGGTTGAAAGGTTCTTTTTGGCATGACTTTATTTCTTAGTTATTTCTGGGCTGCAAATATAAAAGGTTTTTCCTATACTTCTACTTTTTATTTGGTAAAAATTTCAGTAATTTCACTGCTAATTATTTCATATCTTTACCAAAAAACAAAAACAAAATGGAAAAACTACCAAAAATTGCACAAGAATCACCTTATATTGCAGACGAGAAAAGCATTCTGCACCTGCGGAATAAGTAGTAAGAATCCTTACTATGATGGCTCACATAAAGGAACAGGTTTTTCGTATGAAATAGTTATATTAGAAGAAGATAAAAAAGTAGCTTGGTGTGGCTGTAAACATTCTAGCAAAGGTACTTTTTCTGATGGCTCTAACAGAACCTTTAATTTACTAAGTAATTAGTGTTCTTTAACATAAACTCTGCTCGTTCAGCTTTAAAGAATAATACATTCCAAAAACCTTTGTAATATATCTCGGTCGGAACATGTTTTCTATTCACATAATCCATATGTACAAAAACATCCATATCTAAATCAATTAGAAAATGTTTGTATACAAATTTATACTCCCTGTAAATTACATTAAAATTTTCCTTATCAAAATATGAGGCAATTTTTCTAATTAAAGCTTTTTCTCTATCCTTAGCCTTTATCTCCTTTTTAATTTTTACAACAAACACATAACATTCCTTTCCCTTATAGATAGTATCACTAATTGTGTAATCGTAATATTGCTGCATACTAATATCAAAAACAGCTAATTTCTTAGACAGCCCTCCTTTGGTTTGTTCTACCCCATCGGTACCAATTGAAAAACCAATCGTTTTAGCATCACGCATATTTTGGCTATCCTTTTCATTTTTTTCTTCTGACATTGTAAGGCTTACATCTATAGTATCCTTTGGAAAAAACACCTCATCAAAAGCTTCAGGAGTATAGTACTTATATTCCCCATTACGCTTTAAAATCTTTCCTTCATTAAAAATAGTATCATTTACTAGCCAAGCCTTTTCACCATTGGAATAATGAATTCCTTCTTTTCTTAAAGTACCAATAACTTTTCCTTTCTTGTTAAATATATTAAGTTCGCTTTCATAATTATGGGTGTAATAACGCAAGTGCTTAAAACCCATATAAAAGGTAGTATCCTTTTTTACATAACCCACAAAATCTTCTACCGTGAAACCGTTATTTTCTACTGAAATCAATACATCATCCAACATAATAACGGGCATTAAAGTATCTTGCGAAAAAAGAGAAGATGAGGTAAAAAAATAGAAAAGAAGAAAAATTTTGTTCATTGCACAAAGATAGAAAAAGCCGACACCTAAGTGTCGGCTTTAGATTAGTAATTACACATAAGCCGGATTCTGTTCTCCTAAGAGTGCCATCATTTATCTAGGATAATAGTCACCTATTACCTCAAGCTACCTACCCCTCAGGAAAAAGCGAGCAGCTCTTAAATCCTGATATACATGGTATTGCACCACATAGAGTTTACCTGGTTTCACTACAGCATTACCTGTACATACTTTCTGTTGCACTTGTCCATACCTTACGGCAGATGGGTGTTACCCATTATGTTGCTCTATGGTGTCCGGACTTTCCTCTTCAATAGATTGAAGCGATAGCATCAATAATTACCTCTGCAAAAGTAATTAATAGATTTTAGATAATAGACATTAGATACTAGAGGATTAAATTAATTACTTTTGCCATCATGAAATTTACACTATTAAAGGAAGATGCGTATTCCAAAGCAAGGTTAGGAGAAATGGAAACTGCACATGGTAAAATAAAGACTCCAATCTTTATGCCAGTAGGTACTGTAGGAACAGTAAAAGGAATACATCAGCATGAACTTATAGAAGATACTTTAGCACAAATTATTCTAGGAAATACCTATCACCTTTACTTACGCCCTGGACTTGATATTATTGAAGGAGCAGGAGGGTTACATAAATTCATAGGTTGGGATAAACCCTTACTGACCGATAGTGGAGGATACCAAGTTTATTCACTTTCAGGCAGAAGAAAAATTACAGAAAAAGGAGTGAAATTTCAATCTCATATTGATGGAAGCTCTCACTTTTTCACTCCTGAATATGCAATAGATATACAAAGAACGATTGGTGCAGATATTATCATGGCTTTTGATGAATGCACACCCTACCCGTGCGAATATGAATATGCAAAAGAATCCATGCACATGACGCATAGATGGCTTAAAAGATGTTGTGATCGCTTTGATATTACAGAGGGAAAATACGGATACGAACAAACTTTCTTCCCAATTGTACAAGGAAGTGTCTATAAAGATTTGCGACTTCAGTCAGCTGAAAAGATTGCAAGTTTTGAAAGAGATGGAAATGCTATTGGCGGACTTTCAGTAGGAGAACCTCATGATATGATGTACGAAATGACAGACATAGTCTGCTTAATACTTCCATGGAACAAACCAAGGTATTTGATGGGTGTAGGTACGCCAAGTAATTTGCTTGAAAACATTGCTCTTGGTATAGATATGTTTGACTGTGTTATGCCAACTAGAAACGCAAGAAATGGAATGCTTTTCACATCAGAAGGAACCATGAATATGAAGAATAGAAAGTGGGCTGATGATTATAGTCCTCTTGACCCAAATGGAACTTCATTTGTTGACAACACTTATACAAAAGCCTATGTGCGTCACCTGTTTACAAACAATGAATTGCTAGCAAAACAGATTGCTACTTTACACAATATTCGTTTTTATTTATGGCTAATGGAACAGGCACAAGAACAACTAGAAGCAGGCACATTTACTGCATGGAAAAATCAGATGGTTAAAAAACTAGATGTCAGATTATAAATGACTAGACTAGATTGGTATATCGTTAAAAAATTCTTGGGTACATTCTTTTTTACCCTAACTTTGATATTACTGATTGTTATCATTTTTGACATCTCCGAAAAGATAGATGACTTCTTGGAAAATGAAGTAACAATAAAATCCATAATTATGGATTACTACTTAAACTTTATTCCCTATTTCGGTAATCTATTTAGCCCACTCTTTATTTTTATTTCAGTTATCTTTTTCACTTCCAAAATGGCAAATGATACTGAAATAATTGCCATACTCAATAGTGGCATGAACTTTAAGCGATTGCTAAAACCTTTTATCATATCAGCAGTAGCGTTAGGAGCATTATCTTTTATATTAGGAAATTTTATCATCCCTCCATCCAATGGTGAGCGTATTGATTTTGAAAACAAATACCTAAAAAGTAAACGCTATTCTCGTGCTAAGAACATCCATATGCAAATTCAGCCAGGACAATATATGTACATGGAAAGTTTCAATTCCATTAGAAATATAGGATATAAATTTACTTTAGAAAATTTCAAAAATGGAAAATTAGCATCTAAATTAAAATCCGATTACATCCAGTACGATACCCTTAGTCAAAGATGGACGATAAATAAATATGAAGTTAGAGAATTTACTGATAATGGAGAAATTATCAGCAATGGCGCTAGTATTGACACAAGTATCAACCTAAGCCCACATGATTTTACCAAACGAAAAAGTTTAGTTGAAACAATGAATATGTTTGAACTAAACGATTATATAGCGGATGAAGAACTTAAAGGTAGTGAGCAACTTGTTTTTCATAAAATAGAAAAGCATAAGAGAGTTGCCTTTCCTTTTGCTTCTATTATACTCACTCTTATTGCTGTAGCTATTGCTAGCAGAAAAACTAGAGGAGGCATTGGTATACACTTAGGCATAGGAATACTAATTGCCTTTACCTATATTTTATTTATGCAAGTAAGTACTACTTTTGCTACTAATAGCAATCTAGTTCCTGCACTAGCTGTTTGGATACCGAACCTTTGTTATATGGTTTTGGCTAGCATACTACTTCATAAAGCATCTGAGTAAATAAGTAGCTCTTTCTATTAAAACTATTACAAATCACCCCTATTCATACCATTACATAAGAAGTGGGGAAATATTTAATGCATAAAAAAGGAGTTAAACAGCTCCTTTTCTTAAATATTCATTATAATAGATTATTCATCCATTCCTAATCTAATACTAATTCCTATAGAAACAGCTAAAGTCATATTTTCATCTCCTAGAGTTACTCAAAAACCTGGTTCAATAGCAACTTTATCATTCCACATTAAAGATAATCCAATTCCTGCATATACATCTTCTACAGCCATCATTGAAATACCAGCCATAGCATATAGATTACCACTTAAATAATATCTAACAACTGGACTAATCTCTTTTGTTTTTGATGAATTATATCCAGAAGTCATAGATAAACCAGTTCCTACTAACATAGCATCAGAAACAAAATATCCAACCGTTGAGTTAATAGAATAATCTTGTCAAGATGCACCTATCATATCAGAGCCTAAAACTAAAGCAAATGTTCCTGACTGTGCAAATGACATTGTAGATGAAAGAGCAACTACTGTTAACATTGTAAATAATTTTGCTTACTCTATTAATTGGCTTTCAAAATCCCCATACTGTAAACATACAAAAAATAATTAACTGACTAATCCATATAAATACTGATAGAATAAAACTTCATATAATAACTCATAAAATATTTAAAGTCATCACTCTATGAATATTTTAATAATTTTAATTCATTTTAAAACTTAACTACTAAAAGTTAGTTCAGATAATTATCTAAAATAAGTTTGATTCACTTTATTCGGTATTGTCAAAAGAACCAAGAAAATTATCGGTTTAAATTTATTTTCTCAAATCAAGAAAAAGATTAATCTCTTTTTAGTTTACGGTACTTAATACGTTTAGGAGAAATATCCCCCAATCGTTTTTTACGATTTTCCTCATAATCAGAATAACCACCCTCAAAATACACAACACTAGAATCTCCCTCAAAAGCCAAGATATGCGTACATACCCTATCCAGAAACCATCTATCATGAGAAATAATTACCGCACAACCTGCAAAATTATTTAATCCTTCTTCTAATGATCTTAAGGTATTTACATCCAAATCATTAGTTGGCTCATCAAGTAAAAGCACATTTGCTTCTTGTCTTAAAGTTAAAGCCAAGTGCAAACGATTACGTTCTCCACCTGAAAGCACACCTATTTTTTTGTTTTGGTCAGCGCCATTAAAGTTAAACTTAGCCACATACGCCCTTGAGTTCATTAACTTTCCACCAACATTTACCTGCTCCAATCCTCCAGTAATTTGTTCCCAAATTGTTTTTTCCATATCAATATCGACATGTTGCTGATCAACATAAGCAATCTTTACTGTTTCCCCAACCTTGAAAGTACCCGAATCAGCAGTTTCTTGCTCCATTATCATACGAAACAAAGTTGTTTTACCAGCTCCATTAGGACCAACAATACCAACAATACCTGCAGGAGGTAATTTGAATTCTAAGTCTTCATACAGCAATTTATCACCAAAGGCTTTACTTACTTTTTCAGCATCAATTACATTTGTACCTAACCTTGGTCCTGGCGGAATGTACAATTCAATTTTATCTTCTTTCTGCCTACCTTCTGCTCCTAATAGTTTTTCATAATTGTCTAAACGCGATTTTGATTTCGTACGCCTTCCTTTTGGTGACATACGCACCCATTCCAACTCCCGCTCTAATGTTTTTCTTCTTTTGCTTTCAGTCTTTTCCTCTCTTGCTAATCGTTTTGTTTTTTGTTCCAACCATTCAGAATAATTACCTTCCCAAGGAATACCCTCTCCTCTATCAAGCTCTAAAATCCAACCTGCCACATTATCCAAGAAGTATCTATCGTGAGTAATGGCAATTACCGTTCCTTTATATTCCGAAAGATGTTGCTCTAGCCATAATACTGATTCAGCATCCAAGTGATTGGTAGGTTCATCCAACAATAAGATTTCAGGTTCTTGTAATAACAAACGACAAAGAGCAACTCTTCTTCTTTCACCTCCTGAAAGCACTAAAACCTGAGCATCTGGCTCAGGACATCTTAAGGCATCCATAGCAATGTTGAGTTTCGTATCAATATTCCAAGCATCAAGAGCTTCAATCTTATCTTGCAACACTCCTTGTTCTTTCATCAACTTTTCCATCTTATCAGAATCCTCATAGTTTTCAGGCAAGCCAAAAGCATCATTTATAGCATTGTAATCTGCCAAGGCATCAACTGCTTCTTTCATTCCTTCTTTTACGATCTCAATTACGGTTTTACTTTCATCTAGCTTTGGTTCTTGTTCTAAATAACCAACATTATAGCCATCCAAGAAAGTTACATCTCCTTGAAAGGATTTTTCAACCCCTGCAATAATCTTTAAAAGTGTGGACTTACCAGAACCATTTAATCCTATAATCCCAATTTTAGCACCATAAAAAAAAGAAAGGTGAATATTCTTTAAAACTTGTTTGTTATTGTTGTTGAAGGATTTAGACAACCCTCTCATTGAGAAAATTATTTTCTTATCGTCTGACATATTTTATTATTTTTGATATCACAAAAGTAATTATTAAATACCTTAAAATTTAAAAGATGAAAAAAAGTATCGGAATCGGAATACTATTAATTCTTATAGGATTTGTTTTCTTATTAGACAACCTTGATTATGTACATATTTCAGTAGCTGAACTTATAAGAACCTACTGGCCTGTTATTCTTATTTGGATGGGGATTGAAAAATTAATGCGTGATTTGAAATAATCTCCCCTGCATAGACTCTCTTTCTTCCAATCTTTTTTCTACTAAGTACTTTACTTCAAAATTCTTTAAACCATATTTTGGATGAATTAACATGCTAGCCGGTGATTCACTAAAAAAGCGTTCAATAATAATCTCAGGCTTTAGTTTTTCCACAAAATCAACTACAAAATCAATGTATTCCTCCAGTTTCATAAAAGTAAACATCTCCGGTGTTTTTTTGAACTGAACCGCCATCATAGTATGTTTTACAATTTGTAAATGATGAATCTTAAGCGTATTTATAGGTAATCGAGAAACCATCTTTGCATGATTCATCATATCTCCTTTTGTCTCTCCTGGCAATCCTAAAATAAGATGTCCTCCTAGATGCAAACCTCTACCATCAGCTCTTTGAAAAGCATCAATTGCTTCCTCATGAGTTTGACATCTATTCAGTGCTTCTAAAGTTTCGTTTTTTGTAGATTCTAAGCCAAACTCAAGTTTTATAAAATTCCCAGCCGCAGCTAATTCTTCTAAGTAATCTAACACCTCATCTTTTATACAATCAGGACGAGTTGCCACTACTAAACCAATTACATCCTCATGATCCAAGGCCTCTTCATACATTTTCCTTAAATCGGCAAGAGGAGCATAAGTATTGGTAAAAGCCTGAAAATAAGCCAAGTATTTTTGAGTTTTATATTTTTTAGAAAAGAATTCTATACCTTCATTAATCTGTTGTTTTATGGGTTTTATTGGCTTACAATAATCAGGATTGAAAGTGTTATTATTGCAGTAGGTGCAACCACCTACACCTTTGGTCCCATCTTTATTCGGACAAGTAAATCCAGCATCAATGGATACCTTTTGTACTCTTGTATTAAATTTTCTTCTGATAAAAGAAGAAAAATCATTATAGCGTTTTTCTGTTTTCATATTATCGCAAAAATAGAACTTTATCAACAAAAAAACACTCGCAATTTCCGTATTACCAAAAGAATCCTTAAGTTTGTCTGATTAACAATTAAATGTCAGAAAAAAAACAATCTTCTTTTGAAAAAGTTGGCTACATAAAACATTTGCCAACTAATGCTGACATAAGCGATTATGAAAGTATCTTAGTAAAAAATAATGAGGGGAAGTTTACTACACTCTATCGTAAAATAGTTAAAGAAAGAAGATTTGATGATACCATTAACTTTAGTGAGAGTTGGGATGTGTTTAACTCTTTGCTCTAGCTTTTGTCTTTTCGCTTTTGCAAGACATCATTCATCCTCTCTATCTTGTTGCTTACTGTTGTTACGAATAGGAAGGGTAAGAAAGCATGTAACAATGCTTGACAACTCATCCATAATAGTTTAAAAGAAAAAGTTAATGCCTTTTTCATATGTTGGAAATAAGTTTCCCTTACCTGCGTGGGATGTTCTGTAAATATATTCATTTTTAGAGTATTTCGGATAAAGTGAAAGTTTCTTTTAAACGAACACCTCTATCAGTTTGTTCTACAGTGCAACATTCACTGTAGTTATCATGCTGTAAATATAGAACATACTCTTGCTCTGCAGCTTGTTTTAAGAACTTTTTCTTTTCCGTTAACGTTAGCAGTGGTCTGGTATCATAACCCATAACATAAGGTAATGGGATATGACCTGTACTAGGCAGCAAATCAGCAGCAAAAACAATTGTTTTGTCCTTGTATGTTATGTGTGGTATCATCTGAGCTTCAGTATGTCCATTCACAAAAAGGATTTTAAAATTACTGAACAGACCCTCTTCTTTTTCCACAAAGTTAAGATGCCCAGCCTCTTGTATTGGGATGATGTTATCTCTTAAGAAAGAAGCTTTTTCTCTATTATTTGGTTCTGTTGCCCATTGCCAATGCTGTTTATTGCTCCAATATTTTGCATTTTTAAAGGTCATTTCAAAACTAGTTCTGTCTTTATTCCATTTTACACTACCACCACAATGGTCAAAATGCAAATGAGTTAAAAATACATCCGTTACATCATCAGCTGAAAAACCATGCTTTGCTAATGAAGAGTATAAGTTTACATCCCCATGCAAATAATAATGTTTAAGGAATTTATCATCTTGCTTATCCCCAATACCATTGTCAATCAAAATCAAACGATTCCCGTCTTCAATCAATAAAGAACGCATAGCCCAAGGGCATAAATTATTTTCATCAGTAGGATTAGTACGACTCCAAAGCACTTTAGGGACGACACCAAACATTGCTCCTCCATCTAATTTGAAAAATCCTGTATCTATTGTATACAATTGCATGTTAGTAAATTTTTAGTGCTTCAAAATTAAGAATTTGATTTATTTTTACTTTTATATTAAAGATTAATTTACAAAAACGATGAAGATACATTTAATTGCAATTGGAGGAAGTGCTATGCACAACATGGCTTTAGCCTTGCATCAAAAAGGATTTGAAGTAACAGGAAGTGATGATGCAATTTTTAGCCCAAGCAAGGAAAGGCTAGCAAAATACAGCTTGCTCCCTTCTGAAATGGGCTGGTTTGCTAATAAAATCACTACTGATCTGGATGCGATAATTTTAGGTATGCATGCACGAGAGGACAATCCTGAACTCGCTAAAGCAAAAGAGTTAAACATTCCAATTTATTCTTATCCTGAATACATTTACCAGCAAAGTAAACATAAAAAACGGGTAGTAATTGGTGGTAGTCATGGAAAAACCTCCATTACTGCTATGATATTACATGTACTACAGAACTTAAATATCGATTGCGACTACATGGTTGGCGCACAGCTAGAAGGTTTTGATACTATGGTGAAATTAACACATGAAGCTCCAATAATTATCCTGGAAGGTGACGAATATTTAAGTTCCCCAATTGATAGGCGACCAAAATTTCATTTATACCAACCACATATTGCAGTGCTTAGTGGTATCGCCTGGGATCATATTAATGTATTCCATACTTTTGATATGTATATTGACCAATTCAGAATATTTAAGAATATGGTTACAGACACGCTTATCTATTGTTCACAAGATGAAGAGTTAAATAAACTAGCTAAAGAGAAAACTAACTGTCAGCTCATACCCTACACTACACCAATACATAGCATACTTAATGGTATAACTACAGTTGATAATACTGAACTTATCATCTTTGGAAACCATAATTTACAAAACCTAAATGCAGCAAAATTAGTCTGTAATGAGTTAGGAGTTACTGATACCGATTTCTTTTTACAAATAGCTAATTTTAAGGGAGCATCAATGCGTTTAGAACTCGTTAAAAAAACAGCTAGTTCTGCTGTATACAAGGATTTTGCACATTCTCCATCCAAGCTAAAAGCAACTTCATTAGCTATGAAAACACAATTCTCAAACAGAAAATTAGTTGCTTGTATGGAACTACATACTTTCAGTAGTTTGAATGAAGAATTCCTAAAAGAATATAAAGGAAGTATGGATAAGCCAGATATGGCTATTGTTTATTTTAGCCCTAGCGCTATAGCTCACAAAAAATTAGAGCCTATTACCCCTGATCAAGTACTTTCTGCTTTTGGGCGTAAAGACTTATTAATTTTTACAGATTCAAAAAAATTAAAGAAACACTTGAATAACTTAAACTGGGAAAACACGAACTTACTCATGATGAGTTCTGGCACTTTTGAGGGAATGAATTTGGAAAATTTAATTGACTAAAATTAAATACGTAAGGTTTTTATTTTTCATTTATAGCACAGTAAAAAATATTATGTAACATTGTATTATAATCATTTATAAAATACGCTTATGAAGAATAAAGAAGGAAGGTAATTAAACATAAATCTTTTACTGTTAGCTTAGGAAATTTATGAAAGAATGGAGTTTGGAGAGTTAATTAATTTTTAGCATCTGGATCACCTGTACGTTCTGCAGATATTAAAACAACTAAATCGACTAACAATCCAGAGAATATGCCAATATAATCTTGCCACTTTTTAGTTTTAGATCTTAGGCCAAATAAACCAAAAATGATTACTGACACATAAAATACAGCAGCAAAGAATATAAATTATGAGATACATTGTAATATCAATAATTGCTTTTATAAGCACTTATACTTACAGTCAAAATACATTCAACTATTTAGGGGCACTAGTTTTAGCCAACAATAGCCCTATAAGTTTCAGTTTAGAACTGAAGGAAGACAATGGAATTGTGAATGGTTATTCTATAACAAATATAAATACTCCTGATGAAACTAAAAGTGAAATAAGTGGTTTGTATTTTAAAGAGGATAAATCCTTTCAACTGCAAGAAACTCAAATTCTTCAAACCAAATCAGAAGCAGCACTAAATACTTTTTGTTATATAAATATGACACTCTCCTTTAAAGGAAGATTCGGTAGTAAACGCCTTGAGGGGGCTTTTACAGGTAATTATTTAGATAGTACTGAGTGTGCAAGTGGAAGAATAATTTTGATGGAAAGAACTAGGAAAACAAAAAAGAAAGTAGAGAAAAAGTACAATGAAAGATATCAAGACACTTCATTGGTTAAAAAAACACAAATACTAAAAGATGGAGATGACTTTACTATCAACTGGGAAGGAAATAAACTTAAGCTCTTTATCTGGGATGCCAATATGGAAGATGGTGATAAAATTCAGATCACTATAAATGGGAATATCATCCTTGATAATTTTGAAACAACTAATAAACGTAAAAAAATTAAATACAAGTTAGTAGATGGAGAAAACATAATTGAAATTAAGGCTACTAATTTAGGAACTTCACCGCCCAATACTAGCCGTATAGAACTAGTTGATAACAAAACTAAATATCTAATAATTAATCAATTAGAATTAGGAAAAACAGCTTTTATTAAAATTATAAAATAAAAAACCCCAGAACTTACGCTCTAGGATTATTATTTTTGTGAACTCGGAGGGACTCGAACCCCCAACCTCCAGAGCCGTAATCTAGTGCACTATCCAATTATGCTACGAGTCCTAATAAGGCTGTAAATATAATTTATTCGCCCTTAGCACAAATATTTTTACTGTAAAATATTAAAGAATCTCAACATTTAAACCATACAGTGCTAAATCCTCTCTTAATAGCTCTAAATCAGCATTTTCACCCATTGCTATTTCACAACTTCCCTTGTAATGAGTAAGTAATGCACATTGCTCTGCTTGTATTGTTTCATGGTCGCAAATAGCAGTTAAGCAATCTACAACATAGTCAAAGGAATTAAAATCATCATTTACTAAAAATAACGATTTAATCTTAGTCTTACCTGAAGTCGCTTTTGAAATAGAATCTTCTGATTTTTTCATAGTTAGTTATTTTTTACCAAATGTAATCTTTGTTTCCTTACTTCTTAACAACCTTTCAATATTTTTTTGATGAGTTATTAACGATAATATGGGTACAAAGAACGCAAATAAATTTAATGATACATTAGTTGAGCCTAAAATTAAAATAACAATTACAGGAAAAGAAACAGAAGCTATAATTGAACCCAAGGAAACATATTTTGAAATAAGAAAGACTACCACAAAAACCAAAATAGAGTATAATGCTGCAACAGCATGTAAACCAATCAATAACCCCAATAAAGTAGCAATTCCTTTTCCTCCTCTAAAACCAGTATAAATAGGAAATAAATGACCAATAACTGCCGCAATACCAAAAGCCAATTGAATTTCGAAAACTGCATCAGCTGATTGAGGAATATTTGTTAAAAATAAAATATAATTTACGCAAATCCATCCTTTAAATATATCCATTATTAAAACTGGAACGCCTGCCTTTTTACCTAATACTCTAAAGGTATTAGTAGCTCCAGCATTACCAGAACCAAACTCGCGCACGTCAATCTTATAGAATACTTTTCCTACCCAAACTGCAGAGGGAAAAGCGCCCGTTAAATAAGCAAAAAGTATGAATAAAAGAATTTCAGTTGTCAACATAAGTGGGCTGCAAGATAGTTATTAATACTTTTTCTTAACTGATTTCAGAAATTTCTCGGTAACATCTTCAGGTGCAGACATATATCGGTAAGGAGTAGCACCTTTTTTGGGTTCTGCCTTACGTTTACCATCAGTAGTCTCTCGTATTGCAATGTTAAAGTCTTCATTTGTTGACCATGATCGCATCACACCATTCTTGTACTGGAAATAATATTCATCATAGAATTCTGTCTGTAAATAAATTGTTAAAATATCAGAATTTCTACCTTTTTCAACAATAATATAACCATCTAACAAACCATTAAGTTGACTTTCATTAATATTACCAAGCCATAATTCACCCTTAGCAACATAGGTTTTATTTACATTGTCCCATTTGAATTTAGCTTTAGTAAAGGACAAAGTATGACTCATTTCTTTTGGAAAGTTAACAAATTCATCTTTTAACTCCAAGTCTAGCATAAGCATACCCCCTTTCTCTTTTCCAACAACCCTCCCTAAATTATTTGCATAAGCCTCATCATACTCATACATACCATCACCTGGCGCAGAATAAATATCCTTAGCCATAACTTGCATTGCTTTTTCTGAGAAAAAGAAATTTAACATGAAAAAGCCTTCAAACTCTTTTTTCTGATTTTTCATATCATGTGAAAGTTCCCCAACACTTGTTACTTCAACTTGACCTAAGTCTAGGTTTAAATCAACTATACCTTCTCCTGTTGTCTTACAGGTTTTATCATAAAGGGTGAAGTAGTTTGACAAAGTATCAGGACCACCAATTACATAAGCAGATTGCTTTTTATCGTAAGCTAAAGTATAAGATGCTTTCAATAAATCGGCATCAATAGCCCTATCCTTTCTACTTAAAAATGAAGAGTAAATATTAGTAGAATCCAAACTCATAACAAGCCCAGTAGATAATAGATCTTGCTCATCATTATATAATTTCTCATCCAAAGTAAATAGGATGTTTTTAGGATCTATTTCCGAACGGAATTTCACCCACTCCTTCTCCAATAAATCACAAGAATGATTTACCATAAAATAACCATCAAAAGTTAAGTTCTTTCTATCAGCAATTAAATCTAGGCTTCCTTTAAAATCAAACTTACTATCAATATGAAAAGGCTTATCTGTTTCAACATCACCGCTAGCCAAAGTAACCGTATCCTTACCTACCCTTATTTCCTTAAAGAAAATTTGTTGTTTCTGATTCATAGCATCCGTATAGGTATAATCTCCACTTGCCGTATAGTTATGAGCAGAAATAATATCAACAGATGAATTTGTAAAAATGTGGTATTCTGTTAAGTCATCTGCCAATACCCTAGCTCCATATAGCGTTTGAATAAGTGCCTTTTTTTCAACAGTAACAATTCCTGAATCAGGATAAATAATAGCATCTGCCACTGCAATATCCTCTACTCCATTCGCATGAATTATATAATCCTTCAAACTATAATTTGCAGTAGCAGCCATAAAGTTCAAAGAATCCTGATTAGAATGAACGGAAATAAATTCAGATCCCTTACTAGAAGAAGCTATCTCATCACCTAAAGTAAGTAATTCCTCATCCATAGCCCATTTTAACTTATCAATATAACAGATATACTGATTAGCTGGTAACTCCACAAAAGAACCTGCACCATTGGAATGAAAAATACCCTCACGCATTGCTAAATCAATATGTGTACGGAGGTTATTTGCCTTACAAGCAATTGTTCCACCACTTTCAAATACATTTAAGCTAGCTGTGTCCGAACCAAACCAATTGGCATTATAAGTAAATAAATTAGAATTTACTTCTGCCTTATCCAATGTCATAATACCACCACCAGTTAACCCTGTAGGCTGCATTAATAAATCACCATCAAAGCTAGCTTGTCCTTTATAAAAATCAAATTCATCTTTTCTTTTATCCACCTCCAACTTATCTTGATAAGGCATAAAGTGCGCATAAGTTTCGGTATTAATTACCTGAGGAAATTCAATACCAGAAACAACTTCAGTTATTGCAAATGTTTGAGTATATACATTAGTAGAATCTGGGAAAAAGAAGATTTCTTCAGCTGAAGCTTTAGCAGTTAAATATTCAAAATCACCATTTCCTTTCAATCCTTTATGACTCAAATGAATATCATTATAATATTTTCCTTTACCTCCATAAATTGTAAATCCATCAGCAGGAGTTTTTATAGTAAATCCAAGTGAATAATCTGTTTGCAAACGCAAAGTATCATCAAAAATTGGAAAAATTCCTGCAGATTCGAAAGCACCTTCAAAAGCCAAACCCTTACCAGTATAATTATCTAAACTATCAATCTCAAAAGGTTGCAAATGGAAGGAGAAACGATCTCTATCATACACTCCATCATAAATGGTTTGTCTATCATAATAAGCATAAGAATCTTCAAACGACCTAAAAATTGGAAAACCAGGAAAACTATCTTTTCTTAAACCTGATCTATTTGTAGGATCATCAATCCTTAAATCACCTGTAACTGATTCAATTACTGTCTTTACTTTAGTTAGTCTCTCATTTCCGTACATATCTTTTTGAATTGGCATAATCGGGACTGAAAGCTGTACCGAATCAATCTCATTCAAATCAACTTTAAACTCATCATAATGAAAAAAGAAATTTTTACCAAAGAGATTTAATCGCCCTCTACCAGCATAAACTTGTCCATTAAAAACAAAGTCTCTATTCTTTTTAAGCACCAATAATCCATCTTTGGGATATAGATAAACATCTCTTGCTTCACTCAATTGAATATCATGAATCCCAAGTATATTCAGATCCTTAGTTTCAATATTCAAAGCTGCATTCACTAAATATTTATCTGATGTTTTATATTCTCCTGTTGTAATGGTAGAATTAAATGCAATAACATCATAGTCACCTAAACCAGAAGCAGCATTTATATATGTATATAATTTAGGTAAAACTGTAATTCTCTCCTCACCAAAATCATAAAAAATGAAGCCATCATTGGCTAATTGAATTAAATAATGCTGAATTTGAACAGCAGGAAAACGAGCAAATTTGGCAAAATCATCAACAAAAAATCTTTCTTCTTGTTTAGCACGCACATAGTTATTCACTAAAAATAAAGGGTGTATTGCATCAACCCCTTGCATGGACTCATATTTTTGTTGTAAATATCTATCTACAGACTCCAACTCAACACGAGATTCTGCTGTTCCTGGCAAAGATCCAAAAGTAATAATCTCCTTATCAATATTCCATTCTAAGAGCTCAAAATCCATAGTTACATTGTGGTAAGTATTCAGCATAGGAGCTCCTGAGAGCCCATTAGCATCTCGGTACAATTGCAATTTACGAGTACTATTTATGTACTTAAATTGCAAATTAGAATGATAAATAGAATCAGTATCAAAGAATATTTTTATTCCAGCTCCTTTTGATGTAATCTTATCTGTACCAATACTAAAACGATTGGCATTCGCAACAAAAACAGTCTTATCATTTCTTTTAAAAATAATTCTTGCCTCTGCATAATCTCCACCATCAGCAATAAATTCTTTTCCCTGCATTTTATAACCTCCTTTATAATCCACATTTGGAAAAATCTCTTTCAATTCTACATTCTTGTTATAAGAAATAAACTTTGGAAATTTCTCTGCTTGCCTACTCGAAGCTACCTTATTGATAACTTGTCCAACAATTGGTAATGGAAAAATATATTTATTATAAAATACTGCTGAATCAGCGACTAACTGACTCTTTCTAGTATCTAATTTATAATCAGAAATTGTAGCATAAACTGAATCCTTAGCTAATCCTTGGCTTTCCCAAGTAATCATCCCTCCGCTTCCTTCCCAATCATGAGAAACAAAATAGTATTTACCTGTAGTACCTTCAATAGTGTACGAACCACCATCAGCACTACAACTTAAGTTAAAGTCAGTATTAAATAAAATAATCGGCTCTATAATTTCAAACTCAAAACTATAATCATCTGTATTAACCACCCAAGAAGCAGCTTTACTAGATCTTAAAGTATTTTCTTTTACCAATCCATCAGTAAAAGCACAAAATAACATTAACTTTTTAGTAGTTGTGTTGTCAATTGTTTCATTAATAACACCTAACCATTCAGGCAACATACTCTCTCCTTTTACATGATTATTCACACTCATTAAAGCAGATAAAACCTTAGAAAAATGAGGGTTGGCGCGCATACGCTTATCCAACATTTTGTTGGAAATGAGCATGATTTTCTCTTGCTCTGAAGCAGACAAACTTGATGCGCTTTTTGAAAAAGACTTAAAAACCGCTTTCAAAGATGAGTTATCAGAAGCCGTCATAAACTCTCCTAATTCAACTAAATATGCAGAAAATTCTTTTGAGAATTCTTTTAATTTTCCCTTTTTCTGAGCGAAAGTGGAAAAAGAAAAAACAAGCGTTAATACAAAAAGTATTAAGCCTTTTTGAAATGTAGCATTTGCCATTTGTTTTTATGTTTTGAAACAACTAATTCCAGCCCTAGTTGTTCTGATTTTTCTAAAATTAAAGGAATATCCTCTTTTAAAAATCCGCTAAATAAAATTTCGGAATTTATATTCATTGCCCCAACATATGTTTCGATATTTTGTAGGATAATATTCCTATTGATATTTGCTAAAATAATATCAAAAGTTGCATCTCCTATTGCATCTGCATCACCATGAATGAAATCAATATTATCAACAGCATTAAGCTTAGCATTTTCTTGCGCATTTTCAAAAGCCCACTCATCAAAATCAATTCCAATTAATGAACTAGCTCCTAATTTAGCAGCCAAAATAGCCAAAACTCCAGTACCACTTCCCATATCTAAAGCTGTTTTATTTTGAAAATCAATTCCGAACATTTCGTTCATCACTAAAGAGGTTGTGTCATGATGACCAGTACCAAATGACATTTTTGGTGTAATGATAATTTCATGTTCTATATCAGGAAATGCATTATGAAAATGAGCACGAATTACACATCTTTCATTAATATGTGCTGGATCAAAATTATTCTCCCATTGCTCATTCCAGTTTTCTTGCTTTACCTTTGTAATCGTATAAGAAAGCTCACACAATTCAGCCACTTCAGCAATAATTGCTTCCACAGCATTTTCATCTAATAGATGAGTTTGAACATAAGTCTTTACTCCTGTTTCATCTTCATTATAGGATTCAAACTCAATTTCATTGAGCCTAGCTACCAAAATATCAGCAAAGGGAGCAACAGGATTTACTCTAATATCTACTTCAGTATATTCCATTAAAATGATTGTGTTATTGCAAGAAAATCATCAGCTTTTAATGATGCTCCACCGATCAAACCTCCATCAATATCTTGGCTAGCAAATAATTCCTTAGCATTACTTGGCTTACAACTTCCACCATATAAAATTGATGTGATTTCTGCCACATTTTCTCCATATTGTTCAGTTAATAAATTTCTAATGAAAGCATGAATTTCTTGTGCTTGACTAGTACTTGCTGTAACTCCAGTACCAATTGCCCAAATAGGTTCGTAAGCAATAACTACATTTTTAAACTCATCAGCTGGTAAATGAAATAAACTTTCAGATATTTGGGATCTTATCCAGTCAAAATGCTCACCTCTCTCTCTTTGCGCTAAACTTTCTCCACAACAGAAAATTACTTTTAAATCATTTTTAAATGCTTGTCCTGCTTTAGTTTTTAAGATTTCATTTGTTTCAGTAAAATTTGCTCTTCTTTCTGAGTGTCCTAAAATAATATATCTTGCACTACAAGATGCTATCATACTAGCAGATACTTCTCCAGTAAAGGCACCTTTCTCATTTGCACTACAATCCTGTGAAGCAGCAACTACCCTAGGAATATCAGCACACATTTTTGCTGCTTTATGCAAATAGACAAATGATGGAGCAAATATTACATGGGTTTTATTATCAGCAGGTAATTTACCCAGCACATCTTCTATTAAAGCTATACCTTCTGTTCTGTTTAAATTCATTTTCCAGTTTCCTGCAACTATATTCTTTCTCATATTAACTTATTCTTATTCTGGGATCAAGCCACCCATATATTAAATCGACTATTATATTTATAATTACAAAAATTGATGCAATAAATAGCACTGAACCCATTACTACAGGCAAGTCCATTTTATTTAAAGCATCAACTATTTCTTTTCCTATTCCGTTCCAAGCAAAGATGTACTCTACAAAAACTGCCCCTGCTAAAAGAGAGGCAAACCAACCTGAAACAGCAGTTACTACAGGATTCAAAGCATTGCGTAAAGCATGTTTAAAAATCACAGTAAATTTACTTAAACCCTTTGCTGTTGCAGTTCGCACATAATCCATTGAAAGCACTTCTAACAGTGAATTTCTGCACAACTGAATAATCACTGATAATGGACGAATACCCAAGGTTATTGCAGGAAGCATTAAATTTTTGATTTGCAAGAAAGATCCTCTTCCGTAATTATCAACTTCATACAGGCTACCTGTCATATTTAAACCAGTATAGTTGTGCAAAACAAAACCAAACAACCAAGCAATAATGATAGATGCAAAAAATGATGGAAGGGACATACCTAAAACCGAAACAAACAGAATAAACTTATCAATTAAAGTGTCCTTATATAATGCTGAAAATACTCCTAAAATTAAACCTAGAAATAAAGCAATACCAATAGATGAAATTGCTAAAACAAAAGTATTTTTAAAAGTATTCCCAAGTATTGAAGTAACAGGAGTTCCTTTACGCACAAATGATTCTCTTAGATATGGAACCTTAAAAACAAGGGTGTAATCAGCAATTGAAAACAGTTTAGAATATTGATATTTTCCACTCATCAAAGAGGTAAAAGCAATTGTACTATTATGGTGGATTGAGAGTGGAAGAACATCATTAAGGTATAAAGCATATTGTTCCCCAACCGAACGATCAAAAGCATACTTTTTCTTGATAACGGCCAACTGATTAGCATCTTCACGCTTGTCCAACATCATACGAGCAGGATCGCCAGGCAGTATATTAAACAAAAAGAAAACTAGCGTAAGTACCCCCCATAAAACTAGGATAGCATAACTTATCTTTTTTGTAATGTAGGCAAGCACGATTTTATTTGTCTAACAGTAATTGTAGTTCTTCAGCATGATATTCATTATACCCAGTACCATCAAACAATCTTATTTGTTTTTCTCCTTTATAAAGAATCACAATAGGATTATCATAATCTGGAAAAGTAATCTCCATATAACTATCTACTTCATCAGTATCATAATTTGCAAAGGGCATTACTTGGTAAGGATATTCACTACCCACATATTCAAAAAAGTTAGGGATATTATCTTGTTCTGTATCTGAAAACACAATATGAACAGGCGGGAAATTATCAAACAAATTAGATAATGAATCTAAACTTTTTGCAGCATGTTGACAATGTTCACATCCAGCATCAAAATAACATAAAATTTTATAATCTTCTGAATTCTTAAAACTTTCATCTTCAACAAATGAAACGAAACTACTTCCTTCTGATTTAGTTTGAGATGAAACCGGTAAAAAAGCAAACATAACCAGCAATATAGATAAGAATTGTATACTTAATTTTGAACAACTATTTTCTTTATCATCAGGAATATTTTTATACAAATACCCTAAAACAGTAATAGTAATTAGGTTTTTAATTAATGCTTGTATTGGAGACATAGGGATTAAATCACCAAAACAACCACAGTTTTCGATATCCCCTAAGAATATAGAATAAGAAAGGTGTAAACTAAACAATACAAGCAAAGCAATTGAAGAAGGAATAATTATTTTTTTCAAGTAGTTTTTTTGCAGAATAGCAAAAGCAATAAGTAGTTCAGTTGCTAAAATGAAACGAGAAAGATAAGGAACTAAATCTTCTGGGAAGCCCATTGGAATAAGTTGTCCTTGCTCAAACACTTTTGTAATACCAAACATAGGTGTAGGGTATAATTTTGCAAATGCTGAGAGTAAAAATAGTGCCGATATTAGTACACGAATAATCATTGGTAAGTTCTTTTTCATAATTTTATTTTTCTAATTTTATTAACGCAAAAACAGCATAATTTAGCATATCCAAGTAGTTTGCATCTACTCCTTCTGAAATCAAAGTAGTCCCTTGATTGTCTTCAATTTGCTTAACACGCAATATTTTTTGTAGGATTAAATCAGTTAATGATGACACCCTCATATCACGCCAAGCTTCACCATAATCATGGTTTTTTGCAATCATGAGTTCCTTAGCAATATTGATATGTTTACTAAAGATGTTCATAACCTCATTATAGTTCATTTCTTCAGCTAGTTCTGAAACTCCTAAATCAAGTTGAATAAGACCAATAATTGCATAATTTACAATACCTACAAACTCGTTAGCCACCCCTTCTTCTATCTTTTGTTCTCCTTTCTGTTCAATAGAACGAATTCTTTGTGCTTTAATAAAAATCTGATCAGTTAAAGAACTGATTCTCAGTATACGCCAAGCACTTCCATAATCTTTCATTTTCTTATAGAAAATGTCCTCACATTTTTTTATTATTGAATCGTATTTAGCAATTGTTTGTTCCATATCATTTTAATCGTTAATAATGTCGAAATATACATCATTTAAGCCCTCAGAGGAGCAAAACTCAAAAAGCAATTCAAGTGTTTTTTCAACAAAAAACCCAATTGTAATGGGGATTTTGAATGTTACAGAAGACTCCTTTTTTGATGGCGGGAAATATAAGAATGAGAAGCAAATAATTAACAGATGCAAGAAAATACTAGAGGAAGGAGCAAGCATAATTGATATAGGTGCACAATCTAGCAGGCCAGGAGCAACATTAATACAAGCAGATAAGGAATTATTAAAGCTTATCCCAATTATTAAATTGTTAAAAACTGAAATTCCTGAAATCATTATTTCAATTGACACCTTTTGGGCAAAAACAGCTAAAGAATGCATAGAAGCTGGCGCTCATATTATTAATGACATTTCAGCAGGAGAAATGGATGCAAGCATGTTTGATACAATAGCAGAATTACAAATTCCTTATGTTATTATGCATATGCAAGGTACATCAAAAAACATGCAAAACAATCCTGCTTACAATAATGTTGTGAATGAAGTAATTATTTATTTTAAAGAGAAAATAAAACAGTTAAAATCAAAAGGGATACAACAGATTATTATTGACCCAGGTTTTGGATTCGGAAAAACCTTAACTCATAATTATCAAATTTTGAATGCACTTGAACAGTTCAATCAATTTGAAATCCCTGTACTTGTAGGTACTTCTAGAAAATCTATGATTTACAATTTATTAGATACAAAGCCAACAAATGCACTGAATGGTACCAGTATAACAAACACCATAGCATTGCAAAAGGGAGCAAGCATTTTAAGAGTGCATGATGTGAAAGAAGCAATGGAGTGCATTAAAATTACTACATTCGCAAAAAATAATTGTTAATGGAATTTATAAAAGAATTATTCATTGAAGGCTGGAAGCTTAAGCTTATTGATATTATACTGGTTGCTATCTTAATTTATCAGCTATACAAACTAGTAAAAGGAACGGTAGCTATTAACATATTTATTGGTTTGGCAACCATCTATCTTTTCTGGAAAATTGTTTCTATGTTTCAATTGCAACTATTAAGCGAAATTTTAGGACAATTTATAGGAGTTGGAGTAATTATACTTGCTATAGTATTTCAGCAAGAATTACGAAAATTTCTCATGTTTATAGGAAAAGGAAAGGTAATAAAAAACAAAGGAATATTTAAGTTTAACTTTAAGGTAGAGCACGAAAATCATTTGAATACTCACGCTATAGCCCGTGCTTGTGAGGATATGGCAAAAAACAAAACGGGTGCCATAATGGTAATTACTCAAATAGATGATTTGGCCGTATTTGCTGAAACGGGTGTGGGAATGAATGCTGAAATTTCAGTCCCTATGATAGAAAGTGTTTTTTACAAAAACAGCCCCTTACATGATGGAGCTATTATTATACGAGACAATAAAATAATAAGCGCTAGGTGTGTACTTCCAGTAAGTAATAGTGATGATTTTCCAGTAAACCTAGGGATGCGACATAGGGCTGCAGTAGGAATTACGGAAGAATCGGATGCAGTAACCGTTATTGTTTCAGAAGAAACAGGTGGTATTTCTTATGTAAAAGATGGTGAACTATTTACCAAACGAACCGCTCAGCAGTTAGAACAATTCCTGAATAGAATATTTACCAAATCAAAATAATTTTAATTGATAAATGTAAAACAATTAGATTTACAAACAACCAAGATATAGACAAGAAAAGTTTTAGAATAACTACATCCTATCCGGCACACTAGCACCTAATAAACGCATAGCGGTTTGTATTACCTCTCCCACTTTAATTGAAAGTCCTAATCTGAAATTAATCAATTCTTCAGTTTCAGCAGTAAGGATAGCGATATTCTGGTAATAATTATTGAATTCTTTCACCAAATCATACACAAAATTTGCCACCAATGCTGGGCTATAATTTGCAGCTGCCTCTTGTATTACATTAGGAAACTCAGTCATTAACTTAATAATCTCTTGTTCCTTAGTCGTAATAACTACTCCACTTGGTAGTTCTACCTCAGTATTGTATTTTCTCTTTAATGATTGAATGCGGGCGTAAGCATATTGTATAAATGGCCCAGTATTCCCATTAAAATCAATTGATTCTTTAGCATCAAAAAGCATACGCTTTCTAGGATCAACCTTTAACATAAAATACTTTAAAGCACCCATACCAACAGTTTCATAAAGGGTATTTGCATCTTCATCACTCATCCCCTCTAACTTTCCTAATTCCTTAGCAATGTTCTTGGCTGTACTTACCATTTCCTCCATCAAATCATCAGCATCAACTACAGTTCCTTCACGCGATTTCATTTTTCCACTTGGCAAATCCACCATCCCATATGACAAATGACAACAGCTCTTTGCCCAGTCATAACCCAATTTATCAAGGATTAAAAACAATACCTTAAAATGATAATCCTGCTCATTTCCTACCGTGTACGCCATGTTTGAGAATGAAAAGTCTTCATATCTTTGTATGGCAGTTCCAATATCTTGTGTCATATAAACAGCAGTACCATCCGAACGTAAAATAATTTTTTCATCTAAACCTTCAGCCGACAAATCTATCCATACCGAACCATCTTCCTTTTTATAAAACACCCCTTTATCAAGTCCAATCTGAACAACTTTTTTTCCTAGCAGATAAGTATCACTTTCATAATAGTTCTTGTCAAAATCAACCCCAAGCCTTGCATAAGTACTTCCAAAACCATCATACACCCAAGCATTCATTTTTTTCCAGAGTTCAATAACAGTTGGCTCTTTTGCCTCCCAACTTCTTAACATATCCTGTGCCTTCTTAAAGATAGGAGCTTGTTTTTCTGCTTCTTTTTGCTTCACACCTTCAGCAACTAAAACAGCAATTTCTTTTTTATAATACTTATCAAACTCTACATAATACTTCCCAACAAAATGATCACCTTTCATCCCTATACTTTCAGGATTTTCGCCATTACCATACTCCTGCCAAGCTATCATTGATTTACAAATGTGTATTCCTCTATCATTAATGACTTGCACCTTCTTCATATTTTTACCACTTGCCTTAATGATTTCAGCAACTGAATAACCCAACAGGTTATTACGAATATGTCCTAAATGTAAAGGCTTGTTTGTATTTGGTGATGAATATTCTACTAAATAAGTAGGTGCGTTTTCAGAAGCTTCTACTACTCCATAATCATTAGTATTATAAGCGGTAACAAAGAGATTGTACCAATATTCTTGTGTAATTTCTAAATTCAAAAATCCTTTTACCACATTAAACCCATCAATCTCAGCTACATTACTTTTTAAATAGTTTCCTATTTCTTCAGCAGTTGGCTCTGGCCCTTTTTTTGATGCCCTTAATAATGGAAATACAACCAAAGTTACATCCCCTTCAAAATCCTTTCTGGTTTTTTGAAATTGAATGCTTTGCTCAGTTGCTGAATACAATTCATCTAAACATTTTTCTATTTCTGGTTTTAAAATTTCTTCTATCATTACTTTTGTTTTGGTAAAAATATTTCTGCCATCATACATCTTGCACTACCTCCTCCACATGCTTCAACTGTATCTAACGAACTGTATATTATTGGACAATGTTTCTCAATAGCTATTTTTTGTTCTTGCGTTAAACTACTATAAGCCGAGTTAGACATTACAAGATAAGGCTTATCCCCCATTACTTGCAACATATTACCTGCAAATCTATGCTTTTGCGCTTCCGTTATTTCAATAATTTCTTTTCCTGTTTCCATAAGAGTTTCTAACACATGCTCTCTTTCTACTTTATCATCTATAGTCTCTAGGCAAATTACTGCAAAATTATCCGCAACACACATCATAACGTTAGTATGATAGATTGCCATACGCTCCCCTTCTACATCTTGGTTAGCAGTAAAGCAAACAGGGCGATACTGAAACTCTTCACAAAACTGCATTACTACAATCTCATCCGTACGGATAGAAATAGCAGCATAACAAATCTTATTTTTTCTATCCAGCACCATACTTCCTGTTCCTTCTAGGTATTTTTCGTGTTCTTCAAATTCTGTAAAATCTTTTATTCCTTTGATAGTAAAACCATACTTATCTACTAAAGTATCAAAGATATCTTCTCTTCTTTCATCTCTCCTATTTTCAGCACACATAGGGTACAAACCTATCATAGCATCACTATGGAATGACACCCAATTATTAGGGAAAATAGAATCAGGAGTATCGGGACTTTTAGTATCCTCAATTACTACAACATTTACGTCTACATTTCTTAATTTATCTACAAAAGTATTAAACTCCTTTAAAGCATTTTCTTGCGTTTGTTCAGCTGTTAAATTATCTAACACCTGCTGATAATAATTATTGACAGCAGTTTGCTCATTATACCTAAAGCCCACAGGCTTTATCATCATTATCGTATTTGTAATCTGTTTCATTATTGTCTAATTAACGGCATTGTTGAACATCTTAATAATCCTTCCATTTTTGCTATCTCGGCATAAGGCACTTCTTCAACTGTAAATCCTCTTTTTCTTAAGCTTTCATTCAATCTTGTAAATCCTTTTTCAGAAATAACTACTTCTTCTGAAATTGAAAATACATTCGAATTCATATTATACATTTCCTCTTTATTTACTTCAATTATATTTTTTTTTCCAAAATAATCTACCAAGAACTCAACATCTTCATAGTTCTTAAATCCACCCTTATACATTATAGCCATATTTTTTCCTATTGGCTGAAAACAACAATCTAAATGTAAAGCATTTTCTCTGGGGTTATCATCTGATTTATTGAGTTCAAAACCCTTAACTATTTTACCTGGAAAGGCTGTTGCTAAAAACTCAACTCCCTCCTTATTTGTTCTGGCAACTGCATAGTGTTCAAAATCTTCCTTTTCGGAATAACCTACAAAAACATACTCATTGCATAGCATCACATCTCCTCCTTCTGCCCTGGCGCTTAAAGACATTTTTATCTTATTTTCTTCAGCAATCTGACTCAAGACACTATCAATAGCATCTACTTCTTCTTTTCTATCTTTAATTATATTAGGAATAACTAACTTATCTTCAATTGCAAAAGCTATATCCCTTGAGAAAATCTGATTTAATCCTTTGATATTTTGAGGCCTTAATACCTTTACTCCATATTTATTAAATACTGAAACTAAAGCATCCATTTCCTTTACACAAGCATCATTTGTTGGGAAAGTACCCGCAACAACATGTGCTCTGGATTTAGGATCATAGCATTTCTCAATCTTAGGTATGCCCCCAAAATCATCAGCTATTCCTACTAATACAGCTTTAAGATGTGCTGTTTCATTTCTTACTTTAATATTCATCATAATTGCCTGCAAATTTAATTTTTTCAAAACATTTAGAGGTTAGTTTTAACAATTAACATTTATTAACAATTTAATGGGAAAATAACAGTTTATACTACTAACAACATTCAAATCTATTTGTACTTTTGATAACTATATGGCAAAAAAGAAATTAAAATTAAAATCCGCTAAATCCTTTAACTTTAGCGCTATTAAAGTTCCTTTTCAGGATGCAAATAATCAAAAGATATTTGCTGCAGTTTTAATTCTTATCTCACTGTATTTAATTATCGCTTTTATTTCTTTCTTTTTTCAATGGGAAGCAGATGATAGTTTGGTCTCAGGAAAAGATTTATCGGATGTTATTACAGATAAGAAAATCAATAACTCTATTGGAGGGCTAGGTGCTTATATTGCTAACCTGTTTATAAAACTTTGGTTCGGAGTTTCTGCATTTTTTATTCCTGTATTTAGTTTATTGGCCGGCTTAAAGATACTAGGATTTAAGAAATACTCTCTAAGTAATCTTATTTTCAACGGGATATTAGGTATGTTAATTATTCCGATATTCATTCGCCATTTTTTTGGAGGAACGATTACAGCTGGCGGTATAGGTATTTATATTAACGACTTAATGAACTCAGCTATTGGTGAAGTAGGAACTTCCCTTTTACTAATTACTATTTCAATACTTTATCTTGTTATTTCATTTGAAATTGATGCTGAAAAAATTAAAGCTCTTATTGAGAAAATAAAACCTGAAAAAAGAAATATTGAACAAGAAAACGAGACTATAACTACACCTACTTTTAATGAGGCAGCTACAACATCTATAATAGAAGAAAACTCACTTGAAAGCCTTACTGAAACTGCACCTATAACTGAAGATCCTACCTTAGTAATACCTAATAAGATAATAACTGAAAATCCTACACCTGAACAAAAGGAAGAAGAATTAGGATTAGAAGTAACTGAAACAGAAGAAGAGGAAACACTTTCTAAAACTGAAATTGAAAAGAAACTTAAAGAGTTAGGTGATTTTGACCCTATGTTAGAACTATCACAATTCAAGATGCCAGGAATGGATTTATTGAATGAATATGGAGGAAGTAAAATTGAGATAGATAAAGATGAACTTGAAAGCAACAAGAACAGAATTGTTGAAACTTTAGGCCATTATAAAATTGGAATTGCATCTATTTCAGCTACAGTAGGGCCAACCATTACTCTTTATGAAATTATACCAGAAGCAGGAATTAGAATTTCAAAAATTAAAAATTTAGAAGATGATATTGCCCTAAGTTTAGCCGCTGAAGGAATACGTATTATTGCCCCTATTCCAGGTAGAGGAACGATTGGGATTGAAGTTCCTAATGCTAAGAAGAATACAGTTTCTATGTTAGAAGTTTTGAAATCAGAAAAATTTCAGAATTGCAACATGGAACTACCTATTGCTTTTGGAAAAACTATTTCGAATGAAACTTTTGTGCTAGATCTAGCAAAGATGCCTCATCTACTTATGGCTGGAGCAACAGGACAAGGAAAATCAGTAGGACTAAATGCTATACTTGCATCTTTATTATACAAAAAACATCCGTCTCAAGTAAAATTTGTATTAGTTGACCCTAAGAAAGTTGAACTTACCCTATTCAATAAAATCGAAAGACACTATTTAGCAAAACTACCTGATGATGGAGAGGCTATAATTACTGACACCAAAAAGGTAGTAAATACTGTGAATTCATTGTGTGTTGAAATGGATGATCGATATGAGCTTTGTAAACAAGCTCAATGCCGTAACATCAAAGAATACAATGCTAAATTTATTAGCAGAAGATTAAACCCTAATGATGGACATAGATATTTACCTTATATTGTTTTGGTAATTGATGAATTTGCTGATTTAATAATGACGGCAGGAAAGGAGATTGAGACTCCAATTGCTCGTTTAGCACAACTTGCACGTGCTATCGGGATTCATTTAATTGTTGCTACACAAAGACCATCAGTTAATGTAATTACAGGAATGATAAAAGCAAATTTCCCAGCAAGAGTAGCCTTTAAAGTTCCCTCAGCTATTGATTCCAGAACAATTATGGATAGCAAAGGAGCCGAACAATTAATAGGCATGGGAGATATGCTTATTTCCACAGGAAGTGATTTAACACGTTTACAATGTGCCTTTATTGATACTCCAGAAGTAGAAAAAATCTGTGAGTTTATTGGTTCGCAAAGAGCTTACCCGCAACCTTATATGTTACCTGAATATGAAGGAGAAGCTGAAGCAGTTGGAGGTAAAGCTGACCTAGAAGACAAAGATGCTATGTTTGATGAAGCCGCTTTAGTGTTAGTGCAACATCAATCAGGATCAACATCATTAATACAAAGGAAACTCCGACTTGGATACAACAGAGCAGGAAGAATTATTGACCAACTAGAAACTGCAGGAATAGTTGGGCCATCTGAAGGTAGCAAAGCCAGGAAGGTATTGGTTAGAGACGAAATGGAATTAGAGGAATTATTAAAAAAATTAAATAACAATGACTAAATCACTCACGACCCTTTTAATTGCTTTAAGTACAACCCTTTTTGCTCAGGACCAAGTAGCCAAAGATGTACTTGACAGACTAAGTGCAACTACAAAATCATACAAAAACATGACCGTTGGTTTTGATTTCATTTTTGAAAACAAGAACCAAAATATTAATGAAAAACAAAAAGGAACTTTAGTATTGCAAGAAGAGATGTTCAGATTAGAAATGGAAGAGCAAATTATCATTAATGATGGAGAGAGCCAGTGGATTTATTTAACCGACATGAATGAAGTACAGATAATGGAGCATGACCCTGAAGAGCAGATGATGAGCCCAAAGAAACTGTTTACCATTTACGAAGAAGGTTATAAATATAATTACGTAGGTACTGAGTCAGAAGAAGGAAAGCACTTACACATCATTGATTTATTCCCTACAAAAAGTAGTGCTTTTATGAAAGTAATTTTAGCAGTGGATGCCGCTAAAAACCAATTGCACAAAATTACTATACTTGATAAAAACGGAGGAACTTATTCCTATTTAGTAAGTAGTCTTGAAAGCAATACTACTATAGCTTCTTTTACTTTTAATTCTACTAACTACCCAGGAATTGAAGTAATTGATTTAAGGTAATTATTTAATCAACAGTACCTCTCCTCCTTTTTTACGCACTGCACCCAACTCATCAACTATTACAATGCTCCAGCTGTAAACACCATGCTGGGCATCCATCCCACCCCAATATTCACTAATATTTTTAGTAACAAATACTTTCTCACCCCATCTATTATATACCGTAAATTCATAAGATTTATATTCAATCATCTGTATTCCTTTTGGGCCAAAAGTATCATTCATACCATCACCATTAGGAGTAAAACTATTAGGCATATATAATACAAAATCATAATACATAATAATGGTATGCATCACTGAATCAACACATTCATTACTATCCGTTACTGTTAGCCACACATCATAAATACCAGAATTTTCAAATTCATGTTTAAGATTAACCAAAGTGCTAAAAGTTATATCATCAAAACTCCAAAATAATGAAGTGTAATTAGGAGTTGTAGCTACAAAGTTCATTTCCGGCTGTAAAGTAGAAACCGTAAAAGGATTATATTCAAAACTAGCAATAGGCTTATTATAAATTGAATATAACTTCCCTATTGAATCTATACAACCATAATCAGAAGCTACAAATAGCTCTGTATAATAATTGCCAGCAGAAGTATAAATATTCAATACAGTATCTCCATTTATTACCTCTCCATTACCTAAATACCAAATACTAGTTACAATATCCCCAGTGCTAACTGTAGAGGTATTGATAAGCTTACTAGTATTATTAACACAAACCCCATCAACAATAAAGTCTGCAATAGGACTAGGGTAAGCATTGACAACAATTGAGTTACTATTATTTGAGCAACCATTAGTATCTGTAACGCTTACAAAATAATTGGCTGTTGTATCAGCATAAATATAAATTGAGGCAGCATTATTGTTCCATAAGAATGCACTATAGACCGAATCTACTTGCAGTAGAACGCTATCTCCTTCACAAAAAGAAGTAGATCCTACTGCAAATATAATAGGATTTGGAAGATCATGAATTTCCACTAAGATATTATCATATCCAATACACCCGTTTACATCTATTTCTTCAACTAGTAATTGAAACACACCTGTATTATTAAGGTCAATTAAAATATGATGTGTTCCGTTACCAGAATCAATAGTTGCTAAAGTAGGATCACTAACTTGCCAATTATATAAAGATGTTGGATTATGAGGCACTATAAAGTTATGATTAGGACCTACACAAAGATGTAATATATCTTGTGCAATACCCTGTTTAGCAAATACAAGTAATAATATGATAAAATTTAATTTTCTCATTAATATCTAATTATGAAAAATTGGCCCTGGTGTTGGATTTGGTACAACTGTTAATGTCATTGTACTACTTATAGATAAACATGGCGAATTACCAGTTACTGTAAGCGTTAAATCTACTGTACCCGCTATTATATCATTAGGTCCTGGAGTATAGTCAGGGTTAAGTGAAGACGCATTTGTAAATATCCCATCTCCTAATGGTGCTGTCCATAGTACTGACATCTGATTAGTAGCTGTAGCTGAAGATAATGAATATGGATTATTTTCACAAATATTATCATTTGCACCTGCAAAAGCTGTAGAAGCCGGTATAATAGTTAGTGTCATTGAACTATTGGCACTATTACAAGCTAAAGCAATGGGTGCAGTTCCTGATACTGTCCACGTTAATACTACAGTACCATTTAATATATCATTAGGTCCTGGTACATAATCACTTGTAGCAGAAGATACATTTGTAAATGTTCCATCTCCCAATGGTGCTGTCCAAATTCCTGTTCCATTGCTTGAATTTCCCGATAATATATAATTATTTCCTGCACATACATTATCATTAGATCCAGCACTCGCTGTAGGTACCTGATGAATAGTAAGAGTAAGAGTTGAACTATTAGTAGAACATGAAGAACCGACAGGGCCTGAACCTGTTGATGTCAGTGTTAAATCTACTGTTCCTGTAGCTATATCATTAGGTCCTGGGGTGTAGTCAGGATTAAGTGAAGACGCATTTGTAAATATTCCATCTCCCAATGGTGCTGTCCATAGTACTGACACCTGATTAGTTGCTGTAGCTGAAGATAATGAATAAATGTCTCCAACACAGATATCACCATTTGGTCCTGCAGTTGCTGTAGGACTATCTACAATGGTAACATCTAATGTAACTAAGGCACTAGAACATCCTCCGTTAGATTCTATCACCTCTAAAGTATGAGGACCACCAGGAATTGCCCCCCAATCAATTGTAATAGAATTGGATGTTGATACAGGATTAATAGTACCACCTCCACTTAATGTCCATTGATAGGTTGATCCAGTAGAAGAAGGATTAATCAAATAGGGTTCAGCAATTGAACTTGCACATACCGTTTGCGTAACCGTTTGAGAAGTTTGAGCCATTAAATGGCTGTTGCCAAAAAATAATATGCATATAGCAAGTATTTTTAGAGCTTTCTGTCTTGTTTTTGTGTTCATGACCTTAACATTTTTAATTAATTTATTTTAGTTATTTGTTTTAATTGTGCAAAATTGGAGGAGTATTAAAAGTTACTATTGGAACTGTTATAGTTGGCGACCAACTACTAGCAGTACAGCCATTAAACTCTCTAACTTTTACTCTAAATTGGGTGGATTGAGTTATATTGTTATATGTGGAAGGATTATTTATACTCCAAGCAGGAGTATTTAGGTTATTCCAATTACCTAATGTATTATATTGAAATCTATATTTATTTACAGGAATAGATGTTGATACTGTTAAAACAATATCATCCCCTGCACAAGCAGGATTTGGCAGAGCCAAAGTCGTAACAACAGGCACAGGGTTAACAGTAATAGTCACATTATCATTAGTGATACAGGCATTTGCATCAGTAAAGGTTACTGTATAAACTGTAGTTGTATTTATCCCTGAATTAAAACTAGGATTCTGCAGATTTGGATTTATAAAAGCAGAAGGTGGCGACCAACTATATGTACCAATACTACTACCATTTGCTATTAAAGTGTTAGGGATTCCTCCATTACAAATTGTTTGATCTAACCCTGCAACAACAGACGGATTTGTCAATAATGAATTTCCAGAATAAACAGAATAAGGAACTATAGAGCAACAAGACCCATTATTCCAACCTCCTGTTTGACAATCACCAATAACACTTAAATCTATAAATAAATCTTGAGTTATACAAGAATTACCAACTATTAACTGAAAACTAAACGTAAAAGAGCCTGTAGATGATGTCCCCCAATTAATATTTGAAGAATTCTGAAATCTATAACCTGGCCCATAATTTAATCCACTTGGATAAGTATTTTGAGTATCCCAAATCCAAGATCCTGAAGATCCTCCAGGGTTTCCTGGAGCTGAAACAGGAGAAATTGAAGACCAACCATTCCCATAGTCAATATGAAAAGCAATTATCCAATTAATATTTATCTGAGTAAAACTACTTAGAGTATAAGTAACTGTAACAGCTTGTCCAGCAGTATAAGGGCCAAGAGGAGACATAAATACCGACTGCGAACCAACACATTGAGCTGTTAAATTAGTATAAAAAACAACACAAAGGAAAAAAGGAAATATATTCATGATTTTTTTCATATTACAAACTTGAGATTCAATACATGAGTTATTATGTGCCAATAGCCTCAATTATCAACTATATTATTTTAACGAGAAAAAAGAAAAAAGGTTTATATAGCCTATTTCAAAGGAAGCAACTCATAATCAATATAATGAATAAATTAACTCTAACTATTCTAAAAAAGTTCGAAATTAGGATCGAGAGGTCCACCAAAAAGAAACCCACTCAATTGAGTGGGTTTTGTATTTTTACAGAATAATTTAATATCAAATACATATGGATTTTTTTGAGGCAGTAAAGAAGAGAAGGTCAGTGAGAAAGTTTACTAATACTGAAGTACCTGAAGATGTGATGAGAAAGTGTTTAAAAGCATCACTGCAAGCACCAAACTCATCTAATCTACAACCATGGGAGTTTTATTGGATCAGAAATCTAGAAAAGAAAGAGCAGGTAGTAAAAGCTTGTTTTTCTCAAAATGCAGCAAAAACTGCAAAAGAATTAGTAGTTGCAGTAGCAAGAATTGACACATGGAAGAGAAATCGTAATTTTATTGTTGAAGAATATAAAAAACAAAATAAATTTGTGCCCATTATAAATAACTATTATAATAAACTGATTCCATTTGCCTACTATCATGATCGATTTGGAATCTCCGGACTAATAAAACGCATTATTTTTGTTTTTATAAATATTGTTGGTTACTTCAAACCAGTTCCTAGAGGTCCTATTTATAAGCATGAGCTCTTTGAAACAGTAACAAAAACTACAGCACTAGCTTGCCAGAACTTTATGATGTCATTAGTAGCTGAAGGATTTGATTCTTGTCCAATGGAAGGGTTTGATGAGAAAAGAATTAAAAAAATACTTAAACTAAATTGGAGATGCCATGTGGTTATGATATTTGGAATTGGAAAAGCTGACAACAATGGTATCTATGGTGAAAGGTTTAGAGTAAGTGAAAAATTAGTTATTAAAGAAGTTTAAAAAAGCTCAAAATAAGGATCGAGAGGTCCACCAAAGCGGAAGCCTGAAAAGTAGTTTTTTTATGGTTTTACATAAATTTGTTGTGCATTAGTAGATATTAATACGCCCAAACCATTTTCTACATTAGTATATACTGGAATGACCTCACCTCCAAATATATTCAACTCACCTTTTTCACTATGATCACCTAATGAATTATAATAACTATAAGTATCATCACTAAAAGTGGAGAATTCAATAATAACAGTATCGCACTCACCATACTTAAATTCTGATTGCACATCTAATGTAATTATTTTTTGCTGACCATTAAACAAGTCATCTGAAAAAACAACTTTATTTCCAATAAAAGTATATCCTCCCCAAGGAATATCTGCAGGAAATGATGGGTCATTTGACATCATCACAAGATAACCCTTATCCCATTCGTCATCTTTTTCATAGTCTTTTTCACAGTTCGCATAAAGTTTTAATCGATAATAGTTCTGCTGATTAGCATTATCGTCAAAACTAAAAGTCAATCCTATTTTATCTTCATGTGAAGTTGTATCTACATCAATATTATATACAGTAATATCATCCGGAATAAATGTTTCTGCTGAAATTGGATTGTAATCTGAATGATTCACTTCTACCCTATAAGTTGAATTATTATCAGGAATGTAATCGCTCTTATAATAATACATTGCTAATGAATCAGCAGTATAATCATCATAATAGTTCACATAAACTAGGCTTGTCGTATCCAGTAATAAAGAATCTATAAATTGATTATCCTGATAAAGCAAAACATTGGCATTATTAATAAATGAAGGAACTGCATTGGAGAAAGCACCTACTGAATGAGAGATAACTACTCGAGCATTAGTGTCAGTATCTAACAAACCATTTAAAACTAAAACAGGTTCATTGGGCGGAATATCTAAATCAATAACCGTTTCCATGTCACAAGAGACTATAAGCAAACTAAATAATAGTGTAGGATATATAATATTTTTCATAATTAAAATTGTATTCGGTAAGAAATTGAAGGAATTATAGGGAAAATGGAAACCTGCTTTGCAACCCTTTGATTGTCTTCATAGTCAAGATAAGCAAAGAAAGGATTTTTTCTATTATAGAAATTATATGCTCCTAGCGATAGCGTGCTATCCCATTTTTTTCTTTTCTTATGCTTATTAATTCCAAAGTCTAATCTATGATATGCAGGTAATCGTGTTAAATTTCTATTACCATAAGATTCAACAAATTCAACGGACATTTGTTCATCCCAAGGATCAGTATGAGGCATCCCAGCATAAACTCCTTGTGGGAAAGTAATCGCATTTCCTGTGCCATACACCCAAGTAGCTCCAATATCCCATTTATCATTAAACTTATGTGATATTACTAATGAAAAATCATGCCTTCTGTCGTATTTATAGGCATACCATTCTCCAAAATTAATATTATCGAACTTTCTATTGGACCAAGAAAGGGTATAGCCAATCCAACCGGTAGTTTTTCCTTTCTTTTTTTGTAAAAAGAGTTCTGCTCCATAAGACTCTCCTTCTCCACCTGTTTCTACAGCATTCTCCCAAGATTCAGTGCTTTCCAAATTAGAGTACCCCGCTTTGTAAGTAATTAAATTACTCATAGTTTTATAGTAGCCTTCTAAGCTCAGTTCATAAGCCCCTTGAAATAAAAGAGTGCTAACACTACCTGCCCATTGTTCAGAGTTTTGGGATGGCACACTATCAATAGCAGGCACCCAAATATCACTTGGGAAACCTACTGATGAATTGGATAATAAATGAATGTTTTGCTCCATTTTGGCATATGATGCTTTCAAAGACCAATTTTCACTCAGCAAATATCTAGCTGATACTCTGGGCTGAAGACTGAGATTATTTTTATCATTAATTTTATCCACTAATCCTATATTATTAGTTGAGCTATTATTTGCTAATGAATAATAACCAATATGCAAACCAATATTTGCTTTTAACCTATTTGTAATTTTCAGATTATCTTCCACATAAAAAAATATTTCATGCGCATTCGTATTACCAGAGAAATTAAGAGTAGTATCTAAAGAAAAATTCTGACTTGTATCTGCAGATGCAATAGAAATATTTTGATTTATCTCTCCTGGGAAAAAATGATGATACGTATATGATGTCCCAAATTTAATATCATGATTAGGATTTGGCGTATAATCAAAATCCATTCTTCCACCAAGATCTTCAATTCCTGCTAGATAATCAAAATTAATAGCTGTATTTTCGTTTGTTTGATTTGATGTAAGGCCAAAATTTGTATTAAAGGAATATCTACTATAGGTTAATGTTGTATTGCTAAAAAGCTTATTAGAGAATAAATGATTCCATCTTAATGTAGATGTCAAATTCCCATAACCTAAACCAAAATTTAAAATACCGTTATCTGAGGCTTCCCCTCCTTTGCCTCCTCCTTGACTACCATCATAATCTACACCAAAAGCATCATTACCCATATAAGCACTTAAGTAAACCCTATCATTTTTAGATATTTTATGATTAATCTTAGCATTAAGATCATAAAAATACAAAGTTAGATCTGTACTTGGTGGCATAAATGGTCCTGCAAGCAAATCGGCATACGTTCTTCTTCCGGCAACTACAAAAGAGGTTCTGTCCTTAATAATTGGCCCTTCAAGGGTTAATTTAGACGAAATTAAACCAAGTGTTGCATCACCCTTAAATTCCTTCATATTCCCTTCTCTCATATCAATTTCCAGTACAGAAGAAAGTCTGCCCCCAAACCTTGCTGGGAACCCTCCTTTTGTAAGGCTTAAATTCTTAATGGCATCTGCATTAAAAACTGAAAAAAGACCACCTATGTGTGATGCATTATAAACAGGCACTCCATCAAGTAAAATTAAATTTTGATCAGGACCACCACCTCTGACATAAAAACCTGAGCTCCCTTCACTTGACTGTACTCCGGGTAATAACTGGATGGCTTTTAAAATATCTACTTCTCCTAAAAGAGCAGGGATAGTTCTAATCTGTTCAATTGGAACTTCAATCATAGATGTTTGTGTTTTATCAACAATATTGCTCTCACCAGTAACTACAACTTCCTGAACATTAACTGAGGAAAGTTCAAATTCAACATCATGAGTTATAGCGGAATTTAAATTAAAACTCTTCACTTGGTTTTTATAGCCAATAAAGGTAAAGGAAACATCATATATTCCTTCTGGAAGAGTTAAACTATAAAATCCATAAGTATTTGATGTAACGCCAAGACTCAGGTCTGCACAATAAATGTTTACACCCACTACGCTCTCTCCGTTATTTTTATCAATAATATATCCACTTATAGTGTATTTGTTTTGTGCATAGCCATTTGTTAGTATACTGAGTAAGAGAATAATAATAAATATTTTTTTCATGTTTTAGACAACGGAATATATTTTAAAAAATTGCTAATCATTGTAATAACTTATTGAGAAAGTTAGAAACTGAAGCCGAGAGGTACCCCAATAATAAAACCCTCTCATTTAAGTGAATTTTTATTTAATAAGTCGGGATAGCAAGATTACAACCTCTTCTCTCTTCACTAGGTTACACTAAAATTTGCACCACTTTTTGCGCCACTACCCAATCTACTAAAACAAACTTAAGAAATTAATCTTGTTTTCTGAGCAACTATTTATTTTCTTTTATATTATTTTACTGGAACCAACTCATAATCAAAATAATGATTTAAGGGCGCATAAGTATTTATCTTACCTCCATTTGTTATATCCTGAAACTTAAAATAAGAAAACTCAGAACAGAAATGCATCAAAGTATTATATGCAATAAGTGTGTATTTAGATTGGTTAGTCTTGTACTTCTTCTCAAATAATTTCACAAAGGAAATATTATGATTACTTGTATAGCTAAAGCTATATGGATTAGGAAACTTAACATCTAAAAACATTAAATTATGAATATCTAAATTATCATATTTTATCCAATCATACAAACCAAAAACAATGGATGTAGAGTCTAAACCCCCAATCGATCCAAGAATTTTACTCACAAAACCTTTATTTTCTGATGGAATAATTACAACTTGTTTATCCCAAAACATTTTACGGATAGAATCCACCTTAGTATATTCTACAGTAAAAGTTTCTACTTCTTTTTCATGCTGCTTAAACAAATGCTTAATATAAGCTGATTTCCATTCATATCCTTTTTCGTTAAGCACAACAACCCTTTCATTTCTATGATTCTTTAACACATACTCCTTAATGATATTTGTTTGTACTTGAAAAGAAGGCGAAAGCTGATAAACAGCTTTATATCTTTTTACATTTTTAGTATTCTTAGAAAGTGGAGAAATTAATATTTTAGTAGTATCATCACCATATTTTTCACATAAAATCCTAAAATTATTAGCATACAAAGGGCCAATAATAATATCCATATTATCCAAAGCCTTTGAATGCACAATTTGATGAACTTTTAAGGTATCCTTATTGGTGTCAAAAGTATGTAAGCAAATATTCTTCCCTTGATTACGTAAAGAATCAAGTCCCAATTCCACACCAACATGAAAAGAAAGAGCTAGCTCCGAACCCTTATAATAAATGTCAGAAATTACAGTAGTATCCTCAAAATCATTAAACATAGTGTCATTCCTTAGCAAAAAATAAGGCATTAATAAAGCAATATTTAACACTGAAGTATCTTTGAGTTTATAGAAATCTTCAATTTGTTTTTGAATGCTTAAATCAGAAGAGTTGCCTTTATTTTCTTGCTGATTATAAAAAACAGGAATATATAATAACTGATTATAATACAGACGTTTTTGTATTTCATTATTATTAATAATATCAGCTGTTTTAACCTTATGTGAATTAGCTATTGATTTAAGTGATTCCCCTGCCCTAACAGCATGTTTTACATAAACATCCCCATCAAAAATAATAGTATCATTTTGTACTTGTGCCGATAAATCAGTAACAAATAAAAGAAAAAGAACTAAAAATATTTTCTTGATTATTCCCATTCAATAGTTGCAGGTGGTTTTGAGGAAATATCATAAACTACACGATTGATACCCTTTACTTTATTAATAATCTCATTTGAAATTCTAGCTAAAAAATCATATGGCAAATGCACCCAATCAGCCGTCATACCATCAGTAGATTCTACTGCTCTTAAAGCAACTGCATATTCATAAGTACGCTCATCTCCCATTACTCCAACTGACTGAACGGGCAAGAAAATTGCTCCTGCTTGCCATACTTTATCGTACAATCCAGCAGCTCTTAATGAAGAAATAAAAATATGATCCACTTCTTGTAATATACTTACTTTTTCAGCAGTAACATTTCCTAAAATACGAATTGCTAAACCAGGACCTGGGAAAGGATGTCTTCCTAATAACTCTTTATTAATTCCAATTGATTTTCCAATTCTCCGTACCTCATCCTTAAATAAAGTATTCAAAGGTTCAACAATTTTAAGTTTCATGTAATCAGGTAAACCACCTACATTATGATGAGACTTAATAGTTTGTGAAGGCCCTCCTGTTGCCGAAACAGATTCAATTACATCAGGATAAATTGTTCCTTGTGCTAACCATTTAACATTCTCTAGTTGATTGGATTCATCATCAAATATATCAATAAACATTGACCCAATAGCTTTACGCTTTTTCTCAGGATCTGAAATTCCAGTTAAAACATCATAAAACCGATTTTTAGCATTTACTCCTTTTACATTTAAGCCCATTCCCTTGTATTGTTCCAAGACACTTTCAAACTCTCCCTTTCGTAACAATCCATTATCTATAAAAATACAATATAGATTCTCACCTATTGCTTTATTTAAAAGCACTCCAGCAACAGTAGAATCTACACCACCTGAAAGTCCTAAAACAACTTTGTCATTTCCTATCTTCTGCTTTAAATCAGCAACCGTCTCCTCAACAAATAAAGCTGGAGTCCAATCTTGTTTAAAACCACAAATATCTACTAAAAAATTTTGTAAAATGGTTGCTCCATCTTTAGAATGATACACTTCGGGATGAAATTGCAAAGCATAAGTCTGTTCACCTTCAATATGATAAGCAGCAACTTTAATATCATTAGTTGAAGCAATAACTTTATAATTATTAGGAAGAGTTGCAATTGTATCTCCATGACTCATCCATACTTGTGAATCAGCAGAAAGACCTCTCATTAATTCATTATCAGTATCCACAAAAGATAAATTGGCTCTGCCATACTCTCTAGTATTTGAAGGTAATACTTCTCCTCCAAATTCATGTGCTAAATGCTGTGCTCCATAACAAACTCCCAATAATGGTAACTTTCCTTTTATTGCTGATAAATCAGCGATAGGTGCATTTTTTTCACGAACAGAATGCGGAGACCCTGACAAAACAACAGCCTTCCAACTTCCATCAATCTCAGGCATATTGTTATATGGATGTATTTCAGAGTAGATGTTTAACTCTCTTACTCTTCTAGCAATTAGTTGGGTATATTGCGAACCAAAGTCTAATATTAATATTTTTTCGTACTCCATTTAACTATCTTATTTTAGGAGTCAAAACTACAAAATTAGAATTTAGCGGATTTAAATTCTCTTTTAATATTTCAATAAAATTATCCCCACCTTTTAAATAAAACTTAATAAAATTATCATAGCGTTCCTGCAAACTATTTTCAGGAAATAACTGCTGTTTTATTTTACTTATCTGATTTAAGGAACTTTCATTTTTATGCTTAGCTAACCTCAATAATTTTTTTTCCAATTGCTTAAAAGATTTTAACTGTTTTTGTTGTTGAGATTTTATACTATTCTGAAGCCCTACATCAGTAGCTTTTGCAGTAATTGATGCATATATATTTTCAACAGCATCCATTTCATCCTGTAATGACACAACAGTATCATTTTGATTTAGCACAAACTTTTTTTGCAATTGATATTCTTCCAAAAACAAATCATTAACAGAAAAACCTAAATCCTGTCGTTTTTGATTCTGTTTATCATCCATAATTAACACAGAATTTCTTAATATCAAAATTGGGAAAGGAATTTTTTCTTTTAGAAAAGCAGTTTTTAACTGCATCCAATAAGAGAGCTCAGCCCCACCACCAATATATGCAATATTTGGCAAAATAGTTTCCTGATAAATCGGTCGTAATAATACATTTGGGCTAAAGCTAACAGGATTATTTTCTATCTCTTTTTCAGTAACTTTTTCTTTTATTAATTCTCTTTTTCCATCTGATAATTTGAAGAAATTAATAGAACGAACATAGGCTTGACATTTATATTTAGTTGCCAAATTCTCACTACATTTAGTTATAAATTTATCAAAACCTTGTCTTAAAACATCTTTTTTAATGGTAGAAATAAATTGTTCTTTCAGCCTCTTATCATCTCCATCTAAGATAATTAACCCATACTTACCAAACAATTCGTTTATCAAATAACGAGTAGCATCAGCCAAGTTATCATGATTTAAATATGATTTTTCAAAAAGAGAAATTAATTTATCTGCATTTTCTGAAATTCCTAAAACTGATTTCAAATCCGTTAAGAGATTTTCAAAACCATCTAAATTCATTCTTCCAACAGCACCACTTTGTTTACTGTTCCAAGCTATTTTTTTACCAAAAAGATGAATATGATTAATTTCCTGAAAGTCATGATCTTCAGTTGCCATCCAGAAAACAGGAACAAAGTTATTATTAGGATATTTTTCTTCTAACTGTTCTACCAGGTTAATAGTAGAAATTATCTTGTAAAGAAAATAAAGCGGTCCCGTAAATAAGCAAAGTTGATGCCCTGTTGTTATTGTAAAAGTAGAATTCTCTTTTAAGCTTTCAATATTCAATTTTGATTCTTCAGAAAGAGATAAACGTGCATTTTGCTTATTCAAAACATCAACCAAAACTACTCTATCTATAGAATGCATTTTCTTTTCAGCAATTTGTTTTTCAAAATTCTCTAGTGTTGGAAAGTGATTAACATGAGGCTTTAATTTCTCATCCTTTTTTAAGTAATCTAGGACAAGATTAGAGAATTTACTGGTTTCTTGATATGAAATTTCATCAACCTTCAAAATCTATTTCTTCATTATAAATCCTCCAGCAATTAAGTCATTACCCTCATAAATTGCAGCCGATTGCCCAGGAGCAATACCTTCTACTTTTTTATGAAATAATACTTTTAAGTTCTCTCCATCATTAGTAACAGTTGCCATCTCCCCTTTATGCTTATACCTAACTTTTACCAAACATTCCATACCATCTTCTATTTTATCGTACTTCAGATAATTGATGTTTCTAATGAACATTTCTTGTTTCTGCAAATCTTCTTTTGTCCCTACTACTACTGTATTATCTTCAGGATTTATCCCAATAACATAAGTAGGTGTTAACCCTAAAGAAACTCCAATTTTTCTTTGTCCAATGGTGTAAAAAGGATATCCATCATGTGCACCAACAATATGACCGTCAGCAGTAATAAAATTACCTCCCTTTACTTTTTCCTCCAACCCTTCTATCCTTCTTTTTAGGAAACCTCTATAATCATTATCAGGAATAAAACAAATTTCATAACTCTCATTCTTTTCAGCTAAAGCTTTATATCCTCTATCCAAAGCCATTTGCTTTATATCCTTTTTATGATACTTTCCCATTGGGAAAATTGTTCTTTTCAAACATTCCTGAGTTACTCCCCAAAGCACATAGGATTGATCTTTACTTTCATCCAAACCTTTCGAGATAACAAAACGTTCTTCAACTTTACGAACCTTAGCATAATGTCCTGTTGCAATAAACTCACAATTTAACATATCTGCTCGCTTTAATAAAGCTTCCCATTTTATGTGTGTATTACATAACACACAAGGATTTGGAGTACGACCAGCAATATATTCATCAACAAAATTGTCAATAATAAAGCCCTTAAACTCATCCCGGATATCTAGAATAGTATGAGGAAAACCACAATCAACAGCTAATTGACGTGCATCATTAATAGAATCCAAACTACAACAACCTGTTTCTTTCTTATTACTCCCTGAACTCTCATAGTCCCAAGTTTTCATAGTTAAACCAATAACATTATACCCTTGTTCATGCAATAATAAAGCTGCCATTGTACTATCAATACCTCCACTCATTGCCATTAAAACTCTTCCTTTACTCATTGTAATTTATTATTGTATCACTAACTCCTTCTTCAGTAAAATATTCCCAAATACCTGATCTATCATCAGCAAAATAAGATCCATTACAATACACTTTCCCACTAGGGAAATAATGTATTACCTTCCCTTCCCTAACACCCTGATTAATTAAGGTTTCCATTTTAGTTCTACCCTTAATAAAATATTGAATCCAAGAACCATTTTCCACTCCTTGAGTCCAATTCTTAATTTCATATAATTCACCTGTATAGTAATACGTTTTTGTTACCCCATTTAATTTCCCTTTTTGATACTGCTCACTCATCATTAGCACGCTATCAACACTGAAATAATGCCAAGTACTATCCTTTAGTTCATTCACATAAAGCCCTGCTGCTTTAAGATTTCCATTTTTATAGAAAATATGAGTTGCTGCTGCCTCACCTGAATGAAAAAATTCTTTTTCAGCTTGCAACTCACCAGAATCATAATAATACATGAAAATTCCTTCAGGATTATTATTCTTAAATTGTCCTTTGTAACGCAAGTTACCATTGTCAAAAGTTTTTTTCCAAACACCTTGTTTTAAACCATTTAAATCAACTTTATTAACAGTTTGAGTGAAACCTAAGAAAGGAATAAACAATAAAAATAAAAATACTTTATTCATGGGATTATTTTTTGCAAATATAGGGTAAAAAGAGATGATTACTTCTTTACTGAATTCATTAATTCATCTAGCCCCTCAACAAAGAATCTCCAACTAAATCTTTTCTTCTCTAACCTAGTATTATCAGAAAACTCTTCTTCTTTATTGTTTGTGTAAAAATTAATTATTGCATCAGCAATTTCAGTAGGATTTTGAGAAGTGACATAACCCACCTTATTATTGGGAACAATTTCAGCCAAACCACCCACATCAGTTACCAACATTGGCCTATTAAAAGAATAAGCAATTTGAGTAACACCACTTTGGGTTGCCGAACGATAGGTTTGTGTAATCATATCAGCAGCACAAAAATAATCTTTGACTTTATCAGCAGGGATAAAATCACTTTTCATAATAATGTTTTTTGCGATTCCTAAATCAGCAATCATATCAGTATACTCAATTTTATCATCATAAAATTCACCTGCAATAATTAGTTTTATTTCTAAGTCAATTATACGATTATCTGACATTGCTTGCAACATTAAATCCAAACCCTTATACTTACGCACAAAACCAAAAAACAACAAGTGTTTATCCTTAGGCTTTAGCCCTAAGTTTTCTATCGCTTTTTCTTTAGGAATTGTATTTCCAAACACATCATAACTAGGATGTGGAATAAATTTTTTAAAAGTAGAATCTGTAAACATTGAGAGGTCGTCCAACACAGATCGTGAGAGTGACAAAAAGGCATCACAACTTTTTACAAAATAGCGAGTAAACAAAGTATCTCCAATTCTTTTCTCGTGAGGAATAACATTATCTGTTATAGCAATAATTTTTATTCTCTTATTAAGTAAACGAGCAATGGAACCCAAACATGGCGCCATAAAAGGCAACCAATATCTTATAATAACATAATCGGGTTGCTCCTTATTTATTTTACTAGCAACAGACACCCAGTTAAATGGATTAACTGAATTGATAAGTGTTTTTATTTTAAAGTTTTTTGGCGCTTCTCCGCTTTCGTATTGTGTAGTTCCTGGAAATAGAAAACTTGGATATTGAAGTGTGAAAGAATAGAGAGTAACCTGATCTCCTCTATTATGATATTCTTGTGCTAAAGCATTGTTAAAATTGGCTATACCACCCCTAAAAGGAAAAGCAGGGCCAATAATAATTACTTTTTTATTAATCAAAATTTAAACTTCTATTTCTACTTGATAGTTGTTTCTATCATAAGCATTTCTAGATACCATTTCAGCAATAAAACCAGCTAAAAATAATTGCACTCCAATAATCATAGCAGTAAGTGCAATATAAAATCCTGACATTTCAGCAATATTTTTTGCAGGAATAGCAGCAAACATAGCATACAATTTAGAGCCAGTAATATAAGTAAATACTCCAAAACCAAGCATGAACATTAAGCTACCCAATACCCCAAAAAAGTGCATAGGTTTTTTGCCAAAACGAGAAACAAAAGTAATGGTTAGTAAATCCAAAAAACCATTTACAAAACGTTCCAAGCCAAATTTGGTAACACCATATTTACGACTTTGATGTTCCACTACTTGTTCCGTGATATTTGCAAAACCTGCCCACTTAGCCAATACAGGAATATATCTGTGCATTTCACCATGTACCTCAACCGATTTCACAACCGTATTTTTATAGGATTTAAGTCCGCAATTAAAATCATGCAAATAAATACCTGATGCTTTACGAGCAGCCCAATTGAACAGTTTTGTAGGAATTGTTTTACTTAAAGGATCATAGCGTTTTGCTTTCCAACCCGAAACCAAATCATACCCCTTTACTACAATTTTGTTATACAATGCTGGGATTTCTTCTGGGCTATCCTGCAAGTCAGCATCCATAGTAATTACTACATCACCCTCTGCTTTTGCAAAACCGACATTAAGTGCAGCCGACTTACCGTAATTTCTTCTGAATTTAATTCCTTTAATATTTGAATTTTCAGCTGAAATTTTTTCAACCACTTCCCATGATTTATCTTTACTACCATCATCAATTAAGAGCACTTCATAACTATAGTTATTCTTTTGCATTACTCTATCAATCCAAGCACACAATTCTTGCAAAGATTCTTCTTCATTAAATAAAGGGACTACTACACTAATATTCATAAACTATTCGATTAAAGTTGGATCTTCATTTTTAACAAAAATAGAAATAATTAAAGAATAAAGAAACCCCATAAAAGTACCTCCTAACATTCCAATTATCATCATCCAATGTGGTTGCATAAACTTACCAGTCATTTGTAAAGCCATATCCAATTCTTCATCCGAAATTTCAGGATTTGATTCCAACATAGCTTGCTCAGTAATTCTCATTACTTCACTTAAAGCGTTAGGATCAAGATAGGATATATATATAAATTGATAAAAAGCCAAGATAATAGAAGAGAAAAAAGCAACAGTGGTTCCTAATTTTAAAGATTCAGCATAAGAGATAAAACCATTATTATTAATGTCACGATACTGAATAATAGCATAAGCAATAAATACAATAATGATACCATTATTTAATAGCGCAGGAATGATTGATTGTTTATCATCAGCACCTACTGACCACATAATAACCGCAATAGCAACCAAAACTAAACCCAATACAGCACCATAATTCATTGCAAACTTCTTTGTATCCATCTTATTTTTTTTAAAATTAATCCTGGCAAATATAAACAAAAATAGAATTCAGAAAATGTTTTGTAAAAAGTAAGATTATGTTAGTTTTGCAACTTAAGGGTAAGTCTTGTACGACCAGCTCCCTATGAACTCCCCCAGGGCAGGAATGCAGCAAGGGTAATAGGTTGTAGCGGTGCGATATAAGTAGCTTACCCTTATTTATTTTTAAGAAATCCTACTCCAACCCAAACGTTCCCTAGCATAAGGACGATAAGCACGAGCAATATTGATATTCTCTGCTTTTTCTAATTCCTCATCATCTTTTAACAACAAATCAGCCTCATTTCTTGCAAAGTGTAATATCTTATTGTCTGCAATAATGTTTGCAATTTTAAAATCAAGCACACCACTTTGTTTTGTTCCCATCATATCACCAGGACCTCTCAACTTTAAATCTACTTCCGAAATCTCAAAACCATCATTGGTATCCATCATGGTTTGCAAACGGGTTTTTCCCTCTACACTTACTTTATTACCACTCACCAAGATACAATAGGATTGCTCAGCACCCCTCCCTACTCTACCTCTTAACTGGTGCAATTGAGAAAGTCCGAAACGCTCCGCACTTTCAATAATCATAACAGAAGCATTAGGCACATTTACCCCCACTTCAATAACTGTGGTAGCCACCATAATATTGGTTACTCCATCCACAAAGCGTTTCATTTCATATTCTTTATCCTCAGGTTTCATTTGCCCATGCACCACACTCACCTGAAACTCTGGCATAGGAAATTCTCTATTAATCGCATTATAGCCCTCCATCAGATTCTTGTAATCCAGTTTTTCTGATTCCCTAATTAAAGGAAATACTACATAGATCTGTCTTTTCAAAGCAATTTGTTCTCGCATAAAATTAATAATCTGTAAACGAGAAGAATCTGTTTTCCAAATGGTTTTTACTTCCTTTCTTCCTGGAGGAAGTTCATCAATAACAGAAACATCCAAGTCGCCATAAAGGGTCATGGAAAGCGTCCTTGGGATAGGAGTTGCCGTCATTACCAACATATGAGGAGGAAATTTATTTTTTTTCCAAAGCTTTCCCCTTTGTGCCACCCCAAACCTATGCTGTTCATCAATCACAACAAAAGCCAAATTCTGAAACACTACCTTATCCTCAATAAGAGCATGTGTGCCAATCAAGATATCAATCTCTCCATTTTCTAATTGTTCGTGCAGCAATCTCCTTTCTTTAGTTTTTGAAGAACCTGTAAGTATCGCCACTTTTATATTTTGAGATTTTAGGTGTTCTGAAATAGTTGCAAAATGCTGACGAGCCAAAATTTCAGTTGGCGCCATAAGACAAGCCTGATAACCATTGTCCACTGCCATAAGCATACTCAGTAGTGCAACCAAGGTTTTTCCACTCCCTACATCTCCCTGTAAAAGGCGATTCATCTGCTGAGGATTACGCACATCATTCCTTATTTCCTTTAGTACACGCTTTTGCGCTCCTGTCAATTCAAAAGGTAAATGTTTATTGTAAAACTCGTTAAACCCTTCTCCCAGATTTTCAAAAGGATAGCCCTTAAACTTTTTATTTCGTGTTAGTTTTAATTTTAGTAAATGTAATTGCAAAAAGAAAAACTCTTCAAACTTTAATCGTTTTTGAGCACGGATAAGAGCTTTAGCATTTTTAGGTTGATGCACATCAACAAGCGCCCTAACTCTACTGGGTAAATTTAATTTATCCACTAAAAGTGCAGAAAGGGTTTCTTCCAATTGATTTTTGAGCAAAGGCAATAATGCTGTTGTTAATTTACCAATTGCTCTACTGTTCAATCCTTTTGCATTTAATAATTCTGTAGCATGATACACAGGTTGCAAACCATTAGTAAAGTGTTGATTTTCTTCTTGCATATCCATTTCAGGATGTACAATATTAAAATTTGCTTTAAAAGCAGAAGGCTTTCCAAAAACAATATATTCCGTATGTAATTTTATACTTGACCTTATCCACCTAACGCTTTTGAACCACACCAACTCAATAATACCTGTTTCATCCTTAAAATGAGCAATTAATCGTTTAGCTCTTTTCTGCCCTTTTTCTTCAAGCTTTATGATCTGACCTTTTAGTTGAATACTAGTAGAATCTGGCCTAAGTTCAGCGATGGTATGGGTTTTACTTCTATCAATATATCGAAAAGGATAGTGCATGAGCAAATCGCCATAAGTAAAGATCCGCAACTCTTTTTTTAGCAAATCGGCCCGTAAAGGACCGACACTTTTCAAAAAATCAATTGGTGTATCCAGAATATGCATGCGATAAATATAAGAAAACTAGTACTGCTTTAGTAAAAGACTTTTAAACATAAATGGCAATAAATCCTCAACCTTATTAGCAATAAGGACCTCATCAGTTGGGGAGTGCAAAATCACTTTAATTGCCTTATCTTGTTTACACTCATATTCTGCCATAACTTGCCTGCATGCTCCACAAGGTGAGACGACATCAGTTACCTCAAAGCCTTCAGAAAGTACTGACACAGCAATCTTCTTAATTTTTACATCAGGATATTTTGCTCCTGCATAAAAAAGAGCAACCCTTTCCGCACAAAGCCCTGAAGGATAGGCCACATTTTCCTGATTACTTCCATTAATAATTTCGCCATTTTCTAGTAAAACACTTGATCCAACTAAAAAGGCAGAATAAGGAGCATAAGCCGTTTTGATTGCTGATTTTGCATTCGCAACTAATTGCTGTTCGTTTTTGCTTAACTCAGAAAGATGAGCTGTAATAAAGGAAAGTTTTATTTTTTCTTCTTTCATACAATTATAAATTATAAACTAATTTTCCTTCAAAGATAAACAGAGTTAGGAGATTATTCACATAAAAATCCTGTTGAATTCTATAAGCTAATTCAAAATCTAACTTTTTAGCCAATGGATATCCTAAAGCAATGGTGGAACGCAATTTATTGATTCCATCTTCCAAGGTTAAAAAATATTCAGTTGAAATACTAGGCGTAAGCTTTGTTTTTTTAATGTTATAATCTAGTCCAAATTTCTGACGCAAAGTCATTTTATATCCAAACAAATTCCCCTGATTTTGCCACCTATTTCGCATAGCATAACTAAAGCGTTTGCTGAGTTTGTTTTTATAGTATACATCCGCATAGAAACGATTCTGATTTGAAATATTCAAAGCAATATCCCACCTATTGATATAACGATACCCCACAGCATAAGAAATACGTTTATTGTACTTACGCTTGAGTTTTACATCCGTAAATTGCTTAGCATATAGGCTAGAGTTTTCTCTTAATCGCAAACCTGTTTTTACAGCAAGATTCGTTTTTTTTATAATTTTTTTATTCAGAGAAACTGAATACCAAGTTTGAAAATCATTCTCCTGAGCAAAAACGGATAAGGAGCAAAATAATAAAAGAAATATACTATTTTGAATTGTCCTCATAATAGAAAATACGCAAGTTAACAGTATCTTTTAAAAAGTCTATTCTTCTTACCTCAACTCTAATGACATCAATCCCTGTTCTTTCTTTTAAATCCGCCAATAACTCCTCTCTTCTTTCAGGAACAATCAATTCAATTTTCTCATAGATTACATTCTTTCTTGATTCGCCTCTCAGTAACCAAATACGCTCCATTCCGAAAGTAACAAATACAATCATAAGGTTTGCGAAAATAAGCTCAGCATGGCTAATCTTTTTATTTGCCAATGCATTCACCACCGAAACACCAATCACCAAAAACAAGTAGGTCATTTCTTTAATCGGAATAGGGTCGGTACGGTAACGAATAATACCAAAAATAGCAAAAAGCCCCAATGCAAATCCCAATTGTAGTTTTACACTATCCAGCAGTACACAGAGCAGGAATACCGTTAGACTAATCAGGAAATAAGTAAATAAATAATCCTTATTTTTAGTTACAGGATAGTAAATATATCGGATAATTGCAGTAATAACTACAAGATTAAAAACTGTTTTAGTAATTAATTTCAAAAAATCTTCAGCATCAAATATTGGTGTTCCTAAAAAATCTCCAAATCCACTCAATAAAATTGTTAATAGTTCCATTTACGCTTGTTTTAATTTATTTATAAATAACACTTTCTCTTTAAATCTGTTCTTTTTAAGCTTTGGGTTCAAAGCCAAAGTTGTTAAGCAATACTTGCTAATACGGATGGGCAAGATATGCATTTCTTTTGCAATACGCATAAAATCAGAGGAACGACTCATGCGCTCCTGCTTTACCTCAGCAATAACAATATGTTTCATATCCCCCTTTTCATTCGCATTTTCAAAAGTAAGATTAATATCCATAGTCAATCTCTCTTTCTGGGTTTTATGCACAAAAGTAATTCTGCTAAAATTAATCCATTGTTTAGCATTTACCGTCATAGGTTTCCCAATAATTTTTTCAATATAGTTTTGCTGCTTTTCTGAAAGCCCCTTACTTATCGCATCAACTTTCATTCTTCTTTTGATGGTTTTCCCTTTATTATTTTTCCTTTTTATCTCTAAAAAAGTAAGCTTACTCCCTACATACTCTCTAAAACGAATTTTGTTTCTGTTTACTCTTCCGTTATGATGATCCAAATAAAACTTTCTATAATCAGTATCATAGTAAAGGGATTTATAATCGTGAATAAGTTCTCCATCAATATCAAGTACTCGATAAAATGGCAATAAATCTTGCAAAATAAAAGGCATTTTATTTGCCCTAAAAGCAAACTTGGTGTCAGTACGACTCATTAATTTTACATCATCCATTTCATCCAATGAGATGGGTAAAAAATTAGCAACTATTTGTGGCAAATTACTCACTTATTAATTCTTCCCAATTACAAAGTCAGCAACTTTATTAGTAGAGTTATTAGAGGTGATTGTAACATGCTTAAAAATAGGAATATCATAAGAATATTCTGAATCAGGACCTGTAGAGATAGTAGTGTCTTTATTAAGATATATTGTATAATTACCTTTTCTTAAATACTCAAAATGATATTTTCCATTATAATCCGTTTCAAATTTATCATCATACACACTACCCTCATTATCAGAATAGATAATAAATACATCTTTACCTGATTTAGGATAAAGATGAGTATCATTTTGAAGAGTTAAAGTATTAAAAGTAACTTCAAAGTAAGCTACTTCTCCTTCAATTACTGAAGTACCACCTTCTCCTGTTTGTTTTTCGCAAGAGCTAAATCCTATTGCTATTGTACAAATAACTAAAAAATTTCTCATCATTATTGTTTTATAATTTTAACTACAGAATTTCCTGATTTTACAAAGTAAATTCCATTCTCCCAATTGCTAATATCTACTGATTCTACTTCTTGTTTTGCAAATACTTCTTGCCCCATCATATTGAAAACACTTACCCCATCAGTAACTCCTAAAATATAAATTCTATTGTTTGATGGATTAGGATATATTCTCATATTCCCACTGATATGCACATTATTAATTCCTGTTCCGTTTTGGTTTGTAGCATCATATGTTTGCATTTGATACTGCATAACACCTATGCCATTTGGCACACGGGCATAGCCTTTATCAGTTGGCATATTTACATAGTGCACTGCATCAATTGTATTCCCAGAAGGATCACTTAAATACACTTCTTCTTGATCAGCCGAAAGACGATAAGTAGTATGTAAACCTGACTGTGAAGTTCCTGCTGTATCGCACCAAATAATTAAATAACCATTAGCAGAAATACTAACATTAGGAAATGTCCATTTCATTAAGTCATTTTCATTATCTGAAAGATGGAATCCGTTTAGGTTTATAGCACTAGAACTACCATTGTACAGCTCTACCCAATCATCATATTCTCCATTTTGATCAGCAACTGCTGAAAAATTACCTGCCATGATTTCATTAATTACTAACCCACTAACTACTGGCAATTGATGAAATTCTTTTTCTGCTCTTTCAGGAGAAAAAATTCCTGCATCAGCATTCTCAGCATAAAAATAATATTGTACATCACGAGCATCAACAGATATGGTTGCACCAAAAACGCCATCACCGACCGTACCATCACCATGCATTCCATCATCATACATTTGTAGTTTTTCAAACTTATCAGCAAAAGTATAACGGTAACCTAAATACGCATGATTGGAGTTGGAAATTTCAGCAGTAATATGAATTGTAGAATATGGTAAAACAGCTGTAGGATTGGTTGTGATATTCGTAATAACTGGTGGCACTGCTGTGAACTCACTTAAACCTTGCAAATGAGAAATTCTAGCACTCATCAACTCAGCAATTCCTATTATCGGTATAGGACCAGAGCCAACAGATGAATTTATATTTGATGTGAATTCAGTATAAGAATAGAAAGGATTTGGATCCGTATTAACATCCGTATCAATTAATTGTTGTAAAGCTGAAGCTCTTGTGGTGTAATTATTATTCGCAAACTGCTCATTCAATATAGTACGCATATGCGCAACATACATTCTCTTGTATCTATCAGAAGAAAAAACCTGAGTCGTTAATTTATTACTGGCATCAGTACTATTATGAAAAATACCTAACTCCTGTAAATCGGAAGTAAGCACTGGACTAGGGAGTCCATTAGTAAAGGTTCCAAAGGTCATATTCATATCCCATAACAAAGGAGAGAACCTACCATTATTATCCTTAAATAGATAAAAATTATGAGGAATAGAATTAATAGGACCATCAAGGGAAACCGTAAGGTTTTCAAAAGCCATCATCCAAAGAGTCCGGTCAATATCCATTACATTTTCAATCTCAATAAAGTGATTGTTTAAGGTATCTAAGAAATTACCCAACTGTTCCCAATCATCAGTAGACTCCATCTCATAAGCTCTTTGATAACAATTGGTATCAGAATAATATTCCAAAATTCCTAATTGGCCCATACAACCTGGAACAGAAATTCCTGTATTTTCCACTTTAAATAAAGGGCCTTTACGCTCATAAAAAATTTCGTTCGTAAAATCATCATCAATAGATTGCACGCAAGTATATAAACCAATTAAAGTACCATTTACAGTTACTTTTGCATAAGTTGATTTTGGTGAGGGCATATACTCCCTTGCCATTTCATAACTTAACACTTCACGCACAAAAGAGGGATCTCTAAATCCATTAGATAATTTTAACACATTATAACCATCTATTGACTGTCCGTTATTAATATAATCCAACTTTATGTTCATTGGATTTTTAGTGTTATTTACATTATAAGAACTGTTCCCTTTATACTTTATTCCTACATCTTGGTCTGCTATCCCATCTATCAAAATAGAATCAGCCACCAAGCGTGTTCCATTTGCGTAATAAATATCCAAAGAATCATCCCAGTTTGTTTGACTAAAAAATATTTCAATATTACGAATACCAACATCAAAAACATCCTGTGAAAATGAAGAAAAAGAAAGACCAATTAAGGTAACAATAGAGAGCGCTTTACGCATAGTTTATTTTTTTGTAAAGTTAAAAAATATAAATACTTAAAGTTAGAAAGTAGAAATCAATCTTAGGTATTCAAAATACTAGTATTAGTTAACTACCACTTTCTTAGAAATAATAGCATCAGTTAATTGGATATTAACATAATACAATCCTTTAGAAAGAGAAGAAACATCAATACAATAATTTAACTGATTATTAGTATTCGTATAAACTAATACACCAAAATTATTATACATATTAACATACTGAACATCTTGACTTTCATTGGTTAGATACAACACATCATTACTAGGGTTAGGAAATAGATTAAATGTGGAGATTTCAGCAGTAAAGACTGTACTAGGAATAGCTGATATTTTTGATATTCCAGTACTAGTTGCTACCCAAACATTATCATCAGAATCAATTACCAGCCCTCTTACATTTGGTCCAGCTAATCCATCTGAAACATGAAAATCTTCCCATTGACTACCATCCCAATACGCAATACCACCTTCTGCTAAATAATCAACATAAATAGCAGTCCATATTCTTCCATAAGAATCCTTTTCAATGTCTACTACAGGATTTATAGAATCATGAGGAGGAGGAAGAGAGTACATATCTATATGATTAATAAAAGATGTATTTGAAGGATTAAGAACCGACATACCAGCATCTGTTCCAATCCATTTATTATCTTGATTATCAACAATTATAGACCGAACTTTAGGAGAAATTATTCCAGTTGTAGTATCATAAGGTGTAAAATTAGCTCCGTCAAAGTGCGTAAGACCTTCTGTAGGGGGTAGATGACCTAATGGAGAACCAAACCATTTATCTCCGTTAGCATCAAATGCAATAGCGCTTACGCCACTCCAATGAATATCAGGTGAATTATATGAACTCCATGATGAACCATTATAATAAGATACCCCAGCATCTGTTCCAATCCATATACCTCCATTTCCATCTTCCTCAATACAATAAACCTTATTGCTATTTAATCCATTAGCTGTTGTATATGCTAGCCACATAAACCCATTTACTCCTGACACTAATTGATTTACTCCATAGTCTGTACCAATCCATATTTCTCCATTAGAAGTTGCTTTTATAACCTTTATATTGTCTGATAGCATTCCAGGATAATTTGCTACATCATAAACTGCTAATGAAGAACCGTCAAACATTTGGACTCCAACAGATGTTCCAACCCAAGCAATATCATTTACATCTACATCTATACATTCTACAAAATCACTAATCAATCCATCAGTATTAGTGTAATTTGTAATTGTTTGGGCACCTATTTGCAATGCAACTATGCTCATTAATAATATGATTAGTTTTTTCATTTTTATTTAATTTTAATAACTTTTACTGTCTGATTCTTATCTAGAAAAGATATGAAATAAACTCCTGAATCCCAATTAGATGTTTGAACCTGATTTGTATTTACTGAGGAATAAATGATTTTCCCTAATAAATCTCTCACTACTAAATTCTCTTTCTTCTCTAAGTATAAAATATCAGAAAAAGGGTTTGGATAAATTTTTATATTTTCACTTATATCATCAATTGAATTTGGAAAATCATTATTCGCTTTAAAGGTTGGGGTTAGCATTGTAAATTGTCCTGATCCATTAGGGCTTCTTCCATAAGCTATATCATCTGACTGGGGCAAGTAAGTTATAGAGTCAATAACAGAACTATCTGCATTAGACAATACTAATTGCTCTCCCAAATTAGATAATTGAAAATTTGCATGCTCCTCACCCTGACTTCCATCCTCATCAGCCCAAATAATAGAATAAGAATTTGGGGGAATTACATAACTGGGAAGATTCCATTTATGAAAATAAGCAAGTGTGTCTGTAATAAATAATCCATTTGTTGAGATTGGAGAATTAGTTGTGTTATACAGCTCTATCCAATCTTCATATTTTCCACTATTATCGGTGACTATACTTACATTATTGGACATTACTTCATTTATTACCAAATCGCCTGAACTAAGTCCGAACTGAATAGTATAATACTCATAAGCTGCCCTTATAGGGGAAAACACTCCTGCACTATCATTATCAGCATATAAATAGTAATCTAATGAGTTACTGCAATTACCTATTTTACAACCATAAATTCCGTCTCCTGATATTCCATCATTATGATTACCATCATCAAACATTTCTACTGATTTAAATCGCTCATTTTTCCCAAATCTATAAGCTACCTTTGTAAAAGTTGCATCCATCACATCTGCTGTTATCCAAATGTCATCTCCTAATGTAAAATTTTGAGGAGAGTAAAGAATATTTGAAATTGTAGGTTCGCCAGAATATCCAGTATATGAACTCAAATAAGTTGATCGGTTATCCATTAATTGAGTAATTCCAGGGCAAATAGATGCCACTAAGGAAACTTGGCTAGTAAGATTGGTAGTAAAATCAGAATAAGTATAAAATTTATTAGTATCATTCTGTACATCCTGATCAATCAGATTCTGTAAGCTTTGACCTCTTACAAAATAATCCTGATTCACAAAATTCTCTTCCATTATCGTACGTATATGTGCCAAATACATTTTACGATTCCTTTCGGTTTCAAACAATTTTCTCAAAAGTGGTCTTGGTGATACTGATATTAAATTATGGTGTATTAATGGATCCATCTCTTGTGCTTGTAAAATGTCAAATCCGTTAAAGTATAATTGAGACGCATCTGTTAATCTAAATCCTCCAAATGACATATTTAAATCCCAAATTATTGGGTTCCACTGATTAGCTTGATCTTTATACAAATAGTAATTTTGGCCATATCCAATATAAGAATCAAAATTTATAATTGAATAATTTAATGCATGCATCCATAGGGTTCTATCAATATTTAATACGTGATTAATGCTGTCTGAAACATTATTTAATGTGTCAATAAGACTGTATAAATCTTCCCATCCATAATCAGATTTAAGAGCATAAAACGGATAATAATCTATACTATCAGTTCCAGGAGTATTGCTTAAATTTGAATTCTCACCTCCAATCTGAATATTTAAATTCTCAGGATTACATTTAAAAAATGAATTGTATTTACTATCAAAATGATCAATAAGGAAACTTTTATTTACCGCTTCAACATTAGTATATAATCCCCATAAAGTATCATTAATATATAAATTAGCATAATTTGCTTGTGATGCCGGCATGTATTTTCGGCACACTTCATATGAGAGGACTTCTCTAATAAATGAAGGGTCCTGAATGACATTTGAGAGTTTTAATTTATCTATCTCTTGATGATCTTGTCCATCAATAATATAATCTAATTTTATATTAAATGGGTTTTTAATTCTATTTACACTTACTGAGCTAAAACCTTTATACCTCACTCCTACACTATCATAAGTACTCCCATCAATAGTCAAATCAGCTAGTATTCTTTCGTTATCACCTTGAACATATAGACTATCTAAAAGATAATCCCAATTTGTATTATAAAAACTGATTCGTATTTCTCTTATCGTGTCTGAATCATAAAAATTAGATTGAGAAAATGAATTTATCTGTAATAGAAAAGCAGAAATAAATATTAGATATCTCTTTAGCATCCTCTATTTTATATAGCAGATTCGTTTTGTGTATAATTGTCCTGTACTGCTTATAATGTTTACAAAATATATCCCTTCAGAAAAGTCTTCTATATTTATTCTTTCTTTAAACTTACCTGAGAAACTATTTAGCTCTTTATTGAAGATTTCTTTACCTAATATATTATATATTTCAATATTAATTTCAGAATTAGTAATAGAATTAAACTCAATTGTAAAGGTTGAGTTTGTTGGATTTGGATAAACAGTTAATTGCATTTCAGTTGATTCATCATCAATTGCTGTAGTGTTAAAACAAGATGTTGTAGCAGTATTCATATATGACTCTAATGCAATAATACCAGGGTGATCACATTCATATCTAAATCCTTTTTGAGATTGAGCATTATAAGGTCCCCATATTACAGTCCCGTTTTCATCTACCTCATACATTACACCAGCTCCTCCTTGTCCTCCTGAAGCATTAACATAAATATTTCCGTTTGACATTCTATCTGATGCAGACTGACCAGATGAAGAGTAAGCACATTCATATCTTGTAGTGTATGAGAAAGGTTCAAATGCTTGCCCAGAAGTTCTAAGATAAGTATTTGTTGCTGCATCCCATGGAGTATCAATTCCATCAATAGCTGATACGCTATTACTTACACCGCTATTATTAAATATTTGTAAAAAACCGCCATTTGGCCTTCCGTCATCAGCTATCCATCTTGCATCATGAACAGCATTGTCAATAATTTGTGTTCCTGACATCCCATAATTTGAAGGATTTCCCCACCTGTATAATATATCACCACCCATTCCTGAATTACCTCCAGAATGTGTAGCAGCTTCTGCTGTTGTTGTACTATGATCAATAATATAGATCTCAGATGAAAAACGAGATGAAAAAACAATTTGATCTAAATCCTCATTGTAATCTACTCCATTTACATGAAACCAATCACCACTACTTCCACCACCAGGGCCTCCACCTCCCTGAATCATATTTATATCTATTAGTTCAGGATTGTCTGAAATGTTTGAAATATAATTAGGTCCGTTAGGATCTGTATCTTGACACATGTGATCCCAGATATGCCATTCCCATACTATATTTGCTCCACCATTTCCGTCTGGTTCTAATTCAATAAAATGAGTTGGCCATTTTTCAGAACTTGCATTATTAAATCCTGCTGCATTTAACTCAGTAGAAGTCTTTTTTTCATAAGCAGTAAGTAAAACATTATCTCCAACTAATGTTAGGTCATGGTGGCTAAGATGATCACTATCTGCATAAGTATATTCCCAAACTATATTTCCATCAGGAGCTATTTCTTGAACAATACCACCACCAGCAGCTACATTTCCAGTGCTAAACACACTAGTATTCCCTTTAGTCCCTCTTATTAAGTTTCCATTTTCTTTTAATGCTACTGTATAGTTACACTCGGTATTCATATTCCAAGTATGTGCTACATTTTGATTTTCATCAATTAAATAGGTAGTATTTGATCCTTGTGAATTGTAAAGAGCAAATCCATTAAAAGATTGTCCATTAACAAATATTGATGAAGTAAATAGTGTTAATACGAATAGTGTTTTTTTCATTTTTTTGTTTTGAATTAAGTTAATTGTTAATATTAAAATATGTAATAATTAATGTTTTAGATGCTCATTCATGTTTATATGACGGAATAATTAAACTGTTTCATTTGAAGTATAATACATTTTTTTAGCTTGCTTCCAATACACATCCATCTCTGATAAACTCATTTCAGAAAAATCTTTACCTTCGTTATTAATCTCTTGCTCCATAATCTGGAAACGCTTTATGAATCGTTTATTAGTTCGCTCCAAAGCATCTTCAGGATTAACATCAATAAAACGAGCGTAGTTAGTAAGTGCGAAAAGCACGTCTCCAAATTCTGATTCTATTCTGTCATGATCTCCTTTTTTGATTTCTACTTTTAGCTCTTCAATTTCTTCCAACACCTTTTCCCAAACTTGTGATTTATCATCCCAATCAAAGCCAATCCCTCTTACTTTTTCCTGAATTCTGAATGATTTTACGATTGCAGGCAATGATTTTGGCACCCCTTCTAACACTGATTTATTTCCTTCTTTTAATTTTAATTTTTCCCAATTTGCTTTTACTTCTTTTTCATCAGCTACTTTTACATCTCCATAAATATGAGGATGTCTATGCATCAATTTATCACATACACTATTGATTACATCAGCAATATCAAAGTCATTAGTTTCGCTAGCAATACGAGCATAAAATACAATATGCAAAAGCACATCTCCTAGCTCCTTTTTAATCCCCTGTATGTCCTTATCCAAAATAGTATCAGATAACTCATACATCTCCTCGATAGTTAAATAGCGTAAACTATCATAAGTTTGTTTTTGATCCCAAGGACATTGCTCCCTAAGCTCATCCATAATTGTAAGTAACCGAGCAAATGCTTTTGTTTTATTTTCCATCTACATGATGTTAGTAGGTAAATAATATTTTTATTTATAGATTACAAATATAATTATAATGTATGAGAAAACTAATTGGTTTTTTAGTAAGTTTGCATGATTATTTAATTTTAAAAAAATATGAAAAAATTATTATTAGCCCTTTTTGTAGCTTTTGGAATACAAACACAAGCGCAATTATGGAATGTTCAATTGAATGTTGATCCGATTGTATCATTTTCACCAGCAACTGGATTAGCGGGAGTTATATGGATAGGATCTGAATTCTGGGTTTCTAAGTGGGCAGACAACAACATTTACACTGCAGACGCTTTAGGGAATATGACAGGTAATTTTACTATCCCAGGAATTACAGGAACTAGAAGCATGACAACTGATGGAAACTATATTTATATCGGTACTGCTGCTGCCGTAATTTATCAAGTAGATCCAATTACAAAAACGTTAATATCAACCATAAATACATCTGTCCCTGCATGTAGATATTTAACTTTTGATCATACACTTGATAATGGAAATGGTGGATTCTGGACAGGAGCATATGCATCAGATATAGTTGCTGTAAGTATGACAGGAACTACGCTGAATAGTATTGCCTCATCTACTCATGGACTTACTGCTATATATGGCATGGCTTTTGATGATTATTCTGTAGGAGGACCTTATTTATGGGCTTTTGATCAAGGAGGAAATGGTGCTGATATTATTCAATTAACTACAAATGGCACTGCAACAGGAATAAGTTATGACGCTACCACTTTAGGTGCTGGAGGAGGAACGGCAGGTGGTTTATTTATTTGTAATAATTTTGTTACAGGAACAAATTCAATGATTGGTATCAATCAAGGGATTTCTCTATTTGCTTTAGAATTAGCTGACCCTCCTGCTGATGATCCTATACTAACAGTATTAGATATTGACGCTTATGTAGTAAATCCTTCAAACGTTGATATTAAAGGGACAATAAAAAATGGTGGACTTAATCCAATTACGAGTATTGATGTTAAGTGGTCAGACGGAACAAATACTTATACAGATAACTTAGCAGGCTTAAACATAAGTATGAATGGGACTTATAACTTTATACATTCTACACAACTTATTGTAAATAGTCTTGCTGCTAGCTCATTAACAATTTGGATTGAGTATCCAGCTGACTTAGACACTTCAAATAATACCTTAACAGCATCTGTTGCAGGATTAACCTCTATACCTGCTAAAACCACAGTGGGAGAAGAAAAAACTGGAACTTGGTGTGGATGGTGTCCAAGAGGGGCTGTTGCTTTAGGAGAAATGGAAGCAACATCAAGTTTTATTGGAATCGCTGTACATAATGGAGATCCAATGACTATTAGCTCATATGATAATAATATTGGAACATATATTCCTGGAGGATATCCAGGAGGAGGAGTAGATAGAGTTTTAGAAGATAATCCTGCTTATTTTTCAACTATGCATGCTACTAGAGTAACTGATATTGTCCCTTGTATTGTAAATAGTATTACTGCGGTTTATGATCAATCAGCAGAAAAAATAAGTGTTGCATCTGATGTTGAATTTTTCGGTAATATAATTGGTGACTTCAGATTATCATGTGTTATTGTTGAGGACGACTTAAAAAGCAGTAATTCTAGTTGGGCTCAAGTTAATTATTATGGGCCTGGTGGTTCAGGTAATAGCACTAATATGACTTTCCCTCCTAATGTAAATAATGGTTTTAGTTTTAACACGGCTAATTCGCCTGTACCATCTGGAAATTTTGGTGGATATGATCATGTTGCTAGATCATTATCTAATAATGATATTTTAGGTGATGTAGGCAGTCTTCCATCAGCATTAGTTAATGTTGGAACCTACAACCATACATTTACTGATGTCAATACAAACTCTTTAGCAGGTTATAATGATGCAGGATTTAATTGGACTAAAGCACATGCAGTTGTTATGATAATTAATGCAACGACAGGTGAAATACTGAATGCAGGGAAAACTTCTTTAACAAGCTCAAACATTTCAACTTCATGGGATTGTGATGCTATAAATGGTTGTATTGATCCAGGAACAGGTTTAGGTCAATATAGTTCATTAGGAGCATGTACTGCAGTGTGTAATATTACATCAGTTCAAGAGAATAACACTTCTGAATTTAATATTTATCCTCATCCTGTAAAAAATGTTTTAACTATTGTTGGAGATTATTCGTCAGCTGATATTTATGATGTATTTGGAAAACTAGTGTTAACCTCAGAAACACAAAAAACAATTGATGTATCTACTTTAAGTAATGGAGTTTACCTTGTAAACATCAATTCTGAAAATTCAACTACAGTTAAGAAGTTTACTATTTCTAAATAGTAAACTAATAAATGTTTAAGGAAGGGCTACTATAAAGTAGCCTTTTTTTATGTATTTTTAGCATCAAACAATTTACCATGACATTTTCAACAGTTTTTCTTATCACCATTTGTATGCTTGCCTTTGTATTTTCGGGTATTGGTATAAAAATACTATTGAAAAAAAACGGGAAGTTTTCAGGCACTTGTGCTAGCCAGAGTCCTTTTTTAAACAAAGAAGGGGAAGCTTGTGGATTATGTGGTGCTACGGCTGATGAAAAGTGTAAAAATGAAGAAGATTAATTAACAATCCTCTTTTTCATTTCTGGGCTTATATACATTCTCCAATCCCCATTTTTATCCGTATAAACAATATATACTTCTAGTTCATCATCAAGAGTTCTTATGATTTGCTTTGTATTTTTCAATCCCATTGCCATAAAAGCAGTAGCATAAGCATCAGCTAACGAACACTCGTTAGTGACAACCGTTACACTTAATAAACGATTTTGAGCAGGAAAACCTGTCTTAGGATTAATTGTGTGGGCATACTTAACCCCATCCTTAACATAAAACTTTCGATAGTTTCCTGATGTAGCTAAAGCCTTGTCTTTTAAATCTAGAATAAATTGAAAACGTTCTTTGAAATCAATCTCTTCTGAAGGTTTATCAATACCTACTCGCCAAACATTCCCATCAGCATTAATACCTTTAGCTTTTAGTTCACCTCCAACTTCAATCAAGTAATTGAGTATCTCTTTTTCTTCAAGTAGCTTTGCAATCAAATCCACTGAAGTTCCTTGGGCAATTGCATTAAAATCAAGCTTTACTCCTTCTGTTAACACAACTGTACTATCTTTCCAAAACATCTTATCCTTCCCTACTTTTTTCATTATTGCCTGAATAGCGACTGAATCTACATTAATTTCGTTCGTATCATTTTTATAGAAACCCCAATATTTCACTAATGGTGATACTGTACAATCAAAATAACCTTTTGTATTTTCCCCTACATGAAGAGCATCAAAATAAACGAGATTAAAAATTTTATCTGTTATAATTTCTTGACCGGCATTTAACTTAGAAATAATAGAATAAGGTTTATAAATAGACACCGAACTATCGATCTCGGTAAGTAAACTATCAATCTGAATCTGAAAACTCTTACCACTAGGTGATAAATATTTTATATGGTAATAAGTTCCTTGAGTTTTTCCTGAATTAGTAACTAATATACGATTATCAGAATTGGAACAAGCGCATAAAATTAAAGCAAATAAACAAAAGGCATTTTTCATGAGAACAAAGATAAATGATAGCAACTAAATATTAGACAAGTAAAATAAGAAAAGTCTAAAAACTTTAAAAAACAACAAAATCTATTTTTATATCTTTGAAACATGAAAATTAAAGCCAATAGTATTTCGGAGTATTTGGAAAATATTTCTAATGAAAGAAAAGTAGTAATGAAAAAGCTAATTAGGACAATTGGAGGGAATTTACCAAAAGGATTTAAAGAGCAATTAGGGTATGGAATGCCTTCTTGGGTTGTTCCTCATTCCCTTTACCCTGAAGGATATCATTGTTCGCCAGATCTACCTTTACCTTTTATGAATATTGCTTCACAAAAGAATTTTATTGCTCTTTATCATATGGGGATTTATGCTAACCCTGAACTATTGATCTGGTTTGTAAGCGAATATCCAAAACATTGCAAAAGAAAATTAGATATGGGTAAAAGTTGTATTCGTTTTAAAAGAATAGAAGAAATACCTTTTGAATTAATAGCTGAACTCTGTACAAAAATGACTCCTGAAAATTGGATTAAATTGTATGAATATAAATTTAAAGGTTAATAAAAAACCCGATTAAACACTCGGATTTTCTATAAATATCTATGCTTTGTTTTTACCCTCCAAAGTCATCAAACCTAACATTCTCATCAGGAATTCCCCAATCATCAGCCATTTTTAGAACCGCTTGATTCATCAGAGGTGGTCCACAGAAATACAATTCAATATCTTCTGGTGCTTCATGTTTAGTTAAATACTGATCAATTACCACTTGGTGCACAAAACCAACAAAACCATCTCCTTCAGTATCATTCATATCTTGCATTGGCTTCCAATTATCATCTTCTTGTGCATCCGAAAGTACCAAGTAAAATTTGAAATTAGAGAATTCTCTTTCTAAAGAACGGAAATGCTCAATATAGAAAAGTTCAGCTTTGGATCTTCCACCATACCAGTAAGAAACTTTTCTTCCTGTTTTTAATGTTTTGAATAATTCATATAAGTGGGAACGCATTGGTGCCATACCTGCACCACCACCAATATACAACATCTCAGCTTCAGAAT
>Ga0257121_1000077_pt1 | contig 79643 bp, 66 predicted proteins | sample SI106_100metaG_FD_190180 | JGI IMG/M metagenome (GOLD analysis project Ga0257121, IMG submission 190180) | Marine microbial communities from Saanich Inlet, British Columbia, Canada - SI106_100 | ecosystem: Environmental > Aquatic > Marine > Inlet | place: Canada: British Columbia | collected...
ACCCACTCAAATGAGTGGGTTTGTTTTTGGTGGGCCTTACGGACTTCGAACTTAGATCAATTTAACAGTCTGTTTAACACTTTTTGAATGCCCTTAATTTTAGGTCAAATATTTTTAATTAGCTTTGAGAAAATAATTACTTCATTATGAAAAAACTACTACTTATATTACTTTGCTTGCCTATGATTGGGTTTGGGCAATGCATCTCAGGAGACTGTAACAATGGATATGGTACTTATTCTTATACTAATGGAGATAAATACGTAGGTGAATCTAAGGATAATAAATCTCATGGAAATGGCACTTATACTTATGCTAATGGAGAGAAATACATAGGTGAATATAAATATGGTAAAGCAAATGGACAAGGAATATACACTTATCCTTCAGGAGCTAAATACGTTGGAGAATTTAAGTATAATAATAAGCATGGACAGGGAACTTATACTTATGCTGATGGAAGTAAATACATAGGAGAATATAAGGATGATAAGAAGGATGGAAGCGGAACTCATACTTATGGAAATGGACAATGGAAAGGAGATAAATACGTAGGTGAATTTAAGAATGATAAGAGAAACGGTCAAGGAACTTATACAATGGCAAATGGAACAGTTTATAAAGGGCTCTGGAAAAACAGCAAGTTTTTAGGAAAGTAAAACAATAGATTAACAATGAAAAAACTACTACTTATATTATTTTGCTTACCCTTTATTGGGTTTGGGCAACTAACTTATGTTCCTGATGATAATTTTGAAGCTTATTTAGAGGCAAATGGGATGGGTAATGGAATACCTAATGATGATTCTGTTCAAACTTCAAATATTAATACTTTAACAACTATTGATTTGAGTAGCACAAGCATTTCTGATTTAACAGGAATAGAAGATTTTTCATCATTAATTGAACTGTATTGTCAAGATAATCAATTAAGCACTATAGATGTTAGTAATAATATAAATCTTGAGAAATTAGATTGTGATGATAACCAACTTTCAGTAATTGATGTAACCGCAAATATTAATCTCAAGAACCTGCAATGTAGTTTCAATAATCTATCATCATTAGATGTAAGTTCTAATCCACTTCTTATTTTCTTATTTGCTGGAAATAATCAAATTCCTACTATAGATGTAAGTAGTAATCCAAATTTAGTAAATTTAACTATTCCTTTTAATTTGTTTAGCTCTGTAGATGTTAGCACAAATTCTAATTTATCTGTTTTTGATTGTAAGAACAATCAGATATCATCCTTAGATGTAAGTAATAATACAAACTTAATAGCGCTTTATTGTAATTATAATTTACTGACGGCTTTAGATGTTACTTCTAATACTCTTTTAGAGTCTTTGTGGTGTGATGATAATCAGATATCTATCTTAAATGTAACTAGTAATACTGCAATAAAAGATCTAATAATAGATAATAATGATCTTACCTCAATAGATATTAGTGCAAATATTCTATTAGAATTGTTTTTTTGTCAAAGAAATGACTTAACATCCTTAGATCTTACTGGAAATTACTTTTTACAAAAATTATGGTGTTTTGATAATCAATTGACTTCACTTGATATTAGAAATGGAAATAATCAAAATATTGGTACAACTTTATGGGATTTTGATATTACAGGAAATTATAGTTTATTTTGTGTAGATGTTGACAACCCTGGGTGGTCTATGATGAATTGGACTGTGAATAATGATTGTATTGATAGTTGGAATACATTCAGTTCTAATTGCGGGAATACTTCAGTAATTGATGAGATTAATACAACCAAAGAACTTTTTAAAGTAACAGACCTATTAGGAAGAGAAACAAAAAAAACTAATCAACCTCTCTTTTACATCTATAATGATGGAACAGTAGAGAAAAGAATAGTTATAGAATAAAACAATAGATTAACAATATGCTAAGCATAAAAATTTAAATAAATATGAGACAAGTATCAATTCTAATCTTTGCCCTATTTTTCCTTAGTTCTTGCGAAAAGGAAACTTTTGTTGACTATTATATCGACAATCAATCTTCTAGTGTTATTTCAGTTGACGGCACAAACATTATTGTCTCAAGCGACATTTACAAAACGATTAATCCGAACGAAAAAAAAGACGTTGCAGTTTGGAGTAAACGTGGAAAACAAACAGATTTTTTTGAACCAACTTCAATGTTCGGGAATGACCTAATTATTACAAATGTTTCAGGAGATACGTTGGCAAAAGATTATAAATTATTATCCAATTGGACTTCTGATGTTGATGACCAAAGAACAGTAGCAAATCACGAATACATTTTAGTCATTACTGACGCTGACTTTTAAAAGAAGATGAAAATTATTTCTAAAGCCATTTAAGAAAGGAACAAGCGGAAACCCTATAGGAAGACCTATAGGTTCAGTAAGCACTACTACAAAGCTCATAAGAGAGCATATAAGCCAAGCAATTGACGGAAACAAGATAATGGAGATGCTAGATAAGATAGACTCTCCTACGGAGTATATAAACGCCATCTCTAAACTACTTCCTTATTCAATTGGAAAGGTAAAAGCTTATGAAGAGGTTGTGGAAATAGAACCAATGGATATAAAGATTAGTTTTTTTACAACACCTGAGGAAGAGTAATAAAGCTATGTATTGGCTCTAAACCGACAACAAATCTGACAACAGAAAAAAGAAAACCCTTGTAAGTTGTTGATATACAAGGGTTTTTACTTAATGCTTGTGGGCGATGAGGGACTCGAACCCCCGACTTCCTCCTTGTAAGGGAGGCACTCTGAACCAACTGAGTTAATCGCCCTGAATTGATTGCAAATATATACGATTTCGCTTATAATCTTATTATTTATCTAAGTAATTATAACACTTCTGCTACAACAAATGTACTTCCTCCAATAAAAATTAAATCTTCTTTTTTAGAATTACTAATTGCATTTTTATATGCTTCCTTAACAGAATAGTATGCTTCTCCATGAAGATTAAATTTTACTGCTTTTTCTTTTAGTTTATTAGCATTGAATGCTCTATCAATTTTTGCTTCACAGAAATAATAAATTGGTTTTTTTGGAAGTAATTTTAAAATATTATCTATCTCTTTGTCATTAACTGTTCCAAATATAAAATGTATTTTATTATATTTTAAACTTTGAATTTGTTTAACAATATTTTTTATTCCATCTTCATTATGTCCAGTATCACAGATTGTTAATGGGTTTTTAGATAGAGTCTGCCATCTACCCTGAAAATTGGTATTTTTATTAATATTATTTAAGCCATTAGTGATGTTTTCTTTACTTACTTTCCAATCTAATATATTTAGAGTTTTTATGGTAGTATTTATATTTTCAATTTGATAACCTCCAGTTAGATCGCATCTTATTTTATTTTTTTTGCTAGAAAAGTATATTGGAGCATTCTTTTTTTGAGCATAATCTTTAAAAATAGTATTAGTCTGAAATTGTTTTCTACCAATTATTATTGGTGTTTTTTCTTTTATTATTCCAGCTTTCTCTTTTGCAATTTTTTCTAGAGTATTTCCTAATAGATTTGTATGATCGTAGCCAATATTTGTTATTATGGATATTTCAGGTTGGATGATATTAGTACTATCTAATCTCCCTCCTAATCCAGTTTCAATAATGGCAATATCTACTTTTGATCTTGCAAAATAATCAAATGCCATTGCAACAGTATATTCGAAGAATGACATTTTTATTTTTTCAAATACGATTTTATTTTTTTTTACAAAATCAGTAACCTCATTTTTGCTAATCATTTTGCCATTTATTTTTATTCTTTCTCTAAAATCTTTTAGATGAGGAGAAGTATATAGTCCTGTTCGAAATCCTGCCTCTTGTAATACTGAGGCTAACATATGAGCTGTTGATCCTTTTCCATTTGTTCCTGCAATATGTATGCTTTTAAATTTTTTATGAGGATTTTTAAGATGATTACAGGCCTTGATGATATTTCCTATATCTTTTTTATAAGCTGCAGTTCCACTTCTTTGATACATTGGAAGTTGAGAGAAAAGATAGTTTAAAGTATCTTTATAATTCATTAATTAAGTTGAAAGCTATAAATTATCTTTCCTTGTTGTCGTGTAGGGGCAGATTCTTTAGCACTAAATTTAGTTTTCAGCGCTGCTTCCTTCGCTCTTTTAAGAAGTTGTTTGTTTAATGTTGTAGATCCTTTTGCTCCAGCAATAGCATGAATTACATTACCTAATTGGTCTACTGTTATTTCAACCACTACCTTCCCTTCTAGCTGAACTTTATAAATTGGTTTTGCTTTATATGAAACTTTCCTGCCTAATAATTGATATGCCGAGCCATCTATTCCAATCCCACCGCCTTCATATTGGCTTGCATTTACGTCTCCTTCAGTTGACCCTTGATTACCTTTGTTTTTTTTATTACCATCAGATGTTTTATTATTTTTTTTCTTACCAGTATATAGTGCTTTTTTATTTACAATAGGTTCCGTTTTCTTAACGATGATCTCTTCTTGTTCCTTTTCAGGTATTTTTTCTTTTTCTTTTTTAGGCTCTTTTGGTATTTCAATTACTTCAGTTTCTACAGTTTCTTGAGTAATTATTTCTTGTTCAATTTCAATTGCTTCTTTAATAACTTCTTCAATTATTGGATTAGATTCTAGAGCATTTTCTTCTGGTTGAATTTCTTCCGATCCCTCATCACTGAATCCAAAATTAATTGATATTCCTTCTTCTGGTGGTGGTGGAATACTATAAGTTAATCCCATAAAAAGAAATGAAACTAATAGTAATAGATGAAAAATAATTGTTCCAACTATTCCATTTCTTTTGTTTTTCTTTTCAGAAGAATTCATCTTAATTAGGCTTTGTAGCTAATACTATTTTATATTTATTTCTATATGCAATATCCATTACCTTTACTACATATTCGATAGCTACAGTTTTATCAGCGTGTAATATAATAGCAGGATCTATTTCATTTGCAAGCAAGCTCTTAAGCTCATTCTCTAAATTAATTTCTATTGTTTTATTTTCATTAATATAGAATTCTAGTTCTTTAGTAATTGATACTGAAACTGTCTGTTTTTCTAAAGTTTTAGATTTACTATTAGGAAGTAATAATTTTAATGCATTTGGACTTACTAGAGTAGATGTTAGCATAAAAAAGATTAAAAGCAAAAAAACAATATCTGTCATTGAAGACATGTTAAAGTTTGGACTAACTTTATTTCTACTTTTTAATGCCATTATTCATTATGGTGTAATAAATCTAAAAACTCTGTTGTTCTTGCTTCTAGTTGAAAAATAACCTTATCAACTTTACTAACTAAATAGTTGTATGCTATATATGCAATAATACCTACAACTAATCCTCCTACAGTCGTGACCATTGCCGTATAAATTCCTTTTGACAGCATTCCTACATCTATGTTTCCTCCTGCACTTGCCATCTCATGAAAAGCAACAATCATACCTATCACAGTACCCAAGAACCCAATCATAGGAGCTGCACCAGCAACTGTTGCAAGATTTGCTAGATTATTTTCCATTTTGTAAACTTCAAGTTTACCTTGATTCTCAATTGCAGCTGAAATATCTGTCATTGGTTTGTCAATTCTATCTATTCCTTTTTCAATCATTCTTGATACTGGATTATCTGTATTTTGACAAAGTGTTTTTGCTGCTTGTATGTCTTTTTGTTCAACAAAGTTCTTAATACTTTTGAGGAAGCTTTCATCTTCTAAACTAGCTTTTTTAATTGTTGAGTATCTTTCAAAGAGAATATAAATTGCATATACAGAAAGTAATGCTAATGTTCCCATTATTATATTACCACCAATTCCACCAGCACTTATTAATTCAATAATTGAAAGTGTTTTCTCTTCAACAATTAAATTAGATAATGTATCGGAACTTAAAGGTATTTGTAATAAAAGTGATTTCATAATCTAATTTTTTTAAATAGAACGGATTGTTTTTTATATTTATTGCATTAATATATATGTAATTGCTCCAGAAGCATAACCTAGAAGCGCTAAAAGAGAAATATTTTTCAAATACCAAATAAAATCAATCTTAAGTATTCCCATTAATGCAACTCCAGCAGCAGATCCAATTATTAATACAGATCCTCCAGTTCCTGCGCAGTAAGCTAGAAATTCCCAAAACGTACCATCGGCCGCATAAAGTCCTGTTTCTTCAATTGGATACATACCAATAGCTCCAGCCACTAAAGGAACGTTATCAACTATAGATGATAATAACCCAATAATTATATTTATGATATATATTCCTTCAGCTGTTTTACCATCAAAAGTTGTATCCAAATATGTAGCAACAATGTCTAGCTGACCAGCAGATTGTAAAGATGCAACAGCAAGAAGAATGCCTAAGAAAAAGAATATTGTAGGAGTGTCAACTTTTCTTAAAACACCAATTACAGAAAGTTGTGATTTTTCTTCATAGTTTTTGCTTCTATGAATTATTTCAGTAACTAGCCATAGAACTCCAAGTGATAAGATCATACCTACATAAGGAGGTAAATGTGTAATAGTCTTAAATACAGGCACAAACAGTAGACCACATACTCCTAGATAAAAAATTAAATTTCTTTCAAATGATGTAGTTGGATTTTTTTTATGTTCATTTAAAATGGTATCAGATGGTCTTTCAACATCACCTTTTAATTTAAATGAAAGATAAATCAAAGGAACAACTGCACATACAATTGAAGGGACTATGACTGCTGATATAATATTAGCAGCACTAACTTGACCTCCAATCCAAAGCATTATTGTAGTAACATCACCAATTGGTGACCATGCTCCACCAGCGTTTGCAGCCATAATTAAAACTCCAGCAAATAACCATAATGTTTCTTTGTCTTTAATAAGTTTAGGAAGCAAAGCTGCCATAACTATTGCTGTTGTTAAATTATCTAAAACTGCTGAGAAGAAAAATGTTATTACACATAGAATCCATATTAAATAAACTTTTTTATTTGTTGTTATTCTATCAGTAATAATTGAAAATCCTTGATGCGCATCAACTAGTTCTACAATTGTCATTGCACCTAATAAAAAGAATAAAATTTCTGCAATATCTGCCAAATGATGCGATAGTTCATATTTCATAAACTTTAATTCTGAAATTTCTTTACCTGGATTTTTTATTTCATACCATTCTATGAAATGATTAAATTTATTTGCTACAGTTTCTATATTAATGATTTCAAAGAGCCCAATTGCAAGCAATGCCCAGCCTAATCCACCAATTATTAAAGCAGATGCAGCTTTATCAACTTTAATTGGATGTTCAAATGCAATAGCTGCGTAGCCTACTACAAAGACTACAATCATAAGTGTAATTATCATGTTTTATTTGATTTAATTATTTTGCTGCAAATATACTGATGTAGATGGGAAGGCAAAATCACTATTATGTTTTTTCACAATATCCATTATTTTGTAGTTGATATCTTCTTTAGCATTTATTAGATCTTCCCATTTTGGGCTATTTACATAATATATAACTAATATGTCAAGAGAACTCGCCCCAAACTCTTGGAATCTCACTCTGCCATCATCATTAGTATTAGGGTGGATATTAACCATCTCTTGCATATCTTTAACTATATTCTTAATTTGCTCAGTTGTAGTAGAATATGTTAGTCCAATATGAAACTTTACTCTTCTAACTGGGCGTAAACCTAGATTATCAAGTTCTGCATCAACCATCTTTTTATTTGGAACAGTAACTATACTTCTATCAAATGTTTTGATCCTTGTACTTCTAAAACCAACTTTTTCAACTACACCTGTTACACTACCTACTTTAACAATATCTCCAACGGTAAATGGTCTATCAAAGAAAATTGTAAATGAACCTAAAAGGTTTTCAAGACTTTCTTTTGATGCCATTGCAATAGCAATACCACCAATTCCTAATCCAGTAGCTAAGGCAGTTATATTTATACCAAATACATTACCTAGTATAATAAAAACAGCAAAAATTACAACAATTATTTTACCAATTTCTGTAGCAAATGGAATGAGTTGATCATCCATTTTATTTTCTGTTAGTTCTGCTTTTTGCTTTAGGATTAAACCTACATAATCAATAACTTTAAGAAAAATGTTAAAGACTGCATAAATATAAATAAGTGAAAATATTTTTGATATTATATTTTGGATGCTTAAATCTATAAACGAAGGGAATTCAAGATATGTAGATCCTATATAAATAACACTAAGCATAACAAATAAGCCTAATGGTTTTGTTAATAATTGATCAAACTTATCAATACCTACACTATTTCCTTTTTTACCAATAATTTTATATAAAAGATGACTAAGGTATTTAGAAAGTAATTTCTTAAAGATTAATCCAATTAAGATAGTAGATATGAAAAAAACATATTCTTGTAAATTATTGCTCAGGAATTCTATTGCTAAATATTCATTGATAGTTGCTAAATATTCATTCATAATTTAGATAAGTTTAGTTAATGCAATTTCAAATGCTGTTTTTGCAAGATTAGTTTTTGTTTTATTTAGTTTATATGTATCTACTAATGCTTCATGAATTGTTTTAGATACTGCATCAAATATAGCAAAATCATTCATTTTAATATTTTTTTGCATTAAATAAGAAAATGTTCGTGCCATTCCACAGTTTGATATAAAATCTGGTATTACACTTATACTTTCATCAGCTGTTTTAGCTATTGGTCCAAAAAATATTTCTTTATCTGCAAATGGTACATTTGCTCCTGCAGAAATAACTTCTAAATCATTATTAATCATGTTTTCTAATTGATCATTTTTAACAATTCTAGATGCTGCTGCTGGAATAAATATCTCTGCTCCTAAACTCCATATTTTATTATTTATTTCATCGTATGATTTGATTTCTGGATCGTTAAGATAATTAGAGGTTCTATTTTCTAATAATTTAGATATCTTATTAAATGAAAAACCATTTTCTTGTAGTAAGCCTCCATTTTTATCTATAATTCCAACAATTTTAGCTCCAGATTGACTAAGATAGTATGCAGCAGTAGCAGCTACATTACCCCACCCTTGAATAATAACTCTTTTTCCTTCAATTTCCCCTCCGTAGATATTATAGTAATGCTTAACAGATTCACTAACTCCAAATCCAGTTATAAGATCTCCAACACAATATTTTTTAGCATTATTTGGAGCTAAACCTTTTGTAGTTACATCCATTTGAACTCCTTTAGAAAGTTGATTGATTATTTTAGTTTTTTGAGATCCTTTTAGTTTTAGGTGTCCATTTATTATACCTTCTAATGGAAATAATATTCCTTCATTTTTACAGAAAGGTATTACTTCATCTACCTCATCGATATTCATATCCCCACCAGTACCATAATATGTTTTTAGCATTGGTTTGGCAGCTTTAAACCATCTTTTAAGAACCTCTTTTTTTCTTGGATCATTTGGATCAAAATTAATTCCAGATTTTCCTCCTCCTATATTTGGTCCAGCAACAGAGAATTTAATCTCCATTGTTTTTGCTAGTGAAAGCACTTCATTTTTAGTAACTCCAATCCTCATTCTAGTTCCTCCTGCTGCTGCTCCACCTCTTAAAGAATTGATAACAATCCAACCTTCTGCATCTGTTTTGCTATCTTTCCATTCAAAAACTATTTCTGGCTTTTTATCTTCAAATTTTCTCATCAATTTCTCCATTATTATTATTAGATTTTAAATGTTTTGCAAATATAAGATTACTTAGTCAAATATGGTTGATTAATTTCTCCTCCACAATTGTCTCTTAATGCACCAGTTACATCTTTTAAGCAATTTATCTCATTTCGTATTCTTAAAACTCCAAGAAATCCAAAAATTAATGCTTCTTTAAAATTAATAATTTTATCTTCAGCAATAATAATCTTAGATTTAGAATTCTCTCGTATTTTACTACATAGATATTTATTATATGCACCACCACCACTAACTAAGGTGTTTCTATCTTCTAATAATTTACCAATTTGGAAGCCAATATGTTCATAGAAAGTTGCAAGTAAATCTTTAGTTTTAATTTCTTTGATTTCCTTAATACCTAAAATGTTTTTCTCTAACCATTCTCGTGCAAGAGATTTAGGTCCTTTTAGATTATAATAACTCAACTTATTAAGTTTGTGTAACAAATTAATATTGCAAGTACCCTCTCTACCTAGATCACCATTTCTATCAAATTCCATATTTAATTGATTTGATAAATGATTTAAGATTATATTTACTGGACATATATCAAAAGCTGTAATATTTGATTTGTTTTTTATTGAAATATTTGCAAAACCACCTAAGTTTAAACAATATTTATACTTTGAGAAAAGATGAAAATCACCAACTGGAACTAATGGAGCTCCTTGTCCATTTAGTTTAACATCAAGTTTGCGAAAATTTGAAATTGTTAATTTATTAGTTGTATTTGAAATTGTTTGTCCATCTCCAATTTGTAAAGTAATTTTTTTTTCAGGTTGATGAAATACAGTATGTCCATGAGAAGATATTAGATCTATATTAAATTTATTTTTTTTAATAAATTTATTTATTTCTTGACCAATTAATTTTCCGTATTCAATGCTTATTTCATGTATCTCTTTTAAAGGTTTTTGGTGAATATTATTTAAGGTTTCTTTCCATTTTTTAGAATATTTAATTGTTATGCCTTTTTCTATTGTATACTTCCATTTATCATTTTTAATAAAATCACATTTTACAATGTCTAAACCATCTATTGATGTTCCTGACATGACCCCAATTACTGAATACTTATTAATCTTATTCATCTGAAATCAAAGATAGTTGAAAATGTGTATTTTTGTTAGTCGGATCTAAAAATATATAGAATGAATTTTGATTTAACTGAAGAGCATAAGATGATTAGAGATGCTGCTAGAGATTTTGCAAAAAATGAATTATTACCTGGAGTTATAGAAAGAGATGAGGATCAAATCTTTCCTAAAGAACAGGTTAAGAAGTTAGCTGATTTAGGGTTTTTAGGAATGATGGTTAGCCCAGAATATGGAGGTGGAGGAATGGACACCGTATCATATGTTTTAGCTATGGAAGAAATATCTAAAGTTGACGCTTCATGTGGAGTAATTATGTCAGTTAATAATTCTCTTGTATGTTGGGGTTTAGAGAAGTTCGGATCACAAGAACAAAAAGAAAAATATCTTAGACGATTATCAACTGGTGAGATAATAGGTGCGTTTTGTCTTTCTGAACCTGAAGCGGGTAGTGACGCTACATCTCAACAAACTACAGCAATTGATATGGGCGATCATTATCTTTTAAATGGTACTAAAAATTGGATTACAAATGGAAATTCTGCTTCAGTATATCTTGTTATTGCCCAAACTGATGTTTCTTTAGGTTATAAAGGAATTAATGCATTTATCGTTGAAAAAGACATGCCTGGTTTTATTATAGGAAAAAAAGAAAATAAATTAGGTATTAGAGGATCTGACACACATTCAATAATGTTTACAGATGTTAAGATTCCTAAAGAGAATAGAATTGGGGAGAATGGTTTTGGATTTTCTTTTGCAATGAAAACATTATCAGGTGGAAGAATAGGTATTGCAGCTCAGGCTTTAGGAATTGCTTCTGGCTCTTATGAACTTTCACTTGCATACTCTAAACAAAGGAAAGCATTTGGTAAAGAGATCTCAAAACATCAGGTAATTGCGTTTAAGTTAGCTGATATGGCAACAGAAATTGATGCCGCTCGACTTTTGTGTTTAAAAGCAGCCTGGCTAAAAGATAATGATATGAATTATGATAAAGCAAGTGCCATGGCTAAAGTATTTGCTTCAGAAACAGCTATGAAATCTTCAACTGAAGCAGTGCAGATACATGGTGGGTATGGTTTTGTTAAAGAATATCATGTAGAACGTTTAATGAGAGATGCCAAGATTACCCAAATTTATGAAGGAACTTCTGAAATTCAACGTATTGTAATTTCTCGTTCAATTTTAAAATAAAATGTTATGAAAAAATATTTTGTCCTATTCTTAAGTTTTGTATTAATTAGTTCATTAATTGAAGCTCAGAATATCAATGATTATAAAAAAAATAATTCAACTTTTTTAAATTTATTACCTTCTAACGCTAATCCTGAAGATTTAAGACCTAGTGATATCCCAAGTACCCAAGTTCTTAAACAGATGGGCTTTAGTGAAGAAGAAATTCAAGAAGCTATGGATTTTAAGTTTAGTGAAGGAAAGTATGCAAAGCAATCATTAACTAAATTAGATTCATCATCTAATATAGATAAGCTTTATTTGTTTTTTGAGGATACAATAGCTTTAGACACAGTCACTTACCCAAAAGCAAAAATTTTTGGTCAAGATGTATTTAGAAATAATAAATTATCTTTTTATCAAAAGGCTCTAGATGCTAAGGCTCCGGAAAATTATAAGGTAGGACCAGGAGATGAAATCAGTATATCAATATGGGGTTTTAGTGAGTTTTCTGAAACTTTAGAAGTAGATTCTCGAGGATACATTTCTCCAAGTTCTTATGGGAGAATATATGTTAAAGGTTTAACATTTAAAAATATGCGTTCTATGCTTAAGAAGAAATTCAGTAATTTTTTTGATATGCAAAATTCGGAAATTGATGTTTCTTTATCTTATTCAAAAGTCATCACTGTTAATATTGTTGGTGAAGTATACAACCCTGGTTCATATATAATTCCTTCTATTAATACTGCTTTTAATGCATTAATTGCTTCTAATGGACCTACTCAATTAGGGTCAGTGAGAAATATTTATATAAAAAGAAATGGTCAAACAGTTGATTCTTTAGATGTTTATCAATTTCTTTTTAATCCAAAAAAATCAAATGATATTTATTTACAGGATGGTGATTATTTATTTGTTCCACCAGCTACTTGCATTGTAGAAATTTCAGGTGCTGTAAATAGACCTTATACTTATGAATCAAAAGTTGGTGAAACAGTGAAAGATATGATTCGTTATGCTGGAGGTTTTTCTTCTATGGCATTTAGAGATATTATAACCTTAAAAAGACTAGATTATAATGAGATTAAGGTGTTTGATATTCATAATTCTGATTCAGATGATGAAATTATTAAGGATGGGGATGAGTTAGTTGTTAATAAAATATCTAATAAAATCTCAAACGTCATTACAATTAAAGGTGATATTGGAGTAGCTGGAGAGTATGAGTTTAAGCAAGGTGAAAATTTGCTAGAACTCTTAGAAAGATCAAAATGTATATCACAAAAAACTTTTTTAGATAAAGTATATGTAATAAGATTAAATCAAGATAGAACAAAAACACATTTGTCAATTAATCTTAAAAGTATTTTAGAGAATCCAGATATAAGTGATAATATTATTATGCAAGAATATGATATTGTACACGTCTTGTCAACTGATGATTTTGATGATGAGTTTTTTATTTCTGTGGATGGAGCAGTTAGATCTACTGGTAATTTTAGTTTTGGTGATGGAATGAGCTTGCAGTCTGCACTTATTTTGGCAGGTGGTCTAACTCAACAATCAGAGGGAAGTAGAGTAGAGGTTTCTAGAATTATGGAATATGATGTAGCTTCAAATAAGTTAAAACCAAGACGAGCTATTGTACAAAATATTAAAATCGGGAATAATTTAGTTCTAAGTAATGAAGCTGAAGACTTTGTATTACAGCCTTTTGATCAAATTTTTGTAAGATCGAATCCAGATTTTGAGCCTGTAATAAATGTAAAGATTCTTGGAGAAGTTAAATACCCAGGTATATATTCTGTTTTAAGAAAGAATGAAAAAATATCATCTCTTATTAGAAGATCTGGAGGCTTAACGGATTACGCATATCTAGATGGTGTTAAACTGTATAGGAAATTTGAAGTTTTGAAGGATAATAATGATGATAAAGAAATGAATATTTCTGATAATCTTAAAAAATCTATTTTAAAAGATCCTCAATCTGCCTCTATTTATGCAGATGAACTAGAAAAAAGATCACTTGATTTTTTTGAGCAAGAATCAAAAAATTCTAAAAAGGAAATTAATTTAGATATGGTTTATCTTAACTTAGAAAAAGCTCTTAAATCTAATCATTCAAAACATAATTTAGTTTTAAATGAAGGGGATAGTATTGTAATTCCAAAAACTATGGATGTAGTTCATATAACTGGTGAGCTTATGAATTTACAAGGTAATTCGATAAGCGCACCATATTTTAATAGTAAAAGAGCTAATTATTATGTAAAAAATTTCGCTGGAGGATTTAGCAGAGTAAATGATAGAAGCAATACTGTTGTTGTTTATCCAAATGGAATTGCAAAAAAATCTAAAAACTTTTTACTTTTTAAAATATCTCCAAAAGTTACTAAAGGTTCTACAATTAGGATCTCAAGTAAAAACAAAAAAACCAAAAAAAGAAATAAGAATAATATAAATTGGAATCAGCAAATTGAAAATGCAATGCTTAAAATTTCTGCTATATTAACTCTTTGGGTTTTAGTTGATAGAGTTCAAACTCCTTAAAAATGCCTATTGATAATAAAGAAATAGAATTTAAAGATATTCTCTTAAAGATAAAAGAGTTGAAGGATGAAATAGTTTCTAATAGAATTAAAATTAGTTTGTTTGTTTTTCTATTTGTTTCTGCCTCTTTATTATTAGTGTATTTCCAACATCCTAAATATAAAGCAGAATTATCTTTTGTTGTTGAAGATAAGCAGCAATCAGCTCCATTATCTTCTATGTCTGGATTAGCCAGTCAATTTGGTTTTGATGTCTTTAGTGGTTCTAATTCCACGTTTAGTCAAAAAAATATAATGGAGCTTTTAAAGTCTAGAGGTGTTGTCTCTCAGGCGTTGATGCAAAAAGAAACTATTAATGATAAGAATAGTTTTTTTATCAGTCATTATTTGTCAATTTATAAATTAGATAAAGATTGGGATAGTAATGAGGATCTTAAAATGCTTAGTTTTAATGATCAGTTAAGTATAGAGCATGATAGTATTATTACATTTATTTGGGAGGATATTATAGATAATCATTTAACTGTTGAAATTAAAAATGATGAGACAGATATAATTTATTTATCATTTACAAACAAAAATAAACACTTTGCTAGATTATTTTCTGAGAGTCTAATTTCTGAAATGAGCAAGATGTATATATCTTATCAAACAAAGCAATCATCAAATACAATTGAATTTCTTCAAAATCGTGCGGACTCTGTTTTTCATGAGTTAGAAATAGCAGAGGAAAATTTTGCAAGGGTTAAAGATATTAATCAGAGGATAATTAAAGCTTCTGGTAGATTAAATGAATTACAACTTATGAGAAATGTTGAAGTGTTAAATACGATGTATTTAGAACTTGTTAAAAATTTAGAGATATCCAAGTTAACATTATTAAACCAAACTCCAATAATACAGGTTATTGATAAACCAATACTTCCATTAAAGGACACTCAATTTTCCTTTCGTTTTGCTTTGATTATAAGTTTATTATTATCGATATTTATATCTTTATTTTATGTTTTTTTGAGGAAATTAGTAATTGATAGTTTAGAGTAGTATCATAGCTTAGCTGTTAATCTTTCTAGTGTCATAGACCTGGAGCCTTTAACTAAAATTGTACTTTTTTTAATCGGATTTTTATCTAGATATTTTTTAAATTCATCTATATTGAAATAAGTATTTACATTTTCAATATTCATAAATTCTTTACCAATAAAGAATGTTTTTATTTTGAATTTCTTAATTAATTCTACTATTTTAAGGTGCTCTTTTTTTGAAAACTCACCAAGTTCTCCCATATCACCAAGAATACAGATTTTATTTTTATTTCTCATTAAGTTAAAAGACTCTAACATTTCTTTCATACTTGAAGGATTAGCATTATAGGCGTCTAAAATTAACGTATTACTACTAGTCTCAATAATTTGAGATCTATTATTATCTGGCTTATATTTTGAGATTTCAAGTTTTATATCCTTAATTCCAACATTAAAATATTTTGCAATGCAAATGGCTAACATTACATTGTAAAATTGGTAATTACCAATTAATTTTGTTGTTATTTCTATGTCATTATATAAGACACTTAAGTATGGAAATCTATTTTTAATTGATCCGTTTATTTCTCCTGATCTTCCATAGGAAATTGAATTTATATTTTCTGAAATTTTATTTAATATTAGGTCATCTTGATTAATAAAAATCTTACCATTATTATTATAGATATAATCATATAATTCTTTTTTAGCTCTTTTAATACCTTCTAAATTTTTAAATCCTTCTAGATGTGCTTTCCCAATATTTGTTATTATTCCATAATTTGGTTGAGCTATTTCACACAGAAAACTAATTTCTTTTTCGTGATTAGCGCCCATTTCAATAATAGCTATCTCATGCTTTTTTGTAATTGTAAGTACAGTTAATGGGACGCCAATATGGTTATTTAAGTTACCTTGTGTTGCTGCAGTTTTAAATTTACTTGCAAGCGTACAACTTATTAATTCTTTAGAAGTAGTTTTTCCATTTGTTCCAGTAATGGCTATTATTGGAATTGTTATTTTTTTTCTATGATATTTTGCAAGATTCTGTAAACATTCTAAGCTGTCTTTAACCAATATATACTTGCTATTTCTTTGATAGTCCTTATCATCAATAATAGCATATTTACATCCATTCTTTAAAGCTTTCTCAGCATATTGATTACCATTAAATCTAGTCCCTTTTAGTGCTATGAAAATAGAATTTTCTTTAATATTTCTAGTATCTGTAGTAATATTCGGATGGGCTATAAAAATTTTATATAGTTCAGATATTTTCATATGAAAAAAAAACTCCATTGAAGATGGAGTTTTTTTTAAAAGATTAATTTTTGTTAATTCTTTTTACTGTAATCAGCACCTCTTCTTTGGTTCTCTTTATAATTACTTTTAGGTGCTCCAACTCTATCCATAGCGCATCTAAATCCAATTGCATCAGATGATTGATCTTGATCTAAGAATCTTCTTGTTCCAGGATTTAGCCAATATGCTCTATCTTTCCATGAGCCACCTTTGTACACTCTTGTTCTATCAGTAATTAATGATGAGCTACCGTAGTCATACATTTCACTACTATTTCCTGTTTTTTCTGCATCTTTATATTTAGAAGCATTTTGATTCCATTTATCTAATTTTACTCTTGAAGTATCTTTATCAGATTTTTCACTTAAGTAGTTATTCCAGTCAATACCCATTTGAGACTCTATATCTCCATCTAGGAAGTTTATATTATCAGATTTTTTATAATTTCTTCTGTATGCATTGTCTTTTACATCGACATCTGTCATTATCATTCTTCCTAAGCTATCTTTCTCAGCTAGGAAGCCATCTTCATCTGTTAAAGGTGTCTGATATACATTACCTCTAAATGGCCGATGATCTGTTGTTGAAGTCTGTTCTGTTACTGGTCTGTAAACATCCATTACCCACTCAGAAACATTACCCGCCATATTATATAATCCATAATCATTAGGCCAATAATGACGAACATCTGTAGTAATATCTGCATTGTCATTTAGGTTTCCAGCTACTCCCATATTATCTCCTCTTCCCCTTTTAAAATTAGCCATTATTTCTCCTTGATTATTCTTATTACTATTTCGTAAGGAAGCTCCATTCCATGGAAAAATTTTACGATCTCCAATATTTTCGTCATTTGTATTACCAACATAACCAAGAGCAGCAAATTCCCATTCAGCTTCTGTAGGAAGTCTATACTTTGGCAGTAGAATCCCATCTGTCATATTAACTTTTCTAAATTTTTCTCCAGTTGATGGATCAAGGTTTCTTAGTAATCTCCCTTCAATACCATCGTATTGACCTGCTAAATAAGCTTCTGTATTAAATGTATTATCATCTATTTGTTCAGGGTCTTCTTTTAAAATCCCCTCATTTATTAGTATCCTTTCATTAACTCTATCAGTTCTCCATACGCAGAAATCATTTGCCTGTGCCCAAGAAACACCAACAACAGGATAGTTTGTATAAGCAGGATGTCTAAGATAATTTGTAACGAATGGTTCGTTATACCCTAGTTTATCTCTCCATACTAATGTGTCAGGTAGAGATTTTTTGTATACTTCAGGATATGAGCTATTATATACTCTTTTTAGCCAAAAAAGATACTCAAGATAATCTACATTTCTGACTTCTGTTTCGTCTATGTAGAATGATGATACTGTGACTCTTTTTGGTACATTGTTCCAGTCATACATAACATCTTGCTCAATTCTTCCTTGGGTGAAAGAACCTCCCTCAATAAATGTTAAGCCTGGACCAGTCATTTGTTCTTTAAAACTCGTATTCACTTCAAATCCACCGTTTTTAGAATTATTATAATCCCATCCGGTAGATGATGTGTTTTTTCTAGAACAAGAGCTAATTATAAATATTACGCTAATTGCTAAGATAAATTTATTTATTTTCATTATTTATATATTTTATATATTAAACTAGAATTGTGGGCAACTTATTGTATTAAATGATTTGGATCTTGATTTTGTTGGCATATAAAGAGTAAAAGAAATCTCATGCGCTCCTAATGTATTACTATTCTTTAAATTACTTACAGTAATATCATAACTATATCCAAACTTAAAATTATCTTGAATTAATCCTACCATTAAAATAAAAGCATCAAAATTTTCTATACTATTTCTCGCCCAAAGACCACCAACGATAGGTCCTCTATATACATAAACTCCATAATTAAACTGTTTAAAGTCTTGTTGTTTTTGATATAAGAAGTTTGGAGAGATTGTTGTTACATTATTTGAGTATTTGTTTAAAGGAAAATTACCTCCTGCATGAAATGTAAATTTTGATGGTAATTGACTTTCACTAATAAAACCTTGTTCTGGTTGTGTTAAGTGGTGGGCGGCAAATCCAAAATATAAGTTGTCAGTATATCCGATAAAACCTGTTGAGAAATCAGGGTACTGGACACTGCTAGGATTATTAGCTATATTTTCTTGAGTAGGGTAGATGAATCCATATTTTTGATCAATCATATCACCAAATGTTAATTCTGACCAGTCTAAATTTAGCATTCTAAATGATGCTTCAAAACCTGCTTTTACAGCAAAACCTTTACTTACTGCTAAGTTATATGAGTAGATAAGTGATGCGCTATTTAATTGAATATTTCCGTCTCCACTTCTATCATTCATTATTAAAACACCTAAACCTCCTCCAACTTTATCTACATGTTTATCATAAGAAACAGAAGTTGTAATAAATGTTCTTCCAATCCCTGGCCACTGATCTCTGTAATTAAGGTTTGTTCTAGGTGCTCCTTTAGGTGCTGTGCCAGCAAATGCAGGATTAAGATAAAGCGGGTTAGCATAGAATTGACTAAAGGCAGGATCTTGTGCTTGTGACTCAATACTAGTAAGCAAGCCAACAGCTAACAGTAGTATTAATTTCGGTATTTTATTCAACATATAATAGCATTTTCATGATTTAAACCTTACAAAAATAAACATTTTATTTGTTTTTCCCTTTTACTACTACAAAAAATGTGAAATAAATAAATTAATGAGTCGTTATAAGTATAATTTAATTATTGATAATTAGCTTTGCAAATAGCTTTTATATTATTTTTATTAATTACTAAAAGGTAAAATATTTTTTATGAGAACAATTATTTTCATTTTAATTCTATCACTTCATTTTAATGTGTTTTTATTGGGACAAGAGAATTCTGTCTTATCATCTAATAAATGGTACAAAGTAAGTGTGACTAATACTGGAGTACATAAGTTATCATATAATGATTTTCAAAATTTAAATATTGCATTAAATGATATAGATATTAATTCTATAAAACTATTTGGGAATGGGGGTGGTATGTTACCAAACCTAAATTCACAATTTAGATATAATGATTTACAAGAGAATGCAATTTATGTATATGATTTTAATAATAACGGGTATTTTAATTCTAATGACTATATTTTATTTTATGCTGAATCACCTAATAAATGGTCTTACAGTGAATCAATAGATCTTTTTGAGTATAAAGAACATCTTTTCAGTGACGAATGTTACTATTTTATAACAATTGATCCTGACTCAAATGGTAAAAGGATATTAAATAAACCTTTGTTAACAGATTATACGAAAGTAATAAAATCCTTTAATGACTTTAAGGTTCATGAATCTAATATTGAGAATTTAATTCAATCAGGAAGAGAATGGTATGGGGAGAGATTTGGGATCATAGACAATTATATTTTTGATTTTTCTTTTCCTAACCTTATAAATAGTGAGCCAATTTACATTAAAACATCAGTAGCAGCAAGATCACTTAATTCATCATATTTTACAGTAAATGCTAATTCAAATTTTATTTCTAATATTAATATTCCAAATATTGTTTATGATTATGCAACTGAATATGCTAAAAAAGCATCAAATACTCAAGCCTATATTTCAAGTTCTGATCAAATAAGTATTGAGTTAGAGTTTAATTACTCTGAAAATAATGCAATAGGGTGGTTAGATTATCTTCAGCTTAATGCAAGAAGATCTTTAGCAATGCATAACAATATACTCAGCTTTAGAGATCTTGAATCTTTAGATTCTTTAGCTATTGGAAAATTTGAAATTTCTAATGCAAATTCTTCAACTATTGTTTGGGATGTTACTGATGTATTGAATGTAAAGAAAGTAAATGCTAATTTAAACGGTTCTGTACTTTCATTTATAGACTCTCTTGATATATTAAGAGAGTACTGTGCATTTGAAAATAGTTTTTTAACTCCTAACTTAATAGGAATGATAGAGAATCAGAATTTGCACAATATTAGCTTAGATGTTAATTATGTAATTATTTCACATCCTATCTTTTTAACCCAAGCAAATAGATTATCAGATATACACGAGTATTACGATAATTTAACTTCAGTAGTGGTTACACCTCAGCAAATCTACAATGAATTCTCTTCTGGTATGCAAGATGTAGCAGCTATAAGAGATTTTCTTAAAATGTTGTATGATAGACAAAATTCTAATTTAGAATATGCCTTATTGTTTGGAGATGGATCTTATGATAATAAAGATAGAATAATTAATAACACAAATTTTATACCTACTTTTCAATCTACAAATTCCTTAAGCCCAGTTAACTCATTTGTAACAGATGATTTTTTTGCTTTATTGGATGATGATGATGGTGATTTAATAAATGATCTTATAGATATTGGAATTGGTAGATTTCCAGCAAAAAATTTAAATGAAGCCATAAATTTAGTTGATAAAGTTGAAACTTACTACTCTGCAGAATCCTTAGGTGATTGGCGCAATTCAATTACATTTATTGCTGATGATGGAGATGCTAAAGATGGAAATCTCCATATGTCTGATGCAGATAAATTAGCTAATTTTCTAGATACAAATAACCTGAATGTAAATATAAATAAGATATATTTAGATAATTATCTTCAAGAATCTACTCCTGGAGGCCCAAGGAGTCCAGACGCTCAGCAAGCAATTAATAGGAGTATTGATAATGGAACTTTTCTTGTCAATTATTCTGGTCATGGGGGTCCTCTTGGCTGGACACAAGAGAGAATATTAGAGATAGATCAAATAAATAATTGGACTAATAAGTATAAATTACCATTATTTATGACTGCAACCTGTAAATTTTCATGTTTCGATAATCCTGCTAAAACTTCTGCTGGTGAATTAGTGTTATTGAACCCTGAAGGAGGTGCAATAGCTCTTTTAACGACTACTAGACTTGTATATGCTTTCCCAAATTATAAGCTCAACGAAAATTTTATGAATATTTTTTGTGAAAAAAATAATGGAGAATTCTCAACCTTAGGTCAGCTCTTTAAGAAAACCAAAGTACTTAGTGGATCCAATACTAATAGTAGAAATTTCACGCTTTTAGGAGATCCAGCTTTAAGATTATCTTATCCTAAATATATTGTTTCAACAACTAATATTTCAGATACTCTTAAAGCATTAGAAGAGGTTGAGATATCAGGGAAAGTTACTGATGATTATGGTAATTTATTAGTTGATTTTAATGGAATTTTATATCCAACCATATATGATAAAGAAATTATATCTTTGACATTAGGACAGGAATCATGCTCTCCTATGCCTTTTCGTAACCAAAATAATATTATTTATAAAGGTGAAGCTAGCGTTTCTAATGGAGAATTTTCTTTTTCTTTTATTGTTCCTAAAGATATTGAGAATAACTATGCTCATGGAAAAGTAAGTTATTATGCTTCTAACGATAATAAAGAAGATGCTAGCGGGCATGATGATTCATTTATTATTGGAGGGTTAGCTGATAATGTGATTTATGATTACGATGGACCCTTAGTTTCATTGTATATGAATACAAGAGATTTTATATTTGGAGGTATGACAAATAGTGATCCATTTTTATTAGTAGATGTAGAAGATTTTAGTGGAATTAATACTGTTGGTAATGGAATAGGTCACGATATAACAGCTATTCTTGATAATAATACTAGTAATCCATTTATATTAAATGATTATTATAAGTCAAATCTTGATGACTATAAAAGCGGTGTTATTGAGTTTCCATTTGAAAATTTAGAGCCTGGTCCTCATACTATAACTCTAAGAATTTGGGATGTTTTTAATAATTCAAGTGAAAGTGTAATAAGTTTTTATGTTACTGATAAAGAAAATTTTACAATTTCTGATTTTCTAAATTATCCAAATCCATTTATTACTAATACAGATTTCTATTTTGAACATAACCAATCCAATCAGAATTTCGATGTTTCTATTGAGATATATTCTATTACAGGTCAGCATATTAAAACATTAAAAGATATTTTTTATGATAGTGGCTATAGAATTGGTCCTATTTCTTGGAATGGTAAGAATGAATATGGTAAAATTGTTAGTTCCGGATTATATGTAGCTAAGTTAAATATAGAATTGGATAATGGATTTTATGAGACTAAATCAATTAGAATTGCAATAACGCCATAAAAAAATCGTTAACACGATTAATAAAAGAAGTACATTTGTAAAATTAAAAATAAAGTATGTTAAAAATTGTTTCTTTAGTTACAGCAGTTACCTTGTGTTTTTCTTCAATAGCTCAGATTGATGAAACTGGTGAAATTGGTGGTGGTAACCTTAATACTATTACTACTGCAGTTCCTTTCTTGCTAATTTCTCCTGATTCCAAAGCAGGAGCAATGGGGGATGTAGGTGTTGCAACTAATCCTGATGCTAACTCATTACATTGGAATCCAGCAAAATTTTCCTTTGTTGAGGATGAAGTTGGATTTGCAGTCTCATATGTTCCTTGGTTACGTGCTTTAGTTCCGGATATTAACTTATCTTATTTAGCAGGATATAAAAAATTAAATGATAAAGAAACTGTTGCAATGGAGTTACGTTATTTTACTCTAGGGGATATTACATTTACAGATGTTATAGGTAATAATCTAGGTCAATATAAACCTAGTGAATTTGCTATTGCATCAGCATATTCGAGGAAATTATCAGATCTTTTCTCTCTTGCTATATCTGGTAGATATATATATTCTAACCTTACTGGTGGGCAATCTGCTGGAGGGATTACGACAAATGCAGGTCAATCTATAGCTGCAGATGTTGCTGGATATTATAGAAAAACTATTCGTATTTCTGAAAAAGATATGGATTTAGCATTCGGAGCTAATATATCAAATATTGGTAGTAAAATATCATATACAGAAACTTCAACAAAAGATTTTATTCCAATAAATTTAAGACTTGGTACAGCTCTTTCAACAGAAATAGATGATTATAATAAGATAAGTTTTGCTTTTGATATAAATAAGTTACTTGTACCTACACCTCCACAATACAATGATTCTATTGAAGGTCAGATAGATTTTGGTAAAGATCCAAATGTATCTGTTGTAAGTGGTATTTTTCAATCATTTGGAGATGCTCCTGGAGGATTTAATGAGGAGTTTCGTGAAATTAATTTTTCTTTAGGTACTGAGTATTGGTATGCAGATCAATTTGCCGTTAGAGCAGGGTATTTTAATGAACACGATACAAAAGGAGGAAGAAAGTTCTTTACCTTTGGTTCTGGTGTTAAGTATAATGTTTTTGCTTTAGATTTTTCTTATTTAATAAATGCTAGTAGATCAATTAATGGAAGTAATCCATTGGCTAATACAATGCGGTTTACTTTGATTTTTGATTTTGGGGAAATGAAAAATATAAACTAGATATGAGTTTTCGAATAGGTTTTGGTTTTGATGTACATCAATTAGTTGAAGGTCGTGATTTTTGGTTAGGTGGAATTAAAATTCCATATCAAAAAGGTGGGCTTGGACACTCTGATGCTGATGTGTTAATACATGCTATTTGTGATGCACTACTTGGTGGCGCCAATTTAGGTGATATTGGCACTAATTTTCCTGATAATTCTGATAAGTTTAAAGATATTGATAGTAAAATTCTTTTACAAAGTGTAATGGTTTTAATAAGAGATAAGGGTTATGAAATCAGTAATATTGATACAACTATTTGCTTACAAAGACCTAAGTTAGCTGAGTATATTAATGACATGAAAATTGTATTGTCAAAATGTATGAATATAGATATTGATTATATATCTATTAAAGCTACTACAACTGAGAAATTAGGATTTGTTGGAAGAGAAGAAGGTATTTCAGCTTATGCTAATATATTAATTAATAAAGTTAGGATCTCTTAGATATATAGTAATTGCTGCTTGTGCGCATATAATTCCTTCTCTATTTATAGCAGAAACTTTATTAGTGATTTCATGTTTTCCATTTAAAGCTAAAGCATTTTCTACTTCATTAATCTGTATGTCTTGAATTTTAAAACTTAATCTTAGTGTAGAATTAGCGGGATTTATATATTTTATTTCAGCATCTTTAACCCAAATTATTAATTTTTTTTGTTTTTGTTCAAATATGTTATAATACATTGTAGGGAAATACGGATCGCAAGCTGAAAAAATACTTCCTCCAAAAATAGTTTTATGGAAGTTAATATTAAAAATTGATTTTTTTAAAACAACAGTCATTTCCTTATAATCTTTAGATATCTTCTTTAAGATAATTCTATTAAAAAACAAGGGGGGATAAATATTTAAAATAAATCTAAGAAAATACCTTTTAGGAATCATTATTAACTCTAATTTATAGATTTAGTATTTTAGCTCTTCTTATGGTGCTTAAAAAATAGATATAATAATATTAATTTTTATTTACTGGACAAAATTCTCCATTTTTTTCAAAATACTGTAGAGCATCAACCATTCTTAAAGCTTCGTCAATATTTCTTACTAATGTAAAATGATTAATGATTTGATGTTGAACTACACCATTTTTATCAATCAGGAATAATCCCCTATATGCAATCATTGGTCCAGTTGCTATTAATTGATCGTTTTCATCAAGTTCATAATTACCACATAATGTTCCATAGTTAGTACTTATTGTTTTTGTAGTATCAGCAATAAGTGGATATGAAATCCCTTTTATTCCACCATCTTCTTTATTAATTTTTAACCAGGTCATATGAGATTCTTCAGTATCAGTTGAACAGCCAACCACTTCTACTCCTCTGGATTTAAAATCTTCTATTTTATCTTGAAAATCATGAAGTTCAGATGGGCATATTCCTGAAAAATCTTTTGTATAAAAAAAGAATAAAACATATTTTTTTCCTATAAATTGATCTAGATTATAATTATTAACTATTTCTTTTCCATTTATTACTGCATTTGCATTAAATGACGGAGCTTTTTTACCTACTAATACTGACATAATTATATAATTTTATTTAGCACAAATTTACTATAATAACTTTTGTTTGTTATTATTTCATTAGAATCTATCAAGATTCATTATCTTTTTCCATGTTTTAGCAAAATCATTAATAAATTTTTCTTTTGCATCATCGCATGCATAAGCTTCTGCAATAGCGCGTAGCTGGGAATTCGATCCAAATATAAGATCTGCTCTAGTTCCAGTCCATTTTATATCTCCAGTAATACGATCATGACCTTCAAATAGATTTGTAGAATCTGAGGAAGACTCCCAAGTGGTATTCATATCTAATAAATTAACAAAGAAGTCATTTGTCAGAGCTTTAGTATTTTTAGTTAATACACCATGTTTCTTACCAAGAAAATTGATGTCTAAAACTCTCAGGCCAGCAAGTATTACTGTCATCTCAGGAGCAGTTAGAGTTAATAAATGAGCTTTGTCTAGAAGTAATTCTTCAGCAGGAATATTGCAGCCATTTTTCAGATAATTTCTAAAACCATCTCCTTTTGTTTCAAGAACTGCACAAGAATCAATATCAGTATCTTCTTGTCTTGCATCATTTCTTCCAGGTTTAAAATCAAAGTTAATATAATGCCCCGAATTCTTAGCTGCATTTTCAACACCTACATATCCTGCAAGTACAATTAAATCAGCTAATGAGATCTTTTTATTTGACTGCGATTGATTAAAATCTTCTTTAATAGAAGATAATATTTCGAGAACAATTTTTAGTTTTTTAGGCTGATTTACTTCCCAATCAATCTGAGGTTTAAGCGCTATCCTTGCTCCATTCGCTCCTCCTCTTTTATCAGTTCCTCGAAATGTTGATGCAGAAGCCCATGCAGTTGATACTAGTTGTGATATTGAAAGTTCTGATTCCTTAATAATATTTTTTAAAGAAATAATATCTTGTTTGTCAACTAAATTAAAATCTAATTCTGGAATAGGGTCTTGCCAAATCAGTTGTTTTGATGGAACTTCGGACCCTAAATATCTTGAAATAGGTCCCATATCTCTGTGAGTTAGCTTATACCATGCTCGTGCAAATACATCTTCAAATTCTTCTAGGTTTTCATGAAAACGTTTAGAGATTTTAGCATAAGCTGGATCTAATATCATTGCAAGATCTGTTGTTGCCATCATTGGAGCATGTCTTAGTAAGGGATCATGCGCATCAGGCACAGAATTTTTTCCAGCTGAATTTTTTGGAGCCCATTGCTGCGCTCCAGCTGGACTCTTAACTAGCTCCCACTCATATCCAAATAATGTATCGAAATAACTATTATCCCACTCAATAGGTGTATGCGTCCAAGCTCCTTCTAAACCACTTGTAATTGTGTCAATCCCTTTTCCACTTTTAAAACTGTTTTTCCAGCCAAATCCCATTTCTTCGATTTTTGCTCCTTCTGGTTCCACTCCAACATTAGAAGGGTCTCCAGCTCCATGTGTTTTACCAAAAGTATGCCCTCCAGCAATAAGCGCAACTGTTTCTTCATCATTCATTGCCATTCTAGAAAAAGTTTCTCTAATATCTCTAGCTGATGCTAAAGGGTCTGGCGTCCCATTAGGACCTTCTGGATTAACATAAATTAAACCCATTTGAACGGCCCCTAAAGGATTGTCTAATTCTCGATCACCACTATATCTTTTATCTTCAAGCCACTCTGCTTCTGGTCCCCAATAAATATCTCCCTCTGGTTCCCATATGTCTTCTCTACCACCTGCAAAGCCAAATGTTTTAAAACCCATTGATTCTAAGGCGCAATTACCTGTCAAAATCATTAAATCGGCCCAAGAAATTTTTTGACCGTATTTTTGTTTTATAGGCCATAGTAATCTACGAGCTTTATCTAAGTTTCCATTATCTGGCCAACTATTTAATGGGGCAAATCGAAGGGTTCCTGCGCACGCACCCCCTCGTCCATCTCCAACTCGATATGTCCCCGCGCTGTGCCATGCCATTCTAATAAAAAAAGGTCCGTAATGACCATAATCTGCAGGCCACCAATCTTGAGAATCTGTCATTAAATTATAAAGATCTTTTTTTAATTCAGCTAGATCAAGGCTTTGAAATTCTTTAGCATAATTAAAATCATCACCCATTGGATTTGTCATAGATGAATTCTGATGTAAAATTTTCAGATTAAGTTGATTTGGCCACCATTTTGAATTAGATTGAACACCCATTTTTGTGTGTTTTTGATCATCAAATCCAAATGGACATTTACCATTTGTGTTTTTAGTATAATCTGTATTGTCTTCCATATTTTTATTTTATGTAGAAATTTATTAGGATTTTTAAATTAAAAATCAACTCTTACAAAGTTAAAAAAAAAGATAAAATGAATATTTATAATTTAAGATTAGATTAGAATTTAGAAAAATTCTAAATTACGCATATTAACTAGATTTGGAGAATTTTCTTAGATACTGATTATTGCAATTACAACTCCCAATATAATACACAGAATTTTAGATCTAGAGAATTGATGTCCATTGCTAGATTCAAATATTATAGTTGTTGAAATATGCAAGAGAATACCAATAACTATTGCCATAATTTCATCATGATATATGTTGATATCTTTAATAATATTACTTGCTAAAACACCAAGCGGAGACATACTTGCAAAAATTAATAAAAAGAAATATGCTTTAATTTTACTAGTTCCATTTTTTAGAAATATAGTTAATAGTACAATGGAAACTGGTAGTTTATGCATTATAATACCAGTAAGTAGACGGTTATGTGCATGTGTATCTAAATGTTCTCCCGATAATGGAATACCTTCTATAAAAGCATGTATACTTAAACTCACTAATACAGAAATTGGAATTGAGCTGTTTTTATGATAGTGTCCATGCTCAATTCCTTTAGAAAAATATTCGAGAATTATTTGAAAAAGAAAACCAATTAATATAAATATACCAATTGAATTATCTTCTTTAGAACTAAAGACTTCAGGAATTAGATGTTGAGTAGTAACAGCTAGTAAATATGCTCCACTAAAAGTAAGAAGAAGATTGATATTTTTTGTTTTATCTGTTTTAAATACTTCTACAATGATCACTGCCAATATAACAGATGTAAATAGTAGAATTATTGTGGTAATATTCATTTTCTAGCTATTAGAATTAAACGTTCTGATTGTGAAGCGTTAAAGTCATCTAAATTGTAATTACCAAATATATCTACTATTGACATACTAGCTTTTTGCAACATTTCTGAAAAATCTATAAGTGTTAAGGCATGTACTTTTTCTTGAAATTTTAAACTAAGATCTTGATCATTAATGCTAATATTTTTAAGAATGTAATTGTCTTTTAATTCTCTAGTGATATAAAATTCTACACTATTTATTTTTTTAGATTCCTTGCTTACTAAATTATTAATTATTTTCTTTACATTCATAAAATCTATTATTAGTATCCCATCTTTTTTTAAATTTTTTACCATAGCGTTGATAGTTTTTTGTTCATCTAGACTATTATCAAAATACCCAAAAGATGTAAAAAGGTTTGTTACAACATTAAATGAATTTTCTTTAAATACATTTCTCATATCAAACTTATAGAATTTTAAATCATGTGTTTCATTTAATTTGGCTTTCGCTATACTATTTAATGAAAGATCAATACCAACTACATTAAAGCCTAGTTCGTTGAAATATTTAGCATGCCTTCCTTTTCCACAGCCTACATCTAATATTTTTCCTTTTGTAATATTAAGATATTGAGTAATATTATCTAAAAATTTTTTTGCTTCTTGTTCATCTCTATGCTTATATAAAATATGGTAGTATTTTGAGTCAAACCATGTTTCAAACCACTTCATTCTTTAATTTCTTTGTCTTAGTAATTCGTAACATATTACACCAGTTGCTACAGATACATTTAATGATGTTATTTTTCCATTTATAGGAATTTTTGTTTTCATATCACACATTTTTAGAAGTTCAGGTGAAACACCATCCTCTTCAGATCCAAGAATAATAGCTGTTGGCTTAGTAAAGTCAGCTTTGTAGATGGTGTCTTGAGTTTTTTCTGTACATCCTATAATTTGTATTCCAGAATCTTTCATTAGTTGCAAACTTAATTTTAAATTCCATGTTCTACTTACAGGAATCCTATGTAATGCGCCAGATGAAGTTTTAACAGCATCAGCATTTATAGCTGCACTGTTTAGTTCAGGAATTAGTATCGTGTGTGCACCAACACATTCTGCTGTTCTAGCAATAGCACCAAAATTTCTTACATCAGTAATCCTATCCATAACTAATATTAATGGGTTTTCCCCCTCTTCATATAATCTTGGAATAATATCTTCAATCTTATGAAAATCTATAGGAGAAAGAAACGCAAAAACACCTTGATGGTTTTTTTTTGTTAATCTATTTATTTTTTCTATTGGAACATGCTTGTAATTTATTCTTCTAAGTCTAACTAATTTCCATAATTCAGCAAAAGCTTCATTATGTAATCCTTTCTGAATAAATAGTTTGTCAATAGTTTTTCCAGCTTTAATTGTTTCAATTATTGCATGAATTCCAAATATATAATTTTTTTCTTCTCTATTCATTTAGTTGTGTTATTTCAATGATTTCTTCTGTAAATCCGATACTGTTTTTTCCAGAAGATATTTTTGTAATGTCTTTATCAATTAAATTAAATTGTTTAGATGATTTGTTGAAATGATTAACAGCTGTTTGAATAGTTTTTCCTAAACTATCATGATAATTCTTATAGCCATTTAAGTGACTTGATAGTTTGCCAATATTTTTTTGAATCTCATCAATTGATCTTTCTACTTTCATATTATGTAGTGCTTTAACTGTAATTTGTAACATAGGAAATAAACTCATAGGAGATACAATCATTACTTTCTTTGCATATGCGTATGAAACAAGATCCTTTGAATTAATTTTTAATGTTCCCACCCTACTATTTAAAAGATCTTGATAAAGACCATCAGCTGGTATAAACATATATGCATAGTCTGTAGTTTTTTCTGATGGCCTGATATATTTAGAAGTTTCATCTATTCTAGTTTTAATGTTTTCTTTAAAATCTTTTTCTAAATTTTTGATTTCTAGCTTATCTTCACTTTCAATCATTTTATTATAATTATCTAATGAAAATTTTGCATCAATTGGAATAATATAGTCACCAATTTTAACTATTGCATCAACTGTTTCTTTATTGTTGAAGCTATATTGCATACTAAAAAGTTCAGGTGGAAGAACATTGGATAGAAGGTTCTCAAGTTGAATTTCACCTAAAATTCCCCGTTGCTTTTGATTTCCAAGTATTTTTTCAAGAGTTTTCATTTGATTTGCAAATCCTAATACTTGTTCGTTGGTGCCTTTTATTTTCTCAAGCTCTGAAGTTACCTCTCTAATTACCTTATTAGAAGATGCAAATTGTTTGTGCATATCTTCTTTAGAATTTTCTTGATGTGTATATATTCCTTTATTGATATCTGTGAGTTTCTTTTCTATTTCTTTTCTTCCTTTTTCTGCATTATCTCCAACTTCCTTTCTTATTTCTTGTATTTCTTTTCTTAAAGAATTATTTAATTGAATTAATAGTTCTTGTGAGTTATCTTCATTAACGATTGCTTTCTTAAAATAAAGCAAAGCAAATCCTACAATAATTAATACGATAATTAATACTAAAATATAAGGTTCCATATATAAGATTGAGAATTATAAAATTAGTACGAAAGTACCAATTGATACTTCTTTAAACAAATCAATTACATCTTTATTTTTCATCCTTATACATCCATGTGAAGCAGGTTCTCCAATCAATCCTTCTTCTGAAGTCCCATGAATATAAATATACCTCATATATGAATCTATTCCCTTTCCTTTGTTTTTCCCCTCTTCCAATCCTTTTAGCCATAATACTCTAGATGTTATATCATCAGTTTTACTAATTGTTTTATCATAATGTATTTTTGCAATATCACCATAATACACTCTTCCAATCATTCTTCCATTTTCTGGAGTATATTTACCATGTTTTTCTTCTATTTTATGAATTCCCAATGGAGTTTTGTTGCTTCCTTCTTTATTACCTCTTCCATATTTTGAGGAAGAGATAATATATGTATTTATGATTTTTTGCGAAGATATATGATAAAGTTTTTGATCATTAATTGAAATAAAAAGCAATGTTTTAAACTTTGTATGTTTGCTCATATAATTATTAACTGTAGCAATGATGTCTTTTTGAGCATTTAGATTAAAACAAAAAAGTGTAAGACAAATAAATATTATTCTTCTATCCATTTAATAGGTTTTTTATTCAATTTTCTGAGAATTTTATTTGTTTTAGAAAAATGTTTGCATCCAAAAAATCCTCTATATGAAGATAGTGGAGAAGGATGAGGCGCTTGTAAAATAAAATGTTTTGAAGTGTCAATATGATTAATTTTTCTAATTGCTTGTTTGCCCCATAAGATAAATATTATTTCTTTCTTATGTTTAGCTATTTTAGTTATTATTTTATCTGTAAATGTCTCCCATCCTTTATTTTTATGTGAACCAGCTTGATTTTTTCTTACCGTTAAAGTAGAATTTAGAAGTAGGACACCTTGTTTTGCCCAGTTACTTAAATCTATCTCTCCACTTGATATATTTAGATCTGAAGATAGTTCTTTTATAATATTTTTTAATGAAGGTGGTTGTTTAATTCCTTTATTAACTGAGAAAGCTAATCCATTGGCCTGATTTAACCCATGATAAGGGTCTTGTCCAATAATAACAACTTTGGTGTTGTTAAATGATGTTTTATTTAATGCTGCAAAAACTCTATTTTTTTTTGGTAGAATAATGATTTTTTCTTCTTCAATATCTAAAAAACTCATTAGTTCTATAAAATAAGTTTTTTCAAATTCTTTAGATAAAATATTTATCCAATCTGTAGTGATATTAATATAAGATTTATACATGGTTTTTATCAACATCAAATATAAATAACTATCGTCTATTATTATTTTTATAAAAAACAAAAATGTATTTTTGTAAAAAAAACATGAAAAAAATACTAATCTTTTTTGTCTTTATTGCAACCCTTTCTATTTTAAGTTCATGTAGTATGTATAAAGAGCCATGTGATGGCGTTGGTAGCATTAATCAAAACTTCGAAGAAAAAATATAATTTCTTTTGTCAGTTTTAGAAAGAAATAGAAAACCAAAATGGTTAAAAGTTAAGCTTCCTACTGGACAAGCTTATAAAAATGTACGTGGTATTACGAAATCTCATAATTTACATACCATTTGCGAGAGCGGAAATTGCCCAAATATGGGAGAATGCTGGGGGGCTGGTACTGCGACATTTATGATCTTAGGCAACATATGTACACGATCTTGTGGTTTCTGTAATGTCATGACTGGGCGCCCACTTGCTGTAGATGTTTTAGAACCTTTAAAGGTTGCTCGCTCTGTCAAACTTATGAATGTTAAGCATGCTGTTATAACCTCAGTAGATAGAGATGATTTAAAAGATGGAGGGGCTAGTATATGGGTAGAGACTATTGCTGCAATAAGAAAGCAGAATCCTAAAACTACAATGGAGACATTGATTCCTGATTTTAAAGGTAAAGAAAAAGATATTCAACAAATTATAGATGCTAAACCAGAAGTAGTTTCACATAATATTGAAACTGTTAGAAGTTTAACAAAAAAAGTTCGTATTCAGGCAAAATACGATAGGAGTTTGGATACTCTTAGGTTATTGTATGAAGGTGGTATCCGAACAAAATCTGGAATTATGCTTGGTCTTGGTGAAACAGAAGAAGAAATAATTGAGGCAATGAAAGATTTAAGAAATGTTGGCGTAAAGATTTTAACATTGGGACAATATTTACAGCCTTCAAAAAAACATTTGCCAGTCATTGAGTTTATCACACCTGAACAATTTTTATATTTAAAAGAAGTGGGGTTGTCTTTAGGATTTGAACATGTAGAGAGTAGCCCTTTAGTTCGCTCATCATACCATGCTGAAAAGCATATTAAATAACTTTATTTTTTTTAATTTTTTTTATTGTACTAATTGGTTTTAAAATAAGGTGATAATTCCTATATTTGTTATCTAAAATTTAAATAGCAATTTAATATGAAATCAAGATTTTTACTTTTATCATTTATTTTTTCGTTTTTTTCTTTATTATCATTCTCTCAAAATTCACAACATGTCTGTGGTTCATATGATGGTTATCTTAAAGATGATATGAATAATTACCCTGAATTTTATAAAAGCTTAGAAGAAAGGAATAATCAACTAGAAAATCAAAAAACTGAATTATTAAAAACGATTAATCCTGATATGAAAAATACAGGAAAGAAAATTATTCCTGTTGTTGTTCATGTAATTCATAATTTTGGAAGTGAAAATGTTACTGATAATCAGATAAACGCTGCCTTAGAATTGCTTAATAATAATATAAATGGTCAAGACGCTGACTTTGCATCTAGAACACCTGATGTTTTTGCTGCTGTTGTTGGTAATCCTAATATAGAATTTCGTTTAGCAACAATTGATCCTTATGGAAACCCAACTTCAGGTATTAATAGAGTTCAATCTTTAGAAACACAAGTTTCAAATCCTAGAAATTCGGTTAAGTCAATAAGTTATTGGAATTCATATCAATATTTAAATATTTGGGTAGTAAAAAGTTTGCCGGCTGAAAGTAATGGAGGTATTCTTCTAGGCTATGCTCAATTTCCTTATCAAGGTAGTATGTCTACAGACGGTGTAGCACTTATTTCAAGTCAATTTGCAAGCTCAACATCATCTACTTTAACTCATGAAGTTGGACATTGGCTTGGCTTACGTCATGTTTGGGGAGATGCAATATGTGGAGATGACCAGGTGGCTGACACTCCACCTCAAAGATATTCTAACGGTTTTGGAGATAATCCTGGACCTCTTCCTACAACATCTTCTTTTCCTTATCATGTAGGTCTTCAAAATCAAGGTTGTTTAGCAGATTCCTCAAATTGGGCTGGTGAGATGTTTATGAATTATATGGATTATACATCAGATCAGTACTGTACTATGTTTTCACAAGGTCAAGTTGCAGTTTTTAATGAAACTTTAGACGGAACTGATGGAGGTTTAGGATTTAGAGAATACATGTGGCAAGAAGACAATTTAATTAAAACTGGAACTATTGATGGTGCAGTACCCCCTTCTTGCAATAAACAAGCAGATTTTTCTGAAGGATTTGGTAATACATCTATTTGTCTTGGAGAAGAAACTTGGTTTAAGTCAAATAAATCAATGTTTGGCTCAACAATTTCCTCCGTTGTTTGGGATTTAGGTGACGGGACAACGAGTAATGTAGAGAATAATTTACTATATGAATATAATCAAGCTGGTAATTATGATGTTTCATTAACTATCAATTATGATGAAGTAACTAAAGTAAGTTCATATGATTTATCATCATTAGATATTAGCAATGCTTCATCTTATGATTCTTCATTTATAAATGTAATTGTACAAAGAGGATCAATAGCGGAATTAAATGGTATGGGAGCTACCAATATTACCTCTCATTATATTGATAGTCTAGGTGTTTATTTTGATTTAGTTGGTACTACTTTTTACAGAGGAGATGTTGAGCGTAAAAGATATACTGCGTTTTATAATAATTCTTGTTCTTCTACTAAAGTAAAAACAGCTTTTATGTCTGTAAACCCTACTACTGCTTCTAATTCAGCTTCCTCATATTTATATAGCTTTGATAACACTGATGATTTATTAAATGATTGGGATGTTATTTCAACAAATCAAGAAGATAATCAATGGTCATTTTTTAATCTTGTTTCTAAAAGTTGGGAATGGTTTGAAGGAACTTCAGGATCTTCTTCATGCGTTATGATGGCTGGAAAAGATGGATCTAGTATTTCCATTGATAATCTTATTTCTCCTTCTTATGACCTTAGTGGATATACTAAACCTGCAATTAGTTTTAAATATACTGGAGCTGCTGTTAATACTTTTCCATATAATGTTTTAAGTGTTTATTATACTAATAATTGTGGTGATGATTGGGCATTTTTAGGTGAATTATCAAATGTACAGGTAGCTAGAGCTGGATTATATACTCATAGTTTTTCTCCAAATGGTGATTGGGCTGATACCTTATTCACAAGAACATCTCTTAAAAATGATAATATTAGATTTAAATTTGAGTATATAAATTCTGGTGCTAGTAATAATTTCTTTTTAGATGATATTCAAATTGGTGAGGAAGATGATCTTTTAAAACAAAATACTCAGTTATTATCTAGAATTAAAATATTTCCAAATCCAACATTAGGCAACACAAATATTATTCTTAATAACCTTGAAGGTAAAAATATTAATGTAGTAATGGTTGATGTTTTAGGAAAAGAAGTTAAAAAGATTTATGAAGGATTAGTTATGTCAGATTTTCTGCAACTTGAATCTAATATTTCTAATTTAGACAAGGGAGTTTACTTTATAAGTATCTATGAAGGAAATAACATGTTAACTACAGATAAAATTATTTTAAATAAGTAATTAATTATTCTTTTAAATTTAAAAAGGCATCAATATTTATTGATGCCTTTTTTATTATTCCATACATAATAACTTATTTTTAGTATCATGTCTTTGCTATATGAAATCTATAAATCTTATTTTCAATAATAGTACTCAAATAGAAAGTAACCTTCAAAAGCAATAGAATTTTTTGACTCCAGTTCAAAAAAGTTTTTTTTAGGAAATTTAGAGCTAGCTTTATATTAAGTTTATTTATAATCACTTTAGTTGTAACACCAGGTATTAAATTTATGGAGTTCAGTGATTAGAATTTTTTTAATTCTAATTTTTGATCATAATAAACAGCGTAAGTGTTATGATGGATCCAATCACCAAGGTTTATATAACGACACCTTTCATCAATTTTAACATCTATTGGTATGTGTCTATGCCCAAAGACATAGTAGTCAACAGGATTGTTTTTTTGTTGCTCTTTGCAATATCCAGCTAAAATTTCTTTATCCTCATTAACTAGTTTCTTTTGCCTTTTTTTGCTTTTATTAGACCATGCTTGACCAAGACTGATTCCAAAATTTGGATGTAATCTTGAAAATAGCCATTTACATATATTGGAAGAGAATATTACTTTAAGTAATTTATATGTGTAATCTCCTTTACCTAAACCATCTCCATGACCCAAAAATATTAGTTTATTATCTTCCTTAATAATAAATTCTTGAAAGTGTAATTTAAGACCTATCTCTTGCTCTAAATAATCATTCATCCACATATCATGATTACCAACTACATAATGAATATCTATCCCCTTATCTATTAAGTCTGCTAGTTTTCCTAATAGTCGAACAAATCCTTTAGGAACAACTTTTTTATATTCAAACCAAAAATCAAAGATATCACCAAGTAAATAAATTGCTTGTGCATCTTTCTCAATAGATGAAAGCCATGAGATTACCATCTTCTCTCTTTTATGGCTATCAGAAATATTAAAGGATTCTAAATGAAAATCAGAAGCGAAATAAATTTTTTTGTTGCTCAAAATATTTTAGTCAAGTTTTTCTCTTAATAATTTATTAGTCAGTTTAGGGTCAGCTTTACCTTTTGAAAGTTTCATTACCTCTCCCATAAATAATCCTAGTAAACCTTTTTTTCCAGATCTATATTCTTTAGCTTTTTCGGGATACTTATTAATTACCTGATCAATTAAGATTATAAGTGTATTACTATCACTTTCTTGTATCCAGTTATTTTTATCGGCGATCTCTTTCGGATTTAAATTAGATTTGACTAAGATTGGAAATATTTTTGCTGTAGCAATTGAATTACTTATTTTATTTTCATCTATTAATAAAATAAGGTCTGCAATTTTTTTTGCACCAATATTTAGATTCTCAATTGTTATTGCATTTTCTTTAAGGTATGACTTAATTGTGCCATTTAAAAAGTTGGCAGCTGCTTTGTAATTTTTTGTATAATTACATAATTCATCATAGAATAACGCTGTTTTCTTGTCTTCCACTATAATTGTAGCGTCATATTTTGAAAGTTTGAAATTGGTAATAAATTTATTTAGTAAATCTTTAGGAAGAGGAGGTAATAATGATTTAACTTTTTCAATATATTCTTTAGTAACTATAATTGGTTGAAGATCAGGTTCCGGAAAATACCTATAGTCATTTGCTTCCTCTTTATGTCTTTGTGATATTGTTGTCCCATTTATAGCATTAAAACCTCTAGTCTCATGAACAATTTCTACTCCTTGTTCAATTAAATCTATTTGTCTTTTAATTTCAAACTCAATAGCGTTTTTTACATTTCGTGAAGAATTCATGTTCTTAACCTCAACTTTGGTTCCAAATTTTTCTTTTCCTTTTAATCGGACAGATATATTTGCATCACACCTTAAACTTCCTTCTTCCATATTTCCATCACAGATATCAAGATATCTGACAAGCTTTCTAACTTCTAGTAGGTATTGATGAGCCTCATCAGATGATCGTATTTCTGGTTCTGAAACTATTTCTAATAATGGCACACCTGCTCTATTTAAATCAACTAAACTATGGAATGGATCTAGATCATGTATGCTTTTTCCAGCATCTTCTTCCATATGAATTCTAGTTATACTAATTCTTTTAGATTGTTCATTTGAATCTAAAATATCAATATAACCACCATTACATATTGGGGTTTTATCTTGTGTTATTTGATAACCTTTTGGCAGGTCTGCGTAGAAATAATTTTTTCTTGCATATTCATTTCTTTCTCTAATATTTGCTTCTACAGCTAATCCTAATTTGACAGCATATTCAATAACTTTTTTATTACTTACTGGAAGTGTACCAGGGTGACCTTGAGTTACAACAGATGTTTTCGTATTAGGCTTAGCTCCATATATATTTTCATCATTAGAATAGGCTTTAGTATTTGTAAGTAATTGTGCATGTACTTCAAGACCAATTACAGCTTCATATTTATTATATATGCTCATTTTAATTAAAGATAATTTTATCTGATTTAATTAAAAAATTATTGTTATAGAGTTTGTAAATATATAAACCATTCTTTATTCCTTTTCTATTAATTGTGTTATTGTTAATTGTTATTTTTTTATCCAAAATAATTCTTCCTGAAATATCATAAATTTTAATTGATGTTGCAAACGGATTAGAGATTTTAAATGAGGATAATATTGGATTAGGGTATATATACGTGTTAAATAATTCTTTTTTTATATCAGTTGAAGTAGTGTTTAACTCTATAATATAAAGGCCGCTCTGCATATCAGAAACTAAAATATTTCCTGAAATAAGATAAGGATATACTCCCCAAGCACCTTTATATGAATTGTGGTTATTCGGTAAATATGTGTCATAGCTATTTACTTGATTCGGATTAAATGGATCGCTAATATCAAATACTCTAAGACCATCATGATAATACGCTACGTATAGAAGATTATCCTTAATGATCCCATTATGAGCCATTGAATTAGTATCAACTCCTGAATTAAAGGTTGATAAGACACTTATATTATTATAATCACTTACATCTAATATTTTAATGTCATAACCGTGATTTTCATCTTGCATGGCATATATTGTACCATCACTGTTTAACCATCCAGAATGATTATAGCCAGCATCAGGGTAAGAGGTAAATGAAGCAAGTTCAACAGGCTGATCACCTAAAGTGTTTACCATTGTAAAATCCATAATACGTAAACCATCATTACCACAATTTAAAAATGCAGTATCATTTCTAACGAAAGCATCATGAACGTGACCTACATCATTATATGAATAAATAAGACTTGGATTATCTGCAATATGTAGACTATAAACATCCATAGCATTACTTACAGCACAAGCATATAGTTTTGCAGTAGCTGTATCTATAAAAATATTATGAGCTTTATTAAATAAATTATTTGAATCATAAACAGTATTAACTGAGTTTGGAAGATTTGAAATATCTACAATTTGTAAAGTAGAAGAGGATCCTTCATCACAGACTATATATAGGTAATCATCAAAATCGTGATAGTCTCGATGAATAACGCCTGGACCAGTATAAGCTCCAGCTATAAAGGCAATTTGATTACTATTAGTAGGATTTGTTACATCAAAAAAATGTGTTCCAGCAGTTGATCCTATAATTGCAATCTCACTTCCGTTTATATTAAGACCCCAAATCTCATTATAAGTATTGTTATATGCATTAGAGCCAACAAGTGTTGAGTCGTCCCAATGAAAAAGTAGATTTGTGTTTAATTGTGCATAATTTTGATTAGTTATAATTAAACTAGCACCAATGATTAATAGAATTCGATTCATTATTTAAATTTTAGAAACTAACTCTTTTATTATTTGAGTTAGTTTAGGTTCTGTTTTTTCGGCAACATTTTGAACATCTTCATGAGTGACTTTTTGGATTTTTCCAGGTACACCAAGATCTGTTATTACAGAAATTGCAAAGCAACTTATTTTCATGTGTCGAGCAGCAATAACTTCAGGAACTGTAGACATTCCTACTGTATCTCCTCCAATAATCCTAAAGTAACCATATTCTGCTGGTGTTTCAAGAGTAGGACCTGTAACTCCAACATACGTTCCTTTTTGTAATTTAATATTGTTATTTAATGCTATATCATGCGCAATAGATGACATTTTTTCACAGTAAGGATCACTCATGTCAGGAAACCTAGTTCCAAGCTCTTCTATGTTTTTTCCAATTAAAGGATTTGGAATTAAATTAATATGATCATCAATTATCATTAGATCTCCTATCTCAAATTTTGGATTTACCCCTCCACTTGCATTAGAAATAATAAGTTGTTTTACTCCAAGAAACTTCATTACTCTAACTGGAAAAACAACTTTATTAATATCATAGCCTTCGTAGTAATGAAATCTTCCTTGCATTACTATAATTTCTTTATTTCCAAGTAAACCAAAAATAAGTTTTCCATCATGTCCCTCGACAGTTGAGGTTGGGAAATTTGGAATTTCTTCGTAAGAAATAGAATGTTTAATATCAATTTCTTCTACAAGCCCCCCTAAGCCAGTACCAAGTATAATTCCAATACTTGAATTGAATCCAGTTTTCTTACTTAGGAAATTAGCTGTTTCTTTTATTTTTTCTAACATATTCTTTTAGCTCTTTATCAAATGATAATTGATTTTGAAATTTAATTCTTATTGGTAAATAATACACTAAAGTATTCTTAAATTTTTGTTCAAATTTAAATAATCTTATACTATCTTTTTCGGTGGTTAAGATAAGTCTTTTTATTTTTCTGCTTGAATTATAGTATAGCAAAATATCATCAATATCTTCATTAGAAAAGTTATGATGATCTTTAAATTTAAAATGTTTGACAATTGTTGTTTTTTTCTTTAGATGTGTAGTTAATGCATCTGTATTTGCAATACCAGAAACTAGCACAACATGATATTCACTGATATCTTTAATTTGATCATTATTAAAGATGTTTTTGTATTTGAGATATTCTACTGCTGTAAAGTAACATTTCTCATTACTGTATTTTGTTATGTTTTTTATGATTTTATTTTTTTCTTTCTCATTAGATAGATCTAAATTATTTGTAATAATAATTTTATCAGCTCTTTTGCATTCTGTAATTTTCTCTCTCAAGGTACCATAAGGTAAGTGATTATCTAAATAGAAGGGATTATTTGCTGATGTTAAAAGAATATTCATTCCTGCTTTTATCCACCTATGTTGAAAGCCATCATCAAGTAATATAACATTTATCTCATCATGTTCCTTGATAATCTTCTTTATAGCGTTTACTCTATCTCCACATACAGCAACCAAGCAATTAGGATTTTTTCTTTTTAGCATAATTGATTCATCACCAACATCACTTACACTATCATTGATTTTTACATATTTAAAATTATAATTTTTTCTTTTATATCCTCTACTAATTATTGCAACTTTATATTCTGATTCTAAGAGATTAGTGATATAATCAGTGTGGGGTGTTTTTCCTGTTCCTCCAGCGGATAAGTTCCCTATACATATTATTGGAATTTTAAAAGAATAAGATTTAAAAACACCTAAATTAAAAAGTGTATTTCTTACAGATGTTATTATACCAAATAATTTTGCGAGAAGTATTAGTAGAATATTCATATTACAAAGATAAGATTTTAGATATTACTATATTTAGTACTTTTGAAATATGAAAATAAAAAATGTTACAGATTATTTAGAGGAAATTGCACCACTACATTTACAGGAGAGTTATGATAATTCTGGATTAATAATAGGCAATCTAGAAAACACTATAGATGGGTGTTTAATAACTCTAGATTGTACTGAGGAGGTTGTTGAAGAAGCTATAAGTAAAAAGTGTAATTTAATTATAGCTCATCATCCTATAGTTTTTAATCCAATTAAAAAAATAATTGGAAATAATTATGTTGAAAGAATAATTATAAAATCTATAAAAAATGATATTGCTATTTATGCAATACATACAAATTTAGATAATGTATATAATGGAGTTAATAGTAAAATAGCAGAAAAATTAGGATTGATAAATTGTGAAATCTTACTGCCAAAAAATAAATTTTTGAAGCAATTAGTAGTTTATTGTCCTATAACACATAGTGAAATTTTAAAAGACGCTATGCTGAATAATGGCGCAGGATTATTTAGGAATTATGATAATTGTAGTTTTTCAAGTTTAGGAAAAGGAACCTTTAGACCTAGAAAAGGAAGCTCTCCATATTCAGGTAAGATTGGTCAAAATTATACTTCTGAAGAGATTAAATTAGAGTTTTTCTTACAAAATGATGTTGAAGATTATTTAATTCAAGTCATGAAAGAACATCACCCTTATGAGCAGGTTGCATACCAAATTTATGCCTTAGATAATTTTAGTGACGATATAGGTTCAGGAATGATAGGTGAGCTTACTAGTGAAATAGAAAGTAGTGAGTTTTTAAAAATAATAAAGGCCAGGATGCAAACTAGTTGTATCAGACATACTAGATTATTGAAGCAAAAGATAAAGCATGTTGCTATTTGTGGAGGCAGTGGGAGCTTTTTATTAGAACAAGCAAAAAATAAAAAAGCTGATATTTTTATATCTAGTGATTTTAAATATCATGATTTTTTTGGTTCAGAAGGAAAGATCATAATTGCTGATATTGGACACTTTGAAAGTGAGCAATTTACAAAGGAGTTAATTTATGATTTCCTTACCAAAAAATTCACTAAGTTTGCCGTCCAATTATCTAAAGTTAACACAAATCCTATAAATTACCTATAAGATGGCAAAGAAAAAAGTAACAATAACAGTTGAAGATCGATTAAAAGCATTATATCAACTGCAAATAATAGATTCTGAAGTAGATAAAATAAGAATTGTTAGAGGTGAGCTTCCCTTAGAGATAGAAGATCTAGAAGATTTACTAGCTGGTCTTAAAACTCGTTTAGATAAGCTAACTGGTGAATTGGAAATTATTACTAACGATGTATTATCTAAGAAAAATATAATTCTTGATGCCTCAACCTTAGTTAAAAAATATGAAAAACAATTAAAGAATATTAAGAATAATAGAGAGTTCTCTTCTTTAACAAAAGAATTAGAATATAAAGGGTTAGAAATACAGCTTAATGAAAAGCAGATTATAGAGCTACAAGCTAAAGTACTTCATAAAGAGGAGGTTATTAATGAATCTAAGCATCAGATATCAGAAAGAGAAGAAGAATTATCTGTTAAAAATAAGGAGCTTGCTGCTATTGTTAAGGAAACTGAAAAAGAAGAAAAAGTACTGCTAAAAAGATCTAATAAAGCACAAGTTGTTATTGAAGAAAGAATCCTTTCTGCTTACAATAGAATAAGAAGTAAGGTTAAAAATGGATTGGCTGTAGTTTCCGTAGACAGAGATGCTTGTGGTGGATGTTTTAATCAAATCCCTCCTCAAAGACAGCTAGATATTCAAATGCATAAGAAAGTGATTGTTTGTGAGCATTGTGGAAGAATTTTAGTTGATTCAAATATTTTAGATACTCAGTAAAAAATTATTTTAATTATTAAAAAGGGATTTCATATTTTTGAAGTCCCTTTTTTTTTATGAAAAATTTTATTTTATTTATTTTATTGGTTTTTTCTTTTAAATTTTGTTTTGCTGAATTTGATATGAATCAAAATATGCGTCAAGCGTATGTTCATATAATGCATTTAGATTTTTCTTTAGCTCAAAAAATATTAGATACAGAAAAGATCTCTAATAATGATAATGGTATTATTATTTTAAATGAGAATTATATTGATTTTCTAACTATTTTAATTGGTGAAGATGAGTTGTATTATCAAAAAGCTAAGTTAAAGAAGAATCAAAGACTTAGTTCTTTAAGAAAGAATGATAAAAACTCTCCATATTATCTTTACTGTCAAGCAGAGGTGTATATTCAATGGGCATTTACGAGAATCAAGTTTAAGGAATATTTTTTAGCTGCATATGAATTGCAAAAAGCATATAAATTACTTAAGAAAAACAATCAATTATATCCGGATTTTATACTTAATAAAAAAAGTCTTGGTCTTTTGCATATTTTAATTGGTTCTATTCCAGAATCTCATGACTTTATATTAAATATACTTGCAATTGAAGGAGAAATAGATAAAGGTTTTAATGAATTATATTCTGTTTTAGATTATTCTGAGAATTTAGAGGAATACTACATATATAATTCTGAGGTTTTATTTTTGCTCTCTTTTCTTGAGATGAATATGAAAAATGACAGCACATCTTGTTCTTTATTGTTAGGAAAGATAGAAAATTGTTGTCTTAATAATAATCTTTTAATTTTCTGTGCAGCTAGATTGTCAAATAAATTAGGTGATAATGATAAAACTATTCAGATTCTTGAGAATAGAATTATCTCTGATACTAAATACAATTTCTATTATTTAGATTATCTATACGCTATGTCTCAACTATATAAGTTAGAATATCATAACGCGAATGACTACCTATTAAGATTTGTTAATTCTTTTAAAGGAAAAAATTATATAAAATCTGCATATCATATGTTATCATTAATTGCATTATTAGAAGATAATATGGAGAAAAAAAAGTATTATGAAGAAATGATGTTGAATAATGGTCAAGTCTTAATTGATGAAGACAAGCAGGCAGAAGACTATGTAAAAAATGAAACTTTGATTAATATTACTCTCTTAAAATCGAGATTTTTATTTGATGGAGGTTATTATAAAGAAACATTAGATTATTTAAGTAATATTAATTTAAATGATATCGAAAATAATCAAGAATTTATCCTTGAATACTATTATCGCATTTCAAGATCTAATCAAGGGCTGTCCGTTTCACCTATTAAAGTAATTGATTTATTTTCTAAGGTTTTAATGATTGATAATCCATCAAATTTATATTATCACCCAATGTCTAGTCTTCAAATCGGTTTAGAATATGAAAAGCTTAGGGATAATGATCAAGCTATTAAATTTTTCAAGAAAACATTGTCTTATAGAGATTTTAATTATGAAAATGGCATTAAAAAGAGCGCTAAGGCAGGAATTAATAGAGCTCTATATTAATATCTAAATCCTAGTGTTATTACTAGATTATGATCTGTATATACTAAATCTGTTGGATTGACAAATTGTTCATTATACATTTGATATTGGTCATGAGCTTGTGATAACACATATGCAAAATCAAAATAATAACTACCATAGTTTATCCCCGCTCCAAATGAAAAATTTTCCCTTGATAATTCTTCATTATTTTTAAAAGGACTTGAATATCTTGAATATCCTGCTCTTAATCTAAAAGGATCTGCTTTCATTTCTATTCCTAGTCTAATGTTTTCAGATTTGTGATAGATATTATCTATAGTGTTATTTTCAGAGGAAAATATTTCTGTTCCATCATCATTTCTATAGTTTTTAGAATTTAAAGATGAATTTGTGTAATCAATGATTTCATAATCACAGCTAAATATAATATTATCATTAATATTTGCAGAAATACTTGCAATAGCTTTCCAAGGAGTTGTAAGCTCATACTCAAAAAAGTTTACTGGTGATGCTTCTCGATAGCTAGTGTCACTAAAATTTGATTGAGTAATTGTTTTAAACTCTTCTTGAATTGTAAAAACAGTTGGTGAGTGTAGAGCGCCTCCTAATTTAATATTTTCATTTATTCTGAAAAGACCACCAATCTTAATGTTTACTCCTTCACCAGTAGAATAGAGGTTTTGCATATATTCAAATGAGCCAAGATTATTTATTGTATCTGACAAGATATCTTCTCTGTGTTTTATGATTTCAGAATATTCAAATGTGGGTATTCCAACTGTTGCTCCAAGATAAAGCTTGTCTTCATAAGATGTCCCTACAGATAATACAAATTCATGCATTCCCCCATTTGCATTTAGTTGATGAGTTTGTCTTTTTTGGCCCTCACTTAGAATATGTGATATATAATTTCCATTATCAAAAAGATATTGGTTTAAAGAAGTATCAACAGTATTGTTTTCAAGATCTATGATATCCGACCAGAATGCAGGAGAGCCAAAAAAAGCATCTAAATCATTAATCTGTTTGCCTTGTGCAACTGAAAGTAGATTATCAGCTAAAGAAGAGCTATTATTAATTGTATTGATATAAATATTTCTGTCATAATTTGCTAGTTGATTTAAACCTATACCAAAATTTACTCTTTTCCATTCTGTATTATCCTTGGGTGTTGCAAATATAAAACCAATATTTCCAAGGTTACCTTGAGAGATATCTTCCTTAAATTTTTCAGAATAAGTTGAATTATTATTACTTAAAACTTTATTGTTATATGAGGTCGTATTTTTAAGCGTAAAAGACGGAGAAAATGTAACTTCAGTAAATTGATACATTCCAATTCCAGCTGGGTTTTGACTTAATCCAGAAAAATCACCGCCTAATGATCCAAAGGCACCTCCCATTGATGAAACTCTTGCACTTCCATACATATTTTGTTGAGAATATCTTAAAGCGTCAATTTCATTTTGAGCGTTGACTGAGAATGAAAAGATAGTAAGTATAGCTAATAAAAATTTTGCGAAATTCATAATTTATTTTCTTGGTTTTGAACTTCTTCCACTTCCTTTATTGCCTGAAGAGCGCGAGCCTGAAGAGCGACTCTTTATAGAATTTGATCGATTATTTTTTGATTTATAATTGTTTCTTTCGGAGTAGTTGGGTTTCTTATATGATTTATCTTTTATTGGGTTTCTTGAAGTATTCTTTGTCGTCTGTTGGTTAGAATTTATAATATTATTTGACTTAATCTTTGAAGGCCTCTTAGTGTTAAATTTTTCATTATATCTAATAGATGATGAAGTTGGAACGTAGTTAGATATAGCTGATTTGTTTTTTATATGTTTTGCCTTAATAGTATTGGTGTTACTTTTTGCACTTAGCGAGCCTCGAGGCCCATAGCTGTGACTGTTTTCATCATAACTATTGTAGTAATTTGAATTTTGATTATAGTTGTTATATCCATGATGCCCATGATGCCCATGATGCCCATGATATCCATAGTGATTCCATGAATAATAATCATAATGAAAAGGGGAGTAGTAATTGTAATATGGTGAAAAAGAATAATAAGGAGAATTCCAATTATATCCAGAATAGATACTAGTTCCCCAGTAAAAAGGGTCAGGATTATACCAATGGTAATCTGTGTAAAAACCAGAATAATACCCATAATTATACATCATTGGACTATGAAACCTTCTTATTCTTGATGAATATGTAAAATCATAATAGTTATCAGATGAAGAATAATTGTGCTCATTAGAGCCTACACTGTCTTCATTAATTGTGTTTTCTTGAGGGTATGAAGTATTGATGCTTTCTACTGAGTTAAACTCCTGACTAGATAAATAGTTTGGGTCTGAAAAGAAAGTTTGATTTGTTGAAATACAAGATGATAAAAAAGTTATAAATAAAGAAAGTAGTAATGAATTTTTCATAATAGTATTTTTTAAATCTTAATTTCTGTATAAAGGTTAAATTTAATTAGTTTTGTGTCTTTATAGTTATTTAACGTTATTAATAACACAAAATTACATTATTTAAGATAAAATGTCAAATAAGATAACATCAAGATCAGAAGATTATTCATTATGGTATAATGATATTATTCAGCATGCTGATTTAGCTGAGAATTCAGGTGTTAGAGGTTGTATGGTTATCAAGCCCTATGGTTATGCTATATGGGAAAAAATGCAGGCAGAACTTGATAAAAAGTTTAAAGAAACTGGACACGTAAATGCATATTTCCCATTGTTTATACCTAAATCATATTTTAGTAAAGAGGCTAGTCATGTAGATGGGTTTGCAAAAGAATGTGCAGTAGTCACACATTATCGATTAAAAAATGCTGATGATGGAAGCGGTATTGTTGTTGATGAAGACGCTAAGCTAGAAGAGGAATTAATTGTTCGTCCAACTTCAGAGACTATAATATGGGATACTTATAGAAAATGGATCCAATCTTACAGAGATTTGCCTTTACTTATTAATCAATGGGCAAATGTTGTTAGGTGGGAGATGCGAACTCGTTTATTTCTTCGAACTGCAGAATTTTTATGGCAAGAAGGTCACACAGCACATGCTACAAAGGATGAAGCTTTAGAAGAAACAGAAAAAATTATTAATCTATATTCAGGTTTTGCCCAAGATTTTATGGCTATGCCAGTTATTATTGGATCAAAATCAGAAAATGAACGTTTTGCTGGAGCTCTTGAAACGTATACAATTGAAGCATTAATGCAAGATGGTAAAGCTTTACAGGCTGGGACGTCACATTTTTTAGGTCAAAATTTCGCAAAGGCATTTGATGTGAAATTTGCTACAAAAGAAGGTACCCAGGAACATGTTTGGGCAACTTCTTGGGGTGTTTCAACTAGGCTGATGGGTGCTTTGGTGATGACTCACTCAGATGATAAAGGGTTAGTTTTACCACCTAAACTTGCTCCATATCAGGTTGTTATTGTACCAATATATAAAGGGGAAAAACAGTTAGAGCAATTAACTGAATCTGTCATAAAAATCAAGACTTCTTTAGAATCTAAAGGTATATCTGTAAAGTTTGATAATAGAGATACTCATAAGCCAGGATGGAAATTTGCCGAATATGAATTAAAAGGTGTTCCTATCAGATTAGCTATTGGAATGAGAGATTTAGAAAATGGTACAATAGAAATAGCTAGAAGGGATACTTTGGAAAAAGAAACATTTAAAATTGAAAATATTGAATTCAGAGTAGAAGATCTGCTTAAGCAAATACAAACTAATCTATTTAATAGAGCGGTTAATTTTAGACATGAAAATACATATATTGCTAATTCATATAAGGAGTTTAAAAAATTAATAGATAAAGGTGGTTTTGTATATGCTCATTGGGATGGTACTAGTGAGACTGAGGATTTTATAAAGAATGACACTAAGGCTACAATAAGGTGTATTCCTATAACTAATGATGATAAAGTAGGAGCGTGTGTTTATAGTGGAAAAAAATCTAATAAAATGGTTTTATTTGCAAAGGCTTATTAAATTATGAAAAAGGAAAGTACTATTATTAAGTTACTAAAAGAAAAATCTACCACTAAACAATTAGTTTATAGAAATACCAAAGAAGCTTTTGAGATTTTGGTTAAATCACTAAAGCTAAAAGCACAATCTCTGTCAGTTCTTTTAAGTGATAAAGCAGATGATATAGAGTTGGAATTCACATCAAATGGTGAATTTGATGCACAACTAAAATTTGCTGGAGACACTTTACTTTTTCATATGCATTCGAATATTTTTGATTTTCCCCCTAATCATGAAGTTGTTAAATCAAAATACGTGAAAGATGATAAATTAAGAAGTTTTTGTGGTGTTATTAATATTTATAATTTTCTATCAGATTCTTTAAAGTATAATCGTTTAAATGATGAAGGAATTTTAATTGGAAGAATCTTTATTAACAAAGAGAGAAATTTTTTTGTTGAAGGTGATAAGGAATTAGGTTTTTTGTTTAATGATTTTTCTAATCAAAAAATTAATAAATCATTATTAGAGCAAATTATTAATGTCTGTATGGTTTTTACTTTAAATTTTGATTTATACACTCCAAATTTAAATGATATAAAATTAGTTTCTGTTCACTATTTATTAGAAATGAGTAAGAATCAAAAGATTAAAACAACAAAGAGGTTAGGTTATAAGTTTTCCCATGAAAATAAATGATTATTAAATATTTGCTAGATTTTAAAAAAAGTATAAATTTGCAGCCTTGATTGAGAATCATTATGGCCCGGTCGTCTAGTGGTTAGGACGCCAGGTTTTCATCCTGGTAACCGGGGTTCGATTCCCCGTCGGGCTACAAAAATAAATAAATAGTTATGGCAAATCATACTTCAGCATTAAAAAGAATAAGACAAACTGACACTAGAAGGTTGTTAAATAAGTATAAACATAAAACAGCTAGAAATGCAGTCAGAGAACTACAAGAAATTAAAGATAAGAAAGCTGCCGTCGTGCTTCTTCCTAAAGTATCAGCTATGCTAGATAAATTAACTAAAACTAATATTATTCATAAGAATAAAGCTGCTAATCTAAAATCTAAGCTGACTAAGCATGTAAATTCTCTAACTAAGACAAAAGCTAAGGTAAAAGCTAAGTAAAAGCTTAAAATAAGCTCTTATACTATCCTATTTTAAAAGGTTTATCTTAATTGGATAAGCCTTTTTTTATTAAATTAAACGCATGAATATATCAGATATTTTTTTAGATTTAGACAGAACATTATGGGATTTTGATCTCAATGCTCGAAAAACTTTAATTGATATTTTTGAAAAATACTCTCTTTATGCAAGAGGTATTTCTAGTGTAGATAATTTTATTGAAGCCTATACTATACATAATGAAAGATTATGGTTATTATATAGAGAAAATAAGATATCAAAAGAATTATTACGCTCTGAAAGATTTAATTTGACCTTTTTAGATTTTAAAATTATAGATAATGAATTAGCTTTAGAAGTAGGTGAGGAGTATATTAATAAATGCCCTTTACAAACATCTCTTTTTCCTCATACAATGGAAATCCTAAACTATCTAAATAACAAATATAATCTCCATATTATAACTAATGGTTTTGAAGAGGTTCAGCATATAAAATTAAGAGCTTCTAATCTTACATCATTTTTTAATAATGTAATTACTTCTGAAATGGTTAAGGTTAAAAAGCCTAATCCTGTTATATTTCAATATGCTTTAGATCAAGCAAATGTTATTGCCTCTAATAGTATTATGATTGGTGATGACTTACCTGTTGATATTCTTGGAGCTAAAGCAATAGGAATATCACAAATTTATTTTAATCCAAAGAAAGAACCTCATAATGAAGAGATTGATTATGAAATTGCTTGTCTTAGTGAAATAAAAAATATTTTATAATTAATTATTTAGTAATATCTATAAGTGGATTTCCAGTACAGCCATTTGGAAATGAAATCTCTAATAAAGAACTTATCGTAGGTGCAATATCTTTAATGTTTGCCAGCTTAGTTGTTTCTCCTTTTGAGATGTTATTTCCCCAGAAAATTAAAGGAACATGTGTATCATAACTATGAGATGATCCATGAGTTGTACCTCCTTTTTCCCAACTTTTACTAATCCATCCGGGCTGAAGTTCAACAATTATATCTCCAGATCTTTTATGGTTAAAACCTTGTTGAATCTTAGCGTGTGTAGAATGATTATATTGATAATTATGTAATTGCTTTGAAGTATAAGTATTTTTCACTCCTTTATATTTTAATAAAAAGTTGCTACAGATCTCAGGAGTTAATCTTAGAGTTTCAGCACCCATATTCTCCTTAATAAAATCATGATTTAGAAATAATTGGTTATTAGAATAATTTAGAATAAACTCTTTGGCTAAGAAATCATTTGCAGGCCAATTAAATTGATCTCTAAGATGTGTCGTCAGCTCATCTATCATTTCAGAACTAGAAAAATATCCTGATGGGATATTAAATTGCATTAGCTTACTTGGTTCTGAAGAAACTCCATGGTCTGCTGTTAAAAATACAATTGCATTTTCTTTACCAATTTTCATATTGATGTAATTTAAAAGCTTTGCGATGTCTTTATCTAATCTTTGATATGTGTCTAATATTTCAAATGAGTGAGGACCATATTGATGGCCAATATAATCTGTAGATGAAAAACTAATTGTTAAAAGATCCGTTGTAGTATTTTGTCCTAACTTCTCATTTTTTAAAATTTCTAAAGCTAAATCTGATAAAATTGTATTTCCATATGGTGTACTTTTAATTATGCCATATCCTTTTAGATTTATTAGTGAATCTAAATTGTGAGAGAATTTATTTTTAAATGACCACTTTGATTCAATATAGCTAGAAGTTGGATTTTGATTTTGATATTCAATTAACCAATCTGGTAAATTTTCCATGTAAAAACTGCTACTAATCCAATCGCCATGTCCATCCATCCAATAAGCAGCATCTGCTGAATGTCCTGCTGAAAGAATTGCTCCTCTGTCTTTTAATGAAATTCCAATAACTTTAGATTTTGGATTGAATAATTGTATTTCATCACCAATGGTTGTGGTTAGCATATGGTGAGGAGACATTTTACCATCCTCAGAGCTGATATCTATGGTGTTCTGTTCACAATTACATACTGTATGCATATCTCCATTTCCTGCACAGTAAATACTTTTCCTTAATTCTTTATCATACCAGTTATTAGCTATAATACCATGATGAGCTGGAGTAGTTCCAGTAAAAATACTTGCATGTCCAGGGCCTGTATATGTAGGAGCATAACTAAAATGAGTGTTTTTGAAATAGTATCCTTCTTTAACAAGTTTTTTGAATCCATTACTTCCAAAATCGTTCCAAAATCTGTCTATATAGTCGTATCTCATTTGATCTACGACAATTCCAATCACTAGTTTAGGTTTTTTAGCTTTCAGATTAATCATTAGAAATAATGCTAATAATAAGGTAATTTTTTTCTTCATTTTATTTTATTTAATTGAAACGCTAGAATAGATAGTATTATAGCGACTATGACATCCCAAATAGGTGGTACTGCTGGCCATCGGTAATTCCAGATTATTACTAACATTAGCCATATAACCCATATTTTATTGAATTGTTTCATCAATTTTTAGAGATAAAAATTTATATGTTAACAAACTTACAATTATTGCCCATAACATCCCACCAACAATATCAAATGGATAATGAACGCCTAAATATATTCTACTATATCCTACTATTGTTGCAAGAGAGAATAAGAAAATAAAGAGTTTTAAATCTCTTTTGATAAGACCAATAAAGAATGCAATTGAGAACATATTTGCAGCATGTGCACTAATAAATGAAAATCCTGTACCACAATTATAGCCATCAATCAATCTAATACCATCTAAAGCAGGATTTACATTACAAGGACGGATTCTTAAAAAAATATTTTTAAAAAAATGAACACTTCCAAAATCAGCTAAAAAAACTAATATTACTAGAGCTAATAAGATCCAAATAATTTTTTTTTTATATTGTTTAAATAATACAAATAAAATATAAATATATAGCGGAATAAATATGTATTTATTACTCATAAGAATCATTATGAGGTCAAAATCAGAGTCTCCATTAGAATTTATTAATTCAAATAAATAGTTATCTATATAAGTTAGCCATTTCATATTTAATTCAGTTGTTTCCAGATTTTGTCCTTAAGTTCTTTAAGTCCTTTTTGAGCTATTGAAGAGATAAAAAGGGATGATAAATCAATTGGTAATTCTTTTTTTATTTCACCTATTAGTTCCTCATCTAGCATATCAGATTTACTGATGGCAAGTATTCTATCTTTGTCTAATAATTCAGGATTAAATTTTTTTAATTCTAAAAGAAGGATTTCATATTCTTTAGTAATATCTTTAGAGTCTGCAGGAACTAAAAAAAGTAGTGTTGAATTTCTTTCTATATGTCTTAAGAATCTTAATCCTAAACCTTTTCCCTCTGCAGCGCCCTCAATAATACCAGGAATATCTGCCATAATAAATGACTTATGTTCGCGATATGCTACAATACCTAGATTAGGTACAAGGGTTGTAAATGGATAATTAGCAATTTGTGGTTTGGCAGCTGAAATAACTGAAAGAAGTGTAGATTTTCCAGCATTAGGAAATCCAACTAAACCAACATCTGCAAGCACTTTAAGTTCTAATATAAACCAATCTTCAGAGCTATCAACGCCAGGTTGAGCATAATGAGGAGATTGATTTGTTGATGATTTAAAGTGTGCATTTCCTCTTCCTCCCATACCTCCATTTAACAAGATTATTTCTTGATTATGATCAGTAATCTCACAAATAATTTCTCCAGTTTCAGAATTTTTTGCAATTGTTCCTAAAGGAACCTCTAGGTATTTGTTTTCGCCTTCTTTACCGCTTGAATGATTACCGCTTCCTGCTCCTCCATGCTTAGCAAAAATATGCTTTTTGTATTTTAGAGGAAGAAGAGTCCACATTTGTTGGTTGCCTTTTAAGATAATATGACCTCCTCTTGCACCATCACCTCCATCTGGACCTCCTTTTGCAGTGGTTTTATCTCTTAGAAAGTGCGCTGATCCTGCACCACCTTTACCAGATCTGCAAAAAACTTTCACATAATCAACAAAATTAGAGTTTTTAATCTTCATTTAAAGCTTATTTATTACGGTATTTACCTTCATAGTAATGTCATTGATTGTTCCTAAGCCATTAACTTCATAGAGCTTCTGTTGATTGTTATAAAATAATTTTAAAGGTGCTGTTTTTTTGTTGTATTCACTTATTCTATTTGAGATAATTTCTTCATTTTGATCATCAGAACGTCCAGAGATCTCACCTCTTTCAAGTAATCTTTTTATAAGTTCTTGATCATCTACTTTTAGTGAAATCATGGCTGAAATAGCAGTATTTTTTTTCAAAAGAAGCTTATCAAGTGCTAAAGCTTGTTCTTTAGTTCTTGGGAAACCATCAAATATGAAGCCGTTAGATTTAATATTATTCTCAAGCTGTGAATCAATCATTCCAATAACAACATTGTCTGGAACAAGAATTCCCTGATCCATGAGTTTTTTAGCCTCTAAACCGAGTTTTGTTTTATTAGTTATTTCTTTTCTTAAAATATCACCAGTTGAAAGATGAACTAAATTATGTGTCTTTATTAGCATTTCAGATTGTGTTCCTTTTCCTGCTCCTGGAGGACCAAATAGTACAAGATTTAACATTTCTTAATTTTTAAGTTTATATATGTGCTTAAGGTTACGACCAAGTTCATTATAATCAAGGCCATATCCTAAAACAAAATCATTGGCAATAGATTTTCCTATATAATCAATTTTGTGACTCTCTTTATAAGCATTAGATTTAAATAGTAATGTGGCAATTTTTATATTATTAACTTGTTCTTTTTTCATTAGATTAATTATATTATTGACTGTTATTCCAGTATCAACAATATCTTCAAGAATAATAACATTTCTACCAGCGATACTTTTATTTATTCCAATAAGTTGCTTAACCTCTCCAGAGGTTTTTGTTCCAATATAAGAAGATAGTTTTATAAATGAAATTTCAGTATTTGGGATTGTAATATTTCGCATTAAATCCGCAGCAAAAAGAAAAGAACCATTCATTACTGCAATAAATAAAGGGGCTTCTACATCACTACTATTAATTTGATTTGCGATTGAATTTACTATTGATGCAATTTCAGTATCAGTTATAAATATTTCAAATCTTTTATTATGTAAAGTAACTTTTTTCATTATCTGATAGTATTTCACTAAGTTATGATTAATGTTTTTTTTATTTTAATTAGACCATACCTTTCTTAAGGTTAATTGTTTGTCATTAGTTTCTTGCATTTTCAAAAATTCTAATAATTGATAATTGTTTCCAATAGCTAAAGTAATTGGTTTTTCTGAGAACTTCTTTTTTATTGTAAACGTTACTTCATTTTTACATTCTTTTAAAATATCTGAAAATTTTCCTTCAATCTTCCTTCCATTTACCTCTATAATTTCATCTTCTGGAGCTATTCCGCTTTTATCTGTAACAGAATTTGGTTCTACCTTTTTAATAATCATTTTTCCATCTTCCTTTATAGTTAAAAAACCAAAATATTGAGCAGATAGGTTAGGGTTTTTCTTTTCTTTTAATGCCAAACCAACTACATCCAAAGCAGTTTTTAATGTAGGTATATAATTTTCTGTTCCATAAATATGGTTTTCAAAAATTTCAGCAACTTTTATACCTCCAAACTTTACACATATATTTCTAAAATCATCTTCAGAGTATCCTTTTCTTTTAAGTGAAAACTCTTCATACAATTCTTTCATTACAGAATGTAAACTATTCATTCCTTCACTATTTCTGATGATTTCTAAATCAATCATTAACATACAAAGAGCAGCATCAGGGTATATAGAAGTTTTTCTGTTAGGAGCACCTAATTTATAACCATCCAACCAATTATCAAAACCACTATCTGCAACTGATAAGTTATGTCTACCATAATTCATTAAGTGTTTTTTCATGTTCTGGTTCTGAGTTTCTATAAATTTATCCCAATTAAAAACTCCTGATTTATATAGCATTAAATCACCCATGTAAGTTGTAACACCTTCTGCTACAAAACCTGTTCGAAAGTAATTTTCTTTAGTATAATCATAAGGATACATTTCTATTGGTCTAATTGCTTTTATATTCCATGTATGGTAGAGTTCATGAGAACAAACTCCAAGTAAGTCCTCATACCTATTGTTCATAATTTCATGTCCAGGACCTAAAAGTAAGACTGTATTTTTGGTGTGCTCAACACCATGATAACTTTTGTATGGTGTAATTTGAAAGAAGTAATGGTATTCATCAACTGGAAATACTCCAAAGTGTTTTATTTGACTTTTAGTGAATGCAGTAAAATCTTTTTTTAGTTTTACCCAATCTGGTTTACATTCACCCTGAAACCAAATATGAAAATCTATATTATTAACTTGGTAAGAATCATGTTGAATGTTAGAAGAGCAAATTATAGGTGATTCTGCAAGTAAATCATACCCCTTTACATATAAAGTATTTCTATTTTTTTGCATAGATGACGCAATCTTATAGCTTTCTGGAATATTCATATTTATCTGATATTCCTCATCCATTCTATCAACTATATAAAACATACAATGAACTGGGTTCAAATAAAGTTGATGTTCATCTAGATAACAAGCGCCTGCATCTAATTGGTTTGCATAGAAGTTATAAATTACAGTAATTTTTTTAGTTCCTTTACAATCTACTTCCCAAAGGTCTTTTGTTATTTTTTTAAAATATAATTTATCTCCTTCATCATCATATACCTGCCAATTAATAATGTTTTGTGCAAAGTTTGCTAGTTCGTACCTTCCCGGTCTCCAAGCTGATAGTTGGAACTGCATTTTTTTTACACCATTTGTAAGTGCTGAAAGTTCAAAATCTATTAAATGTCTGTGAGGAAATTTATATGAAATATTATACTTTATCATCTGTAATAGTCTATAGGCAAAAATACAAATTTAAAGAATGAATTAAAGTTATTTTAACTAATATTGCATAGTAATAATTTACATAAAAAATAAGAATATGAACTTTGATGTTATAGTATTAGGTAGTGGTCCTGGAGGTTACGTTACTGCAATTAGAGCCTCACAATTAGGATTAAAAACAGCGGTTATTGAAAAAGAAAGTTTAGGTGGAGTCTGCTTAAATTGGGGTTGTATACCAACTAAAGCACTTTTAAAAAGTGCTCAGGTTTTTGAGTATATTAATCATGCTGAAGATTTTGGTATTTCGGTTTCTAATGCTAGCGCTGACTTTTCTAAAGTAATTAAAAGAAGTAGAGATGTTGCTGATGGAATGAGTAAGGGTATTTCTTACTTAACTAAGAAAAATAAGGTTGAGGTTATTTATGGTTACGGAAAATTAAAAAAGGGAGGTATAGTATCTGTTGAAAAAGACGGTAAAATAATAGAATATTCTGCTAAACATATAATTATCGCAACTGGTGCTAGATCAAGAGTTTTACCTAATTTACCTCAAGATGGTAAAAATATTATAGGCTATAGAGAAGCAATGACTTTAAAGACAATGCCTAAGAAAATGGTTGTAGTAGGATCTGGAGCTATTGGTGTTGAATTTGCATATTTTTATAATGCTATGGGTGTAGATGTTACTATTGTTGAGTACATGCCAAATATTGTTCCTATTGAGGATGAAGATATTTCTAAACAATTACAGAGATCATTTAAGAAATCAGGCATTAAAGTAATGACTAATTCATCAGTAGAAAAAGTAACGAACTCAGCAAATGGATGTGATGTTTTTATTAAAACAAAAAAAGGTGATGAAACTATTCATACAGATGTTGTTTTATCTGCAGTTGGAATTACAGCTAATATTGAAAATATTGGTTTAGAGGATGTTGGTATAAAAACTGAAAATGGAAAGCTTGTTGTAGATGAATATTATAATACAAATATTGCTGGTTATTACGCGATTGGTGATTTATTACCGACACAGGCTTTAGCTCACGTTGCATCAGCTGAAGGTATTGTTTGTGTTGAAAACATTGCTGGTGAAAAACCTGAGCCTATTGACTATGGTAATATTCCTGGCTGTACATATTGTAGTCCAGAAATTGCTTCAGTTGGTCTTACTGAAGCTAAGGCCAAAGAAGCCGGCTATGAAGTTAAGGTTGGTAAGTTTCCTTTTACTGCATCTGGAAAAGCATCTGCATCTGGACATAAAGATGGATTTGTTAAAGTAGTTTTTGATGCAAAATATGGTGAGTGGTTAGGATGTCATATGATTGGATATAATGTTACAGAAATGATTGCGGAAGCTGTTGTAGCTCGTAAACTGGAGACTACTGGTCATCAGATATTAAAGGCAATACATCCCCACCCTACAATGAGTGAAGCTGTAATGGAAGCTGTTGCTGAAGCTTACGGAGAGGTTATCCATATCTAATCTAGTATATAGTAACTTTTTTGTTAATAGTAGTTTTTCTATTCTTAAAGACTATTAAGTAAATTCCAGATTTTAACCCAGGTATTTCTATTTTATTGGCTCTATAATTGAGATTTCCTGATTTTATTTTCTCCCCAACTAAATTATAAACTTCATAATTTAGTTTCTCATAATTTGAGATAATTGAAAATGTTCCATTATTTGGATTTGGATAAATTAATAATTGATTTTCTTGAACTATATTGTTAGATAAAATATTATTTCCTTTAATATTTACATTATCCATATAGAATTGATTTCCATAATCATTAATAGCAACAAATCTTAACATAATAGTATCATTGTTATAACCTAAGTTAGTTAGATTAATACTATCAGTTTTCCATGAATTACAAGTAGGACTCCATACACTTGATTGGTATTGAGTAGTTTGTAGATTTGCACCATAAGCACTAAAGATAGAATCCCATGTTGATCCGCAGTTATTAGAGATATCAATTCTAAAGCCATCATTATGAGCACTTGAAAATCCAGAATATGAATAGTCATATGTTAGATAATTAATAGCATTAGGCCCACTACCTAAATGTACTTTATTACTAATTAAATATGCTTTATCACCTCTCTGGCTAATATGGTAATGATCTAAGTACGTAACTTTATTTGGCAAACAATTGCTTCCAGTATCTACAATTATACTTTGCCATCCAAATGAAGATGATGGTGTCTGCCAGGCTTTAGGAGGAAAAACAATACTTTCAAAATCTTGCTTGTAATCAGTAGAGTTTGTTATCAAAGAGGTAGTATCATCATATGTAATAAAATTTGTAAGTATTTGTGAACTACTACCATATGCATCTGTAACAGTAAGAGAAACATCATAGTTACCTGATTGACTATAGGTAACAATAGGATTTTCAAGATTTGATATACTTGGGGTTCCTCCTGGGAAATTCCAATTCCATGATGCACTTGATAATCTCACCGCAGAGTGATCAACAAATTTTACAGTATCATTCATGCAATTAATATTCATTTTGTCAGCAGATATTTGCGCAGAAGGAGATGAATTTTCATAAAGATCAATCTCATATACACTTCTATTAGTTCCATTAAATAAAAGTCCTTCTCTATAGTATGGTATAAGCTGTACTGATGTAGATGGTTTAGGAAGATTATTGTCATAAATTACCCAGTCACTCATATTGTTATTTATATAATAGACTGCTGTTCTTGTCCCTAAATATACACCTCCATTACTACCTCTTTGATGTTCTATATTGGTAGGGAAAACATCATCTAATATAGTACTAGTTAAGTTATTCCAACTAACCCCTCCATCATTAGACTTGTATACTTTCTCACCATTATAATTTGGATAGGATCCATACATTGAGTTTCTAGAAATCCAAATTGTATTTTCGTCATGACTACTAATTGTTATATCATAGGTTATCCATTCATCAGATACAGTTGGGGTGATTTCTGTCCATGTATTACCAGCATCTTCAGATTTATATAAATGTTTTTTATCCCACCATCCTGGATATGTTGCTACATAAATATAATCTGGATTATTCCATGCAACTTCAACAGATGTAACTTTAGCATCAAAATGATGAATAGGCTCAAAGCTTGCTCCATTATTTTTCGAAAGCCATAAGGTTGTGTCATTACCAGAATACATCCAATTATAACATCTAGGATCAAATTCAATTTGTGAAGATTCACCAATTATATACGAAGCATTAGGTTTTTTATCAATTGAAAATGTACTGATAGCAATATTTCTATCTCCTGAGAGTATTTTACCTCCATAATCACTATATGCAATTCTAGGATTACCAAAATTCACAAAACCTCTGACTCCATCACCTCCATCAGTACAAAGCCAGTCATTAATATATGTATTATTATCTTTTAAAAGAGTCCCATTATGATATGTTCCACCAATCATTACTTCTCCATCTTTAAATCCTGCCCCAAATCCCCAAAAATCAGTACCGGCAATTCCGAACATTTTTTTAGTAATACTATCTCCATTATTATCAGAATAGAAAACACCTCCATCACAAGCAAACCAAAGTTCATTTCCAAAATAATTAATATCATGAATATCAGCGTGTACATAACCTTTTTTATGAGGCTCACTCCATTTAGCCGGACAGCTAAATGTTACTCCATCATCAAATGAAATCCAGTGATTAACTCCTCCTACATGTATAATATTTTCATCCAAAGGGTTTACTGCTAAAGCTAGATCATAATAATATTGACCTCCATCATCTAAACCACTTGGTTGCCATCCCATCATATTTATATTATTAGAATTTGGCACTCCTGCAGGTTGCGGTCCACAACATCTAAATACCCAGTTTTCTCCTTTATCGTAACTAATATATATACCATATAATCCACTACCACCATTTGCGGAACCTGTTGCTAGAGCTACAATTTTATTTGGATTAGCAATACTTACAGCAATTTCTGTTCGTTTTTGCTCATCATTAGCTGATGGATTAGGCCAACCACTTGAAAATTGATTAATTGTATTCCCATTATTATCAGATCTGTAAAATTCTGTATAATTTGCATCTTGTTTTATAAAATACATTGTATCCGAGCTGAGTGGATGAAATTCAATTTCTTGGAATTCTCCACTCATTATTTCAGTAAAAGTATTACCTCCATCAGTTGATTTATATAATCCTTGATTTGAAGCTAAAAATAATATCTGATTATTTTGAGGATGCATCTTGATATCTTTAATTGAGTGGGATTGACTATTAAAGTTAGTATCTCCTATAAAAGTCCATAATATACCTCCATTTGATGATTTGTAAATCCCTCCATTTCCAGAGATATAAATAATATCTTCATTTTGATGATCTATTTCTATTGCATAAACTCCTGAAAGATGAAGATTTCCAGTAATAAGACGCCAGTTATCACCTTTGTCATCTGATCTCCATGCTCCTGCAGTGGCCGATCCTGCATACAATACATTACTATTACTTACTGATTGCTCTATGGTATAAAGATGGGCAGCTCCTGGAGCATAACTTCTACTTTGCGCATTAATATCAAAATCCCAAGGACCGACACATTCCCATTGATTTGAACTTTTTGATTTTACATTTTTAATTGGTAATGTTTCTCTACTTAAGCTTCTTATCCATCTCTTGTAATATTGGGTATGCTTATTTTTTATAAGATTATTTTTTTTGTAATAATTCTTATATGCATTAATAACTTTTCCTTCATCAATATTTTTCGAGTACATTAGTTGAACCCAATCTGGTAAATTATCAGATTGAATATCATATTTTTTTTCTGCCTGAGAATATAAATTAAAATTTAAAAAAAGAAAAGCCAGTAATATATATAGTCTCATAGTTCAAAAAAAAGCCACTTATGATTAAGTGGCTTTAAAGTTAATTAATTTTTATTACAGTTCAAATGCTTTACGGACTTGATCTAGACAATCTAATTTTTCCCATGTAAATGTTTCAACTTCTTTAACTATATTTTTACCATTAATTAAAAAACTAAACTTTTTATTTTCAGATTTCCTACCCATGTGTCCATATGCAGCAGTATCTAGATAAATTGGGTTTTTAAGCTTAAGTCTATTTATTATAGATGCTGGTTTAAGATTAAAACACTCCATATTCTTAATTATAGCAGCAATTTCTCCATCTTTTTTTGAAACTTTAGCAGTTCCGTATGTATCTACAAATATCCCCATTGGCTCAGCTACTCCAATTGCATATGATACTTGTACTAGAATTCTTTCAGCTAATCCTGCTGCGACTAAGTTTTTTGCAATATGTCTAGTTGCATATGCTGCTGATCTATCTACTTTTGAAGGATCTTTTCCTGAAAATGCACCACCTCCGTGAGCTCCTTTTCCTCCATATGTATCTACTATAATTTTCCTTCCAGTTAATCCAGTATCTCCATGAGGCCCGCCTATAACAAATTTCCCAGTTGGGTTGACATGATATTTTTCACTTCCAAATAATCCTTTATTTTTCTCTGATAATTGATTAATTACTCTAGGCATTAAAATTTCTTTAATATCTTTTTCAATTATTTTTTGCATTGTCTGCTCATCATCAAAATCATCATGCTGAGTTGAAGCTACAACATCTGAAATCCTTTTTGGACTGTGGTCATCATTATATTCTAATGTGACTTGAGATTTTGAGTCTGGACGTAGGTAAGTCATTTCTTTACCTTTTCTTCTAATATCTGCCATTTCAATAAGGATTTTATGAGATATATCAAGAGCTAAAGGCATATAGTTTTCTGTTTCATTAGTTGCGTATCCAAACATCATCCCTTGATCACCTGCACCTTGCTCTTTATTAAGCCCTTCGCCTTCCACAACACCTTGTCTAATATCTGCTGATTGTTCATGAATAGCAGAAATAACTCCACAGCTATCTGCATCAAATTGATACTCTGATTTTGTATATCCAATCTTTCTAATTACTTCTCTTGCTACTTTTTGAACATCAACATAACTATTAGTTTTTATTTCTCCACTTAAAACTGTAAGCCCTGTCGTTACAAGTGTTTCACAAGCAACTTTTGAATTTGGATCTTGAGCTAGAAAATTATCTAGAAGTGCATCAGATATTTGATCAGCAACTTTGTCTGGATGTCCCTCTGAGACAGATTCTGATGTAAAATAGTAAGACATAATATTTTTTTAAAATTATACAATAATAGATTTGGCAATTTACAATATTATAGAAACGTTTTTAGCATTTTTTTTGTGGTTGCAATAGGCCAAATCTATCCACATTTACACAGCAAATTTAAAAAATTTAATGTGATTATTTGAAATAGTATTAAATATTTACTTTATATTTGTGTCATACTTATCAAGAAAGACGGAGGGATGGGCCCTATGATGTCTTGGCAACCTTTTAAAATGGTGCCAAATCCCACTCCAAAATATAATGGAGGAAGATGAGAGAAATTCAAAAAATCTCCTAAAATCTTTTTTAATAAGTTATAATAAAATTATAATGTTAAAAGATTTATTAAAAAGAAGAATACTAGTATTAGATGGTGCTATGGGTACTATGATTCAAAGGTATACATTATCTGAAAACGATTTCAGAGGTGATAGGTTTTGTAATCATGATTGTGACTTAAAGGGTAATAATGATTTGTTATCTATTACACGACCTGATATAATTAAAGAAATTCATAAGGAATATCTAGATTCTGGAGCTGATATAATTGAGACAAATACTTTTAGTAGCACTAGTATTGCTCAAGAGGATTATAATCTGTCGTCTATTGTATATGAACTGAACTATCAATCTGCAAAAATAGCTAAAGAGATTGCAGATTTATGTTCCAGTAAAGATAAACCAAGATTTGTTGCTGGCTCAATAGGTCCTACAAATAGAACAGCTTCAATATCTCCTGATGTTGAAAATCCTGCTTTTAGACAGATATCATTTGATCAATTAAGAAGTGCTTATACAGAACAGGCTAGAGGTTTAATAAAAGGTGGTTCAGATTTGATTTTAATAGAAACAGTTTTTGACACTCTTAATTGTAAGGCTGCTTTGTTTGCTGTTGAGGATGTTTTTGAGGATTTAAATATTAGACTTCCAATAATGGTTTCAGGTACGATAACTGATGAAAGTGGCAGAACTTTATCTGGACAAACTGCTGAAGCATTCTTAAATTCAATTTCACATATACCATTATTAAGTATTGGTTTTAATTGTGCTTTAGGCACAAAAGCTATGCGTCCATATATAAAAGAATTATCTGATAAAGCACCTTTTTTTATTAGTGCATATCCTAATGCTGGACTTCCAAATGAAATGGGTGAGTATGATGAAAGTCCAAACGCTATGGCTATTCAACTTGAGGATTTTATGCAAAGTAAATTAGTTAATATTATTGGGGGATGTTGTGGCACAACTCCCGATCATATTAAAGCTTTCTCTGATTTAGCTATTAGGTATTCTCCAAGAGAAAAGCCTGAAATTAGAAAAGCAATGCGATTAAGTGGTCTTGAAGCAGTTACAATTTCAAAAGAAAGCAATTTTGCAAATATTGGTGAGAGAACTAATGTAATGGGTTCAATAAAATTTAAACGCCTTATAAAAGAAGATAATTTTGAGGAAGCTCTTTCAGTTGCTTTAAGCCAGGTAGATGGTGGAGCTCAAGCAATTGATGTAAACATGGATGATGGTATGTTAGATGGTAAAGAGTCTATGGTCCATTTTTTAAATCTTATTGCTTCAGATCCAGATATTTCTAGAGTACCAATTATGGTTGATTCATCTAAATGGGAAATAATTGAGGAGGGATTAAAGTGTGTTCAAGGAAAAGGAATAGTAAATTCTATTTCTTTAAAGGAGGGTGAAGATGTATTTATCCATCACGCTAAAACGATTATGAGGTATGGTGCTGCTGTTGTGGTTATGGCTTTTGATGAAAAAGGTCAAGCAGTTGAATATAAAGACAAGATTAGAATATGCGAAAGGGCATATAATATTCTTACAAAAGTAGTTGGTTTTCCAGCGGAAGATATAATCTTTGATCCTAATATTCTAACTGTAGCAACTGGAATTGAAGAACATAACAATTATGCTGTTGATTTTTTTGAAGCTACAAAATGGATTAAAGAAAATTTGCCTTTTGCTAAGGTCAGTGGTGGTGTTAGTAATGTTTCCTTTTCTTTTAGAGGAAATAATATTGTTAGAGAAGCAATGCATTCTTCTTTTTTATATCATGCTATAAATAATGGTTTAGATATGGGGATAGTAAATGCTGGTATGATAGAGGTATATGCTGATATTCCAGAAAAATTATTAGTAGCAGTTGAAGATGTTTTATTAAATAAAGATAATCAAGCAACAGAGAGATTATTAGAGCTTGCAGAGAACTTAAAAGGTGAAGGAAAACAAAGGGTTGAGGATCTTTCATGGAGAGATGCTTCTGTTGAATCGAGGCTGTCACATTCTTTAGTTAAAGGAATAGTTTCTTTTATAGAGCAAGATGTTGAAGAGGCTAGAAAAAAACTTGATAAACCTATTGATGTTATTGAGGGGCCTTTAATGGATGGTATGGGTGTAGTTGGAGATCTTTTTGGATCTGGAAAAATGTTTCTTCCCCAGGTTGTAAAAAGTGCTCGGGTAATGAAAAAAGCCGTTGCAATTCTAACCCCATATATCGAAAAAGGACAAGGAAAATCTAGTAGTGCTGGTAAAATACTACTTGCAACAGTAAAGGGTGATGTACATGATATTGGTAAAAATATTGTTGGTGTTGTTCTTGGCTGTAATAATTATGAAATTATTGATTTAGGAGTAATGGTTTCGTGTGATAAGATATTATCTGAAGCAGCTAAACACAAAGTCGATGTAATTGGACTTAGTGGATTAATTACTCCATCATTAGATGAGATGATTTATGTTGCAAAAGAGATGGATAGAAATAATTTTAACATTCCACTTATTATTGGTGGTGCTACAACATCTAAGATCCATACCGCTGTAAAAGTAAATGAACACTATAATAATAATACTATTGTTCATGTCTTAGATGCATCTAAATCGGTTGGAGTATTAAATAAATTATTAGGAAAAAACAATCAACAGTTTAATCTAGAAATTAATAGTGAGTATAATAGTCTTAAGACAAATTATCTAAAGCGAAAATCTCAAAAAAAATATTTAAAATTAGCTGATGCTAGGAAAAATAATCTAATAACTAATTGGGAAAATCAAATAATTCCAACTCCAAATCAAATTGGAATTCAAGTTTTTAACAATATTCCTATTGAAGAGATAAGAAGTTATATTGATTGGACGCCCTTCTTTTATACTTGGGAAATGAAAAAGAAATTTCCTTTAATATTAACAGATGAAAATTTTGGAGAACAGGCAAGTCAGTTATTTGAAGATGCTAATAGTATGCTAGATTTAATTATTAAAGAAAATTGGTTGAAATTAAAGTCAGTTATTGGTGTTTGGAAAGCAAATTCTGAAGGAGATGATATCCTTTTAAAGAACAAAAAAAATGAGATTATAGAGAAATTTTGCACACTTAGACAGCAATCAATAAAATCTAATAATAATTTAGCATTATCTGATTATATAGCTCCTGAGAGTTCTGGGATACAAGATTATATTGGCGCATTTGTTTGTACAGCTGGTTTAGGTATTGAAAAGCAATTATCAATTTTTGAGAAGGAATATGATGACTATAATATCATTCTTCTAAAAGCTATTGCTGATAGATTAGCTGAGGCTTTAACTGAGTATATGCATGAAAAGATTAGAAAAGATATATGGGGTTATTCAATTAATGAGAGTTTTTCTAATAATGATCTTATTGAAGAAAAGTATAATGGAATTAGACCAGCTCCAGGTTATACAGCTTGTCCAGATCATACTGAAAAACTAAAGATTTTTAAACTTTTAAATGCTGAAGAAAACATTGGAGTCTCACTTACTGAAAGTATGGCAATGATGCCGACTTCTAGCGTTAGTGGTTATTACTTTGCTTACCCATCTTCAAAATATTTTACTGTTGGAAAAATACAAGATGATCAGCTAAATGATTACGCAAAAAGAAAAAAAATGTCAATTAATGAAGTTGAAAAATGGCTTCGATCAAACATATAAAAAATGAAAGTAACTGAACATTTAGAAAAAGCTAAAGAGACATTATTCTCTTATGAAATCCTACCTCCTTTAAAAGGAGCAAGTATTCAATCAATTTATGATACACTTGATCCACTAGTAGAGTTTAATCCTCCTTTTATTGACGTCACTTATCATAGAGAAGAATATATTTATGATAAAAAAGAAGATGGACTTCTAGAAAGAAAATCTGTTCGCAAAAGACCAGGGACTGTTGGTATATGTGCTGCTATTATGAATAAATATAGTGTAGATACTGTTCCTCATATAATTTGTGGGGGATTTAATCAAGAAGAAACTGAAAATGCCCTTATAGATTTAGATTTTTTAGGTATTGATAATTTACTAGTTCTAAGGGGTGATCCTATAAATTCTGAAACTTACTTTACTGCTGAAAAAGGTGGGCATAAATATGCTTCAGAACTTATTAAGCAAGTAGATGGTTTAAATAAAGGAATTTATTTAAATAATAATCTTAAAAATTCATCTAAAACTAACTTCTGTATGGGTGTAGCTGGTTATCCTGAAAAACATTTTGAAGCTCCAAATATGGATTCGGATATTCATTTTTTAAAGAAAAAAATAGAACATGGTGCTGATTATATAGTTACGCAGATGTTTTTTGATAATCAGAAATATTTTGATTTTGTAAAATTGTGTAGAGAAAATGATATTAATGTTCCAATTGTTCCAGGATTAAAGCCCTTGTCAACTGCTAAACAATTAAATGTATTGCCTCATCGCTTCCATTTAAATTTGCCTGAATTACTAGTGAAAGAAGTTTTAAAGTGTAAAGGCAAAGAAGATATAAGGCAAGTAGGGGTAGAGTGGGCTGTTCAGCAAACAAAGGAACTGATTTCTTTTGGAGCACCATGTATACATTTTTATACAATGGGTAGAACAGATAATGTTATAAAAATAATGTCAAACTTTAGCTAAGAAGTAAGTTTTTGGAAATGATCTTCTAAATTTATTTTGAGTTTTTTAAATTCGTCTATATCTCTATTGTCAACTATTTTACCTTTACTGATAATTATTATTTTATTACAGATTTTAGAAATTTCTTGCATTATATGAGTAGATAAGAGTACAATTTTATTTTTACCTGTTTCCTTAATTAAATTTCTTATTTCTACTAGCTGATTAGGGTCTAAACCTGTTGTTGGTTCATCTAAAATAAGAATATCTGGATTATGAATTAACGAGGCTGCTAATCCAACTCTCTGCTTATATCCTTTAGATAATTGCTCTATTTTTTTTGACTTCTCTAAATCAAGTCCTGTTTTTTTAATAATACTTTTTATTTTTTGTTTTTTATCTGATAACTTATAAATCGAAGCAATAAAATCTAAATATTCAGTAACATACATTTCATTATATAACGGATTGTTTTCTGCTAAATACCCTATTTGTGCTTTTGTTTCTATTTGATTTTTTATTGTATTTGCTCCATTAATTATTACACTACCTTGATCTTGAGTTAATGTAGAGGTGATTATTTTCATAAGTGTAGTTTTCCCAGCTCCATTAGGCCCCAAGAACCCAACTATATCTCCTTTCTTAAGTGAAAAACAAATATTTGATAAAGCATTCTGTTTATTATATCTTTTACTAATATTTTGTATTTCGAGTGACATTATTATTAATTATTATTTGAGATGATGTTTAATAAATCTTACTACAAATATAAAAAATAAGTAATTGTATATTTGTAAATAATGAAAGCATTAGTTATAAAATCTACTGGTAGTTGGTATTCTGTAGAATCAGAAGATGGTCAAATTTATAAATGTAGAATTAAAGGGAAGTTTCGTCTTGATGCAATTAAGAGCACTAACCCTGTTGTTGTAGGTGATAATGTAGAAGTTGTTTTAGATTCTGATTCTTGGATGATTAATAAGCTATATGAAAGAAAAAATCAAATAATTAGAAAATCAGTTAATTTATCTAAACAAACTCATATTATTGCAGCAAATATTGATCAGGCAATATTGATGATTACGCTTAACTCACCAGTTACTACAACGGGATTTATTGATAGATTTTTAGTGTCAGCTAAGGCATATGGTGTAGATGTTGTATTATTCTTTAATAAGAATGATCTTTATGATACCAAGACATTGAAACAACAAGATAAGTTGATAAGAATATATAGTAATATTGGTTATAAATGTTTTGCATTTTCTGCTTTAAATGATAGTATGATAGGTATTAAAAAGATATTAAAAAATAAAAATAATTTAATTTCTGGACATTCGGGAGTTGGAAAATCTACACTAATAAATAAACTTTTATCATCTGATTCAATTGCTACAAAAGAGGTGTCTACTACTCACAATCAAGGTCAGCACACCACAACATTTTCTGAACTCTATAGATTAGATTTCGGCGGCACAATTATTGACACACCAGGAATTAAAGGTTTTGGTTTGGTTGAGATAGATATAAATAGAATAGGTAATTATTTTCCAGAAATTTTTAAATATAAAAAGGAATGTAAGTTTCATAATTGTTTACATAAAAACGAGCCAAACTGTATGGTTAAAGATGCAGTTGAGAAAGGTTTAATTAATGAAAATAGATATTTCAATTATTTAAGTATGCTAGATTCTGAAAAAAGTATTTATCGAACTAAAAATCATTAACATTGAGAGTAGTTATTCAAAGAGTTTCAGAAGCAAATGTTAAAATTAATTCAAAATTAATTTGTAGTATAAGAGAAGGATTATTAGTCCTTTTGGGAATAGAAAAAGAAGACAGTGTTAGTGATGTTAATTGGTTAACTAATAAAATATCAAATCTTAGAATTTTCTCTGACAATGATGGTAAGATGAACTCTTCTATAAAAGAGATTGATGGAGAAATAATTGTTGTAAGTCAGTTTACCCTTCATGCAAGAACAAAAAAAGGAAATCGACCTTCATATATAAAAGCTGCAAGTGCAGATCATGCTATTCATTTATATGAGAAATTTATATATCAATTAACTAGAGATTCAGAAAAAAATGTAATGGGTGGTAAATTTGGAGCTGACATGAAGGTTTCTTTAATAAATAATGGGCCTGTTACTATAATAATAGACACTAAAGATAAAGAATAGTGTTTTAAATAAATAATTAAATTAACTTCTTTAGTATTGATTTTCTCCCAATTTTTTTTGTTATGATGTCATTACTTATATTCCATCCTCTAGCTGGAGAGAACTCTCTTCCGTAATAAATAATTTGGAGATGAAGTTTATTCCAAAGCTTTTTTGGAAATAATCTTTTAGCATCTTTTTCAGTTGTCTCAACATTTTTTCCATTTGTTAAACCCCACCTGTACATTAGCCTATGAATATGTGTATCAACAGGAAAAGCTGGTACTTTAAAAGCTTGAGACATTACAACACTAGCTGTTTTGTGACCAACTGACGGAAATGCTTCCAGATCTTTGAAGTTATTTGGGACCATGCCTTTATGTTTTTCTAAAATCATTTTTGACAATCCATATATACCTTTACTCTTCATTGGAGAGAGTCCACAAGGCCGTATAATGTCTTCAATTTCTGAAATAGATAGTTTGATCATTTCTTGTGGACAGTCTGCTCTATTGAATAGAATTGGTGTTATTTTATTCACTCTCTCATCTGTACATTGTGCTGATAATAATACTGCGATAAGAAGAGTGTATGGATCTTTATGTAGTAGTGGGATCGGTGTTTGAGAATATAAGTTTTCTAAAGTATCTATTACAAAATGAACTTTATTTTTTTTATTCATTTATAATATCTATATTAGATGGATATCCATATTCATGTACTATATCAATTTTATTTGAAAGAGACATGATTCCAGGATTTATACCAGGCTCATTTTGAGGGATATTTATTTTTAATTTTGAATAATATTCTTGCCAGGCTTGTAAAGTATCTTGATTTAAAGGGTTTAAGAAGGTCATTGGTTGAAGGCTAAAGATACTGTCCTTTTCAAAAGCTTCAAAGATTAATTCTGAACAGTAATAAGCATCATTATACATTAAAAATGCATTATCATATGGATATCCTATTTTTGATTTTAGGAATTGAATAGCATCATCAATAGTGTATTGATACTTTCGTTTTAATCTTCCTACTATTACTTTTGGATCATTATTTCTATCATGAGAACGATATAAAAAACTATCTAATCTTGTTGTTGTAACTTTTTTTGGAATTGCTTCAAGTATTCTAACATGATCTTCATATAAATAATCTGGATTTATACAGAATTTATCCCCTACTTCAACTACTATTCCTATATGAGAAAAATTAGCTTTTTTATATCCAGGTGTAACTAACTCTATGGCGTCACAAATAGGAGAGGAGTCTAAGTCTTGAAATAAAATATCTCCTTTTTGTATTTGGAAGATATCATGGTTAATATTATTCTGACAACTAATTAAAAAGATAAATAGTATAGTGCAAGTAAGTCTCATGATACAAAAATAAAAAAAGAGGATTAAAGTATTATCTTTCTAATATCTATTTTAATCTGCTAAAACAATAATTTTATTATTTTGCATCTCTATAACTCCACCATTGATATTAAATACCTCTTGTTCATCATTAGAGTTTAGTACTCTAATTTCTCCTTTTGTTAATGTAGAAATAATAGGGGCATGATTATTTAAAATTTCAAATTCACCATTTGTACCAGGAAATTTAACTGATTTAACATCTCCTTCAAAAAGTTTTTTCTCGGGAGTTAGAATATCTAATAACATAATACGATTATTTTGTTTCAGCAATCATCTTTTCACCTTTCTCAATTGCTTCTTCAATAGATCCTACTAAATTAAAAGCTGCCTCAGGATATTTATCAACTTCTCCATCCATAATCATATTAAATCCTTTAATAGTATCTTGAATATCTACTAGAACTCCTTTTAAGCCCGTAAATTGTTCAGCAACATGAAATGGTTGAGATAAAAATCTTTGTACTCTTCTTGCTCTATGTACAGCTAGTTTATCTTCATCAGAGAGCTCGTCCATACCTAAAATTGCAATAATATCTTGCAGTTCTTTATATCGTTGTAGCAGCTCTTTTACGTCTTGTGCACATTTATAATGTTCTTCGCCAACAACTTCTGGAGATAGAATTCTTGAAGTTGAATCTAGAGGATCAACTGCAGGGTAGATACCAAGTTCAGCAATTTTCCTTGATAATACTGTTGTTGCATCTAGATGAGAAAATGTTGTTGCAGGTGCAGGGTCTGTTAAATCATCTGCTGGTACATACACAGCTTGAACTGATGTAATAGATCCATTTTTTGTTGATGTAATTCTCTCTTGCATGGTTCCCATTTCTGTAGCAAGTGTTGGTTGATATCCTACTGCAGATGGCATTCTTCCAAGTAATGCAGAAACTTCTGAACCGGCTTGAGTAAATCTAAAGATATTGTCTACAAAAAACAACACATCTTTTCCTTTTCCATCTCCCTCACCGTCTCTAAAATATTCTGCAATTGTAAGTCCAGATAGAGCAACCCTAGCTCTTGCTCCAGGTGGCTCATTCATTTGTCCAAATACAAATGTTGCTTTTGAATTTTGTAATTTAGATCTATCTACTTTTGATAGGTCCCAACCACCTTCTTCCATATTTTTATTAAAGTCTTCTCCATAGTTGATAATCCCAGATTCAAGCATCTCTCTTAATAAATCATTTCCTTCTCTTGTTCTCTCACCAACACCAGCAAAAACTGATAAACCACCATGACCTTTAGCTATATTATTAATTAATTCCTGAATTAGTACCGTCTTTCCAACACCAGCACCTCCAAATAAGCCAATCTTACCACCTTTTGCATATGGCTCTATAAGATCAATAACCTTAATTCCAGTAAATAATACTTCTGTAGCTGTAGATAAATCTTCAAATCTTGGAGGGTCTCTGTGAATAGGTAATCCATTTTCTTTAGAAAGATTTTCCATTCCATCAATAGAGTCTCCAATAACATTAAAAACCCTTCCTTTAATATGTTCTCCATCAGGCATTTTAATTGGAGATCCAGTAGCTACCACGCTTACACCTCTACTGATACCATCAGTAGTCTCCATAGCAATTGCTCTAACAGTATCTTCTCCAACATGTTGTTGGCATTCTAAAACTAACTTACTTCCGTTTTTTCTAGTAATTACTAGTGAATCATAAATATCAGGTAATCCATTTTCGTTGTTATCAAAAACAACATCAACAACAGGGCCTATAATTTGAGAAACTTTTCCAGTATTATTTGACATTTTTTAATTTTTTTTGATAGATTTTATCTTCATTATAATTGCTTGCAAATCTAATTTTTTAATTTGTATGTTTAATAAGATTTTTGAATTAAATTAATTATTAACTTTGAACACTTTTTTAACATTAAATTTATTTTATTGATTAGTTACAATTCTTTAGAAGATTTTAAGCCTGATTTTAAAACAATCGTTACTATTGGTACTTTTGATGGAGTCCATTTTGGACATAAATATATAATAGAGCATTTAAATAGAATTGCCAAAAGAGAAGGAGGGCAAAGTGTACTTTTAACTTTTTCCCCTCATCCAAGACATGTTTTGTACGAAGATCATCATGATCTTAAATTATTAAATACTCTTGAAGAAAAAAAAGAAGTATTAAAAGAAATTGAGTTACAAAATTTTGTAGTTCAGAATTTTACAAAGGAATTTTCCAGAATGAAGTATGTTAATTTTGTTAGAGATATTCTTGTTAAACGATTAAATGTTGATCATTTAGTAATTGGTTATGACCATCATTTTGGCAGAAATAGAGAGGGTTCTATTAAAGAATTGCAAGAGCTATCTGCTTTATATAATTTTACTCTTGAGCAAATTCCTCCTCAGAAAAAGAATGATGTACCGGTTAGTTCAACAAAAATCAGAAAATTATTACAAGAAGGAAATATTGAAAATGCAAACAAATACTTAGGATACGAGTATATGTTAACAGGTAATGTTGTTCATGGAGATAAAATGGGAAGAACAATTAATTATCCAACTGCAAATATAGAAGTTCAAGATTTCAAATTAATACCTAAAGCGGGTGTATATTTAGTAAAATTAGATTTTATGACAATTAATTATTTTGGGATGTTAAATATTGGCATTAAAACTAATAAGATAGAAGTTCATATTTTTAATTTTTCAAACGAAATTTATAATGAGAGAATTAAAATAAAATTACTTAGTCGTTTAAGAGATGGATTAGATTTTAATAATAGTATGGACTTAAAAAAACAATTGCAGCAAGATGAGAAAAAATGTAAATCTATCTTAGGAATTAGTTAGTTTTTTTATTTTAGTATTTCAAGTTTAGCAAATCTAAGTAAAAGTTGTTTTTGACCAATATTCTCAAAGAAAATTGTAGCTTTTTTGTTTATATTCTCTCCACTAATTTCTAATATTTTTCCTTTTCCAAATTTTGAATGCTTAACTCTCATTCCATTTTGGATTTTACTTGTATCACTTGCATTTATTTTGTGAGATATTAAAGAAGCTTTTTTAAATCCTTTGGGAGGAGTAATAGTAACTTTGGTTTTAGTCTCTTTATTATTTGTATAATATTTTTTTTGGTAGATTTTTTTTTCTTTTTTGGCAAACACTTCAGTTTTATGAGTAAGCTCCTCATTTAGCTCATTAAGAAAACGACTTGGCTCGCAATCAATATACTGTCCCCACTTAAATCTATTGCTGGTATGAGAGAGAAATAATCTCTTTTTAGCTCTTGTAATCGCAACATAGAAAAGACGTCTCTCTTCTTCAAGATTTTCTTGGCTATCTCCTGACATCATTGAAGGAAACAGATTTTGTTCAAGCCCAACAATAAATACATATGGAAACTCTAAACCTTTAGAGGCGTGAACAGTCATGAGAGTTACTTTATTAAAATCTTCTGTTTTTTCGTTGTCTTGATTTGTTAGAAGAGCGACATCTTGCATGTAATTAGCAAGTTTATTTTCATTAGTATTTTCACAGAAATCTTTCAATCCATTTAGTAGCTCTTGTATATTTTCAAATCTACTTACCCCTTCAGGGCTTTTATCATTATATAAATTATTAAATAAACCTGATGATTTTGTTATATGTTCTGCTAAGTAATATGAGTCGTATTTATCTTTTTGAGAAATATAACTATTAATTAAAGTTGTAAAGTTACTAAGCTTTATACAGCTGCCCTTGTTTATATTGTGATTGTATTTATCTAGATGATTTAATACCTCCCATATACTAATTTGATTGTCATTGGCAGTGATAATAAGTTTTTGTAGTGTTGTATTTCCAATTCCTCTAGCTGGGTAGTTAATTACTCTTTTAAGAGCTTCTTCATCATTTGGATTTACAGTTAATCTGCAATAAGCTAGCACATCTTTAATCTCTTTTCTTTGATAAAAAGAAAGTCCTCCGTATATTTTGTAAGGGATGTTTTGCTTTCTTAAAGCCTCCTCTAATGATCTTGATTGAGCATTTGTTCTGTAAAGAACCGCAAAATCTTTTGGAAATGCTTGTTCACGCATTTTAATTTCAAAGATTGTATTGGACACCAATCTTCCTTCATCACTATCAGATCCACATTTACAGACGATTATTTTTTCTCCCTGTTCATTTTTTGTCCAAACAGTTTTTTTTATTTGATTTTCATTGTGCTCAATAAGGCTATTTGCTGTTTCTACTATTGTTGTAGTTGATCGATAATTTTGTTCTAGTTTATAGCTTTTATGATCTGGGTAGTCATTCTTAAAGTTAAGAATATTCTCAATTTTGGCACCTCTAAAAGAATAAATACTTTGAGCATCATCTCCAACCACGCAGATGTTTTCATTTAAAGCAGCTAATTTTTTAATAATTAGATACTGAACATGATTAGTATCTTGATATTCATCAATTAAAATATATTGAAATTTATTTTGGTATTTTATAAGTATTTCAGGAAAATTATTTAGCAAATGATAGGTGTTTAAAAGTAAATCATCGAAATCCATTGCTGATGCCTTTATACATCTTTGAGAATACCTTCTATAAATTCTTTCAAAATCTGGTCTCTTGGCTATTTTATCTGTTTGAATTAATTCTATGTGATTTGAATATGATTCAGCTGTTATAAAGTTGTTTTTTAATGATGATATTCTGTTTAAAATGATTGAAACTTTATAGATATCCTTATCTAGATTCATTTCCTTAATTATACTTCTGATTAGGCTTTTTGAATCATCACTGTCATAAATAGTAAAACTCTGAGGGTAATTTAGTTTTTCAGATTCAATTCTTAGTATTCTAGAAAAAACAGAATGAAAAGTGCCCATCCATAAATTCTTAGAAATATTTTGACCAACAATGGATTCTATCCTATCTCTCATTTCTTTCGCTGCCTTGTTTGTAAAGGTTAATGAAAGGATATTAAATGGCGGAATATTATTTGCTAGTAAATGAACAATTCTATATGTAAGCACTCTAGTTTTTCCTGAGCCTGCACCAGCAATTACCATTAATGGACCTGTAATATGCTGAACAGCTTTTTTTTGTTCGGGATTAAGTTGATCTAAATAATTTTCCATGATAAATTTTGCTTGGCAAATCTAATGTTTTTTATATAAGATAAAGCATCTATTCATTGGGTAGTATAACTATTTTTAAATCAAATAATTTAGAAGTTAATTTCTTAAGCTTCTTCTTCTTTCTATGCTAATTTTGTGAGAATAATAAAAAAAGATGATTTATTAAGAATGTAATGTACATAAGATTTCATCTCTATAAATAGAAATCCAGATTAATATTTTGTAAATTTGAAAAAAATTTTTATCCATATGAAAAAACTGTTGATTCTTTTGATAGCAATTGGTAGCGTCACTCAATTACATGCAACTCATTTAATGGGAGGAGAGATAACCTGGATATGTATTGATTCTGGCCCTGATGCAGGTAAATATATATTTAAGTTAAAATTATATAGAGATTGTGATGGAACTAGCTTAAGTACTTTTGCTCAAACAATAAATGTTTGGGATCATCCTTCAGTTACTTCATTGTCTGTCGATTTTATTTCTAATACAGATATTTCTCCAGATTGTGATGTTACAAATAGTGGAAATCCTCAGCTTGATTGTAATAGTAATCCTGTTGGAGCAGTAGAGGAGTATATCTATGAATCACTACCTGTCAGTTTACCTGGATCACCCCCTGCTACTGGGTGGCATTTTACCTGGGATTCTTGTTGTAGAAATGGAGCAATAACAAATTTAGTCTTATCTAGTCCTACATCGCCTTCAGAAGGATTTACTTTGAGAGCTTCTATGTTTCCTTATTATGATAATTTAGGAAATGTTGTTCCTGCTGATCCGTGTTTTGATTCTTCTCCTATTTTCAATGAAAGTCCTCAAACAATTATTTGTACAGGATATCCTTTTGCTTATTCTCATAACGCATCTGATTCCGAATTAGATTCAATTTCTTATGATTGGGATGAACCATTAGATGATTTTGCTGGAGCATTTACGCCTCCAACAAATCCAATGCCATTACCATTTCTTGCGCCTTATACTTATGATGCTCCCCTTCCTGGTGGGGTTACTCTTGATAATGTTACTGGTGAAATTTCATATAATTCAACCATCTCTGGTAATTTTGTTACCGTAGTAAGGATTGATGCTTTCAAATGTGGACAACTAGTTGCTCAGATCTATAGAGAAATTCAGGCTGTATTAATTGCTTGTCCATCACTCTCTGGTGGTACTAGTAATTTACCACCTACAGTTTCTCCACCATTTACTGACCCTATTACTGGTTTACCATCTTATTCTACAAGTGTTCCTGCTGGTGGAGTAATTAATTTTTCAGTTCATTCAGATGATTTTGATATTTATGGAAATGGTCAGCCCCAAGATGTAACTCTTGAAATTACAGGAGGACAAATGGCTGGAGATTTTGTTACGCTTAGTGATTGTGCAAACCCTCCATGTGCTACTTTTGATAATGGAGCTGGTCTTACCCCTCCATTTTCTAATCCAACTTTTGTAGATGGTTATTTTCAATGGCAAACTGCATGTAGTCATGTATCTACTAATGTTGGTTGTGGAAATATTTCTAATCTATATACATTTGCTATAAAGGCATATGATGATTTTTGTCCTGCTCCTGCCATTACTCTTGCAACCATTACCATTGAAGTGACTGCAGCTAACTCACTTCCTCAACCAGATCTCCAATGTGCCTTTTTAAATGGTGATGGTGATCTAACACTTGATTGGAATGAAACTTTTGGAGCTAATGCTTCGACGATTTATCATATCCTTGGATCTGATAATATTGGTGGGCCTTACACTATTTTAGCAGATGTTTATTATCCAGATACAATTTATACTATTGATTCAGTAAATATTCCTATTGGATATGAGTTTTTTTATATGACTCAAGAATCTGCATGTGCAAATAATTCATTTGAATCTGATACTATTACTCCAATTGAATATGCTATTTCTCATTCTGATGTTAGTTGTTGGGATGATGCTGATGGTCAGATTACTATTGAGGTATTAAGTACTATGCTTTCACCATTTAGTTATTATATTAACGGCGTTTTAAATCCAAACCCAATTCCATATGATACGGTTTTTAGTGGATTATCTACAGGAATATATGCTATTACTGTAAGTGATAATGGTAGTTGTATGAGTACTAGTGACATCTCTATAACTGCTCCTGGATCTCCTTTACAATCTATTGTTTCTGATAGTATGAATATTTGCAGTGGTAGTAGTGATGGTATTGCAATTGGTTCTGGTGCTGGAGGTACTCCTCCATATAGTTTTGAGTGGTTTGACAATAATTTCATAAGTTTTAGCACTAATGATACTGCCTTTAATTTAAGTGCAGGAAGTTATTATTTAGAGGTTAGTGATGCTAAT
>Ga0257121_1000078_pt1 | contig 78219 bp, 61 predicted proteins | sample SI106_100metaG_FD_190180 | JGI IMG/M metagenome (GOLD analysis project Ga0257121, IMG submission 190180) | Marine microbial communities from Saanich Inlet, British Columbia, Canada - SI106_100 | ecosystem: Environmental > Aquatic > Marine > Inlet | place: Canada: British Columbia | collected...
ACCTGAAATTGTGCCATTATTGGGGTATAATCGCGGCCTGTTTAATACTTCTATCTAGGAATAACCATGACAAAGGTTTCATTGTCCCCTCTCACTGCAGTTTCTCCCATCGATGGACGCTATGGTGCAAAAACCGACATGTTGAGAACCGTGTTTAGTGAGTACGGCTTAATTCGCTATCGTGTTCTGGTTGAGGTCCGTTGGTTGCAACATTTGGCGGCTAACCCTGCCATTGTTGAGGTTGCTCCCTTTTCGAAAGACGCGACTGCCCTGCTTAACGGTTTGGTCGATAATTTTACGATAGAGCATGCCGAGCGTGTTAAAGAGATAGAGCGAACCACCAACCACGATGTGAAAGCAGTGGAATACCTTATTAAAGAAACCATTGCCGACAACGCAGAGCTACTGGCGGTGAGTGAGTTTGTGCACTTTGCCTGTACGTCTGAAGACATTAACAACCTGTCTCATGCGCTAATGCTTAAAGAAGGTCGCGATGACATTGTGGTACCTGCATTGCAGGCTATTCATGGCCAGTTGACGGCCATGGCCGTAGAGTTTGCTGATGTTGCGATGTTGGCAAGAACCCACGGCCAAACGGCTTCTCCGACGACAGTGGGTAAAGAAATGGCCAACGTTGCCTATCGTTTACAACGCCAACTAGCGTCGATTACTGCGGTTCCTCTGTTGGGCAAAATTAACGGTGCTGTTGGTAACTACAACGCACATATTTCGGCCTATCCCGATCTAGACTGGCCGGCGATATCTCAAGCATTTATTGAGGGTCTGGGCCTAGAGTTTAACCCTTACACCACGCAAATTGAGCCCCATGACTATATGGCGGAGTTATTTGACGGTCTGGCGAGATCAAACACCATTTTGATCGACTTTGCGCGCGACATCTGGGGTTATATTTCACTGGGATACTTCAAGCAAAAAACCATTGCTGGCGAAGTCGGTTCATCGACTATGCCGCATAAGGTTAATCCTATCGATTTTGAAAATGCCGAAGGTAATCTAGGCATTGCTAATGCCTTATATGGTCATTTGTCTGCTAAATTGCCAGTGTCACGTTGGCAGCGAGACCTCACCGACTCTACCGTGTTACGTAACATGGGGGTTGGGCTAGGGTATTCTATGATCGCCTACGCCTCTCTGGATAAAGGTATAGGCAAACTGCAGCTAAACCAAGAGCGACTGGCCGCAGACCTCGATGCTGCCTGGGAAGTGCTCGCAGAGCCCATTCAAACCGTTATGCGCCGCTATGGCATCGAAGAGCCTTACGAGAAGCTCAAAGCGCTGACACGAGGCAACGTGATAGATCAGGCAACCATTCAAGCGTTTATCGATACTCTGGAGATTCCGCAAGAGGCTAAAACTGCACTAAAAGCGATGACTCCGGCCAGTTACATCGGTAACGCCGTGCAACAAGCTAAGGACATCTAGACCTTACCTCATGGACGACAACCACCCTATTCTGGGCGATCTTAGCGCCGATCAGTTTTTAGCTGAGTATTGGCAAAAAAAGCCGTTGCTCATTCGTAATGCATTCCCTAATTTTGAGCCGCCTATCGAAGGCGATGATCTAGCAGGGTTGTCGCTAGAGCCGACGGTCGAGTCACGGCTGGTAGTCGGTGACACTTGGCAGGTCGAGCATGGCCCTTTTGATGAAGCACGCTTTGAAACCCTGCCTGAAAACAACTGGACGCTATTAGTACAGGCTGTTGACCTATGGGTGCCTGAGGTTGCTGAGTTACTTAACCATTTCGATTTTCTGCCACCATGGCGTGTTGACGACATTATGGTCAGTTATGCCGAAGATGGTGGCAGTGTTGGCCCGCATTTTGATCATTATGATGTGTTTTTACTGCAAGGCAGTGGGCAGCGTCGCTGGCAGATCAGTGAGTCGGCCAACGGCGAAATGAGTCTCGGCAGTGACACGTCGTTAAAAGTATTAGAGAACTTTGTCGCCACCGACGAATGGATTTTAAACCCCGGTGACATGCTGTATTTGCCGCCCAAGGTTGCCCATCATGGGGTTGCTGTGGGTGAGTGCACAACGTTCTCAGTTGGATTTCGTGCCCCTGCAGCGACTGAAATGCTTGATGACCTAGCCACAGAGCTACTAAGCCGCGACATTGTTCCCAATCATTTGACTGACCCACCCTTGACCGCAGCGATGGCTAATTCGCCAATCTCTGCTGAGTATGTTCAACGGGTTAAGGCTCTGCTGTTGGAGACCTTGGACGACGACGAAATGCTGGGTCAGTGGTTCACACAGTTTATGACTGAGCCCAAGTACCCTCCTTTGGTTGAGTTGACCGAGGAAGTACGAACCGCAAGCTTTGAGCATCAGGTCTCAGATGGCGAAACCCCAACCTACAGTCATTATATCAATGGTCAAAAGCAGGACTGAACCGGAGTCCCTGGTGATATGAGCGTAGTTACAGTAACCGAAACCACCTGGGAAAAAGACCAAGTAGCGATTAAATCGGTGCGCGTGCCGGTGTTTGTTGAAGAGCAGCACGTACCCTATGAGATAGACTTTGATGACTTTGACGCCACAGCGGTCCACTGGTTGGCCTATGACTCTAATCTTACCCCGATTGGTACCGCTCGAATGCTCATCGACGGCCGCTTCGGTCGCATGGCGGTACTCAAACCATCACGCAACCGGGGCGTCGGTAGGCTAATAATGTTAGCGGCTATTGATTACGCTACTGCTTTGGGTATGCCGGCCATGTTCCTGCATGCTCAGTTGCCGGCTCAGGCGTTTTACCAGAGTTTAGGCTTTGAACCTTGTGGCGAGGTCTTTAGAGATGCTGGTATGGACCATATGGCCATGAGGATTGATCTCTAGTACCCTCTTTGGAGTATCTTAGCCCAATATAGCTCTGGCCTAGAGGTAAACCGCTTGTCCTTTATCAAAGACTTCTTTATCGTGTTTTACACCGACCATTGATACTAATGCTATCCTATGTAGAAGCGCCTAATGAGACTACCAAATTATGACAAAAAAGTTTAATCAGCCACTAGGTGGCAATGATATGCCTCGCTTTGCTGGTATCGCCTCTATGTTCCGGTTACCCGTGCAGGACACGGCAGAGGGTCTTGATATTGCTTTAGTTGGGGTACCATTAGACATAGGTACCAGTAATCGAGCAGGCACTCGCTTTGGGCCGCGAGAGATTCGCTCTGAGTCAGTGTTGGTGCGCCCTTACGGCATGGCTACAAAGGCAGCACCGTTCGATTCATTTCAAATTGCAGACATTGGTGATGTCGCTATAAACCCTTATGACTTAAAGAAAAGTATTGGGCTTATTGAAGACCATTATCAACACATTTTAGCGCACAACGCTAAACCGGTTTCCATGGGTGGTGATCACACGATCACACTGCCCATTTTACGTCAAATTGCTAAAAAACATGGGCCTGTAGCCCTTGTTCATGTTGATGCTCATACAGACATCAACGACACCATGTTTGGCGAGAAAATTGCCCATGGCACGATTTTTCGTCGGGCCATTGAGGAGGGCTTGGTTGATCCTCATAAAATGATTCAAATCGGCCCACGAGCCACGGGGTATACCGCCGAAGACTTTGATTGGGCTGCTGATCAGGGTGTTCAAGTAGTGACTGGCGAAGATTGCTGGTACAGGTCTCTGGCGCCTTTGATGGATGCCTTTAGAGCCAAAGTGGGGGCCGATACGCCAACCTACCTAAGTTTCGATATCGACGGACTGGACCCTTCAGTTGCCCCAGGAACCGGCACTCCGGAGCCCGGTGGTCTAGCATCATCGCAGGGTTTGGAGGTTATTCGTGGCTGTCATGGGTTAAATTTGGTCGGGTCTGACTTGGTAGAGGTTTCGCCACCTTATGACACCAGTGGTAATACATCGTTGCTTGCTGCTAATCTGATTTTTGAGATGCTTTGCAGTATGCCTGGGTGTATTCGCAGGAACTAGTTTGCCTGGAGATCTTGCAGGTGGTCTATATCACGCAGAATCCCTCTGTCATCGACAGCAATCAGATTGACCGCGCTGGGATGACGGTCGATCAAATCACGAGCACCTCTGTCCCCGCTAGAATGTCGTAAATCATCATAAAACTGCGCGCCAAAGGCGACCGGGTTGCCCCTCCTCCCTTCATAGGTGGGTATACAGACGATATCTTTGGCAAGGGAGTCTCTTAATGTGCTGTATGTTTGAGGCTGAACCCAGGGCATGTCACCCAACGCGATAATAACGCCCTGCCAACCCTCTATTTGAGCCATCCCCTCGGCCAAGGTTGCACCCATACCGTTTGCGGAATTTCGGCAGAAAATTAGTTGTTGTTGGTCTAGGACAAGAGTGGATGCCAAATCTCTGTCAGAGTCCGTGAGGCATAGCTTAAAGGGCAAGTCAGTTTGTTTGATATTGTCTAGCGTCGTTGCTAAAACGGTCTGACCACTGGGCATACCGGCGACGCGTTTATCACCGCCAAATCGGCGGCTTGCCCCTGCGGCCAGCAGTAGTACCCCAACTTGGAACATTTGACCCACCTATCGTGATGTCTAAGGTTGTTTGCCTGCAAAAAAATGCGGTTATTTAAGCGGCTCTTTAGAAACAATAATGCCATTGTTGTCAGCATAGAGATAGTCACCTGGATTAATCGTGATACCCGCGAACGTCACGCTAATATTCTGTTCGCCTATGCCTTTCTTTTCGGTTTTCATGGGGTGTAGCCCCAGCGCTTGTACGCCGATGTCAGTCAACATGATTTCGTCAACATCACGGATACATCCATAGATAATAATGCCCGCCCAGCCGTTGGTGGAGGCGCTTTCGGCTAACATATCCCCAAGACAAGCCCTACGCATGCTGCCACCGGCATCAACCACCAAAACGCGGCCCTCGCCTTGAGCACCAACAAGTTCTTTGACTAGACTATTGTCTTCGAAGCATTTAACCGTCACCACCTGCCCACCAAATCGCTCACGCCCGCCAAAATTACTAAAAATGGGCTCAGCGACGCTGATCGCATCTGCATGGTCATCACAAAGGTCTGGTGTAGATCTCATGCTGTAGTTTCCCTTTGGGACATCAGTTTATCCTTTTACTTTTTGGCGATAGCGGTGCAACAGTGGTTCTGTATAACCACTGGGTTGCTCTAAACCCTTGTATACCAGGTCGCAAGCGGCGCTAAAGGCTATGCTGGTGTCAAAATTGGTACTCATGGCGACGTATTCTGGGTCGCTGCTGTTTTGGCCGTCAACCACAATAGCCATACGTTTGAGTGTTTCCATGACCTGTTCGCTAGAGCAGATACCGTGATGCAGCCAATTGGCAATATGTTGGCTTGAAATACGCAGGGTTGCGCGATCTTCCATGAGTCCGACGTTATTGATATCGGGCACCTTAGAGCATCCAACGCCCTGCTCTACCCAGCGAACAACGTAGCCGAGCATTCCCTGGACGTTATTGTCCAATTCAAGCTGAATATCTTGTGCAGTGAGATCTTGGTCGCCAAGCAGCGGAATCGTCAAAATGTCGTCGACATTAGCTTTTAGGCGCGTTTTTAGCGTCTCTTGGAGCGCTGGCACGTTAATTTGGTGATAATGTATTGCGTGCAGGGTTGCTGCCGTTGGCGAGGGTACCCAGGCAGTATTAGCGCCGGCCTTGGGGTGACCAATCTTCACCGCCATCATCTCAGCCATGTTGTCTGGTATGGCCCACATCCCTTTACCTATCTGGGCCTTGCCTTTTAGGCCGCAGGCTAGGCCAACATCGACATTGTTGTCTTCATAGGCTGTTATCCAGGGCATCTTTTTAAGGTCACCTTTTAGCGCAAACGCTCCGGCTAGCATGCTAGTGTGGATTTCGTCGCCAGTTCTGTCCAAGAAGCCGGTATTAATAAAGACCACGCGGCCTTGGGCGGCGCGAATACACTCTGTTAGGTTGACTGATGTCCGGCGTTCTTCGTCCATTATGCCAACCTTAATGGTATGTCTGGCAAGGCCTAACAGGTCTTCTATGGCATCAAATAGGTCATTGGTAAAGGCAACTTCTTCAGGCCCATGCATCTTAGGCTTAACGATATAAATGCTGCCTGCCGCCGAATTAGTGAGCTTTGACTGATTATTGAGGTCGTGAACAGATATTAGGCTACTAATCACGCCATCCATGATCCCTTCGGGGATTTCGTTGCCTTGAGCATCTAAGATCGCTGGGTTGGTCATTAAGTGGCCCACGTTCCTTATAAACATCAGGCTGCGGCCGTTAAGCTTAAGATCAGAGCCGTCGGGGGCGGTATAGGTTCGATCTGGGTTCATTGATCGGACAAAACTGCTGTCACCACGGATAATGGTCTCTTTTAGGGTTCCTTTAATCAATCCAAGCCAATTACCGTACGCCAAAGCCTTGTCGTCGGCATCTACCGCCGCAACGGAGTCTTCGCAGTCCATAATGGTGGTTAGCGCTGACTCTAGGACGATATCTTTGACACCGGCCTTGTCAGACTGTCCAATTATATGATTGCAATCAACTTGAAGTTCAAGATGTAAGTTATTGTTTTTAATTAATATAGAGGACGGATTGCCGGCATCTCCTAGGTAGCCAGATAGCTGATCTGGTGCCTGTAGTGAAGCGCTGGTTCCATCCTCTAGCGCGATCATTAACTGACCTGCCATTACGCTATAGCGGGTCGCTTGATGGTGAGAGCCATTAGACAGTGGCGCTGCCCCGTCGAGGAAGTCGCGGCCATAATCAATCACCTTTTGCCCGCGGACCGCATTATAGGCCCCTGCCTTCTCTGCGCCTTCTTGCTCCGAGATCACGTCATTGCCATAAAGCGCGTCGTAAAGGCTCCCCCAGCGAGCGTTTACCGCGTTAAGCGCAAATCTAGCGTTCATTATTGGTACGACCAGTTGCGGGCCCGCTTGCTTAGCAATCTCGGTGTCGACATTTTCGGGGCTTACGGAAAACTCGCCACCCTCGGCAACTAAATAGCCTATCTCTTGCAGAAAGCCCTTATAGTCAGCAAACTCAAATCCGCTAGTATTAGCCCGATGCCAGCTGTCTATCTGGCTTTGGAGTTGGTCTCGTTTATCTAATAGGGCTTTATTCTTTGGGCCGAATTCAGCCAAAATTGCCGCAAAACCGTCCCAGAAAACGGCCGCAGTAACACCTGTACCGGGAAGTATTGATTGATTAACAAGATCGTGGATTGGTTTGGCGACCTGTAGGCCTGATTCTTCTATGCGCTGACTCATGGTGCTGTTTCTCCGGCAATTTATACACTTGCTGTCAGTTTATTGACCCAGCCAAGATTTTCCAAATCTATTGCCTATATCTTTGCTATTCAGGAAGCAGATACTCGATCTTTTGGATATAGGTTACCGAAGCATTTCCTCGGATACTTTTTTGATTAACTGACGGATCCATCTATGCCCTGGGTCATGCTGTAATAGTGGGCTCCAGACCATTTTTAGGCGTAATCGTGGAATGTCAAAGGGCGGTTCCAAAACAGCGACGCTTGCGTCATCTTTTAGCCTTTCAGCGGCCATTGAGGGCAATGTGACAATGAGATCGTCTTGCTCACCCAAAAAGAGCGCGGCCTGATAATGTCGTGTAAACACAGTAATGTCCCGTTTTGCACCGATCTTCTCTAGAGCATCATCGACCCAACCTAGTCGCTGGACGTCGTCTGGGCTCATTCCCACACCGACGCCCATGCCGGTTTTACTAACCCAGACATGTTTGCTTGACAGGTATGAATCAAGATTCCAGTTTTTGGTAACAGGGTTTTTGGCGCTTACTACGCAGGAAAAGCTGTCATCCCAGAGGTGTACCTGGTGGAAAGATTGCGGCAACGTGTCAAATCGGTTGATAACGAGGTCAACCTTGCCTCTTTCAACGTCATGAAAACTCACATCACTGGGGGTCATGATATCTAAACGAATACCAGGAGCTTGTTTACGCAGGCTAGTCAGTAGAACGGGTAACAGAGTGGATTCAGTGTAGTCACTTGCCATAATCCGAAATATTCGGCTTGAAACTCCAGGATCAAAGTCAGTCTTAGGTAACACAGCCAGCTCTGCCGCAGCTAGCACTGAACGAACTAGCGGCTGCAACTCTAGCGCCCGCTCTGTCGGCGTCATACCGTCGCTGGTGCGGACTAAAATAGGATCATTAAACAGGTCTCTTAACCGTCGTAAGCTGTTAGACATGGCGGGCTGACTGATACCGAGTTCTTCAGCTGCACGGGTTACGTTACATTCACGAAGCAGGACATCAAGGTAAACGAGAAGGTTTAAATCCACTTTAGACATATTCATACAAAAAATACTCAAGATAGAAATGATAAACTAGGATAATGACGGCATGATACCTAAAATGGGCCCACAGTCAAATTTTACAACTCTAATAAGGTTTTTTACATGACCACTTTTAATCAAGATTATGCCGATTTGGCAAAAGTTATAGAAGGCAATAAGGGCAACTGGAGCGCTATCGACGCTGATTCTGCTGCGCGTATGCGTGCTCAAAATCGATTCAAAACGGGCCTTGAAATTGCTAAGTACACCGCTGGCATCATGCGCCAGGATATGGATGAGTACGATGCTGACCCCACAGCCTATACGCAGTCACTGGGTTGCTGGCATGGGTTTATTGGACAGCAGAAGCTGATCGCGATTAAGAAACACTTCGGTACGACTAAGAAAAAGTATCTGTACCTTTCAGGTTGGATGGTAGCAGCGCTGCGGTCTGAGTTTGGTCCCCTTCCCGATCAGTCTATGCACGAGAAAACCTCGGTAGCCGCTCTTATTGCCGAGCTATACACCTTTTTACGACAGGCTGATGCACGTGAGTTAGGCGGCCTATTTCGCCAGCTAGACGCGGCCCAAGGTGATGCTAAGGCAGCTATTCAAGCGCAGATCGATAATTTTGAAACTCACGTAGTGCCAATTATTGCGGATATTGATGCGGGCTTTGGTAATGCTGAAGCGACTTATCTTATGGCTAAGCAGATGATTGAAGCTGGCGCGTGCTGTATTCAGATTGAAAACCAAGTCTCTGATGAAAAACAATGCGGCCACCAAGACGGCAAGGTCACCGTACCTCATTCTGACTTCCTAGCTAAAATTAACGCGGTTCGATATGCCTTCCTAGAATTAGGTATTGATGACGGCGTCATTGTTGCACGTACAGATTCATTGGGCGCAGGCCTGACCAAGCAAATCGCTGTAACCAATGAGCCAGGCGATTTAGGTGATCAGTACAACGCGTTCTTAGATGTTGAAGAAATATCGCCAGCGGACATGAAGAATGGTGATGTAGTCCTTAACCAAAATGGCAAGCTGGTTCGGCCGATACGCCTACCCAGTAACCTTTTCCAATTTAAGGCCGGCACGGGCGAAGCGCGTTGCATACTTGACTCGATCACCAGCCTGCAGAACGGCGCGGATATGATCTGGATTGAGACCGAGAAGCCGCATATCGGCCAGATTGGAGCCATGGTTGATGAAATTCGCAAAGCGGTACCTAACGCTAAACTCGTTTATAACAATAGCCCGTCGTTCAACTGGACACTTAACTTCCGTCAGCAGATCTTTGATGCATGGCAAGACGCAGGGACAGATGTTTCGAGCTATGAGCGCGCTGATCTTATGAATGCCGTTTATGACCTCACTGATCTTGGGGTAGAAGCCGACGAGAAGATTCGAACCTTCCAAGCGGATGCGGCTAAGGGCGCGGGGATTTTCCACCATTTGATTACTCTGCCTACTTACCACACTGCCGCCCTTTCTACTGATAACCTTGCGAAAGAGTACTTTGGTGACCAAGGTATGTTGGGTTATGTTGCTGGTGTTCAGCGCAAGGAAATCCGCCAAGGCATTGCGTGTGTTAAGCATCAGAACATGGCTGGCTCAGATATGGGCGATGACCATAAGGAATACTTTGCCGGTGAAGCTGCACTTAAAGCGTCGGGTAAAGACAATACGATGAATCAGTTTTAATAGCTGATTGACTAGCAAAACCTAAAGGGCGGATTTTAATCCGCCCTTTTTTGTGGCTGGCCTTTTTTCACGATTGGAAATAGGTTGCACTGATAGAGCATGCTGTCTAATCTTGTGATTTAAAGGGCTACTAACCCTAAACGAATGACACCGAGTGATGAGATATGACCATAAAAGGAATGAGTGTAGGTGTAGGGGTATTTTTGATTTTAGCGTGCGTTTGGTTCTACCCAAAACTACAAGCGCTGTACCTTACAATTCATCTATTTGATGAAGATAGAATTGTCGAAAACTTCCGATCTACTAAAACTATTTGGCCTACCAAACGGTTAGAGCCATCTAGCCAGCCTTATCGCTACTCGGTCGACTTGCGTGAGTCACTGCCTACGAGCTTTAGCTATGATGAGCAGAATTATGTGACACAAACCTTTCTTAAGGACTCCTGGACTACTGGCTTTTTGGTCATTCAGGATGATGTGATTGTGACTGAAGATTATTTTTTGGGTAATAACCAGACCACCCAGAATATATCATGGTCGATGGCCAAGTCGTTTATCTCGGCGCTGATAGGCATCGCGGTTGATAAAGGCCAGATCGACAGCATTGAGCAGACTGTTGATGTCTATGCTCCAATGCTAAAAGGATCGGGGTACGAAGGCGTGCGTATTAAAGATGTGCTGCAGATGTCTTCTGGAGTCGCCTTTAATGAGGATTATGGCGACTTTTACAGTGACATTAACCGCTGGGGACGAGACTTTGCCATAGGAAATTCACAAGACGATTTTGCTGCCAGCCTCAAGCGAGGTGTTAACCCTGGCACCAAGAACCATTACGTGAGCATAGATACTCATGTACTGAGCATGGTTCTTAGTCGTGCGACCGGTCTCAGTGTGACCGATTATATGCGGGATCATTTTTATGAGGTCTCAGGAATGGAACACGAAGGCTATTGGATTGCCGATGGGGCCAACACGGAAATGGCTCTAGGAGGACTCAACTTGACGCTGCGTGACTTTGCTAAAATAGGATCTATGTATCTTCATGGTGGTGCATTTAACGGCAAGCAGATCGTTCCTCAGCAGTGGGTTAAGGACTCGATCACTCCAGATGGTGCTCATGTGCAGCCAGGAGCTAACTTTGGCTATGGTTATCAATGGTGGATACCGCCCGGTAACGAGGGTGAGTTCATGGCAATGGGGGTCTACAATCAATATATTTATATCAATCGTGCCACCAACACGGTGATAGCCAAATTATCGGCTAACCCGCACTATAATGACGTGACCTATACGCCCGCTAGCGATTGGCTGCACCTAGCCCTGTTTAGAGCCCTCGCCCACCAAGCCGGCCGGCGTTAGCCTGTTGAGGGCGACTGTTATGAAATTTTTATTACTCGCTTTACTGTTTGTGTCGCCGCTAAGTGTGGGTGATGCCTTTACGGGAGAAAAAACGTTTCCTCACCAAGGGCTACAGCGCACCTATTGGTTGCATCTGCCTGCTGACTTGAAGCCAGACGCGCCCTTAATGGTGGTGATTCATGGCTACACTGGCGCGGCCAAATATATTATGGATTACTCCAAAATGAACGATATAGCCGACCGCGAAGGCTTTGTTGTCGTCTATCCCCAAGGAACAGTAGACCTAAGAGGGAACACTTTTTTTAATGTCGGTTATGATTTTCACAAAGACTCCGATGTAGATGACTTAGACTTTATTCGAAATTTAACCATTGATGTCAGGCAACGGTATAGCTTAAGCCCCACAAAAACATTTGCTACGGGCATGTCAAATGGCGGTGAGGTGAGTTATATGCTCGCCTGCACATCAGCAGATATATTTCGCGCGGTAGCCTCTATTACGGGTGTTTTAATGAAGGGTATCGCTGACTCCTGCAACACAAGCAAGGCTATCCCTTTGCTTGAGATGCATGGGACGGCAGATGATATCTCCCCTTTCGGGGGTGATATGGATAACAGTGATGGATATGGCGCCTATTATGACCTTCCTTCTTCGACCCAGTTTTTTGTCAAAGCAATGGGTCTTAGTGAGAAAACCTCAACTAGCCTTGAGGACAAGGACCCCAATGATGGCAGTTCAATAACCTTTGAGCGCTACTTTAGGAAGGATAACAACCAGCAAGTCTGGTTTTATATTATTGAAGGTGACGGCCATCATTGGCCGGGTGCGCAGGTACCCTGGTGGCAATACCCTATGGATTGGGTCCGCGCGCAGTCTGGCAATCGCGATATTAACGCCAGCGAAGAAGTGTGGTCCTTTTTTAGCGAGTACTTATAACTAGTAAAAAGTTTCTCCGTTGGCCGCCATATCACGCATTCTATCGGTGGGTTGATAGAGCGGACTGATATGACTGTATTGATCACCGAGGGCGCAAACCTTAGCTAATCCAATCTCGTCCATCCAGCGACAGATACCGCCTCTAAACGATGGAAAGCCAAGCCCGTAAATCAAGGCCATGTCAGCTTCAGTTGGAGATGCCACAATACCCTCTTCCAAACAACGCGCCATTTCCATTCCCATAGGCAGCAAAACACGGGTCACGATCTCTTGCTCATCAAACGGACGTGCTGTGCCAAATTGTTCTTCGAAACTTCGAATAACGGCTGGGTCTGGCGCTTTTGCTGCGCGACCCCTCTCGTCATTTTGATAGCCGTAATAGCCAAGGCCGTTCTTTTGGCCCAGCCTGTTTGCGTCCACTAGCATTGCCGATGGACGTGCGGGCGAGATCTCAATAAACCGTTCAGGTATTCCTGCTAGCATGACCGAATAGCAATGAACAATAGTGTCCAAGCCGACCACATCTGACAGATAGGCAGGCCCCATAGGCAAACCCCATGTCTCTAAGGCATGATCTATCTGCTGGAAGTCAGCCCCTTCAGCGATAAGCATTTCCATGCCAAACATTGTGGCGAAGAGTACCCGATTGACTAAGAAACCAGGACAGTCATTGACGACAATTGGTTTTTTGCCAAGACTTAGAGTGTAAGCACAGACCGCTGCAATGGTCTTATCTGAGGTCTTCTCTCCACGAATAATCTCTACAAGCGGCATAGCGTGAACGGGATTAAAAAAGTGCATGCCGCAAAAGTTTTCTGGACGTTGTAACGACTCCCCAAGAGACGTAATAGAAATTGTGGAGGTATTAGATGTGATGATGCTTTCCGGACTTGATAGCTGTCCTTCAACCGCGGCTAAAACCTTAGCCTTGACCGACTCTAATTCAACAACCGCCTCCACGACCATATTGCTGTCACTAATGGCGTTATCGTCTAGGGTTGGCTGTATTTGACTGATGATTTGTGCTGACTTAACCTCAGTTAGCTTACCTCGTTGAACACCCTTATTAAGTAGCTTACTTGCCTCGCGCATACCTAAGTCCAGCGCAGGCTGGGCAATGTCCTTCATGACAACCGAATACCCCTTTAAGGCATTTTGATAGGCGATGCCGCCTCCCATAATCCCCGCGCCAATAACCGCAGCGCTAGTAATGGGCTGCGTCTCATTCTTAAATGGCACGCTACGGACCTTTGCTTGCTTAACCACGAATTGAGCCCCCAAAAATAGCCCGACTAGTGCTCGAGCCTCTGGGGTATGACACACTTCATAGAACGCTTGGTTTTCCAGGTGAACGGCGCTGTCACGGTCAACTAAAACAGCGGTGCTTAACAGATCTATGACCTTTAAAGGTGCTGGATACTTAGTGCCTGTTCGCCCAAGAATGGCACCTTGAAGCTTATCTGATATCTGCGTGATCTCATCTGAACTAATATTTAATGCTGAGCATTTATTGACTCGACGTTGCTCAAAGTCCCGCTCTCCATTGGAATGAGATGTCAATAACGCCAGCGCGGCATTTCTTACGCCTTCAGGCTCGGCTAACTGATCAACAGCACCAGATTCCAATGCTGCTTGAGCAGATTGCTGGACGCCTGACGAGATCCATTGCCCTGCTGTGGCAAAACCAACCAGTCTGGGAAGACGCACGGTGCCACCCCAGCCAGGTATTATACCCAGCCCCGTCTCAGGAAGTCCTATTGCTGATTTAGTGTTCATAACCCGAGAATCACAGGCTAAACAAACTTCCAGTCCCCCGCCTAGGGCAAAGCCATTGATAGCTGCCACTGACGGATAGGGTAAGTCTTCAATGGCCGAAAACAATCCGTTAACGTGCTGTGCGCCGGCTATAAATTCGTCTTTTGGCGCGGCGAACATGGCCGAAAACTCGGTAATATCTGCACCCACAACGAAAACCGATTTACTGCTCGATACAAGCAGTCCTTTGATCGAAGCGCCTCTCGTTAGCATATCCACAGCAGTTTCTAGTTCAGCCAGCGTTTGTTGATCGAACTTGTTAACCGAGCCAGAGAGGTTATTAAAATTGAGTTCAGCAAAATCGTTTTCGATCATATTTAGCGTAAGCGTTTGTCCACTGTACATAGGTCGTCTCTGAATGGGTTATGTTTGAATAGGGATATTCTAACTTCCTAGGAAGTTTAGTCTATGCTTTACTGCTGCTAATTCTGATTATCACTAATATCTATCTCGAACGGATCAATACAGATATGTCTTTACGCGACAAAATGAATGCAGAGCACGCGCTTAAATCACTCTATGACGAGGCACGCGATTATGCTTTTGATTATGCGAACGCGGTTCCGGAGCGCAACGTGTTTCCCTCGGCCGAGGCGATAAGTAACCTCAGTCATTTTGTCGAGGATATGCCTATTGAAAATGGTGATGGCTCAGAGATTCTTAAACAACTGCACACCTTAGGCTCTCCCGCGTCGGTGGGCCACACCGGCGGCCGTTACTTTGGCTATGTTAACGGTGGAATTATCCCGGTGACCCTGGCGACTAAGTGGCTCACTGATTTTTGGGACCAAAATACCGCGCTTTATTTAATGTCGCCGATCGCGTCAAAACTCGAAGCCGTTTGCGAGAGCTGGCTAAAACAATTATTTTCTCTTCCCGATGAGACCGTGGCTGGTTTTGTTAGTGGAACCTCCTCCGCCATATTTTGCGGTCTTGCGGCTGCCCGATTTCGACTATATGACAACAAAGGATGGGACTTTAATCGCCAAGGAATGAACGGTGCACCAGCACTGCGAGTTATTACGGGCCGTGAAACTCATGGCGCTGTGATCAAGGCATTGGCGTTATTAGGCTTTGGCTTGGATAATGTTGAATATGTCGATTGTGATGATCAGGGACGTATCTGCGCTGAAAAGCTACCTGCACTAGACGACAGCTGTGTTCTTGTATTGCAGGCGGGAAATGTTAATTCTGGTGCCTTTGATCCTTTTGATGAGATTTGCACACAAGCTGCTGATGCTGGAGCCTGGGTGCATATTGATGGTGCTTTTGGCCTATGGGCTGGCGGAACAACGCAGCTAAGGCATTTGACCAAAGGCATGGATAAAGCCCAGTCTTGGTCTGTAGACGGGCATAAGACGCTCAATACGCCGTATGACAGCGGAATACTACTATGTGCCGACAAACAGGCTCTTACGAGCGCTTTGCAAGCATCAGGCGCCTACCTGCACTTCAGTGAAAATCGCGATGGCATGCACTATACCCCTGAAATGTCGCGACGGGCTCGGGCGGTCGAACTATGGGCCGCGTTAAAGTACCTGGGTAGCAAAGGTGTTGATGAGCTCATTGTTGGTTTACATGACCGGGCTGTTCAATTTTCTAACGAACTTAGTCAACAAGGCTTTAGCATTCTTAACGATGTGGTATTCAATCAAATAGTGGTCAGTTGCAATACGACTGACAAACGCACTGAACAGATCATTCAATCTATTCAAGCGTCAGGTGAATGCTGGGTGGGCGGCTCTATGTGGCAAGGACAAAAAGTAATCCGCATTAGTGTCTGCTCTTGGGTCACAAGCGAGTCCGACATTAACCGATCTGTAATGGCCTTTGTAGCAGCAAGAGCTAAGGTTCTAAAGACTTCCTAAAGACTTCCTAAAGATTATTACATCTGCGCCAATAAACTCAGGTGCACTATCCCACTTGTTGCCAAGATACTGAAAGCTACGATTTGAGAAAAAACTGATATGCGTTGGATCATTCTTGTAGTGCCAAAGTCCAAAGGATTCCCTGTCAGTCACCTGCTTGGTCATTATTCCCAGATAACCCCCAGGTTTTAAAAGAGCCCATAGCTTTTCCATTTCAAGCCCTGGGGCTGCAAGATGCTCCACCACTTCGGTGCTAGTGATGAAATCATAGCTACGACTAAGAGCCGCCTCATCCGGTGCATAATAAGGGTCATAGATAGCAACTCGATGGCCTTGTTCTTCTAACATAAGCGATAGAGTTGGCCCAGGACCACTGCCAAAGTCTAGGCCCAAACTGTTAGGCGCAATCTGCGCCAGTAGAGGTTGAGCGAGACGACTTAAAAACTTTCGATAACCTGAATCGGTTGGGCTATTTTGGTGATTATCATAAGCCGCTCTCTCGTTTTCAGGCGACAAGTGAAATTGCCGCGGCACAAAGACTAGCTGACATTGGGCACAGTGAAGGTACGATCGAGTTTTATCACTATGATAGGCTAAAACCTCTGCGCTCCCGCACAGAGGACAGTCTTCAAGTGCACAGTCGTAATCATGCTTCGGCAAGCCTGTATCTCCTAACTAAAATGAACCAAATTATCGCAGAAGCTAGCCCAACGAGGCAGATAAATATACATCTTTGATCATTTAACATTTGCTTGAGTTTACCCCATCTCTATAGTGAGAAGCATTAATGCATCATGCCTATGCAGTTTATTGCTAGATGTCATCATTTCGCATTGACGAAAACCTGCTCGGTCAGTATCATGCGCGCTCTTGAGAAAGACCGTATGGAAAGCTATTCGGGGATTAGCGCAGTCTGGTAGCGCGCCTGCTTTGGGAGCAGGATGTCGGGGGTTCGAATCCCTCATCCCCGACCAACTTTCCGGCTTAAAGGCTATGCCGCCCATAGCTCAATTGGATAGAGCATCCGCCTTCTAAGCGGAAGGTTCCAGGTTCGAGCCCTGGTGGGCGGACCACGGTTTTTGTCTATAGTGTTTAAGACGCAAAATTCTCAAATATATCGCTTTAATGGTGGACGTAGCTCAGTTGGTAGAGCCCCGGATTGTGATTCCGGTGGTCGCGGGTTCAATCCCCGTCGTCCACCCCATTAATTCTCTATATAAATCAATGACTCACGGTTTTTTTACTGGGAAATAGTGGTCTTTGGGCAGTTTTTGGGCAGTTTTGTTTTGAAACTACCTCGATCTATGCGATCAGAGGGTAGACTAGAGATTAATCAGTTAATGCTGTAGCTGGGATTTACTCCATATGACTCCACTACTATGTGGGTTGTCCCCTTAGCATTCGCCGCGTATCCCAAATCCTTGCCTGCTGCTAAGTAATGTTCCAAACCATTTTCGTACTTGCCATCTAATATAGCCGCTCTTACATCTGGATGATGAAGTAAGTAATAAAATTCGTTAAATCCAGGTTCGCCTACAATACTTGGGTCCATTCCTGCAGGACCCGTACTTAGGGGCTTATCAAGCTTAGTGTAGAAAATCTCCCAGTTACCATCTGCATAGCATCCATTACAGTTATCTCCATCTAGGCCAATCCATGACAAGATTCTATCTGAATCCATTGCAAAAATAGGATGTACACGATAAAACTTAAATTCATTGCCCTCAGATATCTGCATTATTTGAGTAGGTTCAATAATTGCTAAAAAGTGACCTGTACCATCATTAATAGCAACCTTTCTTTCGCAGCCATATTGTTTGTCAACCTCTATAATCTGGCCATCTTGGTCTTGAAATATACCTATACAGCCGTCCTTTGTGACAATATCTAGATAGCCATCATCATTGACATCTGCAAAATCCCACCTATGCATTGATCCTGTAGCGTACATCCAGTTGAAGAGTCGAGAAGAAGTCTCATCCTCATACACCCCATTGTTATTTATCAAAATTTGAGGCAACGAAATAGTTTCTCCGTAAACCTGACTGCCAATAATAATGTCAATATCACCGTCGTAATCAATATCAATTGGAGTTGATCTCACATCATGCGAAATTCCATTTCCATTTAAAAAACCTTGATTATAAGGTTCTATGTTTGAGAAATTCTCTTCAGAGTAAGGTGAAGGCAATTGGGATACATTCACAATCTCAAATGATTCTTTCTCATAGGACACGATTACATTTTTGTTAAGCTCTATTCCCCATTCGTTCTCAACCTTTCGACCGATATTGAAGTCAGTGTAGACAACATTTAATAAATCGCCACTATAAAAAGCCGATGCAGACATTTGTGAATAGTAGTAAGGTCCTCCCGGTGTGTAATCGATTTGAGGGACTTTTACTATTTCGAAATCATTTGTCCCATCATTCCTTAAGATAAATGGTTGAGCATCACTCACAGTGTTTCCAAAATCATTACTAATAATATCAAGATCACCATCCTGCTCATAATCAAATACTGATTGGCCATGAGAACCAAATTCTGGTTCCAATTCGAAAAACTCATAAGTGTCTATATCAAATGTATAAGTCTTACCAACATTTTCCTCGTCAATCAGTCTCTTTCCTTCATCTAGTGCAAGAAACACTATCTGTGAAGTTCCATCTTTATTTTGAATAGAAAAAGGATGATTACATCCTTGTACCGATTTATAAATAAACTGTTCAAATTCACCATTACTATATTCAAAAATCTTTATCCCGCCTTGATTAGGAGCAAATGGAGACCAGTTACAGTGGAAATAGAATGTTTTCTCATTTTTTGTGAACCAGGTACCCACTCCTACTGCTCCACTTAAATTTGGTTCCTCTAAAAAGTAGTCAAATCGTGTCGTTGTAAACTTATTTTTTGGAATACTTAGCGTCTTGAACCATATTTCATCGAGATTAAAGCCAATCTCATTTGTATAGACCGCCCTTATTTTATTAAGATTTTCCAAATGAGAATCCCAATGATCTGCATACTCATATCCATACTTAATCGATATCTGAATCTCTTGTGAGCTAGAATTTTCCCCATCACTGGCAGTAAGGGTTGCTGAATATGAAGACTTAGTTTCATAGTCAGGAGCAGATACAAAGGTTAGAACTCCTTCTGAAGTAATTGCTAATTCAGTTCCAGAAATAGTGAAGGTTATATCATCGCCTTCTGCATCGGTAGCAGTTACTGTTCCAATAGCTATTTGACCTTCAACTACACTAAAGTTATTTGTAGAAGTGAAAACAGGTGCTATGTCGTTTACATTGGTTACATTAACTGTAATGTCTTGCTTTGTTGAATTGGCTCCATCAGTTGCTGTCACTGTTGCTGAGTAAGACGTTTTAGTCTCATAGTCGGGAGAGGAGGCAAAGGTTAGGACTCCTGCTGAAGTGATGGATAACTCAGAGCCAGAAACGCTGAAGCTTATAGCTGAGTTGGCGGTATCCACATCTGTAGCCGTCACAGTATCAATAGCTGTTTGATTCTCAGCAGTACTAAAAGTAGCCGATGAAGTGAACACTGGCGCTTCATCATCAACATCAGTAACCGTCACCGTAACACTCTGATCAGTTGAGTTCGTCCCGTCCGTTGCCGTTACAGTGGCTGTATAGCTGGACTTGGTCTCATAATCAGGCGCAGAGCCAAAGGTTAAGACTCCTGCTGAGGTGATTGCGAGTTCGGAGCCAGAGACACTAAAACTAACAGCTTCCTCCTCGGGATCGGTAGCTACAACCGAACCAATTGACATTTGATTTTCGTCTACCGTGTAGCTTAAAACGCCCATAATTGGAGCCTCATCCACATTGGAAACGCTCACAACAATGTCTTGTGTTGTTAAATTTGTGCCATCACTCGCCGTTACAGTGGCTGTATAGGAGGTCTTTGTCTCATAGTCTGGAGCAGAGGCGAAACTCAATACACCATCTGAGGTGATTGCGAGTTCGGAGCCAGAGACACTAAAAGCAATGGAGGGGCTGTTAGCATCGGTTGCAGTCACGATTCCAATTGCTGTCTGATTTTCTGGGGCAGTAAACGTTTCCTGAGAGGTGAAAACTGGCGGCTCCGTATCCAAAGAAGTTAATACCGCCATATAAGCCTCGATATCTTCTGCAGTGACTCTGTCGGCCCCCGTTGCAATAACGTCACTAATTAACGGGTCACCTGTAAGACCAAATAGATACCTGAGGGTGACTAGACCATCAGTCAACGCATCAATATTGCCGTCATTATCTATATCTAGTCGGTTCCCTAACCCCTGGATACGTGACTGTATATCCTCAGCATCGATATACAGAGCGTCACCAGCGACAGCGCCGGTGATAAGAGGACTGTCAGTTAATCCAAACATACTTCGAAGGATTAATAATCCATCAGTTAGAGCATCAAATTTCTCATTACCATCGATATCTACATTCGATCCAGAAGAGCCAGTTAAAAGAGTTTGACTAGAATCAGATTCGCTTTCCCCAAAAGTGGAAAACGCTAAGAACAGAGACAAACCCAAAACGATAAAAAACTTCTTCACTAAATCAACCTAATTAAAAAACTGGGTACTAATGAATAGAATAAAAATGAATGATTCGAAGATATCACATATTTGTATTATCTAACTAAAAATCAATAAGATTGATTTACTTACTCTGAGTTTATTAATGAGTATGCTGCCAACCAAGACCCAAGAAGATTTGAGCCATTACCAAACACTGCCCATAAGCGTTAATTAAAGTCTTTGACCAGTTTTGTGACCAGTAAATATGCGGTTAATGACTCTCAGTGAGTGTTAAGAAAAACAAGAAGTGAGGCTCTATGCACCTTTCAGCCGTCACTGGGAATCACTGAGAATCATATTCGCGGGTTCAATCCCCGTCGTCCACCCCATTAATTATCCCTATAAATCGATGACTTACGATTATTTTAAGCGAAAATATGGCTCTGTGGACGGTCTGTGGACGGTTTTGTTTTGAAACCACCTCGATCTGGTGACTCGACCCATTAAAGAGCCGGCATCAAGGCCTTTAGGTGTGCCTCAATATCTGCAGCAGATGTTCTTGTGGCATCAGAAGCCACCACTCCAGCAATTAGCGTGTCACCCTCTAAACCAAACAGATAACGCAGGGTGAGCAAGCCATCGGTTAGAGCGTCTACCTCTCCATTACCATCGATGTCTGCAAGATCACCTAGAGTTGCAATACGAGACTCTATATCGACCGCCGCAGTGTAAGTTGCATTTGAAGCTACCGTTCCACCAATAAGAGCATTACCATCTAACCCGAACATACCTCTAAGTAGAAGAAGACCATCTGTAAGAGCGTCATACTCGCCGTTTCCATCTAGATCGACTGAGCCTGAAGGTACAGTGCCTCCCAAGAACTCATCTAGGGCGGAGATACCGTCGTTATCACCGTCACTTGTTGCATCTAAAGGATCATTAGGGTCCAGGCCATATTGAGTTTCCCATGCGTCTGGCATTCCGTCGCCGTCAGAATCTAAGGTATATAATCCGTTATTTGGAAAAGGGTCATTACTGTCGATAATACCATCACCATCAGAGTCGGCATCTGGCATATATGTGCTAGGGAAGGTTACATAATTTCCGTACTTATTATTTGCTGCAAAAGCGATCACTCGAACATGATACGCAACTCCATTGAGCAATTGTGGGACACTCACTTCACCTTGCTCGTCCTTACCCACAACCCTAGATTGGATCCAAGAAGCATAGGGTTCATCCGTCGGTCTAACATCGACTCTTGCTCCAACATAATTTGAGTCATCAGGGTTTACCCAAGAAATTGTGAGATTACCATCTCCCTCAAGTACGGCAGGATTAATCACATCTGCGACTGGGGATTCTCCATAAAGAAGATCGAATACGTTATGTCCGCTATTCCAGTTTCCCGCGTTGTCTGAAACCCGTATCCTAAATTTGTAGGTGTTTCCAGACACCAAGTCACTGCTATTAGGAGTCCATGTTTCTCCAGACATTATATTTTCAAGAACGATGGCCGATCCATTAACGCCTGTGATACTCACCTGGTACTGATTTACGCCAGACAAATTGTCGTTTGATATGTCCCAACTAAAGTTTAGACCCGATAGATCGGTGGTCCAATAACCGTTTTGCTGACCACCGTTCGACGATATAGATTCAGGTGGAATTGGGGCGGTCTGATCAACCCCATAGGAATTTTCGGCCCATTGACCGACTAATTCCTCTTGATCTGATGTATCGACTACCTGGGTATAAAAATCATAGAAGCCCTCCCCATCTGGCGCATCAAACGAAAAATTACTATATACAACCGTGCCAGTTAACTCAGTAGACTCGTAGAGTGACCATTCGCCCCATGTTTCCCCATCAATACTGTACCTATGGTACAAATGTGCCTCCTTTAAGCCGATATCATCAGTAGCAAAAAAAGGCACATCCCAGGGTACAGCGCCATGATTGCCGCCTTTCCAGTACCAGTATTTATACTTGATATCTCCATTTTTATTTCTCTCGTCAGGGCGATGCCCTCCTGTACCGCCCGCGCCATCATTATCCAAATCTCCATGGAAATAGGGATTTGACTGAGGAGGTTCATCATGGGCGAGTGAGGCAGGCATTATTGATCCAACTCTCACAACTGACCATAGGGAAAATGACGGCAACGTAAACGATATCCGATCTCCAGTTGGCATAAATGAGAGTGAGCTTACCGTCGGTGAATCTGCGTCGACAAATGACACAGAGACGTTATCCGCGTTGAACTCTGATGGAAGCAGGACATCCAATACACCGCTTTCAAGCGACGTCATACTGGCGTCTGACGGACTGCCCGCTGGGATGACAATTTGCCTATTAACTATATGAAAAACCCAAGAACCATCTGCTGCCTTGTATCGATTAACAAATACATCGGGAGATTCCCAAGGAGACGATCCTGATGTGCTATGAGTCAACCCTACTTCAGGTGTAACATTGCTACTGACTAGATCTGAAAATGACTCGCGAATCGTCGATTTTGAAGTGGCGCTTGTTTTGTCAGACTCATAATTACTACCTAGGGTACTCTCAAAAGAGATAACAAATCCGCTTCCCACTGCTTGCACCTCATCAGAGCCAAAGTAATCATCAAAACTCCTGTCACCGGAGCGTATTTGACCGGTGTGATCATTATCCGCAACCCTGCCAAAACCAATCAAAATACCCCCGGCATTCGCGTATTGCTCAAGAAGAACGATCTGTGCATCTGTAAGATACCTGGTGTTGGGGAGTATCACAGCGTCATAACGCTGCAACTGTGCCAAGGTCAATAGCTCATTACCTTCTCTGCGGTTCGGGTGTGCCGCGAAAACTACGTCGAACATCCATTGCATATCAGTCAATAAATATGTGGTTCCGCGAAAGGAGGCTGTCGTCGAACCTGGATCGTCAACCTCGCCGATTTCAGAATAAAGCACCGCAAACTGTCCTGCTTCAGCCAGGTTGAAGGCCGTTGGTTGCAGAGTAGGAAACTGCAGAAACGATCTCAAAAAGTCCATACGTTCTTTTTTGTGATGGAAGCCGCTCCAGCTGGAACCGGATCCGTGTTGTACCAAGCCTCCAGCAGCAAACGTTTCAGCTGCAAATAATCTAGCACTCTCGTTACTATTGGTAGCCTCGGTATGTGCTGGAAAGTTCCACGACCAAAACTTTTTATCAAAATTGACTATGGTTTTATTGATAAACGCCAGATGACCATAGGGCCACCCGAGACTATCAAGAAAGGTTTCCGCCACACCATGATCAAATAGGTCCAATACGTCCCAACCCCGTGCTTTGGTATAACGATTTGTACTCAAATAAATAGGCCGGTTGTAGTTTGCTAATCCATAAGCTCGAAGTTGATCTGCCCATTGTTTAAAGAAACTACGCTCAAGTGAACGCATATATGCTAGCCATGCTTTAAAAAGGGAGTCAGTCGGAGGTTGGGCACGAACTTGACTAGAACTAGACCAACCATTGGTACGTAGATGATCAGCATAGTCAAAATTACTTACATTAGAAATACCAAAATTAGTAATCTCAACAGACGAGTAATTGTCGGAAAGGTAGGAGTTAAAGCCCGATATCGTAGTGCTATCAAAAGACATGGCTGAAATGGAGCCCGCCGCTTCATCCATAAAAATATAACTGGTGCCTAAGTCGATTGCTAACTTCCCTGAATCAACCATATAGTCAAGATAACCTTGTCTTGCCATAGAAAAATTAGATCCAGTTGAACCCTCTAAAGTAGTTGGCAACGCCACCGCTCTGAGGTCTGGATCGTCTTTTGCAGAGGTCTCCAAGTGCTGCATAGCATAGTAAGCCCCATAGGCAATCCCTTGAGCCTCCCAATCAGAAATACTGTTCTTGATAACTTCCCGTTGCTGCGGTGTCACCGTATAGTCTATCCAGCCAAAGTCATCTACGATCACTTTGATGGACCCTCCGGGAGAAAAAATAGGCCTAGGCCCAAAAATAGTGCCAGTGTCTGTCGGGGGCGGAGTAGCAGCATGGCATATGGCACTCGTACAAAAGAGCACAAGCACATACGAGAGTATGTATTTTCCTAGGTTCATCATTCGCTCAAATGTTTTCGTGTTTCCCTCGAGATAAAGAGGATTATAAATATAGTGTAGATCATATTGAAGTAAGCAACTGCCTAATACCAGTTGGTGCCATATTTCCTGATAGATAGATCCTAGAAACATGCTTGCGGTGATCGCGGGTTCAATCCCCGTCGTCCACCCCATTAATATTCCTAACAGATCAATGGCTTACGATTATTTTTGGTAAAAATATTGATCTTTGGGCAGTTTTGTTTTGAGACCACCTCGATCTAGTGGCAATATTTACTTTTTTACCTTTGGCTTTTTCTTTGGCTTTGCTGCTTTCCTGTAACCCTTGTGACCTTTACTGGGCGTTGAAAAACTTCATTATTAGTGGCCACGTTTGATCTAGATCATAGCTATGGCCCATCGTACTGCCCCGACAATCAAGAATTGGAGGGATAGCTCCCTTCCCTGCGCAGTCATTCCAACTCCGGCACTCCAGACTAGGCCCGACACCTAGCTCGACAATCTCCGGAGAAACAGACGTATCACACCGAAGCGTATTAGCCCATTTTTCCGCAATTGCGCTCGCCCCAGTGTAGAAGTAAGCCTCACCGTCAGATGTAGTGGTGAAAGATTTATCGTTCCAGTTACCCGGTGGAACAGTGGTGTCGAGCATACCCGTTATTAGAATAACTGGAAGGCCATTAACCTTTTGTGGCTCTGACAGGTAACCTCGATGAGGAAGACCAATTATTGGAGCAACAGCGCGGAAAATATCTGCGGTTAGCTCATTCTGGCCTAACTCCCAAACAAACATGCCACCATTGGAACCCCCTGCGGCGAAAATGCGTTCACTGTCGATGCAGAGATTTTGCTGTGCTTGGGCTACAAGGCTCTTAACGAAGCTAACATCGTCGTCTAGGCAATGAGTCCAAGAGCAACTATTAGCGGCCACACCTTGACATGACGGATACGTATAGTCAGGCGTTATATTGGCATTGCAAATTTTTTCGGAATCGTTTGACACCAACGCGTTAATTCCGTCTCCATCGAGTCCCGTTGTTGACCCGCTGAAGGACCAAGAGGAGTAGAAAGATCCTGGCTCTTGAGAGCCAAGGCCAAGAGGAGAGATCATTATATAGTTGTGTTCATTAAGTTGGTTTTGAACGGCCGCATTGTTAAGAAATTCGTTTTGGTCTCCACCCCAGCCATGAAAACCAATTATTAGAGGGGATGTGACGTTGTTTTTGTAGTTGGCAGGCACATGAACTCGGATTTGTCGCTCAACTCCATTATGGTCTATCGTCATAGTCCCGGAACTCCAGCCCGTTTGAGGGCATCCCCCGCTATCGGGAGTAGGGATTAGAGTCTCTAAATGAGCCTCAATCTCTTCTGCAGTAGTTCTAGCAGCATCACCTGCCACGACCCCATTAATAAGCGTATCGCCCTGTAAACCAAATAGATAACGTAATGTAAGCAGACCATCTGTAAGGGCATTTATTTGGCCATTACCGTCTATATCAGCGAGGTAACCAAGGGTTTCAATGCGAGATTCGATATCGACTGAGTCAGTATAAATAGCATCAGAAGCGATAGTGCCAGTTACTAATGCACTGCCATCCAACCCAAACATACTTCGAAGGACCAATAGTCCATCGGTAAGAGCGTCAAATCGACCGTTACCGTCTATATCTAAATTTGACCCAGAGCTAACCGTAGACGCAAGGAGTTGGTTAGACTCAGATTCCGTTTCCCCGAGCGTGGAAAACGCAACGAGTAGAGTCAATGCTCCAATACCGACGTTCTTTTTCATTGAACCAACTTTCACTAAAAATTAAATATCAAATCATTCAAAATCATAAATACACACTTTCCGTTATTTTAGTCAGGGGTTAATCACTATCATCCATGGTTTGCGGCTCTGTTATTCGCAACTTGTATCCGTAGTATTTGAAATCATTGGCATAAATACTATTGATCTTTTTTAGCATTTCATTATTCATTGAGCAGTCCGCATTTAGCTTCTTTGTGCTATTCATGCTCACGTTGGAATCAAATCCTGTCAGATATGAAAACTCACTCATATGGGATAGGTTTTCGATCTTAAAAACCGACAACTGCTTTTCATGGACATTTAGGTTTTTGAAAAACCGGTATTGAGGATGATTAAGTATCCAATGTTGCGGGTTTACATGTTCATCAAGGTGATAGCATTGAGCAAGCATATCTATAAACATCTCAAAAGAGGTGCCTAATAAAGCCTCTCTAATCTCTTCATTACTAGTCTTGTTGTTCAAGCCTAACAATGGGAAAAATATTTTTTGCGGCGTTTCCCATCTGAAAGATGAACCTAACGAATACTTTGCGGGATGTTGCTGAAATTTATCTTTGTAAAAAGACGCAATCCTTTCATAGGGGTCACGCACTGTGAAATAAACTAAAGGCTTACGGTAGGAAATGCGCAAAAATGCTTCGGCCCGCTTCAATTTAATAAAGTTTTCGGTTCTTTTGAACGAGCTGAACATCACCTTGAAGTTGGTGATGAGCAGTATCTTTTTATTCCTAACTTTAAAAAACGGCATCGAAATTCCAGAAGCAAAAATTTAGAGTACTTGAAATCAACGAAGAACGCTTTTAGTTATATAGAAAATTTGAAATTATTTTTGACGGCAGATATAAACACCCTCACTGATTTGAGTCACTGCCCGAAATCACCCACAAATATATCGTCTCGATGTAAGCTAATTTAAAATCCCACTGAATGCTCCATTATGAGTTAGCATAAGCATATGTTGGTTAGGATTGCGCCAGCCACTTAATTCTGTTGGGAAAGCCTCACTATGAACCACTTTAATCTCTCTTGCCTCACCCTTACCCTCATGCTCGGTATGAGCGCCTGCACTGAATCAATCAACTCGGTTGCCGACAATCAAGTCGATACCGCTTCAACACCTAAATCAGGGGCCATAGAGCCTCAGCGTCTGTCGGACATTGTAAAAGTCCTTGCTTCGGACGAGTTCGAAGGCCGAGCGCCCGGCGGGCCCGGAGAGGAGAAAACCATTGCCTATTTGGTCGACCAGTTTGAGTCCCTGGGTCTTGAACCCGGCGGTACTAATGGCACCTGGACACACGCTGTGCCCTTGATTCACACCCAACTGGCACATGACGGCAATGTGAGCGTTTCGGTAGGCGATGTGAGTCAAATTTTGCAACAGGGGGTTGACGTTGCGGTGAGTACGGTACGCGCCGTTGAGGCTGTTGAAATTGATGCAGCGCCGCTAGTCTTTGTTGGTTTTGGTGCCAATGCACCTGAACGAGACTGGGATGATTACGGTGATATTGATTTAAACGGAAAGGTCGCTATATTTTTGGTCAATGACCCGGATTTTTCAGCGAAAGTTGACGAGCCAGTAGCTGGGCGCTTCGGCAACAAACGCATGACTTATTATGGCCGCTGGGCCTATAAGTATGAAGAAGCTGCGCGCCGCGGAGCGCTTGCTGCCTTAGTGATCCATGAAGACAAGGCCGCCGGTTACGGATGGAGCGTAGCGTCATCGGCCCCTGGGGATCAATTTGCACTGGCAGGGACTAGCGGTCCGTTACCACCTCTATTACAGGGCTGGCTTCATTATGATGCGGCCAATGCATTGTTTGCGGCAGCCGGTCTAGATCTTGTCGAGCAGCGCCGTCTTGCACGAAGCGATGATTTCACTGCATTTGAGTTACCTCAAGTCTCCTTGAACGCAAGCTTCAATGTTGACCTCGAGAAAATACAGTCCCAAAACGTGCTGGCCCGCCTGCCTGGTAGCACGCAAGCAGACGAAACTTTGATGGTGTCGTCGCATTGGGACGCCTTTGGCCAAGGGGAGCCAGACTTGCAGGGTCGCACGGTCCGTCCTGGCGCAAACGACGATGCTCTAGGCACCGCTGGTGTGATCGAACTAGCACGTGTGCTAAAGGCTGGACCACCCATGGCGCGCAGCGTTGTGTTCGCGGTCTGGACCGCAGAAGAGAGTGGTCTACTGGGCTCAGCGGCATATGCGATGAACCCTATTTACCCACTGTATTCAACCGTGGCTAATTTTACTCTGGATATTCTGCAGACTGCTGGACCATCGCGAGATGTCATTTTAGTTGGTGAAGGCCAGAGTGACCTAGAAGCAGATCTGAGGCGGGCCGCAGCACTGCAGTCACGTGTGGTCACGCCTGAAAACCTACCCGAAAATGGTCTATTTTTCCGTGCCGACCATTTTTCTCTTGCGAGACAGGGTGTGCCGGTGTTGTTGCTAATGGGTATCGCTGGCGGAGCAGATTTGCTTGAAGGTGGTCGTGCCGCCGGTGATCAGTGGATTGCTGATTACACCGGTAATTGCTACCACCAGACCTGCGATGCCTGGAGTGCTGACTGGGATCTGCGTGGCGCGGTTGAAGACATTGAATTGTTTCATACAATTCTGCGAGATTTGGGTGATTCGACCCGATGGCCGCAGTTGAAGAGCAGCTCTGAATTTAGTGCTATTCGTGCCGAGAGCGAAATGCAGCGGGCCATGGCGCCACCTAACTAAGTGAGGAGCTCAAATGAACCTGCAAACGACATCAGCGGCTCAGATCCTTTTTTCGGCTGTCTTGCCCACGTCAGCATCACCGAGATAAAAGTAACCTTGATTTATTTCCGAAGTTGATTAGATTGCCTATTCAGTTATTATTGATCTAAAAAGGAGAACCACATGAAGATAGCAGAGCTAATGAGGCATGAGTCCATAGGCACCCTTTTCGGTTGGATGTGGATAATAGGCTGCTTTTCAGCTGTTTATTTCTTTGTTCAAGCTTATATGTATCAAGACGCTTCGTCGTGGATTCCTTTTTTGTTGGCATTAGCCATTGGTGTTTTGGGGAAAAAGCTGTTGAAAGATTTTGAAGCCGGTAAGGATGGTTAGGTAAGAGGTGCGAATACATTCACTATTTATTTACCCTGTGTAATACGAACGCTAGCTAACCTCACTATGAAGTCACCTACCCTGTGATAGTGTAAACGATTCACTACTTTCAAATAGAGAGACAAGGAATGACCCAATTAGATATAGATTTTGTAAGAAAGCAATTTCCAGCGTTTAGCGAGCCAACTCTAAAAGATTTTGCACACTTTGAAAACGCGGGTGGTTCATATGCCTGCCGTCAAATGATCGACGCTTTACATCACTACTATACGGCGACTAAAGTTCAACCTTATTACGGGTTCGAACCCTCCGTGGGTGCTGGGGTAAAAATGACCCATGCCCGCGAACGCATGGCTTCATGGCTCAATGTGGGAGCCGATGAGGTCCACTTTGGTGCATCAACGTCTCAGAATAGTTATGTGGTGTCACAAGCACTCAGAGAGCACCTAGAAGTCGGCGATGAAATCATTGTTACCGACCAGGATCATGAGGCGAACATTGGGGTTTGGAGACGATTAGAAGCCGCGGGTATTGTTATACGGGAGTGGCAAGTTAATCCTGAAACCGCTGAGTTAGAGGACGAAGGATTAGACGCCCTACTAAACGAAAAGACTCGCGTCGTGGCCTTTACCCATTGTTCAAATATTGTGGGGAGTATCAACCCAGTACGTAAGTGGGCAGATAAAATTCATGCTGTGGGCGCTCTGGCTTTTGTTGACGGCGTTTCCTATGCCGGGCACGGTCTTCCCGATGTGGACGCACTTGGCGCTGATATTTACTTTTTCTCCCTCTATAAAGTCTACGGGCCACATCTTGGCGTTATGGTTATGCGTGAGGCGCTCAATAAAGCTCTACCTAGCCAAGGCCATTTTTTCAATGTTGGATCTGCTACTAGTCGATTCACACCCGCCGGGCCAGATCATGCACAGATTGCCTCTGTTAATGGTGTGATTGATTATTTTGAAGCAATAGATACTCATCATTTTGGTGATAGCGACGAATCATCATCGAAAACGGACCGTGTTGGCGCTTTGCTTCATAGAGCAGAGATTGGAAATTTGGAGCCATTGTTAGACTTTCTCAAGCACCAAAAAAGTGTCCATATCATAGGGAAAACCGTCGCAAAAGACCGCGCACCGACGGTCTCATTTACGGTAGACGGTGCCGACCCTGCGGATATCGCGGCGGAGCTAGCAGAGCAGCGTATTGGTATAGCTAATGGAAACTGCTATGCCTATAGGTTAATGGATGCTCTGGGCATACCTCCCGATCAGGGCGTTGTGCGTCTTTCCTTTGTGCATTATACGAGTAAAGAGGAAGTTAACCGCTTAATCGAGGCTTTGAAAACGATTATCTAAGCTAATCATGCTGTTATGGCATTTAATAATCTCGCAAAATAACCTGTGGTTTTAGGATTATGCGAATGAGAGGATAAAAATGAACAGGAGACAGTTTTTGTATGGGGCAACGGCGGTGGCTGCAGTGCCCCTGTTGGGAGGCTGCGGTGAAGATGGGCCGGTTGTAAGGATTGACGATAGTTACCCTGTGGGACGCTTCGGTGCCGTATCGACAGCTGAGGAGGTGACCCGGGGATTGGACTTAACAGGAAAGACAGCCATGGTCACTGGCTGTAATTCAGGCTTAGGCCTCGAGACCATGCGCGTGTTAGCGTTGCGGGGCGCACATGTTATCGGTACCGGAAGAACCCTTGAGAAAGCGACTAAGGCGTGTTCCGGCGTGCCGGGCAGCACTACCCCCGTGGTCTTGGAGTTGTCCAGCTTGCAATCCGTTGTAGATTGCGCGGAGACAGTTGCCGAGCTCGGTCTTCCCATCGATATCCTAGTGTGTAATGCGGGCATTAATACCTTTGGCGAATTGGAATTGATTAACGGCATCGAAAAGATATTTGCGGTGAATTATCTAGGCCACTTCGTGTTGGTAAACAGGTTAATGCCCTTACTGAAGCGTGCTCAGGCGGCTCGCATTGTGAATGTGGGCAGTCGCTCAGGCTATGTTCAGGCACCTGCAGTGGGTATAGACTTTGATAATCTTCGAGGTGAAGGTGTATTCGATTCCCAAGAAGCTTACGGCCGATCCAAGTTGGCCAATGCATTATTTTCACTTGAACTGGCCGCGCGGCTGGAGGGCTCAAACGTGACTTCCAATGTTATTCACCCGGGTTTGGTCAAAACCAATATCGCTCGCACTGCCCCTTTAGTTATACGCAAGGGGTTTGACTTGTTTGGCGGGCTTATAGCAAAGACACCTCAGGAGGGTGCAGCCACTCAAGTATATGTGGCTACTAATCCGGCTCTAGAGGGAGTTAGCGGCGCCTATTTTGAGGACTGCAATGCGGTTACCGTCAGTGGGGATAACCACATGTTTGATAAGCCAATGGCAGAGCGTCTTTGGGCCACCGGCGAAGAGATGGCTCAGGGTTATCTGGTATAGACGCTCCGGCCAAAAATAAGAGATGGAAAACCTGCTGACTATAACAACCAAGCCAAAAAATAGCCTTGTTGGATCAAAATTGTTGTTCAATCAAAATGATTTTTCCTGAAAATTGAGCATATTTACACTTTGGTATTATTGTTATAGTAGGTGCCTAGTTTGTTCTGATATTGTTGTAATGGCCAATTCCCGCAAGATAGCTTGCTGCTAACGTCGCTACTTGCTCGATTAACAGTGGAGTAACTTCAATAGCCGTTGTTGTGTTTTTGCGACTGTGAATCCAGCCCAAGTAGGTCAAACCGCGCAGGAATAAAAACAAGGTCAATTTACTCAACTGCTCGTCGGACAGGTCACGATACTCGCGGTAGCCTTCAATCATGGCATTGAGCAAATCGTCAAAGTAGTCTTCACCCAAACTAAAGAACATAGCGGTGGCAAATTCAAACATATGCCAACCAAAACCACCGTCATCAAAATCAATAACGCGAACAGTGCCATCAGGGTCTAATAAAAAGTTTTCTGGCAGAGTATCGGCGTGAATCAAACCGTAACGATCTGCGCCTTTACCCAATTCGGCTAGATCGGCGTGAGCTTTGACGGCAGCTTTAGCGAGAACCTCTCGCTGCTCTTCTGTTAGCGCCGCCAGTTCCCAATAAGGCCCCCAAAGAGGCTCATCACCTAAGAAGGAAGCCTCATCCCAGGAGTGACGCTCGAAGCTAGCGGGCAGCGTCCACTGACCTGCAAAGTTGTGCATCTTTGCGACCAACTCGCCCACTTGACGATAACTTTTAACCGCCTCGGTAAGATCTTTAACACCCTCTTCAATGGTGCCAATAGGTGCGCCGTCAACCCACGCAAGAAGATCCACTTGGCGAGGTTCGGGTACGCCATCGACACTGACTACTTGCATCAAACTGCCGTCAGTGGCGGGAATAATAATAGGCGTACCTACCGCATAACTTGAATCATTGAGTGCCGTCATCCACTCCAATTCAGACTTGAGGGCAGCGTCAGTATGATAATTTTCACGGTGTACACGCAGTGCGTAGCGTTTGTCACCATCAATGATTTCAAACACCGCATTTTCGCGATGTTTAATCAGCTCAATTTTGGCATCATCACTTACGCTGTAATAGTCCAGTGCGGCACGCGCTAGAACTTCTAAGCGCTGGACTTGTTGCTCAGGTGCAAGTTGGTGAAAATCGATCATCTGCTACTTCCTTCAATCTATATTTCTTTGTCTGTTCAATTGGAAATTACTGTAAAATTTCAGTCAATAATTTATCGAGTTTTTCTACCAGTAAGTCTGCATTGTCATTCGAGAACACCAACGGCGGACGCACTTTAATGACATTGCCAAAACGACCGGTAGCACCGATCAATACGCCTTCTCTTTTCATAAGTTCGGCAAGGGCCAATGCCTCATTCGTTGCGGGTTCTAATGTCTCATGATCCTTAACCAATTCGATGCCGATAAACATACCCAAGCCGCGCACGTTACCGATGAGTGTGTGTTTAGCCTGTAACTGCTCCAGCTTCTGTTTTAGGTACACTGAGACGTGCGCGCAGTTTTCGGTTAACTTGTCTTCTTGCATAATGGACAACACTGTATCGCCCACCAATGTGGAAACCGGATTACCGCTAAAGGTATTAAAGTAGAAAGCGCGCTTGGCAAATTCATCGGCAATCGCCCGGGTCGTCACTAAGCCTGCAACCGGGTGACCAGCCGCCATGGGTTTGCCGAGGGTGACGATATCGGGAACCACATCGAAGTGCTCAAAGCCCCACATTTTACCGGTACGGCAGAAACCCGCCTGCACCTCATCGGCAATACACAGACCGCCTGCGGCACGGATCTTTTTATAGACTTGTTTAAAATAATTCTTAGGCGCTTCCAGTGACCCCTGAGTATCGAATACCGCGTCACACATAAAAGCGGCGACACCCTGGCCTTTGTCTTCTAATTTTTTAATCGCGTTATCAACAAGCCCTGCATACTTATCGCCCAGCTCTTCATTACTGAGCCCCTGAACGGCGCGGAACGGACCGCGATAGGTATTAGGGGGCTCTATCGCCTCCAGAAAATCGGGACGACTGTCGGCTGAGCCCATACAGGTGGACATCTGAGCAATCAAGGTGGTGTTTCCGTGATAGGCGTTTTCCAACACGACCGCCCCATTATTGCCTGAAACCATTCGCGCCAACTGCATGGCCAAATCATTGGCCTCAGAACCGGTACAGGTCAACATAACGACCTCTAAATCACCGGGGAAGGTAGACGCCAAATGCTCAGTGTAATTAATAACGTTTTCATGCAAGTAACGAGTGTGAGTGTTGAGCGTCGACGCTTGCTTACTGAGCGCCGCCACAACGCGAGGATGACAATGTCCCACTGAGGCTACATTGTTGTAACAGTCTAGATAGCGCTTATCCGCTTTATCATAGAGCCAAACCCCTTCGCCCCTAACAATATGGGCGGGTTCCTTATAAAACAGGATAGACCCTCCCAAATGCGCCTGACGACGATTAACAAGATCTAAGGTCTTACCACTCCCTAATGTCTCGGCATGATTCTGCCCCGCTAGGGATGCGGCTAAAGGCTTATCTGACATACATCAACACTCTCTTTTTAAATAGATCATCAAGATACTGATTCTAAAGCAATATTCTAGGGTAGCAATGCTTCGCAGTCTTCAACGGTTAGGAAGCGAGGAAGCGAGAAATCGATTCTAGCATTTCGTGGTAATACCTATAAACATCTAATCCATGGCGCATTATCTCACGAGAAGACTGGATACCAGTGCCCGCAATTTAGGGAAATGAATCACCAATGGCGAACCGTTGGACTATTTAAGGATGCGTAGTGGAGCAGTGAGTAGAGTTTTGGGCTGCGACTGAACTCGGGGCTTGGATCTCACATTGATCGGAATCAAGGCATTTGGTTAACGCGTGCTTTGTCGGCTCGGTAGGACCATATTGGTTCTGTTTAGGTAATGAAAGCTAACTTTATGTCGTTTTTAGGGTGCCCAAAGGCTTGCGTAATTGGTTATCCTTCGCTACCTTAATGGCCAACAAAAACCTGCCTCTTTTAAAGGAAATAAAATGTCTGCTCTCATCCTCGATGGTAAAGCCCTCTCAGCCAAATCAGAAGCTGATCTCGCCGCTCGTGTTGCGGTTATTAAAGAGAAAAATAATGGCCAAGCACCGATTCTTGCTACGATCTTAGTGGGTGCAGACCCAGCATCGGCTACTTATGTCAAGATGAAGCAGAATGCGTGCAAACGTGTTGGCATGGAATCAATTGCCGTGGAAATGCCCTCTAGCACCTCCACGAGAGAGCTATTAGGCAAGATAGATGAGTTAAACGCCAATCCGAACTGCCACGGAATTTTGTTACAGCATCCGGTACCTTCTCAGATTGATGAGCGGGCCTGTTTTGATCAGATTGATATCGCCAAAGATGTCGATGGTGTCACCTGTCATGGTTTCGGCCGTATGGCCATGGATGAAGATGCCTATGGATCTGCGACACCTCAAGGTATTATGCGGACCCTAGAGGCATACCATATTGACCTGGCCGGCAAGCATGCTGTCGTCGTTGGTCGAAGCCCTATTCTTGGAAAACCAATGGCGCTGATGCTCCTAAATGCTAATGCAACTGTCACAATATGCCACTCCAAGACGCAGAACCTCCCTGACATCATTAAGCAAGCCGACATCGTTGTTGGCGCTGTAGGTCGACCTGAATTCATTCAAGCAGCTTGGATCAAAGACGGCGCAGTCGTGGTTGATGCAGGTTACCATCCAGGTGGCGTGGGTGACATTGAATTGGCTCCACTGGTCGATCGTGCCGCTGCATACACGCCAGTTCCCGGTGGCGTTGGGCCGATGACCATTAATACGCTAATACAGCAGTCTGTTATAGCAGCAGAGAAAGCCCTACTAGAGGGCTAGCTCTTGCTACTGATTTTGTCGATCATGGCTGAAATCGCATTTTGAGCATAGGGCTGATTTATAGACCACACCTGCTGTGCCGTTTCTAGGTTAACAATTTCATTGTGCTCGTTAGTACCACCAGCCTGCCGGAGTGTTTGCTTGGTTCGCAGCAGTAGCTCTTTTGGCAGGTCACGAATGTTAGCCGTGAAGTCAAAGGCGGCCTCGACTAATTGGTCTTGCTTGACACACTTCCATGCAAGCCCTTTCTCAACGGCTTCTTGTCCTGTAATCGACTGAGAAAACAACAACATTCCTGCAGCTGTGTTCCAGTTAACCAATTGACGTAACATCCAGCTATTGCCGCCACCAGGGTGCAATCCTAGGCCGAAGAACCGAGGCTCAAACCGAGATTTTTCGGTCACTATCCGCACATCACAACCCACCGCCATATTGAAACCTGCCCCAACCGCAGGGCCATTAACGGCAGCAATGGTCGGCAGCTCACATTGCGCGATACTCAAAAAGCCACTATAGATATTTTCGAGCATTAGCTGGTCAGCCGTTATATCGGTAAGCTGGCCACCGGCACAAAAGGCTGGACCATTGCCTGTCACTATTAGTGCTTTAACATCCGGATGCTGCTCGGCCTGAGCGACATAGTCGACGATCATTTCGCAGACTTCAAAGGTCAGCATATTGCGCTTCTCTGGATTATTTAGAGTTAATAACGCTATGTTGTCTCGAATTTCAAAAAGCACCAGAGGCATGTGTGAATCCTTGTTGTTAGAGTAATCTAAGGATACCATTTACCTAGACCTAATTTGAACCATGAGATCGTTATCAATGTCGATAAAAACAACCCCTGCGACCCCTCTTAATGCCGAAGAACTTGTTGCCCACCGAGGCTTTCGAGGGAAATACCCCGAAAATACGGCTCTATCGATTACTCAAGCAATAAAGTCTGGCGCTCTCTTTGTGGAATTGGATGTGCAGTTTAGCCTAGATAAGTTACCCATTATTTACCATGACACGAATTTAGCCAGAGTTAGTGGGGCTGATAAGGACGTATTTAAGTGCACCAGGGATGAACTACTCAGTTACCCAGCATATGAGCCAGACCGGCTGGGGGACAGCTTCATACAGGAGAAAATATCGCCGTTAGAACACTTAGTGGCTATTTTAGAGCGCAACCCTGAGGTTAAAGCGTTTGTTGAGCTCAAGGACGAATCTATCGATCACTGTGGGCGAGAGGGAATCCTAGCATCGGTACAAGACATATTGCACCCAGTTGCTGATCGCGCAGTGATTATGAGTTTTGATTATTCGCTGGCTTTGGGTGCTAGAGAAAACGGCTGGCCGCTCGTGGGCCTGGTTCTAAAATGTTGGGATGACCTTTACTCTGACGAGGTTAAAGCCGTCGAACCAGACTTTATCTACACCGATCACCATATAATTCCGTTGGATTGTGAGCTGGCCAGCATAGAGATCTTGGCCGATGCCACCTTAGTTGCCTATGAAGTTGGTAGTCGAGAGTTAGGGCATGTCTTATTGGAGAGAGGTGTCGACATGCTCGAAACCTTTGAAATTGAAGATTTACTGGCGATAGATTGAGCTATTGCCTATCCACGCCGCCATTTTGTCCCTTCTCGACTGTCTTCCAGCACCACACCACGGGATAATAAATCTTGGCGAATTTGGTCAGCCCCACTAAAGTTCTTATCGGCCTTAGCCTGTTTTCGTCGGGCGATCATATCGTCAATCTCAGCACTAGATATATCATTAGAACCTCTAGCTTGAGTAAACCACTGTTCGGCGTCCTGCTGTAGTAGCCCCATCATAGAACCAAGTCCCGCAAGTTCCGCGCGTAAATCTTGCTGGTGGGCACCATTAGCGGCTCGCATTTGTTTGGCCAGACGATGTAGTTCGCTGATGGCAAGAGGCGTATTGAGGTCATCTAGCAGTGCTTTATACCCCTTACTGCCGGCAACGATTGTCGAGTCTGAATCGTCAATCCCACGCAGGTAACCGTACAAGGCATCAAGTGAACGCCAAGCGCTATCTAGAAGATCCTTGCTGAAGCTCTGCTCTGAACGATAGTGTGCTGATAATATGACATAACGTAAAACTTCACCAGGGTACTGGTCTAGCAGGTCATTAACCATGCGAAAGTTACCCAACGATTTGGACATCTTTTCGCCTTCGATATTAATGAAACCGTTATGCATCCAAACATTGGCCATCGGCTTACCGTCATGGGCACAGCAGCTTTGCGCTATTTCGTTTTCATGATGAGGGAAAATAAGATCTTGGCCTCCGGCGTGGATATCAATAGTATCGCCAAGGTGCTTTTCGGTCATCGCAGAGCACTCTAGGTGCCAGCCTGGGCGGCCTCTACCCCAAGGGCTGTCCCAGCCAGGCTCATGATCAGTCGTCGGCTTCCAAAGGACAAAGTCGCCAGCATAACGTTTGTAGTCTGCTACCTCGACCCTCGCTCCAGCCAGCATGTCGTCCAACGACCGACCGGATAGTTGACCATAAGTATCCATAGACTGGACCGCGAACAACACATGTCCATCAGACTCGTAGGCATGCCCTTTTTCAATCAAAACACGGGTCATACTAATCATCTCCGGAATATGCTCTGTCGCATATGGGGTGATGGTAGGCTCAAGATTATTAAGTGCCGCCATATCTTCAAAATAGGCTTTTGAATATCGTGCAGAGAGAACCGAAATATCTTGATTAAGATCCGCCGCCGCCGCCATTATTTTATCGTCAATGTCAGTTATGTTGCGAGCATAGACTACCGAAGGGTACTCGTTCTGTAACACTCGAAACAGGGTGTCAAAAACAACAGCAGGCCGAGCATTACCAATATGCACGCGGTTATAGACCGTTGGGCCGCAGACGTACATTGTAATTCGATTCGGGTCCTTAGGTTCAAACCGCGCTTTTTCTCGACTTAGAGTGTTGTACAGCACTAAAGAGCTGTTTTTTTCATCAGTCATTTTATGCTTTCCAATTATCGCGTAATCCAATGGTGCAATTAAACACCAACTTATCTAAATCACCGCTATCACGAGTGAAATACCCCTCTCTCTCAAACTGATAATGCTCTCCAACGTTCGCTTCAGCAAGGCTCGCTTCCACTTTACAGCCACTCATTTTGACCAAAGAATCTGGGTTAAGGTAGTCTAGGAAATTTTTATCACCTTCATCTGGCGCTGCCTCGACAAATAAACGATCGTAAACATTGACATGACAGTCTACGGACGTTTCGCCTGAAACCCAGTGCACAACTCCTCGAGCGCGTATGCCCTCCGGCGCATCTTGCCCAACTGTGTCGGGCACAAGGCTTGCTATTACTTCGATAATTTCGCCAGCCTCATCTTTAATGACCTCGTCCGCGCGAATAATATAGGCACTGCGTAAGCGCACATAATCGCCGATCACGAGTCGCTTGAACTTCTTTCTGGAGAGACTTGTATCTTCGCTAAAGTCAGATCGATCAATATAGATCTGACGGCTAAAATCCAGTCTACGTTGCCCAAGATCTTCTCTATTTGGGTGACAAGGAACGTTGAATTGCTCCTGGCCTTCATAGTTGCTGATTGTAATCAGCAAAGGTCTCAGCACACACATCGCGCGAGCGGCATTACTATTTAGGTCGTCACGAATGAAATGCTCAAACTGGGCCATGTCGACGGTACCGTCAGTTTTGGCCACCGCCAAGCTGTCACAAAAGTTTCGTATCGCAGTTGCACTAACGCCTCGTCGACGCAAGCCAGAGATAGTTGGCATACGCGGATCATCCCAACCTTCCACGTAGTTCTGGTCTACTAACTGTTTGAGCTTGCGCTTACTGGTAACGGTGTAGTTGAGATTGAGCCGCCCAAACTCATATTGTCTAGGTACCGACGGTAAAGGTAAGTTAGCCGTAAACCAGTCATAAAGCGGACGGTTAGCTGCAAATTCTAAGGTGCAAACTGAGTGGGTAACACCTTCTATGGCGTCTTCCTGCCCGTGGGCAAAATCATAGGATGGATAAATATTCCATTTAACGCCTGTGCGTTGATGAGCCATTTTCTTTATGCGATACAACACTGGGTCACGCATATTAATATTTGGCGATGCCATATCGATCTTAGCGCGCAGTGTCATTGCGCCCTCGCTAACTAAGCCTAAGCGCATCTCTTCGACTAGACTTAGACTTTCAGCTGCAGCTCTCTCCCGAAACGGACTGTCTTTACCCGCCTCGGTTAATGTACCCCGATACTCACGCATCTGTTCGGCATTAAGTTCGCAGACGTAGGCTTTGCCTTCTGTAATTAAGTATTTTGCCCAGCTGTAGAGCTGCTCAAAGTAGTTAGAGGCATAGCAAGGCCCACTGCCTAGGTCGAACCCAAGCCACTCAACATCTTTAATAATGGCCTGTACAAATTCGTCATCTTCCTTTTCTGGGTTGGTATCGTCAAACCGAAGATTACAGACGCCGCCATATTGCTCAGCAAGGCCAAAGTTCACACACATTGACTTAGCATGGCCAATATGGAGATAACCATTTGGTTCGGGAGGAAAGCGAGTAATGACCTTTTCTACCCTACCGGCGGCAAGATCAGCATTAATAACATGCTGTATAAAATTAATTGGTTTTTCATCGTCAGTCATAGTGTTTGCAAAGATCGGCCTAGGAAGCGTGCAAGTATAGCGGCAGCGTGCTTTTGGATAAACAAAAAGCCAAAAATTGGAGGTTTTTTATTACTACAAGTGACAACTTTTGACAATATCAGTAAAGATTAGTTTAAATCAGGCTCGTTACCCCCTAAAATATGCCTATACATACTTTTATTATTGCTAAGGAATACTAATGATTACATTACGCACCACGATGGGTGACTTTTCTATTGAGCTTGATTTTGACAAAGCACCTGTAACCGCTGCTAACTTTTTACAGTATGCACGCGACGATTTCTTCACTGGCACGGTTTTTCACAGAGTGATCAACGGCTTTATGGTTCAGGGTGGCGGTATGGATTCTGACATGAATCAAAAAGCTGGCCGAGCATCGATTGAAAACGAAGCTGACAACGGACTGACCAACGAGATTGGTACACTTGCTATGGCAAGAACAGGCGACCCGCACTCGGCATCCTCACAGTTCTTTATCAACGTTGCTGATAATGGGTTTTTGAACCACTCAGGCAAAAACAGCCAGGGTTGGGGCTACGCCGTTTTTGGCAAGGTCGTTGATGGCATGGACGTGGTTGATAACATGAAGGCGGTAAAAACAGGTAATTCTGGCGGACACCAAGATGTACCCGTCGATATTATAGAAATCACTGAAACAGTGATTGGCGAAGAGTATGCCGAAAAATAGAGTGGGAATTTAATGTCTGTTCTGATGATTTCAGACCTGCACCTGTCCCCTGAACGCCCGGTCATTGTCCGGGCGTTTTTGGAATTCGTCAAAGAGAGTGCCGTTCATGCCGATGCGCTATATATTCTGGGCGATCTCTTTGAGGCGTGGGTCGGCGACGACGACCCGAGTGAACTTGCCCATCAAGTAAAACAAGCCTTATTAGACCTAGGCGCTAATAAAGTGCCGGTCTATATACAGCGTGGCAACCGCGATTTCACTCTCGGCCCCCGATTCATGCGAGAGAGCGGTGCATCATTACTAGCTGATGAAGAAATTGTTGAGTATTACGGGCATAGAGCGCTCGTCATGCACGGGGATTCTCTCTGTACTGATGATGTTGACTACCAGCGCTTTCGTCGAAAGTCTCGAAACCCTATTTATCTATGGTGTTTAGTTCATCTGCCATTAAAGTTACGGCAGTATATCGCCTCTAATTGGCGCCGCAAGAGTGCAGCGGCCAATAGTAATAAGGCGAGCGCAATCATGGACGTTAACTCTGGGACCGTAGACAGCGTAATGGATAAGCACGGCGTTGATGTTCTGATACATGGTCATACTCATCGGCCGCACAGGCATCAGTTAATTAAGGGTGAGCGTATTGTTCTGGGCGACTGGGAGGCTAATGGATGGGTTCTCCGCATAGACAGCAGTGGTTTTGAGCTGGAATCCTTTCCTATCGTTTAAATCTAACAAAATACGTCAATTGTATTGAATCTAGCTAGCTATATGCTGCCGTATGAGTATTATTACGACCTTATATGTATCAACTTTAATGGATAGGTAATTATGGAAACTGAAAAGTATCGCTCTAACACTATTTCTGGTGGCATTCAAAGTACGGCTCTTAGTCCCGAGGTTAGCAAAGTGCTCCGCAGTACCTACATGCTGCTGGGAACGACTATCGCCTTTAGCGCGCTTATGGCGGGCATATCCATGGCGATCAATGCACCTTATTTTGGACTGATAACGCTCATACCCTACTTCTTTTGCCTATGGATGACGGAGAAGAATAAAAACAGCTCTAAAGGTCTATTTTGGGTGTTTGCTCTAACGGGTTGGCTGGGCTTCACTCTGGGGCCTATTTTAAATATGTATCTAGCGGTGAAAGGCGCAGAACCCATCATGTTAGCACTTGGTTCAACGGCCTTAGTGTTTTTTGCGTCATCGGCCTATGTATTAACCACCCGCAAGAATTTGAGTTTCATGACCGGATTTTTAATGGTTGGTATGTTGGTAGCCTTTATTGCCGCAATTGCTAATATGTTTTTGCAAATCCCCTTGCTGTCTTTAACAATTAGCGCAGTATTTGCCTTTCTATCCGCTGGCATCATCATGTGGCAGACTAGCGCTATTATTCATGGCGGTGAGCGCAACTACATCTCTGCCACCGTGACGCTGTTTGTAATGATTTACAATCTCTTCCTGAGCCTTCTTAGTATATTTGGTATTATGGGTGATGATTAACCAGCCAGTGCACGTTTTACGCAAAGCCCTGTTTAATAGCAGGGCTTTTTTAATGAGCGACTAAATATATGTCGGACGACAAGAATTATCTTGCTAAATTGCCTCAGTGGACAGCTGAGAAGGCTGTGTCACTTGGGCTAGAACAAGATGTCCAGATCGGCCATGACCACCTAAAGGTACTGTTGTTGGCAAGGGGTTTCTACAAGGATTATGGTTTTTCCCCCTCAATGAGACCCTTATGCAAGACCGTTGCTGCGAACTTAGGCGTCAATAAAGGGCGTAGTATCTACCTAAATCAATTATTTCCTGGCAGCCCCGCCAAGCTCGTAGCCCAGTTGGCTGGGCTACCTAGACCCAAGAACTGTCTGTAGGCGCCCTATTTATGAAACGTTTGAGTGAATACCCCTGTGCCGCTACACCAAAGGGTGCAGCTAAGCTAACCCACGAGCAGCAACGTAAGTTGGCGCCCCAGATACCTGATTGGAAAATCGAGCTTAACGTAGGTGTAGCGCAACTTTGCCGTGTTTATCAGGTAGATAACTTTGTTCAGGCAATGGCTTTTGCCAATCAAATTACCCTGATTGCGGAAGACGGTAATCACCACCCAGCCCTCTTAATAGAATGGGGTCGTATTAACGTGTCATGGTGGAGCCATAGCATTGGCGGACTGCACCTAAACGACTTCGTGATGGCCGCGAAAACTGATGAGATCTACAAATTATTATGACCGACACATCGATGCCTTCGATTAAATATAGCGACAACAATTATCAACAGCAACTAGACGCAAAAGTTAGTGACTTTAGAGACGCGCTTGCGGTTTTGGTTGGCTGTTCGGTCGAGGTCTATCCTTCAGCTCCGTTGAATTTTCGTATGCGCGCTGAATTTCGTATTTGGCATGAAGATGGGACTGCTCATTATGCGATGAATAGTCCTGGTGAAAAGCGGCCATACACAATTGATGACTTTCCCATTGGCGGCACTCTGATTAACAGACTAATGCCGTTGTTATTGCATGCCATCAATGCTAGTCCAGTCCTAAGCAAGAGGTTATTTAGCGCTGAGTTTTTGACCACTACGAGTGATGAAGCGCTCATTACCCTGATCTACCATCGACCATTAGATGAAATCTGGGAGACCGAGGCTCGACGCCTACAGAAGACTCTCGGCATTGATGTTATTGGGCGTAGTCGTAAACAAAAGGTGGTTTTAACGCAGGACTATGTGACTGAAAAATTGAGGGTGCAAGGTAGGGATTATCTGTATCAGCAAGTCGAGTCTGGCTTCACTCAACCCAATGCTAATATTAATGTAAAAATGCTCACATGGGCCAGTGAGTGCTGTAGTGATATTGCCAAGGATACGGACCTACTTGAGCTTTACTGTGGTAATGGCAACTTTACTGCGGTCCTAGCTCAGCATTATCGGCAGGTGCTGGCCACAGAGGTTTCCAAAGTGTCCGTCGCGTCTGCGCAAACTAACTTTCAGCAAAACGCCGTCACCAACGTGACTGTGGTGCGACTTTCTAGCGAGGAGATAACCCAGGCTTTAAATGGGGGCCGCCTCTTTAGGCGTCTGAAAGAGGTTGATTTGGGGCGTTACGATTTTTCAACTATCTTCGTCGACCCTCCACGCGCTGGATTAGACGATGACACGCTCAAGCTAGTCTCGCAGTTTGAGAGTGTACTTTATATTTCTTGTAATCCAGTTACGCTAATGCAGAATCTGTCTGTGTTGGCACAAACTCACGAAATACGAAAAGTAGCGGTATTTGACCAATTCCCTTGGACCCATCACCTAGAGAGTGGCATCTTGTTAAAGCGGCGTCATTAAGTTAGTCGAAGCCTAGTTAATTGCTCAGCACTGGCTTGGACAAACTCAGTGTACTTGCTTTCTATTGCCGTTCTCTCTTGCGTCAATCGGCTCTTTTCTATCACATCTAGCGCTAGCCAATCGTCAAGTATAGGTACGTGGGAGGTGGCTTCAGCGAGCTGTTGAAACACTGAGAACAAGGTTGCTTCCTCTGGGCTAGCTGTAATCTTTTGACTCAGAAAGCCTATACGCATGGCCGCCTCAGTCTCGGTTAGATTCTTTTGCATAAGCGCTTTGGCAATGATTTGAACCGATTTTCTAGCATCCCTGTCATTGCGTTCAAGCTCCACTCCGAGCTCTTTGTCAGCTTTCTCTTGACGTAACTTTTGACCCTTTAGCTGCAAGCCTAAGTACAAGGCGTAGCCAATTAAGGCCATAGTAACAGTCCCGCCGATGATAAGTATGACTGCCGATGTCATTATGTCTCACTCTCATCGGCAAGACCGCTTGAGTCGGGTAACTGTGCATTTTGATTGGCGATAGACACCACATTGTCGGGAAGACTTTTTTTGGCCTTAGCGCCTAGAGTCTTCAGTTCTTCAGTACGACGAACAAGATTACCTTTACCACTAACCAACCGCTTGTGTGCGGTGTCCCAAGCCTCTTTGCCTTTATCAAGATGCCGGCCAACGTCATCAAGGGCGTCAACATAGCGAACAAATTGGTCGTAAAGAGCCCCGGCCTTGTTAGCAATTACCTGAGCATTCCGGTTCTGGTCTGCATAACGCCAAAGATTTTTAATGGTTCTTAACGTCACCATAAGAGTGCTCGGACTAACAAGGATAATACCTCGGTCATAAGCGTCACGCATAATTTCAGGGGCTCGATCTAAGGCCACCATAAACGCAGCCTCCACGGGAATAAAGATGAGTACAAAATCAAGACTATTAACGCCCTCTAAACTCTCGTAGTCCTTAACACTTAGCCCCTTAATATGAGCACCAAGCGAAGATAAATGTTGTTTCAAGCACTGCTGTTTGATCTCATCATCGTCAGCATGGAAATATCGCTCATAATCAACCAAGCTAACCTTGGCATCGATGATGATATCTCTGCCTTCAGGCAGGTGAATAATGACATCAGGATTTCGTCTTTTGCCATCTTCATCCTTTAATGCAACCTGAGTGTCATACTCACGGCCCTTAGTAAGGCCAGAGTCTTCAAGAAGTTTCTCAAGGACAAACTCACCCCAGTTACCTTGAGCTTTGTTATCACCGCGAAGAGCATTGGCAAGGCTTACCGCATCAGCTGAAATTTGTAAGGTTTGTTTTTGCAATTCACTAATTTGGCCGACAAGTTTGTTACGATCTGCATTTTCCTTGTCATATACGGTCTCAACCTGTTTACGGAAGTCCCCAATGTCTCTACGTAGCGGACTAAGAGAGACCTCAATCGCTTCTTTGCTTTGGGCGGAAAACTTGGCCTGTTTGTCCTCAAATATCCGGTTTGCTAAGTTTTCAAACTCTTGACTGAGACTTTGCTTGGCATCCTGCAAAAGCTTCAATTGCGCTTCATACTGAGATTGCTGATTTGAGAGTCTCTCTTCAAGAACCCTGTTCGTTGACATTAATTCTGCATTATCAATACCGTCATCTGCGGTATCCTTCGAACGTGTAAAAAACACGCCCAAGACAAGTCCGGCGATGAGACCAATCAATGTAGCAAAAACTAAACTGAGACTAATAGAAAATTCCATAACTTTATTGTAACAGTCTACTGTCAATTACATCATTGTTTTGCGACTATAGACTCCTATTTGTTTATAAAGTAACCGACCCGGCAACTATGTTAGCTCCTCTAATTAATATCAGTCTCTTTAGGCAATTTATTGAGTGTGATCGACTTATTCTCACGCCTAATCATCGGCTAGCGGCGAAGATCACGGATGCCTGGGCAATCGCTAATCGTGATGAGCGAAGAGTTTGGCAAGCACCACGCGTCTTCTCGATTGATCACTGGTTGCGTTTTTGTTGGGATGAGCTTCAGGACCAGAATCATCGTCTAGTATCTGGACTAAGCGTTGTCGGACCGCAGCAAAGCCGCTACTACTGGGAGCGAGCAATTAAAGTCAATCACCCCGAGCTTAGCGCCAAGTACGCCAAGCTTGCGGGCGATACGTACAGCAGCCTTCAACAATGGAACCTAAATGTTGCTGGTGTGCCAAGCGATTCTCCTGCTACAGATTACTTTAAACTATGGGCACAAAGCTTTGATGGATTACTTAGTCGAAATAATTTGGTTACCACCGCGCAAAGCTGGCGCAGCATAGCCTCTGGCTATGAATCTGGCGCTTTACCCATTGAAGATGAAATTGTTTTGTACGGCTTTCAATCAATTCCTCCTATACAGACTAATATTATCGTTGGGGCGTCGCGTCAGTGCACCACTGTTAAGACCCCTAATCGTGTGGCACAGACCTCGGCATTGAAGGTATCAAGCCCTGCTGATGAAGTCAGACTTGCGGCACAATGGGCGGCGAAACAGCTTAAGATAAATAAGAATGAAAGAGTTGGCATTATTATTCCTGATCTTAAAGACAACTTAGCGTCTGTTGCTCGGGTGATTGGCGAAGCTTTTCAGACTGAGAAAATTAACCCGGCAGTTAACATTTCTGCGGGAGTTTCCCTCTCTGCAACAGCGATGGTGAGTCAGGCCTTGGACTTAATCGGGATGTTGCGACAGCAGTACCCATTGAATGATTGGATAAGCATGCTTTACAGCCCACTTTCATTATTTGACAGGCTGCCCATCTCATTTCGAGTTGACGCTGAAATAAGGCTGCGGGAGGCTGGTCAGTTTACCTACGACTTACGCGACTTTCTCAATGTAGTGATGCCCAATTCGTCAGAAGACAATAGTGAGCATACCGGCCTTATACTTCGACCATTGATCATGGCACGGGACTCACGCGTGTTTGCGGAAGCCACTAATCAAGACTTCTCGAGTTGGGCCCAAGTTTTTAAATCTGTTCTAAATGATCTTGGTTGGCCAGGTAACAGAACCTTAGATAGCGTGGAATATCAGCAGAGAGAGCATTGGGATCGATTATTGGAAGCATTCAGTGAGCTTGATAATTTGTCAATTCAGGTGGGCTTTAACAGCGCCCTAAAACAATTAAGGCAACTTGCTCACGATTCAGTATTCCATCCGCAGACGGCTGATGCCCCGCTGCAAGTCCTTGGTCTCCTGGAAGGTGATGGACTGCGATTTGATCAGCTCTGGATCACTGGAATGCATAGCCAAAACTTCCCTGCCTCAGTGTCCATAAATCCACTTCTTCCGGCGAGTTTCCAGCGTCTGCACGAAATGCCCCATAGCCTGCCAGAGCGAGAGCTAGAAATAGCTCAATCTCTCTTGCAGGGATTTAAAAACAACGCGGGTAGGCTATTGCTAAGTTATCCGGAATTTAAGGGTGAAGAGCAGCTGGACCCGAGCCCGCTTCTGAGGCTTGATCCGCAAATAAATAGCCAAGCGGTTATTGAGGATGCTGCGCAGTATCCACAGTGGTTACGTCAAGCACATCAGTACGAGATATTTAAAGATAGTGCGGTGCCTTATGATCGCCATAAGGAGACCATAAGAACTGGAAGTACGCTCTTAAAAAACCAGTCACTCTGCCCTTTTAACGCCTTTGTCGTGCATCGATTAAAGGCTGAGCCTCTGGAGGAACCAAGCCAGGGGCTCTCTGCTAAGGATCGGGGGTCTTTGTTACATGATGTTTTGTATCGTCTTTGGCGTCAGTGGGACAGCTCTGCCGCCCTAAACGAGTTGACGGCCACTGCACTCATTGATGCTTTGGCCAAAACCATCAGTGACTGCTTGAATGAATTAGTACCTCGTTACCCCATTCTTGCGGGCAACCGATATCGGGGGATTGAACAAAACCGGCTTGAAAAACTATTGTCTGCCTGGCTAGAGCTAGAGAAACAGCGCCCGCCCTTCTCGGTTATCGACCTGGAATGCAACAGACGAATCCACTTTGGTGACTTAGAAATTTCACTAAAGCTAGACCGTATTGACTCGGTAAATGGAAACTTAGTGGTTATTGACTACAAATCAGGGGAGGTAACTGCATCACATTGGGATGGTGTTAGGCCCAAGGACCCCCAACTACCGCTTTATGTATTAGCTAGTGAGCCCCAAGCCAATGGCTGTGCCTTCGCACAAGTTAAAGCTGGCAAGATCAAATTTACTGGCGTCAGTGCTAGCGATTTGATCCCGGAGGTAAAGCCTTTGGAGACATGGACTGCCCAAGTGGCCCAGTGGGAACATGCCATCGGAGCACTGGCCGAGGAGTTCACCAGTGGCATCGCGCAGGTTGAAGTGTTCGATTCAGGCAGTTTTCAGTTTCAAAATTACCTATTACCGTTAAATCGCTGGCATGAAGAATCGGATATCAACACTGAATTGTTAGACAAGAGCACCCAATGAGCAGAGTTACTGACCAAGCCCAGCGTATCCAGGCTCTTGATACTGAGAGAAGTTTTATAGTTTCTGCTCCTGCCGGATCAGGCAAGACGGGGCTTATTACCCAGAGAGTCCTGCGGTTATTGTGCACTGTCGACAACCCAGAAGAAATTCTAAGTATCACTTTCACTCGCAAAGCCTCGGCAGAAATGGCTAGTAGGGTTCATAGTGCTCTTCAGCTTGCGGCTTACCAGCCACGACCCAATGATGAGTATCAAGCCCAGACCTGGGATCTGGCTAGGCTAGCGGTTACCAGAGACAAGGCACTTGGCTGGAATCTACTGGCACTGCCCGGCCGTCTCCGGATTCAAACTATTGACGGATTTTGTCGTTATATCGCTAGTCAGTTCGCATTAGAAACGGATTTAGGTGATCTATCGGAGCCCAGTGAGCATCCACAAGTTCACTATGCTGCCGCAGCCCGATCATTATTGGAAAAGCTAGAGGGAGACGACACTACCGCGCAATGCCTGGAAGTCCTCCTTAGCCATACAGGTAATGATCTATCAAGGTGTGAGACCTTGCTCTCGGAGATACTCTATAAAAGAGAGCAATGGCTACCCCTGATCTATGAAGCAGCAGGTAATCAGGTCTATTTCAAAGAGGTGATTGAAGGCATAGTGGCGGAAACGCTGTTTGAACTTAGTGACACCCTCATGCCAATTGCCGGTGAGTTAATTAACCTCGTTGATTTTGCAGCGAGCCACCTACCCCCAGACAAAAACTTAGTTTTACAGGGACTGGCGGGTATTGCTGATTTTCCTGATGATGATCTAGCGGGTGTAGCGAACTGGAAAACCATTCTTCGGATGTTGGTCACCCAAAAAGGTGAGTTCCGGAAGTCAGTGACCAAAAATGACGGTTTTCCTACCGAAGAAAATGCCACTAAAGCCCGGATGAAAGAGCTGCTCGAGTGGTGTTCTGAGCAACGGGGGCTTGTTGATTCGATAGCGAATGTATTACATTTGCCTGATGCCGAGATTAGCCGAACGCAACAGGCACTACTGGATGCCCTAGGGTTTTTGTTACCGAAGCTTGCCGCTGAGTTAAATATACAGTTTAGGATGCACGATCTATGTGATTACTCTACGATTACCCTTTCAGCGCTTCAGGCGTTGGAGCCTTCTCCTGAGGACGCAGGAATATCAGATATAACGCTAAGAATGGACTACCAACTGCGGCATATACTGGTTGACGAGTTTCAAGATACATCACAGACTCAAATAAGACTGATAAAAGCTCTTATCAGTGGCTGGGAGCCCGACGATGGGCGAAGTTTGTTCTTGGTTGGGGATGCAATGCAGTCGCTATACAGTTTTCGGAACGCCAACGTTGGCCTGTTCATCAATAGTCAACGACATCCTATTGGCTCAGTAAGCTGTATTCCACTGGTTTTAACGACTAATTTTCGTTCTAATGAGGGTGTGGTTGACTGGGTCAACGCAGTGTTTCAAGATGCATTTCCAGCGCGCCCTGACATTAGTCGTGGGGCTATTCCTTACTCTCCATCGATTGCCTATAAAGAGCATGAGGTTGGCCCCGCCGTTAGTTTTCAAGGGTTCTCGGGGTCGGGTTATGAAAATGCGGAAGCAGAGTATATCGCTCTTAAATGCCGAGAAATCAACGATAATCACTCCGGTCAGTCGATAGCCATTTTAGTGCGAAGCAGAAGTCACCTCCGAGCTATTATTCCTGCTTTCCGACAGATGGGCCTCAACTGGCAGGCCCACGACATTATGCCTTTAGCGAGCAGAATGCCGGTTGTAGACTTAATGTCCATGACCCGCGCCCTTCTGTCTCCAGCAGATCGTATCGCCTGGCTATCACTCCTTAGAGCACCATTTTGCGGTTTGGGGATGAGCGACTTACTGGTGTTAACAAATAGTACCCAAGGTAATGTTTATCGTGGGGACCCTATTATTGAACAATTACGCACAATAATGTCTTTAGATAGCTTTTTTGAGCTATCGGACTATGGTCAGGCTAGTCTCAAACGAATTGTCCCTGTCTTGATGAACGCATGGGATAACCGAGGTCGCCATAATTTTCGTAGCGCTTTAGAGAACGTGTGGCAACAACTCGGAGGGCCTGCATCACTCTCAGGGGATGCTGATCTAAGTGATGTTCGTAGCTATCTGGATTTAGTTGAAAGATGGCAGATGGCCGGAGCCATCAATGATTGGCCTAACTTTGAATTGGCTGTAGACAAGCTATATGCCGAACCATCACCCGCGGTGACTGACCCCGAACAGCAACAAAACGTCATTCAGGTAATGACCATTCACAAGTCTAAAGGGTTAGAGTTTGATCATGTCTTTTTACCTGGCCTCACTAGACGTTCAGCATCTGACAAAAAGCCCCTTTTACGATGGCAAGAGCATATCGACTCTGACAGTCGATCAACTCTTGTTATGGCTCCTCTGGGCGCCTACGATGAGGAAGACGACCCAGTCTATAGTTATTTGAAGCACGAATCGGGAGTGAAATCACGATTAGAAAACACGCGAGTCCTGTATGTGGCCGCTACCCGTGCGATCAGAGGTCTGTACTTATTTGCCGAATTGAAGTCGGCGAAAAATGGTGTGTGGGATGCCCCTTCAAAAAACACGCTTTTAGCGCCGATTTGGCTGTCAATTAACCAGGGTATTGATGCCGATCTATACCGGGTGATGGACACTAGTGTTGAAGATGATCTGCCCCACAGCCAACAGCGAGGGGCCACACTGGAGCATATTCGGCGGTTACCAGTCAACTACGAAATACCGCCAGCTTTCAGTGGAGCGATTGAAACCGGCGTCAATGAAACCGCGCCAGTGCCAACGAACGGCCCAGACGCCAAATTAAGCCGACGAGCTCGCCACCTTGGCACTGTAATGCATCGTACGTTAAAGCAGCTTGCGAATGATGGCGTGCACGCATGGCCAGAAAGCCGACTCGCGCGCTTATCTTCTAGCTGGTCTGCGCAACTAAAGGAGCTGGGTATCATTGTTGATAAAGGTGAATTAGACGAGCTTTACGGAGCATTGCAAACGATGCTTAAAGACCCGAAAGGCCAATGGATTTTGGGCGCGCATGAGCAGGCCCAGTGTGAGATTTCGCTGGGATACTATCGAGTAGATAGTCATGAAGCTGGCACCTCAGTCATTGACCGTACCTTTGTTAGCGAGGGTACTCGATGGATAGTCGATTATAAATTTACGGCTCCAAACGAGGGCGAAACAGTCGAAGCGTTTGAAATACGCCAGATTAGCAGTTACCGAAAGCAGCTATCTCATTACGTAAGTCTATATCGGGATTTAGGGCCAGAACCGGTGAGTAGCGCTCTTTATTTCCCTAAGATAGGGTTGTTTAGCGAAGTATCTGCGGATTAATCTTCAAAACTGCTTGTTTTTCAGTACAATAACGCCCCTTTATCAAACCATTGTCATCAGGAAATCCAAAATGGATCCGAAAGCTGTAGAAAATATTAATATTGAGTTACCTGAAATACTGATTACGCCGTCTCAATTAAAGCGTGAAATTCCTATTTCCGAAAAAGCTCGTGAGACCGTTTCGAGCGGCCGCAAAGCGATCGAGAACATATTGACACGTAAAGATCATCGTATCGTAGTCGTTGTTGGGCCTTGCTCAATTCATGATATTAAAGCAGCCCATGATTATGCTGGAAAACTAAAAGAGCTTGCCGACAAAGTGAGCGACACTCTGCTGATAGTTATGCGTGTCTATTTTGAGAAACCACGGACTACCACCGGATGGAAGGGTTTAATTAACGATCCGTTCATGAATGACTCGTTCAAGATCACCGACGGGCTGCACATCGGACGGCAGTTGCTTCACGATGTGTTAGAAATCGGATTACCCACTGCGACTGAGGCACTTGACCCAATCTCGCCACAGTACATGCAAGACCTAATTGCTTGGTCCGCAATTGGCGCTCGGACCACTGAGTCGCAGACTCATCGTGAGATGGCATCAGGGCTTTCTTCCTCTGTCGGCTTTAAAAATGGCACTGATGGCAGTCTTACAGTCGCGATCAATGCCCTACAATCAGTTGCCAGTCCTCACCGGTTTCTTGGAATTAACTCAGATGGAAAAGTTTCGGTTATTACCACTAAGGGCAACCCCCATGCCCATGTTGTTCTAAGGGGCGGTAATGGCAAACCAAATTACGATTCTGTGAGCGTATCAATCTGTGAGCAAGAGTTAAAAACTGCGGGTATAACCCCTAATATTATGGTCGATTGCAGTCATGCAAATTCCAACAAAGATCATAATTTACAACCCCTTGTACTAGATAATGTTGCCAATCAAATCGTAGAGGGCAATAACTCAATTATCGGCGCTATGATTGAGAGTCACCTAAACGCAGGAAGCCAGAAACTGTCGAGTAACCCGGATGATATGGCATATGGAGTATCAGTAACTGACGCCTGTATCGATTGGGACACTACTGAGGCCAGCCTTTTAGCCATGGCCGAGAAATTAAGAGATGTACTTAAAAGCAGATAACTCAGCAAGTCTCATTTTTTGGTTGCTGGGGCTGATCGTTTGATCTAGCATATTATCTGTTGTGTTCGCCTCTAAAACAGGATGTTTGACTTACTATGCCTCGATTGATTTTACTTCTCGCTGTTATTGGAGGCCTCTGGTATTGGTGGTCTGTGGTAAAAGGCCTGTCTGCCGAAGAACGTCGTTCATTCTTGTGGCGTTCAACATTTTGGGGGGTTTTAACCCTTTCAATAATATTAGTTGCCTCCGGCCGTATGCATTGGGTAGGAGCTGGCATTGCTGCGTTAATACCATTATCCAAAGGTATTCTAGGCATGGGTCTACGGGTGCTTCCTTTTTTACGCATTCTCAGTCGCTTTAAAAGCAGTCCTTCTCAATTCAGAACTAAGTCACTACTGGTTACGGTTAATTTTGCAACTAAACAGATGAGTGGCGAGGTGCTGGCCGGCGAATATACAGGCAAAACCCTGTCAGAACTAACCGCGGATGACATGGATTTATTGTCAGCTAGTTTTAGGACTAATGATCGAGAGTCCTTTGTCTTGCTGCAAGCCTACAGGCTGCGCAATGGCGATAGCTCCCATGAGTCATCAGGAGAATATCAGTCAGGTGGCTATTCAGATTTATCGACTGAGGAGTCCTATAAGATCCTTGGCCTAGAAGTTAATGCTTCAAAAGAAGATGTAACCAAGGCGCATAAACGCTTGATTCAAAGACTACATCCCGATCGTGGAGGCAGTGATTATTTAGCAGCAAAAATCAATGCGGCGAAAGACAAACTTGGCTAATCGTTAAGATCGCAAAATGTAGTGCATGTATCTTCCCAGCCATTTGTATGGCTCCAACATTGAATATTTGAGCTCCATATCAATGACAGCTGCATCATCCAAATGCCCCCCTCTGAGATTAGTAACATAGTCATGAAATACTCTGATTCCTGACGAATGCACCACCTTAATCGATAACTGCCCTATCCACTCGTCGATTAATTCGGGTTTCAACGGGGTATGTGGCGTTAGACTGCCGGGATCTGCACAAAATTGGCCCTTTAGCACATTGAAGTTTCCGCGAATTAGATTGCGATATACCAATCCATTATGGTTGTAAAATGTGATGGACATACGGCCATTTCTCGTCATAAGGACGTTTAGCGACTTAAGCAGTAGCTGAGGTTCTGCAAGCCATTCAATCAATGCATGGCAGATTACCAAATCAAAAGTACCTAGCCTATTTTTTAGTAAGTCTTGATACGGACATTGGTGCCAAATAATGTCGTCCATAACCGATTCTTGTTCGGCCAGTTTTTGAGCACAAGCAAGCATGTTCTGCGATAGATCGTTGTACACGACCTTATGACCTAGGGCTGCTAGTTTGACGCTCAGTTGTCCCAAGCCCCCGCCTATATCTATTATTCGCAGAGGTTTGCCACTTAGGATCTGAGGCATACTAGCCACGAGGTCTCGCCAAACAACCGCTAACCTGATTTGACCCTTAAGACCGCCGTACACTTTGCGCGCGAACTTCTCCGCTAGATCATCAAAATTCCTATCACCATGATTGTAATCTGACATTTTGAAGGCTTTTTTATGGAATTGTCTGTATTAAAGCAAAAAGCCAAGAAGGGTTATATAGCTTGGTAGGCTTTTGCAGACTACAATGGAGGACCAAACTTCAAGGCATCCAAAATAGTGAATCACTCCCCTACTGTTGAACTGGCTATGCAACTCGTCGCACAACCTTCCGTTACGCCTAAAGATGCTGGTTGCCAAGCTATGATGACAGAGCGGTTACAGGATTGTGGCTTTAGCATTGAAAATCTTCGATTTGGTGATGTTGATAATTTTTGGGCGATCCACGGAAGCTCAGGGCCTATTTTTTGTTTCGCAGGTCATACCGACGTAGTGCCTACAGGTCCCGTTGAGAGTTGGTCGCATCCCCCATTTACGCCTACCATAGTAGAGGGTCAGCTATATGGACGAGGTTCAGCTGACATGAAGGGCTCTCTCGCAGCTATGGTCGTTGCGGCAGAGGAGTTTGTGTCCGAATTTCCGAAGCATCAGGGGCGTCTAGCATTTCTAATCACCAGTGACGAGGAAGGTATCGCAGTCAACGGTACGGTCAAGGTGGTTGACTGGCTACAACAGCAAGGAATCACTCCTGAGTGGTGCTTGGTTGGAGAGCCATCTAGCTCCACTCAATGTGGTGACACCATCAAAAATGGCCGCCGCGGCTCGCTGGGTTGCCGGCTAACCATTAAAGGTACTCAAGGGCATGTCGCGTATCCGCATTTGGCCGCTAACCCCATTCACCTCGGGATGCCTGCACTTGAGGAATTAACCCGCGAGATATGGGACCAAGGTAACACCTTCTTCCCTGCAACATCGTTTCAGGTGTCCAATATTAACGCAGGGACCGGTGCTACCAATGTGATACCTGGAACCGTTGAGGTATTGTTTAACTTTCGGTTTTCGACCGAAGTAACAGACTTGCAGCTGATGGGTCGAGCTGAAGCGATACTGAACAAACACCAACTGGACTACGAGGCAGAATGGAATTTGAGTGGTCAACCTTTTATCACTGAAAGAGGCGACTTAGTTCAGGCAGCTATTAACTGCATAGCGAGGACTACTGGATTAGAGGCTGAGCTATCAACGGCTGGAGGAACCTCTGATGGAAGGTTTATCGCACCAATAGGAACTCAGGTTGTAGAATTAGGCCCTGTTAACCAAAGTATCCATCGCGTCGATGAAAACGTATCTATTGATGACCTAAATACGTTGACCAAAATCTACAAAAATATTCTTCACGAACTACTTGTCTAAGTATTGTTGTCCCTAAGATACCTCTTTAAAGGAATCGACCAATCATGAGCTTTTACGTCGGATTCCTGTATATCTCAACTGTGCTCATATGGGGTTCTACTTGGTTGGCTATTACCTATCAACTTGGTTCAGTAGATCCCATTGTCTCAGTCATCTATCGCATGCTGCTATCCTCGATTCTATTGTTTATAGTTTGCTACTTTAGAGGCATCTCTCTTCGTGTAAGCTCTCGAAATCACACCTTTTTAATGGCCCAAGGCGTTAGTTTATTTGGGCTTAATTATTGGATTATCTATATGGCTGAGACCTACTTAGCCAGTGGTATTATCGCGGCTATATTCTCACTGATAGTACTCTTCAACATTATTAACAGCAGAATCTTCTTAAAGCGTCCAACCAACGCATATATCGTACTAGGTGGATTTGTGGGACTATCAGGGATCTGTTTGCTATTTTATCCTGAGTTAACAAGCGTTGGTTCAGAGGATGGCGCCATGACCGGCTTTGCGCTGGGTTTAACGGCGGTTTTCATTGCTTCTTTGGGTAACATGGCGGCAACGCGCAATGGGCTGACAGGACTTTCAGTGTGGTCTATTAACGCCTGGGGAACTCTCTACGGCGCTATTGCGCTGGTGGCTATAGCGCTCTTTACTGGAACCGAATTTACCTACGAATATAGCCTTTCCTATACAGTTTCACTGGTTTATCTATCAATTTTCGGCACTATCCTTGCCTTTGGTGCCTATCTGAAGCTGATGATTTTAATCGGACCAGAGAAGGCCGGGTATGGCGCCCTTCTAATACCTTTCGTGGCAATCATCCTATCAACATTGTTTGAAAGCTATCAGTGGACTCCTATGGCTCTTGCTGGATTCGTACTGGCCGGACTCGGAAATTATTTGGTCATGTCGAGAAAGAATTAGTTGGGTAACCTGTTAAGCGCAAAAACATCAAAGCGAGTGCTCCTGCCCGTTAGCGAATAGCTAGGCGTTAGGTTTCCTAGGGCTTCAGCCGATACTGAGCGTTTAACTACGACTCTATATTTTGCGTGATCAAGGGCTAGCGAGAGTAAATCTGCACTATCATCATCTGATCCAACTATAGAATGAAAGGCCTGCATTTCCTTCTTAACTTTGGCTGACTTTTTTCTTTCAGGGAACATTGGGTCTATGTAGACAATATCAGGCCGGTCTCCTGGGCTAAGTGATTCTAAAAACTCTTTCGAATCCTGCCCCACTAAGCTTATCCGCTCAACAATGGATCCTAGAGCAGTATCGGTCATTGCTGCCTGTCGCGCTCGCTCTAAACCGTCTCTCAATAAGCTATGCACCACTTTATTCCGCTCTATCAGTGTCATTGAACAACCTAGAGTGGCCAATACAAAGCCATCAGCGCCTAAGCCTGCGGTAAGGTCGAGGACGGATGGCATAAAGCGACCTGATACTCCGATCGCTTTTGCAATCGCCTGGCCATTGCCGCCACCGTGCTTGCGGCGGTGAACATGGGCAGCGCTGCTGAAATCGCAACGAATAGCACCATGAAGTTTGGCGTTAGTAGGTAATAAGGATATCCCTTGATGGTCTACTACAAGTTCATAGTCGAACATTCTTTGCTTTACTTCAAGGCTTAGGCCGGCACTAAGTATGGGATAATCTAGCGCTTCCGCTAATTCGTCCGCTTGATTAGATAGCTGGGAATTTTTACAGTTAATAACAATAGTCGACATGTGGCTATTTAACCATACAATAGAGTCTCCGAGGATTAGGAACCATCAATATGAAGCTTATTTTTGTAGCCATTGCTATTAGCCTACTGTCATCCTGCTCTGATTACGAGATTACACTCAACGATCAGCCGATACTGCTAAGAAAGCCGGTACCGGTAGATGTTACAGTTTTCGATTCAGGCCTATCGCGGTGCCTGTCAGAAACGTTAAAGATGCAAAGTCATACCGATATAAGTGATCTTAATACGCTGGATTGCAGCTTTGCCGGCATTAAAATCCTTGATGGTTTGGAACAGTTTCAAGGTTTGGTTAGGGTCAAGTTGAATGGCAACGAGCTCTCTGATATTGGGCCATTGCTTTCGCTAGGGCAACTGACTATAGCTGACCTGGAAAACAACAATAACATCCCATGCGAACAGCTTCAGGTACTACAGGGCTATATTGGTAATGGACTCACCCACTCGCAGGACTGCAAGCTCTAGATTTGAGTTTGATTTTCTAGCGACTGCTTAAGATTCTGCTCTAAAAGTTACTCACAATATCTGTGGATAACTTTGTGGATTAACGGTGTTCCACAACGTTTAGCGCCCACTTAGTCACGCCTTTTGTTAAATTGATCATTTTTTAACCAGCATAAAAATGCCATATAAATCATATACTTAGATATACAGGCATCAATAATCAATGACTTACAGGGCATAGCTCATATAAACTTTAGATCTTCGGGCTATCTGTGGAAAAAATTAAGTTATCGATAAAAAAACCCGTATAAGCCTAAAATAAAACTTGCTCTTCTCTAGGCAATGATCTATGTCGACTCCGTCACACTTCTCCCCTAGCTCAACGCTAGTTTGTGAGCTCAATCCAAGCACTTCCTGTCTTCTGGCTGGCAAACTTAAGTGGATCTCTGACAGCGAGAGAATCGCCAATCGTAACCTTAACTTTATCTATATGATTATTTTTTTCACTGATATGCCCTATTAAAATAACCTTAAGATTACTCTGATCTATATTCATCAAAAAGCCGCTCAGTTGATCGTTACTTAAATGCCCAAACCTTCCACCTACCCTCTCTTTTAAAAAGCTGGGATAAGGGCCTGTATTTAGCATGTCCTGATCATAATTAGCTTCCAGCAACAATCCATGGCAATACGAGTACTGAGATTCGACAAAGGGCGTTGAATGCCCGATATCAGTCAGTATTCCCAGTTTAAGGCTCTGGGCCTCAAAGACATACTGAACAGGCTCGCGCGCATCATGCGGTACCGGGACCGGAATAACACGAAGATCACCAATAGCAAAGGGGGTGTGGCTGTCGATAATATTGAAATTCGCACTACCAAAATCGACATCTCTGGACTTTAGGCAGCCAGACGTAAGATAAACAGGTATAGAAAACTTGCGCGCTAGTGGCACGACACCCTTCCAATGATCGCTATGTTCATGGGTGACCAATATAGCACTGAGGTCCTCTGGGGTTTTACCCAGGGCTAATAGCCGTTTACAGATATCTTTTACGCCAAAGCCGCAATCAACCATAACACAGGTATCTTGCGACTCGACGAGAGTAGAATTCCCTTTGCTACCGCTGCCTAAGGAGGCAAATCTCACTAGCTTTCAGACCTCAAGAAAGGTTACTTCGCAATATAGTAAGTAGTTTTAAAGCCTCAACTCTGGTTAAGCTACTGCCCTTAGCATCCACGACACGGACCTCTGTGTCAGAGCCAACCGTCTGGACCAGAATCTGATAATTTGCCTTTATAATATCCTGCTCTTTACCGCCGCCGAATATTCGTCCAAAGAAGCCAAGCTCTTCGGAGCTAGCCTCTGTATAATTAACAAAAAGTACGCCTTGGCTCCGGTTTTTGTCGATTGTTGTAAACCCACCTCGTTCTGCAGAGTACACAAGTGAAGCCCACGAGCGATCAAATCCTAGTTTCATCCGAACATAAGGGTCTGTAACCTTTGGCGATAGAATATCAACCTTTGCTGAACCTCCGATATCTTGTGCAAGCAGTGAAACACTTGCGAAATTAGACTCTTCAGCCAACTCATTAGCCACTAAAGTCATCATGTCCAGCTCTCGCTGATCGCTATCAGAGGTGGTAGGCCATTGTCCTGACTCTTCCACACCTCTGGCAACCTGGTTATGTATCGCCGATATCTCTGTACTGTCTATTTGAACGCCTGGCGTTATATTGAAACGAAATCGATGTGAATTTTCTTCATCGGAGTTAAACGTCACCCAAACAGTCTCTATCAGTCCCGAGGACCCCTCTGCGCGAGCCGAAGGCACACCACTGCGATTTAAAACACTACGTAGTCGGGGCCACAACTCTCCTGGAGCAATATTAATTAATATCCATCGGCGCTCATCAAAGCTCTGAATTTTGACTAGTTGTTCAAATGTATTGACCGAAGCGGCCTGCGGCCGTGGGACCTCGTAGGAACTTAGCTGTCCAGAATCAATCTCAATTTGTGGTATAGGGTAGGCCTGCCCTAAGCCTGCACTATCCATTTCTACAGGAACAGCTGTCGGCGCTGTTTCCTCGGCGAGGAGGTAGTCCCCACTGCGATCCCTAAGCCCCAGCCAACCGCAGCTGGTGAGACTGGAAATAAAGATAAAGATAATAGCGTTAGAGATTATTTTACTCATCAAAGAAAGCCTTCTTAATTGCGCAGGTAGTTGCGCGTATATTATTTAGTGATACCAGCGGCGCTAAGCGCTGCAACGACGGTATCTTGATATTCTTCACTCAGCGTTGTCATAGGTAACCGTAGCGCGTTTTCCATGAGACCCATCTCGCACACTGCCCATTTAACAGGAATGGGGTTAGCCTCCAAGAAAAGTGCAGAATGCAAGGCAACTAAACTCATATCTATGGCAGCTGCCTTCTTGCTGTCGCCTGCTATTGCAGCCGCACACATCTCTGACATCAGCCTAGGGGCAACGTTCGCAGTGACAGAGATATCTCCGTGACCACCCATTCCCATAAGCTCTCTAGCAGTAGCATCATCACCGGAATAAACCGCAAAAGAATCACCGCAGCCGGCCTTTAAAATAGTCACTCTGCTTAACTCACCGGTAGCTTCTTTAACCCCTACGATATTGACCAGTTTACTCAGACGAATTATTGTCTCTGGTCGCATATCGCAAGCAGTTCTTCCCGGGACGTTGTAAAGTATCTGATCGATGTCCACTGCTTCCGAAATGGCCTTGTAGTGCAGGTAAAGGCCTTCTTGAGTCGGTCTATTATAATAGGGAGTAACTAACAGACAGGCGTCTGCACCGGCATCTTTGGCAGCCTGTGTCAGTATAATTGCTTCAGCCGTTGAATTCGCTCCGGTTCCTGCAATTACCGGTATACGTCCAGCTACTTGATCTACAACAACCTTAATGACCTGCTGATGTTCTGTAACATTTAATGTGGCGGACTCGCCTGTCGTGCCTACAGCCACAATGCCATTGGTTCCTTGCTCAACATGCCACTCCACAAGGCCTTTCAGCGAAGACCAATCGACGTCTAGAGAGCCGGCGTGCATAGGCGTGACCAATGCAACAATACTTCCAGTAATCATTTGGTTCTCCTTCGAGACGAATTAACAAGGGCGCTTATGGTACTGAGCCTATCGGTCGGGTACAAGTAAAACCCGACGAATGAAAATACTTTGAGGTTCATTTTCTTTTGGCCGGTAGGTTATACAAATCTGGCTCGCCTTCAGGTCGATTTTTAAATCGACGATGGGCCCAGAGGTATTGATCTGGCTGAAGTAAGATGAATTTTTCGACGATTTGATTGATACGTGTTGCATCGACAAGATCATCGCCCGCCGGGAACTCCTCTAGCGACGGGTATATAGTCACTTGATACCCCTCACTACCTTCTAATCTCACATGACTAACAGGAATAACTGCAGCTCCAGTCACTTTAGCAAACCGAGCCGTACCATAAACCGTAGCTGCCTTAACGCCAAAGAATGGAGCAAATAGGCCCTGGACTAAACCGTAGTCCTGATCAGGGCCATACCAAACGGTTCGCCCTTTCTTGAGGGCTTTCATAGTGCCTCTAACATCTCTGCGTTCATAAAGAACCGTCTTGCCTGCGCCTTTGGATGCCCGGCCTCGTACTTGGATAAAGTCGTAAACCGGATTGCCATGGGCACGGTACATACCGTCCATTTGGGCGGCCATTGAGATAGCCCCACCACCGATCTCCAAAGTTGTGTAGTGAATACCCAGTAGCATTATGCCTTGGCCTGGATTAACTGAGTCCAAATGCTCAAGCCCATCGTACTTTATTAACTTGGCCAAGCGACGCTTTGACCACCACCACGCCATCCCCGTTTCCATAATCGCGATACCCATGCTAATAAAGTTATCTCTAAGCATTTTTTGTTTTTCAGCAATCATTTTGTCTGGGAAGCATATTTCGATGTTGCGTTTAGCAATATGCTTACGCCTACTAGGAAGTGAATGAACAAGAAGGCCTATCGCCTTACCCGTCATCAGTAAGATAGGAAAGGGTAAAATGGTAATAAAACGCCATAATCCGAAGGCCAGCCAGATCGGCCAATGCTTTGGATGCAATAATTCAAACCGAAATTTCGCGGCCTTGGACTCGTTAGAATTCAAAATGTCTGTGCCTTAAACGAGGTGCGCAATGTCCACCTCAGGATTTACATCTGCTTCATAATCGATACCGGGAATATCAAAGCCGAAAAGAGCCAAAAATTCATGCTTGTACCCAGCAAAATCGGTTAATTGCCTAAGATTATCAGTGGAAATCTTTGCCCAAGACTGAGCTACAGCAGCCTGTATTTCTGGTCGCAGCTCAAGTTCATCCATCCTGAGCCTGCCCTCCTCATCAAATCGAGGTGTCTCTGCGTACAGTCCTTCAGTGAATAGGCGATAAAGCTGCTCGATACAGCCCTCGTGGCTACCGTCAGCTTTCATTTCACGAAATAACATCGCTAAATAGAGCGGCATTATCGGGATAGCTGAGCTCGACTGTGTAACCACTGCCTTTAACACGGATACACGAGCATCTCCGCCGCTTAAAGCTAAGGCTTCTCTAATGGAGATTACCTTAGTATCAAGATCTTTCTTCGCCTGGCCAATCGTGCCATCCCAATAAAGATCCCAGGTCATTTTCTCGCCAATATAAGTAAAGGCCGTAGTTTTGGCCCCTTTGGCAAGAACCCCAGCGTTGCCTAAGGCATCCAGCCACATCTGCCAGTCCTCGCCCCCCATGACTGCTACTGTATCTTCAATCTCTTGCTCACTAGCAGCTTCAAGACTAAATTCCTGAATGGTTTCCTTATCAGTATTGATACCACGCATACTGATGTTTTTACCTACTGGTTTTAATGTCGAGTTGAACACTTCTCCTGTTTTAGGGTGCTGACGCCGCGGTGCAGCTAGGCTATAAATGACTAAGTCAATCTGACCAAGATCTGCCTTGATAGTCTCAATGGCTCGCTGCTTCACCTCGTCGGAGAAAGCATCACCGTTGATACTCTTAGCATAGATACCGCTGGCATCAGCATGCTTATGGAATGCCGCACTGTTATACCAACCAGCAGTCCCAGGCTTGCGCTCAGTTCCTGGCTTTTCAAAAAATACACCTAGTGTCGCAGCGCCACAACCGAAAGCGGCTGTAATGCGAGCAGATAGCCCATATCCTGTTGAACTACCAATCACAAGTACTCGTTTCGGACCCGCAATCGGCTCTTGGCGCTTAATATAGTTAATTTGCTCTACAACGTTATTTTCGCAACCGACGGGATGGCTGGTAATACACATGAATCCTCTTACACGAGGCTTAATAATCATTCAATATCTCTCCATCTGAAGGGGTTATACCTTATGACAGCAATGATACCCTAATGCCCCCCTATCCCGTAAGATTAGAATAAAATTATACGTAAATGATCAGCTTTTAATCTCTGCCCGTAAACTACCGTAGCAGTAATATCTCTTCATCCAATTGTATCCGTGTGTAGTGGCCGTAGAATCACTACAATGCCGTATGGAGCGTAATGGTCACAAGCCAATAAAGCGCGTTAAAAACACATTGAGAACAGCATAACCATGACTAAATCTGACAAACTATCCTACCCCTTTTTAAGGTCTAGCTTTTTACAGGCTCTAGAGGAAAGTGGGAGTGTTTCAGCAGATACTGGTTGGACACCTATACATGTACAGTTGGAAGAGGAAAGTGACCATTTTTTTATGCCGCTGTATCTAAAAGAGCACTCGATGGGCGAGTATGTTTTTGATCACGCTTGGGCCAATGCATACCACCAGAATGGTCTTGAGTATTACCCCAAACTGGTTACCGCCGTACCCTTCACTCCGTCTACTGGCGCCAGAGTGAGAAGTCATAGTCGACTAGGCAGACAGCAGTGTATTCATTTTTTGGATGAGGTCATAAAACTAGCCAACGAAGTAGAAGCTTCAAGCTGGCACTTGCTATTCCCTAGCCCAGAAGAACTAGCTCTATTTGATGACCCCCGACTGCTTAAGCGTAGTGGCGTTCAATATCATTGGCTCAACCGGGAGTATGATGATTTTGACGCTTTCTTAAGTTCCATGACCTCTCGAAAGCGAAAAATGATACGTAAAGAGAGATCCGAGGTTGTCAAACAAGACATCACCGTTGAAGTCCTTGTTGGGGACGAAATAAAGGCCGATATTTGGGGCCTCTTTTATCGTTTGTATGAGCGTACCTACGCTAAGCGAAATGGCACTAAAGGCTACCTGACCCGGGAGTTTTTCATGCAAATAGCTGCGACTATGCCCGAGCAAATAGCGATGGCAGTTGCCACTAAGGAGAACCAACCCATTGCCTGTGCGTTATATCTGTTTGACAATGACACGCTCTACGGACGCTACTGGGGTAGCCTTGAGGAGTTCCCCTACCTGCATTTTGAACTATGCTATTACCGAGGGATCGAATTTGCTATTGAGAAAGGCCTTAGCCGTTATGATGCTGGTGCCCAGGGTGAGCACAAATTGGTACGGGGCTTTGAGCCGGTTAAAACTCATTCTCTTCACTGGATCAAGCATCCAGAATTTAAAGACGCTATTGCTCGCTATCTGAAATCTGAAGATGTCGGTATCGAGCAACATATTGAGCAAGCGATTGAAATGCTACCGTTTAAAAAGAGCTAAATAACGTCGCGAGACTACCACTCGCCGACATTGCTCATTGAAGCCCAGGGCTCCTTAATAGGCAGTCGCGGTCCAGCCTGCAGTAACTCGATCGAGATATTGTCAGGTGACCGAATAAAAGCCATGTGCCCATCACGCGGCGGGCGATTGAGAACCACGCCACTATCCGCAAGTTTCTGACACGTATGGTAAATATCAGCTACCCGAAACGCGAGATGACCAAAGTTTCTGCCCCCAGAATAAGCCTCAGCATCCCAGTTATAGGTGAGTTCTATTAATGGTGATTGAGTGGAGGCAGCCGTGTCCACGTCATCTGGAGCCGCAAGATAAACTAGCGTGAAACGCCCCGCCTTACTGTCGTACCGCGAGACCTCAACTAACCCTAATGATCCACAATAGAAGCCAAGTGAAACATCAAGTTCACGCACACGAACCATCGTATGTAAAAACTGCATGACTACCTCTGTATTAGAGCTAAAGAATCACAGTGCCAAATATCGGATATCACTTAAATATTTAACAATATCGGTCACAAAGCGTCCTGCGTCACCACCATTGACAAGCCGATGGTCATAAGAAAGCGCCAATGGAAGCATAAGCCTTGGTTCGAAAGTATCGCCGTTCCAAACAGGCTTTATTTGGGATTTGGAAACACCCAAAATACCAGCCTCAGGTGCGTTCACAATAGGCGTAAATCCGTTGCCGCCAATGGCTCCAAGGCTCGATAAACTAAAACATCCGCCCTGCATATCGGACGGTTTGAGTTTGCCGTCCCGGGCCTTAGCTGCCAGGTTAGCTACATCCGCAGCGATTTCCCATATCCCTTTCTCATCAGCATTGCAAATAACGGGAACTACCAAGCCTCGAGGAGTATCAACAGCCATCCCGATATTGCAGTAACTCTTTTGGATATAGTGCTCTCCGTCTGAGGCTAGAGACCGATTAAACACAGGGTTAGCATTAAGAGCCATCGCTATGCCTTTAATAATGAACGCAACGGGCGTTATGCGAACACCTCTGGCTTCACCTTCCGCCTTAAGCGACTTTCTAAAGCTCTCTAAATCAGTAATATCTGCGTCATCAAAGTGGGTGACATGTGGCACGTTTAACCAGTTTCGATGCATGTTAGCCGCGGTCAATTTCTGTATTTTAGTTAACTTTACAGACTCTATCGGACCAAACTGGCTGAAATCAATACTTGGAATAGCTGGGATTGCACTACCTTTAACGACCTCATTACCTGCAACACTGGTTAGTTTGCCTTTAACATAGGCGTCAATATCATCTTTTATGATACGACCTCGCGGGCCACTTCCAACAACGGAATCTAAGGTAACCCCCAATTCTCGAGCCATCAACCTTACCGAAGGCCCCGCATAAATTTCAGTTCCTGACTCACCTCCGCCTGACGGTTCCGCGACTGTAAGGGCCGCAACCGGTTCTATGGCCACTGGTTCAGGAGAAGACTCAATCACGGGCGTTTCTGCTTTAGACTGTATTTCTTCAACTTGCACGGACTCTTCAGGCTGTGGCTCAGAAGCCGATTCTGGCGAAGCGACTTCAAGCTCAACAATTGGATCGCCGACTTTAACCGTATCACCCTCAGCCACTAAGTACTTCACTAGCTGGCCAGCAATTGGCGAAGGCACATCCATCGTCGCTTTGTCTGATTCCAGGACTACTATCGAGTCCTCGGCTGCAATATTATCACCCTGAGCTAAACTCAGTTCGATAACATCAACCGTTTCAGCACCACCCAAGTCGGGAACTCTAATAATTTCTATAGCCACTCATTTATCCTTTATTTCAATTCAATGCTAACCCACTACGATACGCATAAACAACAATTACATATTCAGAGGATTGATTTTTTCAGAATCTATACCAAACTTAGTGATTGCTTCTGACACGACTGAAGCTTCAATCACTCCAGTATCTGCAAGGCCCTTAAGTGCCGATACCGTAATAAAATATCGATCGACTTCAAAAAAGCTTCTCAATGCGACTCTGCTGTCACTGCGGCCAAAGCCGTCGGTACCCAAAACATGAAGCGGGCTATCAATATAACGACGTAATTGCTCCCCATAAGCCTTCATATAGTCAGTGGCTATCACTACGGGCTCAGAAATACCCTCTAGTTGGGTCTCTACATAGCCCTTTCTCTGCGTCTCCGTTGGGTGTAATAAATTCCACCTATCAACGTCTTGTCCATCTCTAACCAATTCATTGACACTGGTAAGACTCCATATGTCAGCGGTAACATCATAGCTTTCTTGTAGTATAGCTGCGGCGGCAACCACTTCATTTAGAATGGTTCCGGCTCCCATCAACGTTACCTTATTATGCTGCTTGGCTTTATCGTAAGGGAACTGAGATCGCATTAAGGGATACATCCCTTTGATAATACCGTCCTCAACGCCTTCCGGCATGGCAGGCTGAACATAATTTTCATTCATAGTCGTAAGGTAATAGAAGTAGTTCTGTTTCTCTTCAAACATGCATTTCAGGCCACTCTGGACGATAACCGCAAGTTCATAGCTATAGGTTGCATCATAGCTCTTACAATTAGGAATGGTATTGGCCAAGATAAGGCTATGTCCATCCTGATGCTGAAGCCCTTCGCCATTAAGAGTAGTACGGCCTGCCGTGGCCCCAATTAAAAACCCTCTCGCTTGACTATCGCCTGCGGCCCACGCTAAATCACCAATCCGCTGAAAACCAAACATGGAGTAAAAGATATAAAACGGAATCATAGGGTAACTATTAGTACTGTACGATGTGGCAAGCGCCAACCATGCGGACATAGCGCCGGCCTCATTGATGCCCTCTTCTAAGATAACGCCCTTCTTATCTTCTTTGTAATACATAATTTGTTCATGATCATGAGGTACATACTGTTGGCCAACAGAGGTATAAATACCAAGCTGCCTAAACATACCCTCCATGCCAAACGTGCGAGCTTCATCAGGCACAATGGGGACCACATTTTTACCTATATTCTTGTCTTTCACCAATGTGGACAAGACTCTGACAAAGGCCATAGTGGTCGATATCTCTCGCTTACCGCTACTGGCTAGCTGCTTTTCAAAGACTTTAAGATCGGGAACATTCATGGCCTCGAATTCGGACTTACGGGCCGGAAGTGGTCCCCCAAGTGTCTCCCGCCGACGGTTCATGTATGTTAGTTCCGGGCTGTCTTCTGCAGGACGGTAATAGGGGACAGTCTCCAATTGCTCATCAGAGATGGGTATTCCGAATCTATCTCTAAAGCGCCGAAGATTTTCAACATCAAGTTTTTTAACGGAATGAGTGTCATTGGCAGCTTGGCCGCCCTGTCCTAACCCATAACCCTTAACGGTCTGCGCAAGAATCACCGTAGGCTTGCCTTTATTAGCAACAGCCTCTGAGTAAGCAGCATAGACCTTATAGGGGTCATGACCACCCCTATTTAGACCCATAATCTGCTCGTCGGTTAGATCCTTAACCAGTTCTAGCAGTTCCGGATACTTCCCGAAAAAATGCTCTCTGGTATACGCGCCACCATTGTATTTATAATTCTGGAGTTCTCCATCACAGACCTCGTTCATACGCTGAAGCAATAATCCGCTTTTATCTCTTTCTATTAACGCATCCCAGTGACGGCCCCAAATTACTTTGATTACATTCCAGCCAGCGCCCCTGAACGCACCCTCCAGTTCTTGAATGATTTTTCCGTTACCACGTACCGGTCCATCTAGCCGCTGTAAGTTACAATTAATGACAAATATCAGATTTTCTAGCCCTTCTCTACCCGCCAATGATATTGCTCCGAGAGTTTCAGGTTCATCACACTCCCCATCACCAAGAAATGCCCAAACCTTTCTGTCTCCTCGAGCGACTAGACCTCGAGCGGACAGGTAACGCATCACATGAGCCTGGTATATGGCCTGAATGGGGCCCAAACCCATTGAAACAGTTGGAAACTGCCAATAGTCTGGCATCAGCCATGGATGAGGGTACGAGGAAAGTCCCGAGCCATCGACTTCTCGCCTAAAATTATCCAGCTGACTTACGCTTAAACGCCCTTCCAAGAAAGAACGAGCATACATTCCCGGTGAGCTATGACCCTGGAAAAAAACCAGATCACCCAAGTTGTCGTCTTTAGATCCTCTAAAAAAGTAATTAAAGCCCACATCGTAAAGCGTTGCTGCGGAGGAGAAACTAGCAATATGACCGCCAATACCATCACTTTGCGTGTTGGCTCGCATCACCATCGCAAGTGCATTCCATCTAACTAAGGACCTAATGCGGCGCTCCATAAACAGATCCCCAGGCATCACTTTCTCTTGGTCAACCGGAATTGTATTTCGGTAGGGGGTAGTAACCGACTGAGGTAGCTGTATTCTATTTTCAGTAGCGTGAGAATGTAAGGCATCTAGGATATAGCTGGCGCGATCATCACCCTGAGCTCGTCTTATGGAGTCCAGAGCATCTAGCCACTCTTTGGTTTCAGATGGATCTAAATCATGCATGGTCTATTCCCTAACGCTGGCCTATTAGATGGTATTTTCCTACAGCGGTAAAGGCAACGCACTAACAGCCTGAATCGAGGGAAAATAACCGCTCTTTGAAGGCGTGTAGTATAACTACAAAAAATAGCGAATTAAAGCTACTTTTAAAGTGCCTTGATTGGCGAGGTAATACAATTTACCCCTAAGTCCCTGTATAATATGACTTAAATTTTTTTTTAAAATATAGTGACAGTTAGTAAAATTACATATATGAGGGTTTAAAACAAACTAATCAGCTGATGGGAAGAGGTCCAGCCCAACATTTGGCCTGTAAAAGCCCTACTTACCCTTCTGAAATATCTTCAACCGCTGAGCCGTCCGGCCAAGCGTTAAAAACGGCTTTGACCAAAGTCGCTAAGGGGATCGCAAAAAATACGCCCCAAAAACCCCAAATACCACCGAAAAGTAGGACCGCCACGATAATCGCGATTGGATGTAGATTTACCACTTCAGAAAACAAAAGCGGCACAAGTACGTTTCCATCGAAAAACTGAATAACGCCATAGGTAAAAAACAACCACAAGAACTCAGCGGAATAACCCCATTGCATATATCCCACGAGCAATACAGGCAAGGTTACAACGCTCGCCCCGATATAGGGTATCAGTACCGAGAGCCCTACTAGAAGCGCTAATAACGCGGCGTAATTGAGGCCTAGTAGCAGAAACGCGCCGAAGGATAATGAACCCACGATCAGAATCTCGATCGCCTTACCTCTAACATAGTTAGCAAACTGAACGTTCATCTCAGACCAAATAATGTTCATGACTGGCCGCTTGCGAGGTAAAAGATCTGCTACAAAGGTAAATAATTTTTCTCTATCTTTGAGCATAAAGAAGACCAACACCGGAACTAAAAGTAAATAGATCGCCACAGCTAAGAGACTGGGGAAACTGCTGATTGAAAAGGTCAGTATTTGCTCAGCCATGTTAGCAATTTCTTCAGAAATCCGCATAGATAACAACTCGAACTGATCTACCGTCAAGTAATCGGAATATGTTTCGGGTAGCGTCACTAAAAAAGCCTGGATTCTACTAATAATATTAGGGACTTCGGCAAGCAACAGAGACATTTGCCTCCCAACACTAGGCACTAAGCCAACTACGATAGTGATCAAGCCTAGCAGGAAAAGCACGTAAGACGTCACCATAGATACGCGAGGTGACACGCCAGCACGTTGCAAGGTGTTTACAACACCCTGCAGAAGGAATGATAAAATCAGAGCCGCAAAGACAGGCCCCAAAAATCCGCCAATCGTTGCCATTAGCGCAAGGGACGCCACCAACATCACAGCCAAAAGGACAGCTTCTTCGTTGCCGAAATAACGACCTAACCACCTATTTAACACTTGCTTCATGGACGTTCCTTAAGAAAAACCACTCAATACAGACCAGTATAAATCACCTACTTACTCGTAAACCATTATAAGACATGAAACGAGTCGAAGTTTCAACTGTCCAACATTTAACTTATATAAGCCACAAGGGTAGAAATTTTAAATGCCCCGTGTATGCTTGAACTATACAGCCAATTCGACAAAAAAGGGCCTGCGCCGGCTATGTTAAGACTTTTAATCACCCTGCTACTCACATACTGGTGTTTTTTAGCTCCGACGAATCTCGCGCTAGCAAAAGAGATTGAATTACCACTTCTTGGTGACAGTAGCTCTGGAATTGTATCTAAACAACAAGAGTACCAACTCGGCCGGACTTGGCTAAAAGTCTTCCGTAGTCGTGTTACAGAGCACGATGACCCTTTGATGCAGCTTTACTTCGAAGAGCTGATTTACAATTTGGCCGTCTTCAGTGATCTAGAAAACCCGGAACTCGAACTAGTCATCATAAAAAACCCCACGATGAACGCATTTGCCGTGCCAGGCGGTGTGGTTGGAATACATACGGGGTTGTTTGCCTTTGCCGAAAATGAGGATCAGATGGTGTCAGTATTGGCTCATGAACTTGCCCATCTGAGCCAAAGACATTTCGCGCGGGGACTCGAAGCACGACGATCATCATCAATGGTGACACTTGCAGGGCTATTAGCCGGGCTCGTTGTTGCAGCAACAGTGGGTGGAGATGCCGGAATGGCTGCAATCAGTGCCAGCCAGGCTTACGCCGCAGAAAGCCAGCTTAGGTACAGTAGATCTAACGAGCAAGAAGCCGATCGGATTGGGCTACAAACAATGGAAAGGTCAGGGCGAGATCCTGCCGCTGCGGGGGATATGTTTGAGACATTGCTCTCCAAAACACGCTATTCAGGAACTCGCATACCTGAGTTTTTATTAACCCACCCTGTCACCGAGAAGCGCATCGCTGATGCCCGAGGTCGAAGCATGGGTTCATCGAGACGTCACTATATTGAACATCCTGACTATTACCTGATGCAGGCTCGAGCAATTGTGGCGATGGACAGCTCTACAAAAATTAGCATCACAAAATTCCAAACGGAACTGAAAAATAACACGCTACGGCCTGATGCTGCGAACTATGGATTAGCGCTAGCGTACTTGAACGCCGGTGAATTCATCAAGGCTGAGAGACTGATCGCTGCGCTGCTGGCAGAGCACCCGCGGCAGATCGCTTATCAATATACCGACATCGAAATAGATCTTGCGCAAGAGAATTATGCGACAGCACTCTCTAAACTTAACGGACTATTAGCGCTAACGCCAAACAACTATCCCCTCATGGCGCTAGAGAGTGAGATTCTTTGGCAAGACCATCAGTATGAAAAATCAGCGACAGTATTAACGCTTCTGACCCGTAATCGACCTGAAGACCCTATGCTTTGGTATCGGCTTGCCGAGGTGCGCGGACTGGCAGGCAATATTTCAGGGGTTCATGAAGCGCGAGCGGAGTACTTTATATTGGTAGGTGCGTTCGACCTGGCTAGAGAACAACTGGGATTGGCTACAAAGCTGGTAACTGCTGACTTCAAACGCTCAGCCATCGTCAGTCAACGCCTTAGGGATGTGGTTTCAATGGAAGAAAAAGCTAAGCGACTTTAATCTAAATGATGTGCTTTAAATGTCATCATTCTATCTAGGGACTGCATCGCAAGAGTTGCAACAGCGGGATCGACGAAGACTTCGTTACTGCCTTGTTCCAAGCATGACAGCAAGTTTTGCAAACTGTTCATACCCATCCAAGGGCAGCTGGCACAGCTTCGGCAAGAGGCGCCACTGCCCCCTGTAGGGGCTATAAGTAGTTGCTTATTTGGCACTGACTGCTGCATTTTATAAAAAATACCCTGATCTGTAGCCACAATCAGTTGCTTGTTAGGCAACGTTGTTGCCGCCCCGATAAGCTGTGACGTAGACCCAGTAACGTCGGCAATACTCACAACTGAGTCTGGTGATTCAGGATGGACTAGCACCGCAGCATCTGGATAGATTTGCTTAAGATCTAAAATACCCTTAGCTTTGAACTCCTCATGGACGATACAGCTTCCATCCCATAGCAGCATATCAGCGCCTGTCTCTTTCTGAACATAACCACCAAGATACTTATCTGGCGCCCAGAGGATTTTTTCACCGAGACTGTCAAGATAATCAACAACCTCAACGGCAATACTTGAAGTTACAACCCAGTCAGCTCGGCCTTTGACAGCCGCGGATGTGTTGGCATATACCACCACCGTTCTATCGGGGTGCTCATCGCAAAAGGCAGAGAACTCGTCAGCAGGACAACCCACGTCTAACGAGCAAGTTGCTTCGAGGGTTGGCATCACCACTCGCTTTTGTGGCGTCAAAATCTTTGCAGTCTCACCCATAAATTTAACGCCAGCCACAACCAGTGTCTGAGCATCGTGATTGGCACCAAAGCGCGCCATCTCTAAGGAGTCAGAAACCGTACCACCCGTCTCCTCTGCGAGTTGTTGAATTAGCGGGTCGGTATAATAATGAGCAATAAGCACTGCATTTTTGGAAGCCAATTCAGACTTTATTCTGCCCTTGAGGCGCTCTAGATCAGATTTATCGATACTGTTCGCCGAGGGCACCTTAGTGAGGTACTCTTCAACGACGCGTCGCTGACTTTCTACCGCTATTTCTGCATTTTTCTGCTGTATCAACATCGCTCAGAGGTCTCGAGTCTTACACCTAAAATCTGGAAAGCCAATAAACAACGGCCGTTACTACGATAAGTAATATTGCAACCGCCGCGATGGCGTCAGCCTTTGAGTCAACACCTTCCTGTGGGATATGATGGTCAGTCATTGTTAAGAGCCTAATAGTCTTTTGGGGACAGCATTTTACCAACCAAACAGCAACCTGTCTTGCTTTCTTGGCACTTCATTTGAAAATTATAGGTATACCCCTCACTAGGACTAGAATAATAGTCACAATCTAGATTTCGGTATTGTGATTGCCTGATCTGCTCTTTAAACTACCGTTTATCTTAGTCATTAACGAGCTTGCTGGAAATCGCCTAATAAAAGATTTAGAACTCTAAGTTTCTTATTGGCTCTCGTCAAAATTAACTGACTAGGCACTCTAAACTTACAGCTTTTGATTAAACGATGGGCGCTATGCATAACGACGTTATACAAATCTTTTTCCTTATCTTCACTGGCGGAGCCGTCGTTGCGTCGATGGCCCTATTCGGCCGACAACCTCTTCTAGTTGCCTATATCGTGCTGGGCGCTGTAATAGGGCCCTATGGGTTGGGCTGGGTGTCAGATGTCGAGCTAATAGGGCAAATTGGTAGTATAGGAATAATATTTTTATTATTTTTGTTGGGCCTCGATATGCAGCCTCAGATTCTGTTGAGAGTACTACGTGAGGTCACGCATGTAACACTGATCAGTTCAACTCTCTTTGCGCTCATAGGTTTTGTGGTAGGCCACCTATTTGGGTACTCTCACATCGAAAGCATCATTATTGGTATTGCCATGATGTTCTCAAGCACGATTATTGGTATCAAATTACTACCGACCACTGCGCTACATCACAAACATTCTGGTGAGTTAATGGTTGGCATGCTGCTGATGCAGGACTTCCTAGCTATCTTCGTATTACTGTTACTTATATCGGGGGATCTAAGCAATGGGAATCTGCTGCCGTTAGGTAAAAGCCTTGTCGCTCTGCCCGCTTTAGTTGGGGGTTGTTTCGTTGCCGTAAAAATAGTCCTGCAGCCCCTATTTGCAAGGTTTGATCGAATTGGTGAATATGTATTCTTGCTAGCATTAGGCTGGTGTTTGGGTATCGCAGAACTAGCAGAGTATTCAGGCCTGTCACGTGAAATCGGCGCTTTTGTGGCAGGGATCTCGATCGCAACAAGCCCCATTTCCCAATATATCGCGCTTAACCTAAAACCACTAAGAGACTTCTTCTTGATTTTGTTTTTCTTTTCGCTGGGAAGCGGCTTTGACCTTTCATTAATTCCAGCCATAGCGATAGCTGCAGGCCTGCTAGCAGCGCTGATGCTAACAATCAAGCCCCTGACTTACCACTGGCTACTAAAGTCACAGAGCGAAACCGAGGCCTTAGCCTGGGATATAGGATTTAGACTAGGCCAAAATAGTGAGTTCTCTCTAATGATCGCCTACCTCGCCTTTAACACAGGCTTGATAGGCTCCCATACTTCCCACTTAATCCAAGGAACTGCAATTCTTACTTTCTTGATTTCAAGCTATATTGTTGTTCTAAACTTCCCGACCCCAATTGCAATAAACGACAAGCTTCGACGGGACTAAATGGACTTAGAGGGGTCTATTAGAGCCTTGAGTCAATCTAGACCACCATCGGACTAAGAGACGATCAGCGCTCTCCTCAACGGCTATACCTAATCGTTCATGCAGCTTTTTCTTGAAGACATAAGCCACCTCAAACACGTCAGCCTCTTCGACCCGAGACATCAGGTACTCATCACTGGTTTGGATGTCATCAACAAGCGACATGGCTAAGGCTCTTGATCCAAACCAAATTTCACCCGTAGCTATTTTGTCAATATCCACCTGAGGTCTGCGCTCTGAGACATAATCCTTGAATAGCTGGTGAGTGTCATCCAACTCCTCTACGAATTTTTCACGGCCTTTATCTGTGTTCTCTCCAAACATTGTCAACGTCCGCTTGTGCTCACCGGCGGTTAATACTTCAAATTCCACATCGTGCTTTTTTAATAGCTTATTGAAATTAGGAATCTGTGCCACCACCCCAATCGAGCCGATAATTGCGAAGGGAGCAGCTAGAATTTTATCAGCCACGCAAGCCATCATGTAACCCCCGCTGGCGGCCACTCTGTCAACGCATATCGTTAACGGGATATTTTTCTTGCGTAATCTATCTAGTTGACTGCTGGCAAGGCCGTAGCTATGCACCATGCCGCCTGGGCTTTCTAACTTTAATAGAACCTCATCATTACTGTTGGCCTGGGTCAGAATTGCCGTAATTTCTTCGCGCAGGTGTTCAACCGCCGCCGCGCTGATATTGCCATTAAAATTAAGCACGAAGACTTTACTTTTTGGTTTTTTCTCGGGGCTGTCTTGGGATGCACTCGCGCTCTTAGCGGCCTTTTTTTCTGCAGCAATCTGTTTCTTTTTAGCCTTGTGTAATTTCTTCTCTTGCGCTTTTTGATGCACCTCATCCGTTGTAGCCAGCAACATAGTTTCTTTAAGATCCTCAAACTGTGGGTTCAGCGGAGTGATCTCAAGGTGGCCTTTCCCTGGGCCGACCTTATTTTTCTGACTAGCACTGACAATCACACTAACAATCACAATAAAGGCCACTAACATCGTCGCGACTTTGGCAAAAAACAACCCATATTCATATAAAAATTCCAAACCAGACTCCAAATTGTAAATAGTTCTTTATATTAAACGCTCTTATACAATGCAAGCAATAGCGCCGTTATCAGCCGTACTTAGCTTTCGATTCCATGACAAACTGCTCGATCAAGCGTCCTGCCATGATAGTCGGGGGGGCAATAACATCGGGTAGCTGGTCATACCTATGCCAGTTTGCCTCCGCTATCTCTACACCATCGATTTTGATTACGTCCGTCTTTGCCTCAGCCATATAGCCCAGCATTAATTGACCTGGATACGGCCATGCCTGGCTGCCAACATATCGAATATTCTCAATCTCGATACCGACTTCTTCGAACACCTCGCGATGAAGTGCCTGCTCAGCACTCTCGCCGGCCTCAATAAATCCAGCGAGCGTACTAAACCTATTCTCAGGCCAGTTGGGATGCCGAGCAAATAGGCATTTATCATCCTTGATAACCGCCACAATGACACAAGGTGAGATTCTCGGATACTGCTGAATATCACATGAATGACATTGGAGTGCATGCTCTGTCTCTGAAACAACGTTAGGCTGTCCACAAGACCCACAATACTTATGCTTAACTTGCCAATCCAAAAGCTGCAAAGCCCGACAAATAAGCGAGAACTCTGCGTCTTGCGATTTAGCGAGTACAGATCTTAATTCAACTCGGGTAAAACCATCTATTGCTGCAGCCTCTGGGATCAACTCCCATACTTCACAGTCGCGGTCCTGCCATTGTCCAATACAAATACTGCGTTCACGAAAAAATTTGAGCGACTCGGCCTGATCGATATCAATAGCTATAGACCCCACCCCAGCAGAGTTGTCCGATGCTATCAATAAGTCGCCGTCGATCACTGCCACAATCCACTTATTACTGCTCCCGATTGGTTTTGAACCAGCATAAAAACCGTTTAGCTGTAAAGGTGCAAGCACAAGAATTAAGCCTCTAAATATGATTCGAATTTAACCTCCAGCCCTTGCAAAAACAGAGGAGTAAAGATAAGGTTTGCCGCTACTAAAAAGTGATGTAAGTCTAGCATGGTTGGCTAGGATGTTTTACTGTACTGACTGGTAAATTGGCTACACCGCTGCCCCATATAAATTTACTTTACATGCAACATAAAAAAGGAATTCATAGATGACACCGACGCTCTCCCAGGCTTTTAAAAAGAACTTTTTAGGTAACTCCCCCGGTTGGTATGAAGCCGCGATCATTGCGTTTCTGATTTTAAATCCCATTATGCTTTATATCTTTGGTCCCTTTATCACAGGCTGGGCACTAATAGCTGAATTTATCTTTACCCTAGCGATGGCTTTAAAATGCTACCCACTTCAACCTGGCGGCCTATTAGCCATTGAAGCTATTATTCTCGGAATGGCGAGCCCAGAAGCGGTCTACCAAGAGGTCGCGGCCAACCTGCAAGTCATTTTGCTGCTGATGTTTATGGTTGCTGGCATTTATTTTATGAGAGATATGCTGTTGTTTGTTTTCACTAAACTTTTACTTAACGTGAAATCAAAAACAACCCTTTCATTCATGTTTT